>Ga0209579_10000323_pt1 | contig 55115 bp, 58 predicted proteins | sample Coa_R1_2_FD_187152 | JGI IMG/M metagenome (GOLD analysis project Ga0209579, IMG submission 187152) | Surface soil microbial communities from Centralia Pennsylvania, which are recovering from an underground coalmine fire - Coalmine... | ecosystem: Environmental > Terrestrial > Soil >...
GGCCCGCGTACCCGACCGTGATGTTCAGGCCGAGCGCCAGCAGCATGTACAGCAGCGTGTTGACGCCGACGTTGATGATGTAGCCGTTCGTCGTCAGCGCCGGGAGGATCGCGGCGGCCACTCCGAATCCGAGATAGAACGCGGGGCTGGGCACGCGCGCGAGCTCGCGCTCGACGACGCCGAGGAGCCCCGAACGTTCGGTCCGCCGCTGCTCATGCGACGCGACCCACTCGTCGACGCCGACGCGCGGGGCGTCGGGATTCGTCGGGTCGGTGCTCATACCTTCGACACCGCGGCTCTTCCGAGAAGCCCGCTCGGGCGCACGATCATCACCGCGATGAGGATCGCGAACACGACCGCGTCCGAGAACGTCGACGAGATGTAGCCGATCGAGAACGCCTGCGCGAGGCCGATGGTCAGACCGCCAAGCACCGCGCCCGGGAGGCTGCCGATTCCGCCGACGACGGCGGCGATGAACGCGTACAGCCCCGCGGTGAAGCCCATGTACGGCCACAGCTGCTGGTACTGGATGCCGTTGAAGACGCCGGCCGCGCCGGCGAGCGCAGAGCCGATGAAGAACGTCGCCACGATCACCTGGTCGACGTCGATGCCCATCATCGACGCGGCCTCGCGGTCGAACGACGTGGCCCGCATCGCCTTGCCGAGCTGCGTGCGCTGCACGAAGAGCGTCAGCCCGATGACGAGCACGACCGTCCCGATGATGACGATGACGCCCGCGTAGCTGATGCGCGCCTGCGCCGGCAGCGTGAAGCCGTGCAGCGCGATCGGACTGCGCCAGCTGAAGCTGTTGTAGCTCCGGTATTGCGCGCCGAGCACGAGCTGCGCGCCGTTCTCGAGGAAGAATGACACGCCGAGCGCGGTGATGAGTGGCGCGATTCGAGGCGCGTTCCGGAGCCGCCGGTAGGCGAAGCGCTCGATCATGACGCCGAGCAGGCCGCCGCCGAGCATCGCGCAGAACAACATGATGAAGAGCAGGAGCCAGACGGGGATACCGAGATTCGTGGCGCCGCCGGCGACGTCGATGATCCCGAAGCCGATGAACGAGCCCACCATGTAGATGTCGCCGTGGGCGAAGTTCAGGAGCTTCAGGATCCCGTACACCATCGAGTAGCCCAGGGCGATCAGCGCATACACGCTTCCGTGCGTGATGCCTGAGACGAGCTCGGTGACGAAGAGGTTCCAGTTCATGCGAGGAGGAGGGTGGCCGGATTACCGGCCACCCTCCAGGTCTCGATGACTATGCGACCGTGACGTACTTGCCGTTTTCGATCTTGAAGATGTGGAACTTGGCGCCCGCGACGTCGCCGTTGGCGGTCAGCTTGATCGGACCACCGAGGATCGTCGACTTCAGGGACACCTTGAGGACGTCCTTGCGGACCTCCGCCCTGCTGATCTTCCCGTCGGAGCACGCCTTGGTGATCGCCGCGGCGTACATCTGCGCGAGAACGTAGTTCGGAGCACCGAACGGGCTCGTCGCACCCGGGAACTGCTTGTGGAACAGGTTCACGATCGAGGCGTCGGCCGGGATCGTGGTGACGTCCGGGGCGAAGAACGAGATGTAGGCGCCGTTCGACGTGAAGTTCGTCGCGTCGAACGTGCCGTCGCTACCGAACGGGATGGCGGACTTGCCCTGCGCCTGGAGCTGCTGCGCGAACAGCTGGGCCTCGGCCGCGATCTGGAACGGCAGGAAGACGACCTTCGTGCTCGAGTCGACCTTCGCGATGAGCGAGGAGAAATCGGTCGCCTTCTGGCTGACCGACTCACGGTCGACGGTGACGCCGGCGTTCGACAGCGTCTGCTGCACGATGTCGGCGAGGCCGGTCGAGTACGACTCCTGGTCGTCCACGACCATGACCTTCGAGCCCTTCGTGACGCCGAGCTTCGACATCATGTAGGCCGCGTCGGTCGGGCCCTGCACGCCGTCATTCGGCACGTCGCGGAAGAAGTAGCCCTTCCACGCACCGTTCGTCAACGAGACGCGGGTCGCCGATCCGGAGGCGAATGCGAGACCCGCCTTCTTGAAGATCGGGGCAACCGCCTGAACCTCGTCACTGCCCGCCGGGCCGATGACGCCCATGACGGCCGCGTTGGACGCGAGCGCCTGTGCAGTCGTCGACGCCTTCGACGGGTCGAGCTGCGTGTCTTCCTGGACGAGCGTGATCTTCGGCTTGTGGGTCTTGTTCCACTGCGTGAAGTAGAACTCCGCCCAGTGCAGCTGGTCGCTGCCGATCGAGCCGGCCGGGCCGGTGATCGGAGCCTGCATGCCGATCTTCACGTTCGAGCAGGACGCCGCCGAAGCTGCCGCATGCGATGCCGGCTTCGCCGAGGCGACGGACACGATCGCAAGCACCACCGCCGCCACGGTGACCGCGATCAGTCCAATCCTTCTCACCATCGAGTTACCCTCCTTATGGGTTGTTCCCCGTATAGACGCGCGAACGACGGGACGGTTTGCCCGCGGCGTCGCAGGGGGCCTCGACTGTAGCCGCTTTCACGAGATTCGCACAGGTGTACCCTGAAAAGACCGTGCAATGGTGCATCCAGTCCGACGAGGAGGACGTGCTCTTCGGCCCCGCGCGGGGCTGCGACGAGTTCGAGCAGCGCATGCTCGAGTTCGACGGCCCCTCCGACGGCTCCGGGCCGTCGGCCGACGACGAGGTGCTCTTCGTCCTGAAGGGAACGGGCGTCGCTCAGGTCGCGGGTCATCGCACCGAGCTCACGCCGGGAACAGCCGTCTACGTCGCCGCCGGCTCCGAGTGGAGCGTGGACGAGGCGACGGGCCTGAAGGTGCTGTCGGTTCTCGTGCGCCAGCCGCTGCCGTCGAACGGCACCGCCTACAGCGTCGTCGGTCTCGAGGACGTCGACCCGGATGACGCGACCGCGGGACGGATGTTCAAGCTGCTCGCCCCCTCCCCGTCGGTGACCCAGTTCGTCGGGTACATCCCGCCCGGCCGCGCGCCCGACCACTACCACCGCTACGACGAGGTCGTCTACGTCCTCCAGGGCGAGGGCGCGCTCCACATCGACGGTGAGTCGGCGCCGCTCCGCACTGGATCGTGTATCCACCTGCCGGCGAAGATCGTGCACTCGCTCGAGAACCACGGTCCCGGCGAGATGCACGTGCTCGGGGTCTTCCGGCCGGCGGGCTCGCCGGCGGAGGCGTACTACGTCGACGGAACGCCGGCCTACCAGTACTGATGCCTCGCATCGAGCGGACAGCGGACATCGGCTGGGACGGGAACGTCGCCCGCGGCGTGGGCTCGCTCACCGGCGAGACCGGCGCGTTCACCGGCCTGCCGTTCTCGCTGCCGACGCGCATCGGGCAGGCGGAAGGGAAGACGAGCCCGGAAGAGCTGCTCGCCGCCGCGCACGGCGGCTGCATCACCATGTCGCTTGCGAGCGAGCTGACGCAGGCGGGCACACCGCCCGGCCGGCTCGACATCACCTGCCGCATCGTCATGGACGAGGTCGAGGGCGGCAACCACGAGATCGTCGCCTCCTACGTCGACGCAGTCGTCTCCGCCGACGGGCTCGACCCCGCCGACCTTCCCGCGCTGCTCGCGAAGGCGGACGAGGGCTGCCCGTTCTCGCGCATGCTGCACCGCGCGGGCGCGGAGCTGCACGTGACCGGCCGCACCGCGTGACGTTCGCCGAGCTGGCGGCCGCGCGCCGCACGCACAAGTCGTTCGGCCCGGATCCCGTTCCCCGCGAGACGCTGCTCGAGCTCCTCGACCTCGCGCGGCTCGCACCCAATCACCACCTCACGCAGCCATGGCGCTTCCGCGTGCTCGGCCCCGATGCGCTCGCGCGCCTGCGGGAGGCCGGCGGTCCCGGAGAGGGCGCCAAGCTCGAGCGCGCACCGACGCTCGTCGTCGTGTCTGCGGCGCTGTCGGGCGACCTCATCCGCGACGAGGAGGACGTGTGCGCCACCGCGGCCGCGACGATGATCGTGCTCCTCGCGGCGACGGAGCGCGGGATCGCGACGTACTGGCGCACGCCGAGCGTGCTCCGCGACGCGCGCGGCCGCGACGCGCTCGGCATCCCGAGCGGCGAACGCGTCCTCGGGCTCCTGCACTTCGGCGCGCCCGGGCGCGAGCCGTCGCCACGCGAGCGCGACGCCGTCGACACGTACGTCGAGTTCCTGGACTAGGCGTTCTCGCCGGGGCCGGGCTCGGCGACGCCGGACTCCGGCGTGCCGACGACCATCGGCTCGAGCGGGCGCAGGTACAGCCAGTCGTAGCCGACGGCCGCGACGAGCGCGCCGAAGGCCGGGCCGACGTAGTAGATCCAGCCGGCGCCCCAGAAGTTGCCGATCAGCTCAGGGCCGAATGCGCGCGCCGGGTTCATCGCGGCACCGGTCAGCGGTCCGCCGAAGAAGACGTCCATCGTGATCGTCAGCCCGATGGCGAGGCCGGCGATCGACTTGAATGCGCCGCGCGGATCGACCGCCGTGGCGAAGACGGCGACGACGAGGAAGAACGTCATGATCGCCTCGAGCACGAAGCCTCGCCCGGCGCCGATCGTGTGCACGCTGGGGATGGCGCCGTCGAACGCGGGCTTGTGCACGAGCCAGCGCAGGATCCCCGCGGCGATGACGGCGCCGCCGAACTGCGCGATCCAGTAGACGACGGCGAGCCGCGGCGTAATGCGCCGCGTCGCGACGAAGCCGAGCGTGATCGCCGGGTTGAAGAGCCCGCCGGAGATGTGGCCGAAGTTCGAGACCATGATCCCGATCGCGAGGCCGTTCGCCAGCGCGACGGCGACGATGTCGTGCCCCGAGATCGCACCTGCGCCGCCGCCGATGAAGATCAGCGTGAACGTGCCGATGAACTCGGCGACGCCGCGGCGAAGAGCGCTCTCCTCCATCGAGGCGGAGGGTAGGCCCCGGACCGGACGGAGACCCTGTAGGTACCCTCGTTCTCGTGGGGGAGTCGTTCCAGGTCGAGTGCCCGCACTGCCACAAGTCGTTCGCGGCAGAGCTGCTGGAAGGCGCCGCCGCGCGTTACCGCGGCTTCAAGTGCCCGCATTGCAGGCTCTTCGTGCCGGCCGAGCGGGTCGACCCGAAGACGCAGGAAACGCCGTCTAGCTGACGGCGTCCCGGAGCGCCTGCGCCTCCGGGAGGTGCTCGAGCTTCTTCAGCGTGTTGTTCTCGATCTGCCGGATGCGCTCGCGCGTGACGCCGAACGCGCGTCCGACCTCCTCGAGCGTGCGCGGCGGACCGCCACGAAGCCCGAAGCGAAGCTCGATCACCTGGCGTTCACGCACCGGGAGCGCGCCGAGCGCGCTTTCGATGTCCTCGCGCCGGAGCGAGAGCTGCGCGGTGTCGAAGGGTGACTCCGCCGTCTCGTCCTGGACGAAGTCGCCGAGCGCCGACTCCTCCTCCTCGCCGATCGGCTTCTCGAGGCTGACGGGGAGCTGCGCCATGCGCAGGATCTCGCGCACCTCCTCCGGCGTCATCTCCAGCTCCTCGGCGATCTCCTCGGCGTTCGGCTCGCGGCCGAGGCGCTGCACGAGCTGCCGCTCGATGTGCACGACCTTGTTCAGCTTCTCGACCATATGCACGGGGATGCGGATCGTGCGCGCCTTGTCGGCGATCGCGCGGGTGACCGCCTGGCGGATCCACCACGTCGCGTACGTCGAGAACTTGTAGCCCTTGCGGTAGTCGAACTTCTCCACGGCGCGGATCAGCCCGAGTGAGCCCTCCTGGATGAGGTCGAGGAAGGAGAGACCGCGGCCGAGGTAGCCCTTCGCGATCGAGACGACGAGGCGCAGGTTCGCCTCGGTCATCTGCGTCTTCGCGCTCATGTCGCCGCGCTCGATGCGCTTGGCAAGGCTGACTTCCTGGTCGGCCGTGAGCAGCTGCACCTTGCCGATCTCGCGCAGGTAGAGGCGCAGCGAGTCGAGCGACGGCTCGACGGTGAGATCGAGCTTCGGCGCGGCGGCAACCTTGTCGTCCTCCGGCTGCGGCTCCATGTGCGGCGGCGTCTTGTGCTGCTCGCCCTCCATGAGCTCGATGCCGTGGTCGATCAGGTACGTGTAGAAGTCTTCGACCTGCTCCTTGGTGAGCTCGACGTCCTCGAGCCCGCTGACGATCTCGTCGTAGGTGAGAAAGCCCTTCTCCGTTCCTTCGGCGACGAGCTTCTGCAGCTCTTCGACCTCGGGAAGCGAGATGTCAACGGTGAGCACGTCGGCGACCTCCGGCTGTTGGATTTGTGGACAGCGTCGGGCCGGTCCGCTTGCTCCTCCCCGGCCTCACCCTCGAAGTGCGTCGGATCTTAGTTACGGGTTACAGGTTCGTAAAGACTCAGATTCCGATCTCGCCCACGATCTCTCCGCGACTGTTCCGGAGCGTTTCCACCGCGACGTCGGGGACGTCGAGAAAGGCCGCGAATGCAGGGCCAAGTGGCCGCGAGGCGCCGTCCTCGGCCTTCAGCGCGACGCCGATGTCTCCGTCGCCGGCGCACAGGAGACCCTCGGCGCCACCCTTCGCGAACCAGGCTGGAGCGCGTTGCATGAGGCGCACGTCGGCGCCGTCGGGTCCGCCCACCAGCTCCGGATGCGCACGCATCGCGCGAGTCACACTCGCGGGAAGTCGTGTGAACGCGTGCGCCATACGCTCGAGCGGATACGCGAACGTGACGACGCCGCAGCCGTCCGTCGCGGTCGCGAGCGGCTCGGCTTCCGTGACCTCGACGTGCGCGGCGAGGCACGCGCGCTGCGCGGGGTGATGGGGGAGGCGGTAGCCGCTCGTCGGCCAGTCGTGCGCGCGGCAGAGCGCGAGCATGCCCGCGTGCTTGCCCGAGCAGTTGTGGAAGATGCGGTGCGGCGGCCGTCCCTCCTGCAGGCCGCACTCGAGGTCGTCCTCGGTTGCCGGGGCCTTGGCGAGGAGGGCGCGGACCGCGGCGAGCTGGTCCTCGTCGGCGCGGTGCGACGCGGACGCGATGGCGAGGTCGCGCTCGTCGAGGTCCTCGCGTGCGCGCGAGAGCGGCAGCGCCTGGATCGGCTTCGACGAGCTGCGCATGAAGCAGACGAGCCGCGGGTCGCCGGCGGCAGCGACGATCTCGCCGTCCCGGACGGCCACGGCGTGCACCCGGTGCCGCGCCTCCACCATGCCGTTGCGGCGTACCTCGACGACGATCGCGTCCACGGGCGGCAAGGCTAGCCCGGCCACGACCGGTGCCAGGTACCGCTACGGAGTCGTCGCGAACCTCGCACGGTTGCTCGACACATGAACCGGCACCGTCGGAAGCCCTGATGCCGCGCCAACCGAGAGACACGAGACCAGGGATCTTCCACGTCTACACCCATGCGGTCTGGCACCGGGCTCTGTACCGCGACGACGTCGACAGACTCGAGTTCCTCAGGCACCTCGCGCGTGTGTCCGACGGCTGGGAGTGCCTCGCGTTCTGCTTGATGGAGTCCCACTACCACCTGATCGTCGAGGTCGGGGACGGAGTCCTGCCGACCGTCATGCGATCGCTGAACCTTGCGTACGCCCTTGCCTACAACGCACGCCACTCGCTCCGCGGGCACGTCCAGTTCGACCGCTACGGCTCCCGGCGCGTCCTCACGGATGACGCCCTCGTCACGGCGTACGGCTACGTCGCCAACAACCCCGTGCGGGCGGGCCTGTGTCGCGCGGCGAGCGACTGGCCCTGGAGCAATTTCGCCGGCACCGTCGGGCTGCGGCCGAAGGACTCGTTCGTCGCCGACAAGCGGATTCTCGAGTGCTTCGCTTCGCCAACGGTCGACGCCAAAGCCTCGTTGCGCTGGCACGTCGAGAAGGCGTAACGCTTCCGTGCCGGTACCTGGCACCGGTCGTGACTGCATCGGCCTTGTCTACGGGCGGGAAATGCCGTATGGTCGGGATATGCCGACCATACCGGACTACGAGGTGGCGGACACGATGCACGTCCGCGGTCCCGAGCAGCTGCGCGCCCTCGCCGACGACCTGCGGGGCTCCATCCTCGCGCTTCTGCGTGAGCGCGCCTACTCGACGCAGCAGCTGTCGCGCGAGCTCGACGTCCCGAAGGGCACGGTCGGCCACCACCTGAAGGTGCTCGAGAACGCCGGCCTCGTCCACGTCGTGCGCACGCGCCAGGTCCGCGCGGTCACCGAGAAGTTCTACGGCCGCACCGCGAAGCTCTTCCTGTTCGAGGCCGAGGACCCGGAGGACGAGCGCGCGATCGGCCTCTCCATCCTCCACCAGGCGGCCCGCGAGCTCGAGCAGTCTCCCCAGAGCACCGGCTTCGGCCACCCGAAGGCGTCGCTCACGCCGCAGGACGTCAAGCGCCTCGAACGGCGACTGCACAAGCTCATGGACGACTTCCTCGCCGCCGATTCGGCCGATGGCGAGCCGTACGCGCTCGTCGCCGCGGTGTACCGGAGGCCCGGTGCGTAGAGTCCGTCGCCCGACCGGCGGCCTGTGGTCGCACCCGGACTTCCTCAAGCTCTGGACCGGCCAGTCGATCAGCGAGCTCGGCTCGCAGGTTTCGCAGCTCGCCATCCCGTGGCTCGCCGCCGTCGGCCTGCACGCGAGCCCGATCGCGTTCTCGCTCATCGGTGTCCTTGGCTTCCTGCCGTTCGTCCTCTTCGCGCTACCGGCCGGCGTCTGGGTCGATCGGCTCCGGCGCCGTCAGATCCTCATCGTCGGCGACGCCGCTCGCGCCGTCCTGCTCGCGCTCATCCCGATCCTCTGGGCGATCGGCGTGCTGCGCATCTGGGAGCTGCTCCTTCTCCAGTTCGTGATCGGCGTCTTCACCGTCTTCTTCGACGTCGCGTACCAGTCGTACCTTCCTGCGCTGATCGAGCGCGACGACCTCGTCGACGGGAACTCGAAGCTCCAGCTCACCGTCTCCATCGCGCAGGTCGGCGGCCCGAGCCTGTCGGGTGCGCTCATCGGCGCGATCACCGCGCCGTACGCGATCCTCGCCGACTCCGTGAGCTTCGTCATCTCGGCGGTGTTCATGGTGCGCATGCGCCATCGCGAGAACCTGCCGCGCCAGGACGCCGACGAGCCGAAGCCGAAGATGTGGCCGCAGGTGAAGGAGGGCCTCGCCTGGGTGCTGGGGACACGCACGCTCCGGGCGATCGCCGGCTGCACCGGGTCCTCGAACTTCTTCGGCCAGTTCGCGTTCTCGATTCTCATCCTCTACGCCGTTCGCGTCCTCCACCTGTCCGCGTTCGAGCTCGGCGCGGTCTTCGCCGTCGGCTCGATCGGGTCGATCGCGGGCGCGTTGTTCGCGAACCGCCTGCAGCAGCGCCTCGGCGTCGGCAACGCCATCGTCTTCACGTCGATCTTCTTCTCCACGGCGGGGCTCGCGTTCCCACTCGCGCCGAGGTCGTTCCCGCTACCCGTTCTCATGGCCGGCATGGCCGTCTTCGGCGCCTCGGCAGTCGCGTACAACATCATTCAGGTCAGCTACCGCCAGGCGATCACGCCCGAGCGCCTCCAGGGACGGATGAACGCGGCCATGCGCTGGATCGTGTGGGGGACGATCCCGCTCGGCACGATCGCCGGCGGCGCGGTGGCGCAGGCCTTCAGCCTCAAGGACGCGCTGTGGGTGGGAGCGATCGGCGGCGTCCCGACGTTTCTCTGGGTCGTGCTCTCGCCGCTACGCTCGATCAGAACCATGCCGCAGCCCGTGACAGACGAGATTCCGGTTCTTCCCGGCGGCCTGGTGGAGGGCACACCGATGCCCGAGCCGGCCGCCACCGATGCCTGAGCTTCCCGAGATGGAGGCGTGGCGCCGTCAGCTCGACGGCCCCGTGTCGGCGTTCCCGATCGTGAAGGCAGGCCCGGCGCACATCGCCACGCTGAAGACGTTCGACCCACCCATGGCGGCGCTCGAGGGGCGGAAGCTCACCGGCGCCGAGCGGCGCGGCAAGCGGCTCTTCTTCCCGACCGAGGACGGCGAGCTCGTGCTCGTCGTGCACCTGATGACGTCGGGACGACTCAAGTTCCTGAAGGCGGGCGAGAAGGCGCCGAAGGTGCCCGCGTTCGCACTCGAGTTCGAGGGCGGCTCGAAGCTCGTGCTCACCGAGAACGCGCGGCGCAAGCGCGCCGGCGTGTGGCTGCTCTCACCCGAGGCCGCCGAGGAGGAGGTCGCGCATCTCGGTCCGGAAGCCCTCGGCATCGACGAGGCGACGCTCGCGGACATCCTGCGGCGCGAGTCCCACCGGCTCCATCCGCTGCTCCGCGACCAGCGCGCGATCGCCGGCATCGGGCGCGCGTGGTCGAACGAGATCCTCCACGAGGCGAGGCTCTCCCCTTACGCGCTCTCGACCGACCTCGACGACGCGGAGGTCGCGCGTCTCACGGCGGCGATCAACACGGAGCTCGCCCGCGGGCTCGCGCTGCGCGAGCAAGGAGCCTCGGACGAGAAGACGTACCGCGTCCACGACAAGCTCGGCCAGCCGTGCGACGTGGACGGCACGCCGATCGCGCGCGTCGACTTCGAGGAGCACACGATCTACTACTGCCCCACGTGCCAAACCGGAGGACGGATCCTCAAGGACAGGCGGCTTTCGCGACTCTTGCGATAATGCGCCATGCCCCTGGTCTCGGACCTCATGGTGCGTGACGTGCTCACGGTCGAGCCGTCGGACACGATCGGCGAAGCGGCGGAGAAGATGCACGCCGCCAACGTCGGCGCCGTCGTCGTCGTCGAGGACATGGTGCGGATCGTCGGGATCGTCACCGAGCGCGACCTCCTCCGCGCGGTGGCGGCCAGAACGCGCGCGGCCGAGGCCCGCGTGCGGCAGTGGATGACGCCCAACCCGGTGACGATCGACCCCGACACGGAGGTCGAGGACGCCGCGCGGATCATGTTCGACAACAACTTCCGGCACCTGCCGGTCGTCAAGGACGGCCGCGCGCTCGGGATCGTCAGCCTGCGGCTGCTGGCCCGCTGGGCATTCGACTCCGTCCACACCGCTCACTAGGGTCCCCGGCCGTGATCCGTCTGCTGCCCGAGCGCGGGGGCTGGCTCGAGGTCGTCTGCGGCCCGATGTTCAGCGGCAAGAGCGAAGAGCTCATCCGCCGGCTACGCCGCGCGGAGATCGCCGGGCAGCGCGCGCTCATCGTCAAGCCGCGCATCGACGACCGCTACGACATCGGCCACGTCGTCAGTCACGCCGGCGCGAAGATGCGCGCGGTCGCAGTCGGCCGCCCCGAGGAGATTCCGGGGCTCGCGGATGGCTACGCCGCGGTCGGCATCGACGAGGTGCAGTTCTTCTCGGAGAGCATCGTCGGCGTCATCGAGCAGCTCGTCGACCGCGGCGCGCGCGTCGTGGTGGCCGGGCTCGACCAGGACTTCCGCGGCCTGCCGTTCGGGTCGCTCCCCGAGCTGCTCTGCCGGGCGGAGCTCGTCGACAAGCTGCAGGCCGTCTGCCACCGCTGCGGCGGTCCGGCGACGATGACGCAGCGGCTCGTCGACGGCGAGCCGGCACCGGCCGACGGAGAGACGATCGTCGTCGGCGCGCTCGACTCGTACGAGGCGCGCTGCCGCTCGTGCCACCGGCTGGCCGAGTCGCTTATGCCAGCCGTATCGTCAGCGTCGAACCGCTGACGGATACGTCGCCGCCGAGCGCCTCGATCGCGCGCACGGCGACGGCGGCACCGAGATCGCGGAGATCCTCGCCGAGAACGACCGGCGCGGACGCCTCGGTCACCGGCGTCACGTCGATCTCCGTCCCGCGCACGGCCACCGTGACCTCGTCGAACCCGCCGTGCCGAAGCGTCGCCTGGGCGAGCGCGGAGATGCCGCGCTCCACCGCCTCGACGTCCGTCTCGACCGCCGCGCCTTCGCCGCTCACGTGCACGCGGTCCTCGCCGAGGCGCTCCGCCGCGCCCTGCGCGAGCGCGAGCGTGTCCGCGTCGCGCCGCATCGGGTCGTAGCGGCCGCCCTCGATGCGCGCAGCGAGCGACAACTCGTCCAGCAGCTCGGCGATCTGCTTCGAGGCGGCCTCGATCATCTCGACGTAGCGGTCGCCGGGCGGCGGGACCTCCACCGTCCGCGCCAACGTCGTCGTGAAGCCGTGCACGGTGGCAAGCGGCGTTCGGACGTCGTGGCACGCGAGCGAGACGAGCCGGGCGAAAGACGTGTCGTTCGGCACCCGGGCACTAACCTAGCGGTATGTCCAAGCTCGAGGACCTGCAGGCGTCGGCGCCGGACATCGCCATCGGCCTCTCGCGGGCCGGCGTCACCGGCGTGCAGAAGGCGGTGCGCATCGGCCGCGGCAAGCGCGAGAAGCTGATCGCCGCCACGATCGACTGCACCGTCGACCTCGATCCTTCGCGGAAAGGTGTGCACATGTCGCGCTTCCCCGAGCTGTTCGAGGAGGCGATCGAGGGCGTCGTCGAGGACGAGGCGTTCCTCGTGGAGGACCTCGCCGAGCACGTCGCGCGCCGGGTCGTCGAGCGGCAGGACGCCGTCCTCGCGGAGGTGCGCATCCACGCGCGCTACCCGTACGAACGGCGCACGCCGGTCACCGGGCTCTCCACACAGGAGATGGTCTCGCTCATCGGCATCGCCGCCGCGTCGCGCAGCGGCGTGCGCCGCGTCGTCGGTGTCGAGGCCGTGGGCATCAACGCCTGTCCGTGCGCGCAGGGCCTCGTGCGCAACGCGGCGACCGAACGCCTGCTCGACGCCGGCTTCGACACGGGCGACGTCGCGCGCATCCTCGAGCTCGTTCCGCTCGCGACGCACAACCAGCGCGGGCGCGGAACGCTGCTGATCGGCTCGGCGTCGCGAATGAACGCGGAGCGGCTCGTGCAGATCGTGGAGTCGTCGATGAGCTCGCCGATCTACGAGCTGCTGAAGCGGCCGGACGAGCTCTTCGTCGTCGAGCACGCACACCTGCAGCCGCGCTTCGTCGAGGACTCAGTCCGCGTCGCCCTGAACGGCGTGCTCGAGGGGCTACCCGATCTCGAGGACGACGACTTCGTCCTCTCGCGGCAGGTGAACTTCGAGACGATCCACGCGCACGAGGTCGTCGCGGAGCGGTACGGAACGATCGGAGAGCTGCGCGGGGGCGGGCACGCTCCCGCGCGCCACACCGAGCTCAGGGACTGGCTGCGGGACGCCTGAACCGGCTCTCCTCGCCGCGGAGGAGACGCCCGATGTTCGCTCGGTGCAGCGCGGCAACGCCGACGCCTGCGCAGGCGGCGAACACGATCACCGGCCATGGGTAGCCGAAGAGCCACGCCCACAACACGAGCGACGCGGCTGACACGATCGACGCCACCGACGCGTACCGCGTCAGTCCGAACACGAGCAGCCACACGGCCGCACCGGCGCCGCCGACGAGCGGCGCCGTGCCGAGGAACGCGCCGCCGGCGGTCGCCACCATCTTCCCGCCGCGCCTGAAGCCGAGGAACAGCGGTCGCCAGTGGCCGAGCATCGCCGCCGCACCGGCGAGGACGCCCGCGCCATGGCCGGCGAGCTCGGTCGCGACGAAGGCCGGCGCGAAGCCCTTGCCCGTGTCGAGCACGACGGCGGGCAGCCCGAGCTTCCAGCCGTACGTGCGCCACACGTTCGTCGCGCCGATGTTGCCGCTGCCCTTCGTGCGGATGTCCTCGCCGCGGAACATGCGCACGAGCCAGTAGCCCCACGGCATCGAGCCGACCACGTATCCGGCGACGGCGAGGCCGACCGTGAGCATGACTCAGTGGGGGATGCTGTACTGCGAGACCCAGCCGTTCACGGCGTCCCAGTCCAGGTTGTCGAGGAAGACGCCGATGTACGCGGCCCGGTCGGTCTGGTAGTCGAGGAAGTAGGCGTGCTCGTAGACGTCGAGGGCGACGAGCGGCGTCGCGTTCCAGACCGGGAACGTGTTCTGCGCGTCGCCGACGTAGTTGAACAGGCGCCCTTCGTCCCAGTCGAACGCCGTCCACGCCCAGCCGCGCGCCGCCATCCCCGTCGCGGTCAGGTCGGCGGCCCACGCGCCGGCCGAGCCGAAGTCGCGCTTCACGAGCTCGCCGAACGCTCCCGTCGGGTCGCCGCCCCCGCCGCCGAGGTGGCCGAAGTACAGCTCGTGGTTCTTGATCCCGCCGATGGCGAACGTCAGGTCGACCTTCAGCGAGCGCAGGTCGGAGAAGACCTGGTTGGCCGCGCTGAGGTCGACGTCGGCCAGTCGGCCGAGGATCTCGTTGCGCTTGTTGACGTAGCCGACGTAGAGCTTGTAGTGCGCCTCGATCGACGCGCGGGAGATCCCGTCGAGCTCGTACAGCTCGGGCCGCAGAGGCCGGGGAGCGATCTCCTCGTAGTTGAACACGAGCGGAGCCATGGCGAGGCAGCATATCCTCCGCGTCGAGACGACCAGACGGTTGAAAGGAGCTCCGCGATGCCCTTCGAACTACCCGACCTTCCGTACGCGTACGACGCGCTCGAGCCGACGATCGACGAGGCGACGATGCGTGTGCACCACGACGCGCACCACAAGGCCTACGTCGACAACGCGAACGCCGCGCTCGCCGGCACCGAGTGGGAGAACCGGCCGGTCTTCGAGATCCTCGGCGACATCGAGATCATCCCGGAGAACATCCGCGCCGCGGTCCGCAACAATCTCGGCGGCCACTCGAATCATTCGTTGTTCTGGACGAGCATGTCGCCGGACGGCGGCGGCGCGCCGGGTGGCGACCTCGCGGCCGCGATCAACGACTCGATCGGGTCGTTCGACGAGCTGAAGAAGGCAATGAACGACGCCGGCGTCAAGCGCTTCGGCAGCGGCTGGACCTGGCTCGTGTGGGACGGCACCGGCCTCTCCGTGTACTCGACGGCGAATCAGGACTCGCCGTACATGCAGAGCCACGAGCCGCTCCTTGGCATCGACGTGTGGGAGCACGCCTACTACCTCAAGTATCAGAACAAGCGCCCTGCGTATCTCGAGGCCTGGTGGAACGTCGTCAACTGGCCGGAGATCGAGAGCCGCTTCGGTGACCGGGGGCAGACGTGATCTGCCCCCGGCACCGATGACGCGAGTTATCGCTTCGTAACGAGCACGGTCCGGCTGAGCGCGGCGACGTAGCCGGCGCCCGCCTGCCCGGACGTGAGGTTCAGCCGCAGCGACGAATGGCCGCGGGGCAGCGTGACCTTGAACACGGCGCGCGAGTTGGCGCCGAGGTAGACACGCTTGACGCTCTTCCAGCCGTACACGGTGTGCCGCTGGACCCAGACGAAGTGACCGCCGTACGTCGCGTCGGACGTGACCTTCGCGATGTACAGCGTGCCGCTCCGGCTGAAGCCGACGCGAGGCGCCACGTTGACCGTGACGGACTTGCTGTCGGCGCTGTTCCAGTGCGACTGGTACGTCGTGCCGATCGTCGGCGAGACGGTGAACGCAAACGAGCCGCTCGACGACGTCGTCGTCTGGTCGATCGACTGCGCGCTCTTACCCGATGCCTGTGCGGTGAGCGTCACCGACTGGTTCGCAGAACCGTTCGAGACGCTTCCGGCGAGACGCGTCGAGTCGCCGTAGGTGATCGTCGGCAGCGACGCCGAGAGATTCAGCGTCGGGGCCGACCCGGTGACGGTGATCGTCGCCGTGTGGGTCGGGGCGTCCGCATCGTGGTAGCGGACGGTCCCGGCCGACGTGAACGTATGCGAGTACGTCTGGTCGCTCTTGAGCACCGGTGACGCGAAGCTGCCGTCACTCGCGACCACCTGATGGTTGACGGTGTCCGCGTTGTGCCAGGTGACCGTGTCGCCCACGTTGATGGTGGCGACCTTCGGCGTGAAGCCGTTGGCCGTGACCTGGACGGTCTGCGTGCTCGCGCCCGCCGCGACGACCGCGACAAGAACGGCCGCAAGCGCCAGGGCAGGAATCATGAGCATCTTTTTCATTGCCAGCACCTCCCTTTCGTTGCGTGGCCTGCCCCGGTCCTGCCCTGCAGTCCGGCTTCAATGCCGCAAAGGCACGGTTTTCACACTTTCCGAACGGACTGCGCACTTCGCCCTCATGCGACAATCCGACGCGGCCATTCATGCGTAGACGTAAGACGACGATGGAGCTCGCCCTCGACACCCCGCGGCTACGGGCCGTCCCCACCGGCGCGGCCGCTGAGCCGCCGCCCGCCGAGGAGGCGAGCGACACGGATCTGCTCGTCCGGGTCGCCCAGCGCGACCGCGAGGCCTTCGAGGTCCTGTACCGGCGCTACGTCCGGTCGGTCTTCGGGCTCGCCCTGCAGCGCCTCCGCGACCGGGATCGGGCCGAGGACGCGACCCAGGAGATGTTCACCGCGGTCTGGCGCTCGGCGGGGAGCTACAAGCCCGAGCGCGGGCCCGCCGCGCCGTGGCTGTACGCGATCGCGCGGAACGCCGTGGTCGACCGTATGCGCTCGCGTGACGCCACCCCGGTGGAGCCGCCGGACGTGATCTCGCTCGAGCCGGGCCCGTCGGAGCAGGCCGAGTCGTCGTTCGTCTCGTGGCGCGTCCATCGCGCGCTCGAAACGCTGTCGGAGCGCGAGCGCGAAGTGATCGAGCTCGCATACTGGAGTGGGTTGTCGCAGACGGAGGTGGCGAGCTTCCTCGACATCCCGCTCGGCACTGTGAAGACCCGGACGCGGAGCGCGCTCGCGCATCTCGCGGACGCCTTGGAGGGGGAGCTTTCGTGACCGTACCGCCCGATTTCGACCAGCTCGTCGGCGGCGACGTCGACCCGAACGACCGCGCGCGTCTTCGCCGGGTACACGAGCTCCTCATGCAGGCCGGGCCGCCCGCCGAGATCTCGCCCGAGCTCGAGGCCGGGCCGACGCTCGGCATGACGCTCGGCCGGCAAGGCCGGAGGGGCCGCGTCCGCACAGGCGTGCTGCTGCTTGCCGCCGCCATCGCTGTGCTCGTGCTCGCATTCCTCGGGGGCTACATCGTCGGCAACAAGGGCGGCGGAACCTCCGCCGAGCGCGTCCTGCAGCTGAAGGGAACGTCGACCGCGCCGAGCGCGTTCGCGTCGCTCGACATCGAGCCGGTGGACCACGCGGGCAACTGGCCGATGAAGCTCACCGTCTCCGGCCTGCCGACACTCGGCGGCGGCTCGTACTACGAGGTCTTCCTCGTGCGCGACGGGAAGCCGTTCGCGCCGTGCGGCTCCTTCAAGGTCGCGCCCGGCCGCCCGACCACGGTCTCACTGAACGCGCCGTACCGGCTGCAGACCGGCGATACGTGGATCGTGACGCGGCAGACCGGCGACGACGCCACCGCCGGCCAGACCGTGCTCAGGCCGACCTAGAAGTTCCGCTTCGCGGTGCGGTCTCGTTCCGGATCTCGGAGAGCAGCCGCTCAAGGCGCGCCTCGGTCGAGTCGTCGACGAACCGCATCGCGTCGGCGACGCTCGGGTGCACGCCGGCGATCGCGTCGCGCATCGCATGCGCGACCGCGCGATACGACGGATGCCCCTCGCGTCCCGAGCGGAGCTCGATGAGGTGCAGCGCCTCGCGCGCGTCGAGCTCGAGCACGTAGCGGATGCGGAAGGCGAGGCAGAGCGCATAGGGCGCCTCGTCGACGAAGCCCGCGCCGGTCAGCCTCGCGTGCTCGCCGCGCGACGCGTCGAGCGCGCGCTCGAACTCGCCGGCGAGTCCGGCCGCCCCCAGCTCGTGCGGCACGTCGGCACCGAGCGAGGGCGAGAGCGTCTGCCACTGGCACGTGAGCAGGCGGTGCCGCTGCAGGTCCCGGAACGCGCCGTAGTCGGAGACGATCTCGAACCGGTAGCGCAGGGTCTCGAAGCCGCGGCCGGGACGGTGGCGCCGGTTCTCGCGATCGCCGACGAGCTCGCGCACGAGCGCTGCGCGCTCCTCCGGCCCGAGCGCGTCCACGGCGGCGAGCGCACGCTCCTCCGGCACGTCCGTCGCCTCGTACACGAGCGCCGCGAGCAGCTCCTCCTCGGTGCCGTGCACGCGCAGCAGGCGGACCGACGGCCCTGCCTCCATCTCCATGCCGGTCAGCCCGAGCCGTGCGGCGACCCCGTCGGCGGCATGGCGCCGCTCGCGGAGGTACTCGATCCAGCGTCCGCCGCGATCGGCGCGGGGGACTCGGGCGACGAAGCTCGGGATGATCTGCTGCAGCTCCTCGAGAAGCATCTGGCCGTAGGCGCGCGCCTCGGCGAGCGGATGCGCGAGCAGATGCAGGACGAGCTGCTCATAGGTCTGGCCGCTCCCGTAGATGCCGACGTGCGAGAGCGACGCGGCAGGGAGAAGGCCGCGGACGAGGTCGAGCGCCTTCGCGCGGACGGCGCGCCGATGTGCGGCCGGTGACTCGTTCTCTCCGGCGGGGAACCGCTCGGCCACCCACGCCGAGGTCTGTTCGAGCAGGCGCGAATACGTCTCGAAGAGATCGTCAAGCGCGTGCTCGTACTCCGGCCCGAAACGCGGGTCCCGGTGATACCGGAAGCCGAAGCCGTCGAGCTTCGTGTCGTACGCGATGTAGCGCGTCGACTGCTCGAGGTAGGCGGCGAGCCGCGGCCGCTGCAGGATCTTCGTGAGGAGGTTCGATGTCCACTCGCAGGCGACGTGCGCGCCGCCGAGCTGCGCCACCGAGTCGTCGCCGTAGCCGATGAAGATGCGTTCGTACAGCTCGGCCGCGCGCTCTCCCTCGGCGCCCTCGATGCTCGGGACCTCCGGCACGGAATCGGCGAACTCGTCGAGGAAGAGCCGGCGCAGCGTGCCCGCGTAGCGCGAGTACCGCGCGAAGAGCGCGCCCTTGACCGTCTCCGGCAGGTTGACGACGCCGAAGACGGGCCGGTCGAGGTTCGTGAAGTGCGGCGCGAGCCGCTCGCGCTCCTCCTGGGTGAACGACTCGACGGGGAGTGGCAGGCTTTGCACGGTGGCCAACGGAGCGCGGACCCTAGCGCGGGTCTCGGTCGGAACCTCGGGGTGGTCCTACCCGAGCTGGCGGCCGGGGTTCTACCCGGCCGGGCTCGACCCGGCCGAGTTCCTCCGCTTCTACGCGGAGCGGTTCCGCACGGTCGAGCTGAATACGACCGGGTACCGCATCCCGGGCGTCGAGCAGTTCCGCCGCTGGGCGGAGCAGGCGCCGGACGGGTTCGAGTTCGCGCCGAAGCTGCCGGGTGACCGCAAGCGCGGGCTCGACACGTTCGTGGCCGGCGTGCGCGGGCTCGGCGACCGGCTCGGCCCGGTGCGCGTGTCGCTGAAGAGCGCGCGCGACGACGGCGCGATCGAGCTGATCCTCGGATCGCTCGACGCAGGCCTGCGCGTCGCCTTCGACCTCGACCATCCGTCGTGGGACGGGATCGAGGAGCGCCTCGCCGAGCACGGCGCGGTGCGCGTCAACGATCTCGACCATCCGGCGCCGTTTCGGTATCTCCGCCGGCGCGAGGCCCCCGACGAGGGGTTCGCCGCGCGCATCCGCACGGCCGCCGAGCCGGTGTACGTGTACTTCCGGCACGACGACGAGCCGGACGCGCCGGCGCATGCGCAGCAGCTGCTGGACCTGCTCTAGCTCGTCTTGCAGCTCTTGTCGCCCCAGGTCGCGATCGCCGTCGCGGCCTGCTGCTCCAGCTGGACGTCGGCCTGGTTCGACCCGTCGTACGGGTGGAGCCCGGAGACGACGGCGCCGACGTCCGGCGTCACGCCGGGCCCCTGCGCGGTCAGCCGGTATTGCGTCCCGATCCCAGGACCGCGCGTCGCCGTCTGGCCGGGCGGATGCTGATAGCCGCCCTTCGTCGGGTCGAACGGATAGAAGCCGTAACAGAAGACGCCGCTCGGGTTGTGGGGGACGAACGAGTTCTCGCGCCGCCAGCCGGAGCCGTACACGGAGTCGAACGTGTCGAGGAAGATGAGCCGGCCGAAGCCGTCCGTCGGCGCGCCGAGCTGCGTCGTGCCGAAGCCGTGGACGGGGCGCTCGGCGTACGTGTAGCGCCCGTAGATGCTCTGGAAGCGACCGCCGTAGACCCAGTGCATCCCGACCTCGAGCTGCGCGACCGGACCGCTCCAGTGCGAGACCTCGAGCCAATCCTGCTTCTGCCCCGAGGTCCACGGCGTGAAGCCGAGGTCCGGAAGCGGCTCCGGCCACTCCTGCGCCACCCAGTACGTCCCGTCCGCCGCCTTGCACGAGGCGACGACGTTCGGCAGGACCGGGCCGTCGTACTTCGCGCACGTGTTCGTGAAGCTCAGCCAGTACTTCGTGTGGTACTTGCCGTAGCCGCCCGAGTAGTCGAGGCGGAACGAAACCTGCTTCGTGCCCGGGACCGGGTTGCGCGCGTTGATCGCGCCCCACACGAGCACGCGCTTGAGGGCGCCGCCCTTGTGGTAGGTCAGCAGCGCCTCGCCCTTGGCGTTCGCGGCCAGCGTCACGCCGGTCGCATCGCGGTCGATCAGCTCTGCGGCGGGGGCGGATCCGACCACGGCGAGCGCCGCCGTGACTGCACAGATGGCAACGAGAATTCGGGACACACCAGTCGTGTGCCCGTTTCAAAAAGTCCTAACACCGCTTAAAAATGGGATACATCAGCTCGTCCGGCAGCTCTTGTCGCCCCAGGACACGATGGTCGAGGCGGCCTGCTGCTCCAGCGCCACGTCGGCCGGATTCGCCTTGTCGAACGGGTGGAGCGGCGAGACGAGCGCCTCGACGTCCGGCGTCACACCGGGTCCCTCTGCGAAGAGGCGGTACTGCGTCCCGATGCCGGGCCCGCGCTTCGCCGTCTGGCCGGGGGGATACTGGTAGCCGCCCTTCGTCGGGTCGAACGGATAGAAGCCGTAACAGAACACGCCCGACGGGTTGTGCGCGACGAACGAATTCTCGCGCCGCCAGCCCTCGCCGTAGACGGAGTCGAACGTGTCGAGGTAGATCAGCCGGCCGAAGCCGTCGGTGGGCGCGCCGCGCTGCGTCGTCCCGAAGCCGTGGACCGCCTGACCCTGGTAGGTGAGCCGCCCGAAGATGCTCTCGAAACGTCCGTCGTAGACCCAGTGCATCCCGGTCTCGAGCTGCGCGACCGGACCGCTCCAGTGCGAGAGCTCGAGCCACTGCTGCTGCTGCGCCGCCAGCCACGGCGTGAACCCGAGGTCCGGAAGCGGCTGCGGCCACTCCTGCGCCGCCCAGAAGGTGCCGTCGGGCGCCGTGCACGCGGCGACGAGATTGGGAAGCGGAGGCCCGGTGTATGCGCCGCATTTACCGGCGAAGTGCTCCCAGTAGAGCGTCCGGTACTTCCCCCAGCCGCCGGCGTAGTCGAGCTGGAACTTCACCTGCTGCATGCCGGCCGCCGGAGCGATCGCGTTGATCGCGCCCCAGACGAGCACGTGCTTCACGGCGGCGCCCTTCCGGTAGGTGAGCAGCGCCTCGCCGCGCGTGTTCACGGACAGGTGGACGCCGGTCGCGTCCCGGTCGACCAGCTGGGCGGCCGAGGCGGTCCCGGGGATCGCGAGCAGCACGAAGAGTGAGATGAGCAGGGCGCCGCGCATCTATCTCCATGAGAGCGTTCACCCCGGAAATCTCACATCCCGCAAATGGGGTATCTGCTGGTTACAAGTCGGACGTGGACGCCTTAGAAGCGAGCAGCCGCGCCGGCATGGCGGAGATACGCCCCGCTCCCGACGATGTCGGACAGCTGGGCGACCATCTCGCGCAGCTCGTCCTCGGTGTTGTAGAAGTGCGGCCCCAGCCGGATGCCGGCGTCAGGGCGGAAGTCGCAGATGATCCCGCGCTCGCCCAGCTCCCGGTGCACGGCGGCGTGGTCGGGCGTGTGCACCGTGACGGTTCCGCCGCGCCGCGCCGGCTCACGCGGACTGACCGTCTCCAAGCCAGCCTCGTCGAGCAGCTCGATCAGGAGTGACGTGAGCGCGAGGGAGCGTTCGCGGATGCGCTCGACGCCGACCTCCTCGATCACGTCATAGCCGGCGGTGGCGGCGTACAGCGCGGGCACGTTCGGAGTGCCCGTGAGGAAGCGCGCGGCGCCGTGCGCGTACTCGAGCTCGGGCTCGAACGCGAACGGCCGCGCGTGACCCTGCCAGCCGACGAACGTCGGCCGCAGCCGCTCAGCGAGGTCAGGGCGCACGTACAGCCACCCCGCCCCCGGCCCGCCGCACAGCCACTTCACGCTGCCGCCCGTGGCGAAGTCGACGTCGAGCGCGGTGACGTCGAACGGAACGGTGCCCGCGCTCTGGTAACAGTCGAGCACGACGTGCGCGCCGACCTCGTGCGCGCGCTTCACGATCGGCTCGACGGCCTGAATCTCCGCGTTCTTGAACAACACGTGGCTGATCGGAACGAGCAGCGTGCGGTCGTCGATCGCGTCGACGATCGCGCTGTCGTCGTCGACGGAGACGACCTCGAGGTCCGGCTGCGCCTGGTAGAGGTACCGCACCGACGGGAAGTTCGCCTCCTCGTACACGACGCGGTTCCGCTCGCCCGGATTGCGGAAGCAGGAGATGACGACCATCTCCGCGACGGTGACGTTCTGGTGCATCACCGTCGACCCCGGCGGCGCGCCGATGATGCGCCCGATCTGGTCGCCGACCGTCGTCGACATATCCCACCAGCCCTCGCTCCAGGAGCGGATGCCGCGCTCGCGCCACATGCGCGCGTACTCGAGCAGGCGGTCCTCGGCAGCGGCCGGCATCGCCGCCAGCGAATGGTTGATGAGGTAGATGCAGTCCGCGAGGATCGGGAAGCGATCCCGATATGCCTCAGCGCTGATCACACCTGCTGCAACGATCGCGCAGACGGCCCGACGTACTTCGCGCTCGGGCGGATGAGCACGCCGAGGCGTTTCTGCTCGAGCACGTGCGCCGACCAGCCGGCGGTGCGCGAGCACGCGAACATCGCGGGCGCGAGGTCCGGCGGGACGCCGGCGACGTCGAGCACGACCGCCGACCAGTACTCGACGTTCGTGTACGAGTGGTCGGGGTTCTTCTTCGCGATCGCCTCGTGCGCGACCCGCTCCAGCTCCTCCGCGACGGCGACGCGCGGCGAGCCGAGCTCCGTCGCCGTGCGCTTGAGCACGCGCGAGCGCGGGTCCTCGGCGCGATACACGCGGTGGCCGAATCCCATGATCCGCTCGTGGCGCGCGAGCGCGTCGGCGACCCACTTCTCCGCGTCGCCGCTCTCGGCGACCGCGTCGAGCATCGGCAGGACGCGGGCCGGAGCTCCGCCGTGCAGCGGGCCCGACAACGCACCGACCGCCGCCGAGAGCGCCGCGCCGCAATCCGCCCCGGTCGACGCGACGATGCGCGCGGTGAACGTCGACGCATTGAGCCCGTGCTCGGCGGTGCAGATCCAGTACGTGTCGATCGCCTTCGCCGCCTTCTCGTCCACCTCGCCGCGCCATGCGAGCAGGAAGCGCTCGGCCGCGGTCCGGCCTTCCATGACCGTCTCCTCGGGAACCGGCGGCAGGTCGGCGCCGCGCGCCGACTGCGCGACGATGGAGAGCGCCGCCGCGGACAGGCGGCGCAGGTCTTCCTTCGCCTGGTCGTCGTCGATGTCGATCAGCTGGCCGAGCTTCCAGCGGCCGCTGAGGATGGCGAGCATCGCCTGCAGCTCCGACATGTGACTGCCGGTCCGCACCTCGAGGTCGCAGTGCGCGGCCGGGAGGCCGGGCTCGAGCGACTCGTCGACGAGCAGCCCCCACACCTGCTCGAACGGGACCTTCCCGACGAGCTCCTCGATGTCGACCCCGCGATACCGGAGCGAGCCGCCCTCACGGTCGGGCTCGGCGATCTCGGTCTCGAACGCGACGACGCCGGCGAGGCCGGGGCTGAAATCGCTCATGCGTGAACCTCCTCCATGGGCACGTCGAGGCCGACGCCGCGCTCCTTCGCCGCCGCGAGCACGAGTGCCGCGGCCGCGAGGTCCTGGACGGCGACGCCGACCGACTTGTAGAGGGTGACCTCTTCCCCGTTCGTCCGTCCGGAACGCGTGCCGGCGACGAGCTCGCCGAGCTCGACCACCGATGCGGGATCGATGCCTTTGAGCTCGGGCGCGCCTCCGGGCGGCGGCGCGAACGACGAGTCGCGCGACTCGACGCAGATCACGCCGGCCCCGGCGACGATCGCCGGATCGAGCTCGGAACCGGGCGCGTTGTAGCCGACGGAGCTGACATGGGCTCCGGGCGCGAGCCACTCGGCGTACACGACCGGATCGGGCGAATGCGTCGTCGCCGCGACGACGTCCGCTCCGCGAACGGCGTCCTCGTACTCGCCGCGGCCGGCGGTGCGGATCTCGCTCCACGCTCGCACCCGCGGGAACACCTCGCGCGCCGCGCGCGCCTGCACGCCGGTGCCGAGAATGGCGAGCACGCGCGAGTCCTCGCGCGCGAGCAGCTTCGTGGCGAGCGCGGCGGCGGCGGCCGTGCGCATCGCGGTGACATACGTCCCGTCCATCAGCGCCACCGGCGTGCCGTTCTCAGGGTCGATGAGCATGATCGCCGCCTGGTGCGTCGGCCGGTCCTTGTTCTCGGGGAAGAGCGTGACGAGCTTGCAGCCTAGGCCGGCGGACGGCAGGTAGGCGGGCATCGCGCCCAGCAGGCCGGCGTCGCCGGCGAGCGCGGCGATCCGGGCAGGCATCGATGCCTCGCCCGCCGACAGCTCCGCGTGCGCGCGCGCGAGCGCAGAGACGAGCTCGTCCAGGTCGAGCAGCTCCTCCACGTCGGCGCGGCCGAGCACGAGCATCAGGGGAGACGGTAGCTCCCGAGCGTCCGGCCGCGGGCGTCGAGCCCGACCACGTCCAGGGCGCTCGCCCCGGCGGGGACGGCGATGGCGGTCTCGAAGCCGTGCCGCGGCACCGTCGGGCCGCCCGGCTCGAGCCGCCAGGCGGCCACCTCGGTGGCTCCGTTCCAGCTGACGTACACCGTCCCGTTACGGACGACGGCAGCGGGCGCGCCGGTGGGCCGGCCGCGCCACGGGAAGCGCAGGGCGCGGTAGTTCTCGCCGCCGTGCGGCAGCGTCGCGTCGAGGCGCACGACGCCGCTCGCGTCGTACTCCGTGAAGTGCGGGTCGGTCCCCCAGCCGACGAGGACGTTGCCGTTCGGGAGCAGCTGCACGCTGCCGAGCTTGTGCGCGTGCAGCGGCGGCACGTGCGGATACTCGTGCACGAGGGTCGCCCGTCGTCCGTCGAGCGCGAGCACGAGCCCGCGCGAGTGCGGCGTCGCGCTGTTGTCGAAGACGCTGACGTACCGCCCGTCGAGATGGCTGCGCGCGTCGTGCTGCCAGCCGAAGCTCGCGCCGCGACCCAGCGCGAAGTCGCTGCGCTTGCCGCCCAGCCGCCACAGCACCTTGCCCGTCCGACGGTCCACCTTGTACACGGTCCAGGTGTTGCGCGCCGACACGAGCAGGTTGCCGTCTGCATCGACGTCGATCGCATTGACGTGGAAGTAGTCCCACGGATAGCCGACCGGCGCATACGACTCGGCGACGGAAACGTGGTCGAGGCTGCGCCACTCGAAGAGCACACGTGCGCTCGGCACCTCGACCTCCTGCACGACGCCGCCCATCGTCAGCCCGCGCGCGCCGCGCTTCCGGACCTCGAGGCTGGTGATGAGCGCCGTGCCGCGTTCCGTGAGCAGGAACTCGTGCAGATCGGACGCACGCCCATTCCCGGCGGGGAAACGCGCAATCTCCCGGTATGACGCGTCGGCCACGACGTGCACGCCGCGACCGAGCCCGCCGCCGGGAAGCGCCTGCCACCATGTCAGCACCGGCCGGCCGTGCAGCGTCTGCGCGCGGAAGTTCATCGACGGAACCGGCGACGTCGGCTTGAACCAAACAGGCTGCCCGGCGTCGTCGAGGATGAGCGGCCCGTGCTGCCCGGGACCCGACGACGGCGCCAGGAAGAGCAGCCCCGGCGCGAGCGAGCCGGACCGGTGCAGGATCGTCACCGGCGGCGGATCGAGATCGGGACGCGAGCGAAAGCGCGACGGTACGCCGACCGACGAGGCGAGGACGACAGCCGCGGTGCGGGCGAGGAAGTCCGCCCGCGTCAGTCCCGTCAACGCCGCGACACGGCTGCGACCGGCGGCGGCTTCACCGGCTGCGGCGGAGGCTTCGAGTCGGTGAGGATCGCCGCGAGCAGGAGCACCGACATCGCCACCGCGCTCTCGGCGACGAGCGTGCGCCCGAGCACGCCCATGACGCCGGGCTTCTCGATGCGCGGCACCGCGATGAAGTGGTGCGCGGCGCCCCAGGTGAGCGCGAGCGCGACGAGCCCGAGCTTCACCAGCAGCACGTGCCCGTAGCCCGTCGTCCAGAGATCGTGTAGGTGCGGGAGGCGGAGGACGCTGAGGTACGTGCCGGCGGCGAGGATGAGGGCGATCAGCACGGTGGCGAGCCGCGAGAAGCGCAGGAACGCGGTCCGGCGCCCGTCCGGCCACGCGGGCCAGACGACGACGGCGAGCTGGACGAGCCCTCCGACCCACAGCGTCGCCGCCGAGAGGTGCACGTAGTCGGCGAGCTCGGACAGCCACGAGTGGCGCGCGTCCGCCGCCGAGTGGCCGGAGAGCGAAAGGCCGGAGACGAACGCGAGGCCGAGCACGAAGGACGCCCAGAGAAAGGCGTTGCGATCCGTGAGCCACGCGAGATAGATGAGCGCCGACACGAGCGCGAAGCCGAGCTCCATGATCACGAACGTCTGCCCGTAGCGCGTCCCCGACGTGAGGGGTTCGAGGTCCCCGTAGAGGAAGCGGGAGAACGGCAGCTGCAGGAAGTCCTCTCCCCGCAGCAGGAAGCCGACGATGCCCGCCTCGAGCACGATGACGATGCCGGCGCCCGTGACCCAGAAGAAGCGCCGTTGTGCGCGCTTCGGCAGCGGCCCGCGCGCGATCAGCAGCCGGAAGCCGATGCCGCCCACCGAGAGCGCGAGTCCGAGGAAATAGATCCAGCGCACGATGTCCTCGGTGCGCGTCGGCCCCTGCGCGCCGACCGCATCCGTCACCGGCGGCGCGGGCACGCCCACGCCGAACGTGTAGACGCCGGAGACGATGTGGCCGTCGTTCGAGAGCGCCTGCCAGCGGACCGTGTACGGCCCCTTCGGCAGCTTCGGCAGCGGAGCGACGAGCTCGCGGGCGGACGTGAACGCGCGCGGAGTCCCGGCGACGTTCTTGCCCTGCAGCGTGAAGACCTGGATCGCCTTCGGCAGCGCGTTCACCGTCTGGTCGAACTGCAGGACGACTTGCCTCGGAGACGTTGCGAGGCGCTGCTTGAAGCCCGGCGTCTCCTTCAGGAGCGAGGCATGCGCGAACGCCGACGCGGGCGCGACGAGCGCGACGGCGATGACGAGGAGAAGCGCGCGTTTCACCGGTGTGGCACTCCCGCGTACTGCGAGAAGTGGCCGAGCACCGGCGCGGCGTCGCGGTCGCAGTACAGGAAGACGGCGATCACGAGGAACGTGCAGGCGAAGCCCGTCGCGGCGACGATGGAGCGCGGCCGGAACGCCTGCGTGATCGGGAACACCGACGCGCCGATGAGCGTCCACCCGAGGACGTGATGGAGGAACGCGGCGCGGGCGAAGAACCAGCTGTTCTGCTCGTGCACGAGGAACGCCGTCCCGGAGACGAGCATCGCCGCGGCCACGGTGAGTCGCCAGTACTGCGAGTGGAGCTTTCCCTTCGCGACGCCGAGCTCGGCGGCGCCGCTGAGCATCAGAACCTGCGCCCACGACCCGTGCGCGACCATGTGGATCATCGAGTTCGTGTACAGCGCCATCACCGGCCACATGAACACGCCGAGCGCGAACAGCAGCCCCGGCCACAGGTAGCGGCGCCACGGGCGCCGTCCCCACACCTCCGGGCCGACCACCGTCTCGGTGAGGAAGAGCAGTCCGAGGGCGAGGATGCCGGTCGCGAAGAACCAGTGCACCATCTCCGCGCGCGGCTCGATGCCGGCGACGATCATTCCGTCGCCTCCAGGTCCTTGACGATCCCCGGCGCGAGCAGCCACCGGAAGAGCACGCCGACGAGGACGACGTACAGCGGAGGCTCGGCGAAGAGCCACCAGAATCCCTGACCGGCCGGATGCAAGAGCGTCAGCCGCCACGGCTGCGCGAGCGCCCAGACGAAGCCGGCCACCGTCGTCACCGGCCCGAGCGCGAGCACGATCCGCGCGCGCGTCCGCGCCTCGGTTCGTTCTCGCTCGCCTTCAACGTGCAGTTCGTGCGCGATGTCCGCGCTCATCGACCTTCCTCCTCCGTTCGGAACGATTCGCCGTCAGACGGCGAGCGGAGGCGGCCGCGACTCGAACGCGAGGCCGAAACGCCGGCGCGGAGCGGCGGCGACGTGCAGGTCGATCGGAACGACGCGGACGACTGCGAGTCGCCGTACGCACTCGAGGGCGTGCGCGGCGAGTTGCTCGTACTCGCGCAGCCAGACCTCGCTGCTGCGGTGGAGCACGGCGACAAAGACGGAAAGGACGGCGAAGACGGGGAGCGCAGAGGTGTGAAGCCACGGCCAGAGCAGCGAGCCGTGCTCCGCATCCATCTGCACGAGATAGATGAGGGACGTGAACGCGAACGACGTCAGCCACAGGCGTGCCGACAGGTGCACGCGCATCCGCGGCGAGGCGCCGAGGATGGAGGCGACTCGACGTGCGCGCGCGACGCGCCACACGATGCGCGCGAGCATGAGGGCGATGGCGATCTTCACGGCCGCGAGCAGAAACGGGTAGTAGCCGGCGTGCCGGTAGCTGACGGGGCCGACGTGCCGGCCGACGTCGATGCGGTGCGCGAGGCTGCGTCCCGCGAGCTCGGCGACGAGCGCGAGGAGAACGAGGGCGACGCGGGAGAGCCACCGCTGCCGGTTCACCCCGGAAGTGTGCCTATCGCGGCCGACACCGTGCGTTGGGCGATCCGGTGCCGGTCAGCGACCAGACGTATGCGGTCACGGGCTCGTGGGGCGCGGCCACTGCGTATGTCTATGCGACTAGCCGAGCAGGGTCAATGACCACTCGCTGCGATGCTCGGCATCGAGCGAGAACATCATGATCCTCTGGAACCGGCCGAGGCAGAGCGCGCCGTCGGCGAACGGCACCTGCTCGCTCCGCGGCGACAGGAGCGCGCAGACGAGCCGCTCCCGGTTCGGGTGGCCGCCGGGGACGATCCGCTCGAGGAGCACCTCGAGATCCTCGAAGAAGCCGGTCTCCCGCTCCTGGATGCGCACGACCGACAGGGCGTGCAGCGGATGGACGAAGGCGATGCCGTCCCGGCGATCGGACTGCCCGACCGTCCGCGAGACGTCGTTCGTGATGTCCATCACCGAGAGCGTCGGGAGCGCGGCGGCGATCGAGTAGGGGACTTCGATCGACGTCATGCGCGGGCCACCTCCCGCGGCAGCCGGAAGTGGACGTCCTCGCGGGCGACGGTGATCTCCTCGGGGAGGTCGTAGCCGTGGCCGGCGAGGCGCGCGGCGGTCGCGCGAACGAGCTCCTCCGGCGTGGACGCGCCGGCGGTGAGGCCGACCGTCTCGTGCCCGTCGAGCAGGTTGCTGTCGAGCTCGCTCTCGCCGTCGACGAGCTTCGCCTGCGCGCCGGCGGCCTGCGCGACCTCGACGAGGCGCTGCGCGTTCGAGCTGTTCTCGGAGCCGATGACGAAGATGAGCGACGCGCCCTGCGCGACCATCGCCTTCACCGCGTCCTGGCGGTTCTGCGTCGCGTAACAGATGTCGTCCGCGTGCGGGCGGCGGAGCGAGCCGCCGACGTGATCCGCGAGGGCGTCGACGATCGGCGCGACGTCGTCGAGCGAGAGCGTCGTCTGCGTGATCACGGCCACCGGCTTGTCGGTCGGCAGCGCGCGCGCCTGCTCCGGCGTCTCGACGACGACCGTCGCCTCCGGCCGCTCGCCGAGCGTTCCGATCACCTCGACGTGATTGGCGTGGCCGACGAGCGCGACGAGGTGGCCGCTGTCGGCGTACGTGCGCGCCTCGGCATGCACCTTGTTCACGAGCGGGCACGTCGCGTCGACGACCTTGAGGCCGCGGGCCTGCGCGTTGTCCTTCACCGACGGGGCGACGCCGTGCGCGGAGAGGACGCAGATCTCACCCTCCGGGATCTCGGACTCGTCCTCGACGAAGACCGCGCCGAGCGCCTCCAGGCGGCGGACGACGTGCTCGTTGTGGACGATCTGGTGCCGGACGTAGACGGGCGGGCCGTGCTGCTCGAGCAGCCGCTCGACGATCTCGATGGCGCGGTCGACGCCTGCGCAGAAGGAGCGCGGGGCGGCGAGGAGGACGCGCTTGCCGCTCATGCGACGCTCCCGAGCGCGCGCAACGCCGTGCGGACGTCGCGGACGGCGCGGAGCGACTCCCGCGGCGCGGTCGCGAACGCGCGGGCGAGGCCGACCGGCGCGACGCTGCCGTCCTCCTTGAAGGCGTGCACGAGCGGCCCGAGCTGACGGCGGGGCGTGTCGCTCAACGCGCGCACGCACCCGGCGAGCCTGCCCGCGCGCGCGTAGATCCCGGATTCCATGTCGACGGCGTCGGCGCCGGTGCGCTCGCGCAGCCGCGCGCGCTCGTCCGGGTCGTCGACGATCACGGACGCGCTGAGGATCGTCCCCTCGCGCGCACCGCGCACGCCCAGCGGCTCACCCTGCCACAGCACCGAGCCGGACTCGTCGACGACGCGCGTCGCGTCGATCACCGTGCCGACCGGCAGGTCGTCGCGGAGCGAGCCGGCGATGCCGAAGGAGACGACGTCCTGCTCCGGCACGCCGTGCGCGCACGCCATGCCGACGAGCATCGTCCGCCCCAGCTTCTTCGCCGCGCGCCGCTCAGCGGGCAGTGCGCATGCGAACGTCAACCGGTCAGCGTCCACGCCATGCTCCTCACGGTCTCCTTCAGGCTCTTCGACGACTCGAAGGCTGCAGAGGGCTCGAAGCCGGAGTGGATGCCGCAGTGCTCGCAGCGCGGGTCGTTGCCGGGGCCGTATGCGTCCCAGTCCATTCCCTCGAGCAGCGCCTCGTACGTCGGGAAGATGCCGTCCGTCAGCAGGTAGCACGGGCCTTTCCACCCGTACGGATTGCGCGTGATCGATCCCCACGGCGCGCACGAGAGCTTGCGCTCGCCGGTGAGGAAGTCCTGGTAGATCGGCGTCGCGATCCAACGGTAGCCGTGCTTGCGCACCGCCGTCCGGATGGCGCGGAACTTCACCTCGTGCTCGGAGCGCGTCATCGTCAGCGCCGGGTCGATCTGCGAGTACTGGTATCCCGGCGCGACGAGCATCCCGTCGATGCCGACCTCATCGGTGAGGTAGCGCATCATCTCGATGACGTCGTCGACCTCGGTCTCCTTGAAGATCGTCGTGTTCGTCGTCACGCGGAAGCCGCGCGAGCGCGCAGTCTTGATCGCGTCGACCGCGATGTCCCAGAGGCCCGGGTAGTCGCAGACGTAGTCGTGGATCTCGCGCATGCCGTCGAGGTGGACGACGAACGTCATCCGGGCCGACGGCTCGAACCAGTCGAGGCACTGCTCGAGGCGGAGCGCGTTCGTGCACAGCTCGACCGTCTTGCCCATCTCGATCATCCCGGCCGCGACTTCCTCGATGCCCTTGTAGACGAGCGGCTCTCCGCCGCAGATCGAGACGACCGGCGCGGGGCACTGCAGGCCGGAGTCGAGGCACTCCTCCACCGTCAGGCGCGCGCGGTTCGACTCGTACTCGCGGATCTTCCCGCAGCCGATGCACGCGATGTTGCACGCGAGGGTCGGCTCGAGCATGAGGACGAGCGGATAGCGCTCGCCCTTCCGCTGCTGCGCGGCCACGTACTTGCCGATCGAGACGGTGGACTGCAGCGGGAACTTCATGCGGAAAGCCTCTCTCTCAGTCGACCGAGGGCGAGCAACGGGAAGTTGATGCGGTACAGGTGGTAGCGAATCATGAAATCGAGCGGGAAGCCGGTGCCGGTGAAGTGCTCCTCGTCCCAATCCCCGTCGGGACGCTGAACAGCGCAAAGATAATCCGCCGCTCTCCCTGCGCCCCCATCCTCAGCGTTTCCTGCGGCCACATAACCGAGCAGCGCCCAGGCCGTCTGGGATGGGGTGGCGAACGGCGCGCGGCCGCGCCAGGCTCGGTCGGCGTAGGAGCGGATGTCCTCGCCGAAGCCGCCGTCCTCGCGCTGGACCGAGTCGAGCCAGCCGACCGCGCGGCGCATCGCCGGATGGTCCGAGGGCAGGCCGCACGCCTCGAGCGCGGGCAACGCCGCGCCGGTGCCGTACAGGTGGTTGACGCCCCAGCGGCCGAACCACGAGCCGTCGTCCTCCTGCTCGGAGAGGAGCCACGCGAGGCCGCGCTCGACGTCGTAGCCGGCGGGCGCGAGCACCTCGAGCGCGTGCGCAGTGACGTCGGCGCTCGGCTCGTCGGTGACCTTGCCGAAGTCGCAGAACGGGATCTTGTACAGCCACATGGCGCTGTTGTCGATGTCGAACGCGCCCCAGCCGCCGCCCTTCGACTGCATGCCGACGACCCAGTCGAGACCCCGGCGCTGCGATGCCTCGCCGATGTCGAGCTCGCGCAGCGCGAGCGCGACGACGGCGGCGTCGTCGACGTCGGGGTAGAGATCGTTCTCGTACTCGAACGCCCACCCGCCTGGCTCGAGGTTCGGGGCGTGAATCGACCAGTCGCCTCGCAGTGTCACCTGCTGACGTAAGAGGTACTCGCCGGCGGCGACGAGCTGCGGATGGTCCTTGGGGATGCCGCACGCGCGCAGCGCGAGCACGGCGAGCGCGGTGTCCCAGATCGGCGACTGACACGCCTCGGGCCGGAGGCGGTCGCCGTCCTCGACCATGAATCCCTGCCAGCCGTCGACGGCGCGGCGCAACGTGTCGTCGGTCTTAGGATCGTGGCCGAGCGCGTCGAGCGCGATGATCCCCCACACCCACGGCGGCTGGATGCCGCCCCACGATCCGTCCGCCTCCTGGCGCGCGCGGATCCACTCCTCTGCGCGGCGCTGTGCGAGGCGGCGAAGGGGATCGCGGCGGACCGACGCGCGCGTGCGCCCGGGAATCGCGCCGAGGTCGCGCAGGTCGACGTCGATCGGGCGCACCGGACGCAGCGACTGCGCGAGTGCGAGTGCGACGAACGTCTGCCGCGCCCAGCACGAGAAGTCGTAGATCGAGAACGGCCCGTTCGGCGGAAGGAGCACGAGCTCGGGCGGGATGGGGACCATCTTCTGCCACGGCCACTGGCCCAGGAGCGCGAGGAAGCACTTCGTGAACAGGCGCGCCTTCGGGATCCCGCCCTCGCGCTGCAGATACGCGAGCGTCCTCGGTCCCGGGTCGACGCCGCACATGCGCAGCGCGACGTACGCCTCAAGCGACGTGGACAGATCCGCCGGCCCTTCGAACCAGATCGACCATGTGCCGTCCTCGCGCACGCGCGCCATCAACTCATTGGCGATGCGCCGGTCGAGGTCGGGCGTACGCAGGCCGAGCGCGTGATTCCAGAACAGGTGCTGCGCCGTCATGGTCACGTTCGACTCGAGCTCGCCGACCCAGACGCCGTCGGGGCGCTGAAGCTCGAGCAAGCGGCGCGTGCCGCGGTCGATGGCGGCGTCGAGTGCGGTGAGCTCGGTCACGCTCACGACGAGACCGTATCGAGCAGCCGCCGTGCTGCGATGCGCCCGCTCCGCACGGCGCTCTCCATCGTCGCCGGCCAGCCCGTGTCGGTCCAGGTTCCGGCGCGCACCGTGTTCGGCCGCGCCGTCTCGGGCCCGGGCCGCACCGTGTGCGGACGCAGCGCGATGGTCGCGTTCGGCTCGCGGCTCACGCGCGACCACTGAAGCTCCGCCGCGCCGAGGCGCTCGGTCAGCTGGCCGGCGATGCGGTCGACGAGGCCGCGGCCGCGCACCTCCATCAGCTCCGGCACGCCGCTCGCGACGACTGTGAGATATTGCCCGCCGTCCGGCGCGGCGTGGCCGGTGAGCGCGCCGCGGTCGAACACCCAGTGCGCGTCGGAGCCGAGAAGCGCGGCGAGCGGCATGCCCAGGATCGGCCGGTCGAAGAGGAGATGGACCGAGACGATGGGAGAGCTCTCGAGCCCCGGGTCGGGCTCGCCGAGCAGCCGGGCCGACTCGGCCGGCGGCACCGCCACGACCACCGCGTCGGCGTCGAGGTCGTCGAGCGTCTCGACGCGCGCGTCGAGACGCACGCGGTCGCCGAGCACGCGGCCGGCGGCGTCGCCGTGCATCCAGCCGAGCGGCTTCAGCGGGAGGACGAGATCGGAGTTCGCACGCCGCCCGAGCAGCGCCGTGCGAACGGTGAAGAGGCCGGCTCCTGCATCGACTTCGTCGGTGCGGAGGTTCAACGCCGGGCGGATGAACACGTCCCAGAACCGGTCGATGGCGACGTCGGTCGTCCCGTAGCGGCGAAGCACGTCGCCGAACGTGCCGTCGGCCGCGGCGAAGCGAAGGCGCGCGAGAACGTACGGAAGCCGCAGCCGGTCGCCCACCGGCAGGTGCTTGTAGAAGGGCAGCGTCAGCGGCGAGATGGACGACACGCGCGAACGCTCGTCGATGACGGGCAGCGAGAGCCGCTCGCGCAGATACGACTTCCCTTCGCCGACACGGTCGAGGAAGCGCAGGTACTCGGTGAAGCAGCCCAGCGCGATGTGCTGGCCGTTGTCGGGCGGCGGTTGCGGATCGTCGTCGCGCTCGGGGAGCGTCTGCACCGCGCCGCCGAGCGTCGGCCGCGCCTCGTAGACGGTGACGTCCGCGCCGGCGTCGACGAGATCGAGCGCAGCGGCGAGCCCGGCGAGGCCGCCTCCGACGACGGCAACCTTCATACGAGGTTGCGTGCGACGACCGCGAGCTTCTCGCGCGTCGAGAGCCGGCAGGACTTGTCGAAGACGTCGAACTCGTTCGCCTCCATCCGGTCGAGCTGGCCCGAATACAGGCCGGCGAACGTCGCGACGCACAAGGCGCTGCGGCGGTCGAGCGAGTCGAGCAGCCGTAGGCCCTCGCGTAGATGCGCGCGTGCGCGGGCGGCCTGGAACGCCATCAGCTCGCGCCACTCCGTGCTCGGCTCCAGCTCGGTGACGCCGAACCGTTCGAGCTCGTCCTGCGGGAGGTACACGCGTCCCAGCTCCCGGTCCTCGTCGACGTCTCGCATCACGTTGATCAGCTGCAGCGCGATCCCGAGCGTCTCCGCGCGCTCGACGTCGTCGGAGCCGTAGACGGCGACGCACGCGACGCCGACGGCGCCGGCGACCTTCTCGCAGTAGCCGCGCAGCTCGTCGAACGTCGCGTATCGCGTCTTGTCCATGTCCTGGAGGCCGCCGTCGACGAGGGCGGAGAGCGCCGCGCGGGGAATGCCGAAGCGCGCACGCGCGTCCGCGAGCGCGACCTCCATCGCCGTGGCCGGCGGGGCGTCGAGCGATGCACGGAGCGCCTCCAGCCCTTTGCGTTTCACATCGATCGGCGCGTCGCCGTCGGCGACGTCGTCGACCTCGCGCGCGAAGGCGTAGATCGCCGCGATCGCGTGTCGCTTCGCGCGGGGGAGCAGCATGATCCCGTACGCGAAGTTCTTCGCGCGCGCGCGTGTGACCCGCTGCACTTCAGCATACGCCTGCTCGACGTCGATCATCGAACGAGGGTGAGCGCTGCCTCCCGTGCCAGCCGCGCGCGCGACGGCCGCGGCCGCTGCGTGAACAGATCCCAACCGGCCGACTCGAGCGTGTCGAGGGCGGCGAGCCCACCGCGGCCGAACAGTGCGACCGCCCGCCCGAGCCTGCCGCCGATGCGCGCGCGCAGCACCTCGGCCGCGCTCAGCAGCTCGGCCGCGCGCGCGGCCTCGAAGCGGAGCAGCGCACGCAGGTCGTCGCTCGGCCGGTCGAGTACGGGGTTGCCGAAGCGCGCGCGGTCCTCGGCAGGCAGGTAGATGCGACCGAGCTCGAGGTCGCGCGGCACGTCCTGCAGAAAGTTCACGAGCTGCAGCCCCGTGCACACGGAATCGCTCGCCGCGACGATCTCCGCGTCGTCGAGCCGGCGCAGCACGCCGAGGACGAGCCGGCCGCACGGGTCCGCGGAATGGACGCAGTACCACTTCAGGTCGGCCCACGTCTGGTAGTCGACGGCGCGCTGGTCCATCCTGTTCGCCTCGATCAGGCGCAGAAACGGTTCGCGCGGCAGGTCGAACTCCCGCACGGTCGGCTGGACGTTGCGCAGGACGGGCCACGTCGGCTCGCCGGTGAAGGTGAGCTCCACCTGGTCCTCCAGCTCGTCGAGCGCGGCGAGCCGGTCGCCGTCGTACGCGTCGCCGAGCTCGTCGACGAGGCGCGCGTAGCAATAGAGCGCGCGCACGTGCGGGCGCAGCCGACGCGGAAAGAGGATCGAGCCGACGGGGAAGTTCTCCCCCGCCGCCCGGGCGGCGACCTCGGCAACCTCCATGGCGAACAGCATACGAGTCGCCTTTCGTGGTTGAATCGTCGCCCGTGGAGGGCAATCCGGGGTTCAGGGTCGACCCCGTCGCGGGAGTGGACCGGCGCGACGGCAGCGTCGTCGTGCGCCTCGCCGGCGAGCTCGACCTCTACAACGCGCAGGACGTCCGCCAGGCGCTGCTCGCGTGCACCGAGGCACAACCCGACCGCCTCGTCGTCGACCTTTCCGGCGTCGAGTTCATCGACTCGACCGTGCTCGGCGTCCTCATCGAAGCGCGCAGCCGGATGGCCGAACGGCAGGCGTTCATGCTCGCCGCCCCCGGGACGGAGACGAGCCGCGCGCTCGCCATCTCGGGTCTCGACCGGCACTTCGGCGTCCATCCCACCGTCGACGAGGCGCTGGCCGCGGAGCTGTGACCGAGCGGATCCTCGAGCCGGCGCAGCTGGAGCGCTACGCCGACGCCATCACGCGGTCGATCGCGCTCAGTCGCGGCGACACGATCGTCGTCCGCGGCTCACCCGCCGCCCGTGAGCTCATGCTCGCGTGCGCCGCGTCCGCGTATCGCGGCGGCGCGCATGCCGTCGACGTCGTCGTCTTCGATCCGCTGCTCATGCGCGCGCGGCTCGAGTACGGGAAGGACGGCGCCGTCGGCGCGGTCACACCGTGGCACAAGACGCGGCTGCGCGAGTTGATGAAGCCGGACGCGGCGGAGATCTTCATCCACGCGGAGAGCGATCCCGGCTTCCTCGACGGCATTCCGCAGAAGCGCATCACCACCGAGTACTCGCGCGTCGCCGCGCAGACGCGCGCGTATCGACGCGCCAGCCTCGACGGCCGGGTGCGCTGGACGATCGCCGACTGGCCGAGCGATCACTGGGCGAAGCAGGTGTATCCGAGGCTGTCGGCGACGGCGGGGAAGCGCAAGCTCGCGAAGGACCTCCTGTGGTTCTGCCGCCTCACCGACGAGGACGGTCCCGGATCGTCCGGCTGGATCGAGCATTGCCGCGCGGTCGCGCACCGTTCGCAGAAGCTGACGCGCCTCGCGCTCACGCGCGTCGAGCTGCGCGGACCCGGCACGGAGCTCGAGGCGCGCCTCGTTCCCGGAACGAGGTGGCTCGGCTCGCTCGAGAAGACGGAGGCGGGCGCGACGATCGCGACGAACATCCCGTCCGAGGAGACGTTCACGAGCCCGGACGCGAACGGGACCGAGGGGACGTTCACGTGCACGTTCCCGCTCTCCTTCCAGGGGCGCGTCATCGAGGGGCTCCGCGGCGAGTTCCGCAATGGCCGGCTCGTGCGGCTCGACGCGAAGCGCGACGCGGACCGCGACTTCGTCGCGAGCTACATCGACAGCGACCCGAAGAACGGACGGCGTCTCGGTGAGCTCGCGCTCGTGGACGCAACGTCACGCATCGGGCAGACCGGACGGATCTACTACGACACGCTGCTCGACGAGAACGCCGCCGCGCACATCGCGTTCGGCTCCGGCTTCGGCGCGACGCGTAGTGAGAAGCCCGCACGCGGGCTGAACCAGTCGCCGGTGCATCTCGACGTGATGATCGGCAGCCCGGACTTCGAGGCCACGGGCGTGACGGCGAATGGGAAGCGCGTTCCGCTCATACGGGACGGCCTCTGGCAGATCGCCTGACGGAGACGAGCCGAGCGAACGCGAGCCAGCGGTGCGTCGCGGAGAACTTGGGATGACACGACTGGAGAATCAACTCCTCGTGATCGCCTGACCGCAGCACGGCGACGTCGGTGGCGAGGACGACGCGATGACCCGTGATCGCGTAGCGGAAAGCTCCGTACGGCAGCGAGATGACGACCTCGTCGCCGCGCCGAAGGTCCTGGATGTTCGCGAAGGGCGCCGAATACGTCGTGCGATGGCCGGCGACGTACACGAGGCGGCCTTCGCCGGGAAGAAAGTCGCCGCGGTAGAGGCCGGGGCCGTCGGCCAGCTGCGACTCACCGGTGCCGTCGACGAGTACGGCGTGGAGGCCGATGCGCGGGATGGTGATCCAGCCGAGCGGCTGGCCTGCGCGCGTCGCGAGCCGGTACGCCCGTGCTTCCGCCGCGAGACTCGTTCGCGTCGCCGCGTATGCCGCGTCGCGCTTCTCGTACGCACCCGCGAGGCGATGCTGCTCGACGTGCGCGTAGAGCGCCGTGAACGGCTCTTGCCAGAACCAGACCGTCCCGACCCAGGCGAGGACGAGCGCGCCGAGCAGGGTGACGGTGATCCCGAGCCGACGGCGGGCCGGGGCGACGCGAGTCGCCCCGGCCGTCGCATGGTCACGTCGTGCGCGCACGACCGATCAGCGCGCCGCCGGAGAGGAGCAGCGCCAGCCCGAGCACGACGAAGCCGAGCAGCGCGAGCCCCGTGTAGGGCAGGACGCGTGCGGCTGCGCCGAGGACGCCCGAGCCCTTCGGCGCCGTCTGCGCGCCGGCCGTGTGCTGGGCTCCCAGCACGCCGCCGGTGCTACCCGTCGACGGCGTCGTCGCCGGCACCGCCGGCACCGCCGGCGCCGCCGGCGACGTTCCCGCCGCCGTGCTTCCGGACGATCCACCGACCTGCACGGTTCCCGCCGAGCCGGACGAGCCGTTTCCCCCGCCGATCTGGACGGTGCCCGCGGAACCGCTCGCGTCGTTCCCGCCGGTCCCGCCGACGGTCACCGGGAGCGAGTCCGAGAGCGCGAGGATCGGACCGGCGAGGTTCACTGTCGGGGTCGCCGTGACCGGCCCCGACTGCACCGTCCCCGCCGAGCCCGACGACGTGTTCCCGCCGCCGACCTGCACCGTGCCGACCGACGTGCCGGCGGTGTTGTCGTCACCGCTGCCGACCGTGGCCGGTGCGCTCACCGACGCCGACTCCTCGGAGGTCGACGCCGATGCGGACGTCCCGCTCGAGACGCCGCCGGACTGCACGGTGCCGATCGAGTGGTCCGCGGAGTTGCTACCGCCCGCGACGGACGCGGCCGTGTTCCCGCCGGCACTCCCGCCGGCCGGGGTGGACTGCGACGTTCCGGCCGACAGGTCGGGCGCTCCGCCCAGCTGGGCGGACCCGATCGACGTGCCGGAGGTGTTGCCGCCGCCGACCTGGACGGAGCCGGCTGAACCGGTTGCGGAGTTGCCTCCGCCGCTTCCTGGAACTCCGGCCGTCACATCGGCGAATGCGGGCGCCGCGAGCGCAAGCGCGCCCACGGCACCGGCGATGGCAACCAGCATTCGTGCCATGCCTTCTTCCCCTTTGTTCGTGGCCCCGCTGCGCGGAGCCGACCCCTAACGAATGGTCCGGTCCCCGGGGAAGGTGTTTCCAAACGTGAACTGGGCTGTTGCCCTCAACCGTCCACGAGCAGCCCGCTGAGCGGTCCCCAGAGCGCCTGCGCGCGCCGGGACACGTGCGGCAGCAGCGCGACGCGGTGCTCGACATAGCCGTCGCGCAGCCGCCGTGCGAGCTCGGTCTCGGCGCGCGGACGCCACATGTCGTCGACGACCGCCGTGGGGTCGCCGTCGAGATCGCCGGTCGCGCATTCGAGGTGCTCCGACCAGAGGCGCAGCCGTGCCGCGCGCGCGATCTCGGGGTCGTCGAGCACGACGTTCACCTCGGTGTCGTTGAAGAGCGAGTGCTCGTTGAGGTTCGCCGATCCGATCGTCAGCCAGCGGTCGTCGACGATGCCGATCTTCGCGTGCACGTAGATCCGGACGCCGCCGCGACCCGGTTGGTAGAGCGTGCACGCGAGGAAGCGCGACGTGTCGTCGCCGGACTCCTCGTCGGCGTCGACGAGCACGCCGACCTGGCCGCGCGTGTCCTCGCTGCCGTTGTTCGGCTTCGCCGGGAGCACGACGACGACGCGGAAGTCGTCGCTGGGCGGGTTCCGGAGCTTCTCGGCGAGGACCGAGACGACCTCGGTCGACCAGAGAAACTGGCTCTCGAGATAGACGAGCCGCTCGGCCGAGCGGAGCGCTCGCAGATAGCTCTCGAGAATCGTAAACTCGCCGCGCGCGAGTCCCGGGTACACGTTCTCGGGCACCGTTCGCACGACCTGCACCGTCCGGCCACCGGCCGCGTCGGGTACCTCGACCGGGCTCACCTCGCCGGCGACGGCGCGCCACCGGAGCCGGAAGTGCTCGGCGACGTCGGCGACCACCGGCCCCTCCAGCCGCATGGCGGCGTCGTGCCAGCCGATCCCGCCCCTCGACGCGTGCCGGCCGTCGTCGAGCCGGTCGCCGGCGTACGTCGTCAGGTCGATCCCGCCGACGTACGCGACCCGGCCGTCGACGACGACGAGCTTCTCGTGGTGGCAGTGCATGGGCCTCTCCCTCGGATCGAGCGCCATCTCGATCTTCGTGCTGCGGACGATGGCGTCGCGCATCGCGCGCACCTCCGCGCGATCCGGGTGGAAGAGCGGCAGGGGCGCGCCCGCCCACGCGAGCACCCGCACCGGAACTCGTTCGGCGGTCTCCGCAAGCAGCTCGCCCACGGTTGGCCCGTCCGCGCCGAGGAGGAGGCCCGGCGTGAAGAACCAACCGGCGACGTGCACGTGGGAGCGCGCCGCGAGGATGTCGGCGGCGATGCGCGGCAGCACCTCGGCGCCGTCGACGAGCAGCTCGACGTCGTTGCCGTCGCGAGGCCGGAACGCGCCGCCGTCGGCCCAGCCGCCCGCCGGCGGGTCGAGCGAGCGTGCGTGCCCGGTTCGCGTCAGCCGGCGCGCGTGGTGCGCGCGCCAGGCGCGTTCGATGCCGTCGCCGAGGACGTCGTCGATGCGGTCGAACGCGAACAGGGGCTACTGACCGCCGCCCTTGCCCGGCGGGGGAGGCGCCGGCCCCGCGGGCACGCTGATCGTCTCCGTCGGCGCAGGCTCCGAGAAGGTCGAGTACCCGTACGTCGTCGTTCCCGTGATCGTGGGCGTTGGGAAGCCGATCGCGGGCATGTTCGCGGTCGCCGCCGCCATGAAGCGTTGCCAGATCTCCGCGGGCAGCGTGCCGCCCGCGACCGAACCGACGCCTTCGACGCCGAGCAGGGGGATCTCGCTCTTCGGATAGCCGACCCAGACGCACGCGGCGAGCTGCGGGACGTACCCGCAGAACCACGCGTCCTGGAAGTTCTCCGCGGTGCCCGTCTTCCCGGCCACAGGCCGGCTGCCGAGCGCGGCGGCCGTGCCCGTGCCGTGCTCCACGACGCCTTCGAGCGCGTACGTGACCTGGTCGGCGACGCTCGCCGAGATGGCGCGGTCGCCCTTGCCGTCGAGGCGACCGAGCGTCGCGCCGTTCGGCGCGCGCACGAGCTCGAACGGCTGCGGCGCGTGGTGCACGCCGTGCGCCGCGAGCGTCGCGTACGCGTCCGTCATCTCCAGCGGGTTCACCGGCTGTGTCCCGAGCGTGATCGAGCACACCGACTGCAGCGGCGTCGTGATCCCCATCCGGTGCGCGACGGGAACGACGTTCCACGGTCCGACCTTGGCGACGAGCTGCGCGAAGATCGTGTTCACCGAGCTCGCCGTGGCGCTGAGCAGGTTCATGTACCCGCTGTTCTCGTCCGCGTAGTTGTGCACGTCCCACGGACCTTGCGGACCGTCGCAGCTCGAGTTGGGGATGATCATCGACGGCGGCCCCGAGAAGCTCGAATAGAGCGAGATGCCCTGCGCGATCGCGGTCGCGAGGACGAACGGCTTGAACGAGCTCCCCGCCGTTCGGGTGCTCTGCGTGGCGAGGTTGAACTTCATCTTGCGGCCGTCCGGGACGTAGCCGACCATCGCGCGCACCGCGCCCGTGCGCGGATCGATGGCGACGATCGCCGACGCGGGATCGGTCTTCTGCCGCAGGACGCCCTTTACCGCCGCTTCCGCCTGCTGCTGCGTGGCGGGATCGAGCGTCGTGCGGATGCGCAACCCTCCGGCGGCGACGCGCTTCGCGCCGTACTTCGCGACGAGCTCCTGCTCCGCCCATCCGAAGAAGTTCGGCTGCTGCTGGCGCGCGTACAACGAGCCGGGCTTCAGCCCGAGCGGCGCCGCCATCGCCTTCTCGAACTGCTGCGACGTGATCGTGCCGTCCTTCCGCATTGCCCGCAGAACCTCGTCGCGGCGCTGCATGGCGGCGGCGGGGTGGCGCGTCGGGTCGTACACGGTCGGCGCCTGCGGGAGGCCGGCGAGGAGCGCCGCCTGCGGCAGCGTCAGGTCGGACGCGCGCGTCGAGAAGAACGTCTCCGCGCCCGCCTGTGCGCCGTGCGCGGCGCGTCCGTAGAACACCTCGTTGAGATACGCGGTGAGGATGCGCGTCTTCGACCAGCGCTGCGAGAGCTTGATGGCGAGACACGCCTCTTTGATCTTGCGAGAGAACGTGCGCTGCGCGTTGCCGATGTAGAGGTTGCGCGCAAGCTCCTGTGTGATGGTGGAGCCGCCCTCGACGATCCTGCCGGCGGTGACGTCGCTGTAGAGCGCGCGCGCGATGCCCTGGTAGTCGAGCGCGCCGTGCTGCCAGAAGCGGCGGTCCTCGATCGCGACGGTCGCCTCGCGCAGGTATGGGGACATCTGGTCGAAGCGCAGCGGCTGCCGGTTCTCGGTCGACGGGACGATGCCGAGCAGCGTCCCGTTGCTCGCGTAGACGAAGGAGTTCTGGCCGAGGCTGAGCGACGCGAGCGAGTCGAGGTCGCACGAGTCCATGAGAACCGCCCGTCCCGTTGCGGCCGTGGCGACGAGGAGCGCCGCGATGCCGACGACGACAGCCGTGAACACAGCCGCGGCGCGGCGGCGTTTCCGAAGTCGTCGAAGCCGTGAACGGCGCGCGAGGAGGAGCGCAGTCAGGTCGGGGTCGCCACGTCTCCGGTCCGGCAATGCGAATGCGTTGTTGCGCGCCGGGGCGCGCGTGAAACGGCCGGCGTCAGGTGAGCTCGGTCAGGACGACGCCGAGCACAGGGATGACGAGCGTGATCAGGAGGTTCGTCCTCCCGATCTGCGTCAGCACCGGCCGCAGCGTCTGCGGCTTGCCCTCGCGGATCTGCCGCGCGAGCCCGGGCCCGAGCACGTAGTCGTGCAGATACGAGCCCGCGACGACGAGCCCGATGAGCGCGCCCTTGACGGCAAGCACGACGTCGAACGAGTGCCGCGCCGTGTGGAAGGCGTGGTCGTAACCGGCGAGGCCGAGGCCGGTGGCGATCGCGATCCCGAGCGCGCTCCAACCGATCGGCCGCCACCGCCGGCCGAACTGCCGCAGCAGCGCCGCCCGCACCTGGCCTTCGAGCTTCTGCACCGGCGGAACGGCGACGAAGACGAGCGCGACCGTGCCTCCGACCCAGATCGCGGCGGCGAGAAGATGGACGGCGAGGAGCGCGTCCTGCATGGCGCCTAGTCTGCCGGGGTTTCTCCTTCGGCATGTTGGGGATCACGCTTTCCGCATGCTCGCCTCGGTCTTCGGCTCCGTCCACAGCACGATCCATTCGACGGCGTTCTCGATCGCGGGCGACGCGGTGGTCCTCTTCCTCGTCGTCGTCTGGCTCGGCTTCGCGTACCGCGTCCATCGCGACGCGCGGCGACGCATCGACGACGGCCGCCTGGTCGGCTTCGCGACGCTGCTGGGGATGATCCCGCTGGTCGGACCGACGGTCTACGTCCTCTTCCGGCCGCCCGAGACGCTGGCGGACGCGCGCGCGAGGGAGATCGAGATGCGCGCCCTCCGCACCCGGCTCGCCCAGTCGGACCCGCACTGCCCCGTGTGTCTGAGCGAGGTCGAGAACGACTATCTCGTGTGCCCGGTGTGCACGACGCGGCTGCGCGAGCCGTGCGCGAACTGCGACGCGCCGCTCGAGGCGCTGTGGCAGACGTGCCCGTACTGCGCGACGCCGATCGCGGTCACGCCGTCGCTCGATACGGTCGACCTGGACGCGGCGCTCAGCGCGGAAGCGGCGATCGCGACCGGCGATCTCGCACAGCAGCGACTGCAGGACTGAGCGTCCGCACGAGCGATCGAACCGTGACCGGTACGGCGGGCGCCGGCGCGAACCGCACGAGCGCGCCGAGCACGACGACGCCGCCCGTGAGCTCGTACATCGCCGAATCGTTGACGAGCAGCGACGTGACGATGGCCACGCCGAGCGTGAGGACGAGGTCCCGCGTCGACCGGCGCCGCCCGACGTAGAGCGCGATCGCGAACGACACGACGAACCAGACGGCGAGCGGCAGCACCGTCGTCCAGTTGTCGATTGCCGGCATGTAGGAGAGCGGCACGCGGTTCTTCGCGACGGCCCAGAGCCCGCCGAGGCCGCTGCCGAACGCGCTGCGGAAATGATCCGGGCCGGCTGCGCTCAGGTTCGACGACACGACCTTGAGCACGACGAGCGCCGCGGCCAGCAAGATCGTGACGAACCCGCGCACGCCGACGCGCAGCGTTCGCGCGCCGAGGAACGCGAGCGCGACGCCGAGCACGATCGCACCGCCGCCGTCGGACCCGAAGCGGTTGTCGGTCATCAGAAACAGGCCGAGCAGGCCGAACGCGGAGAACCCGAGCACGCCGAAGCGGCGCGCAGCGATTGCCGCTCCCGCCAGCAGCGGCGCGAGCAAGAGCGTCTCCAGCTGGTTGCCGATGCCCCAGAAGCGCGAGTTCTGTGTCGGGCCGAGCGGCGTCAGCGCCACCCAGTCCGGTCGTTTCGCGAGCAAGTAGAGGTGCACGAGGATCGTGCCGAGGAACAAGAGAAGCAGCATCCCGTCCGTTCGACAGAGTCGCGCGAGCGCGAGGCCGCCGGCGACGGTCGCGACGATGAGGACGGTGAGGATCGTGACCTCGTTCGTCACGTGCAGGCCGCCGAGCGCGATGCTCGCGAGCAGCGCCGCCGGCACCGCCGTGAGCGCTGCGCGCGGCCGCACGGCGGCAAGCAGCGCGGCGAAGCAGGCAAGCACGATGAGCACGGCCAGCTTCAGCCGGTTGTTCGCGTGGATCTGCGCGTTCAACTGCTTCAGCGACGCGACCGCGTGCGTCGACGGCGTGGAGGTGAGCGAGCCACGCAGGTGGCCGAGCGCGGTCGGCGCGATGTCGACGATGGAGACGAGGCCGGGGATGCGCGTCGTCTTCGAGACGAGCAGGCCGTGGAAGCCGCCCCCGAGGACAACGATGTAGTAGCGCTTGTCGTTCGGGACGGTTCCGCCGGTCAGCGTCCTCGGCGGCAGCGTGACGATGATCGTGCGCGCGTGGCTCGGCGTGCCGGTCGCGAGGTTCGCCGACAGCAGCGGCTGCCCCTCGGGGACGCCGCCGAGGTGGGCGTTCTCCTGGCGGCCGCGGACGAGCTGGGCGAGTGCCTGCCGACGGTTCGTCGTCGGGCCCGCGCCGGGGACGAGCAGCCCGATCGCCCCGCGGCGGGCGAACTGGCGGAGCTGCCAGCCCGCCATGTGGTCGAGGATGACCACGCGGAACGGCGCGTCGGCCGGCACCGTCTTCGCGAACGCCGTTCCGGCGGGGACGAGTCCGGCGAGAAGGAGGAGGCCGAGAAGAAGAAAACGCCGGAGCATCGTGCTCGGCGATTCTCTCTTATTCCGAAGGGTCGCTGCCGAAAGAGCCGACGCGCGGATTCGAACCGCGGACCCCATCATTACGAGTGATGTGCTCTACCAGCTGAGCTACGTCGGCGTGGGGGCCCGGATTGTAGCCCGCTATCCGACCGGGATGCCCCAGCGCAGCGAGTGCTTTCCCAGGGTCAGCGTGAAGACGTACCGGCCCCCCTTGGAGACCGTGAAGGAGATCTTTCCCGTCCCCTTCCTCGCCTTCGAGCTCTTCGCGACGACGGTCTTTCCCGCCTTGGTGGCGACCAGCTTCAGCGTCCCCGCCGAGGTCGTGGCGTAGTAGAGCGTCACCCTGAAGCCGGTCTTCGTCTGCACGACCGCCGGCTTTCGCGTCTCGGCGAACGGGGCCGTCGTGAAGGTCGCCCCGACGGTCAGGTCGGAGGTCATCGTCACGGTGCACGTCGTCGTCTTGACGAAGCACGCGCCGGTCCACCCGGTGAACTTCGCCCCCGGCGCGGCCGTCGCGGTGAGCGTCACCGACTTACCCAGGTCGTACTTCTGGATGCACGTCTTCAGCTTCTCCACGCCGTTCGTGCAGGAGCCCGCGGTCGCCTTGACGGTCCCCGCCCCAGCCACGCCGATCGACAGCTGGGCCGTGGTCGAGAGCCGGGCGGCGGTGGTGAAGGTGGCGATGACCGTCTTTGCCGTCGTCATCGAGACGGTGCAGGTGCCCGTGCCGCTGCAGGCGCCGCCCCAGCCGGTGAAGGTGGCGCCGAAGCTCGGCGTGGCGGTGAGGATGAGGGTGGCGCTGGCCGCCTGCGCGACGCTGCAGCCGGTGCTCGCGCCCGACGAGCAGCTCAGGCCGGCGCCGGAGATGGTGCCGCTCCCGTTCACCTGCCCATTCAGGAGATACGTCGTGCTCGTGCCGACGAAGTCGGCCTCGACGTTCTTCGCGCTCGACATCGTCAGCGTGCAGGTCGTGGTCGTGAACGACGAGCAATCGCCGAGCCAGTGCTGGAAGTCACCGGAGACACCGGACGCCGGGACAGCGCTGAGCGTCAAGGACGAGCCTGCCGGGACGGTCGCGGTGCAACCGCTGCCGCCGGCGCTCGTGCAGTAGATCGTCGCGCTGCCGACGAGGACCGTGACGTAGCCGTCGCCCTTCACCGTGACGTTCAGCTGGTTCGTCGAGATCGGCGGAGCAGAGCCGCCCGAGAAGGACGCGGTGACGGCGGACGGCGTCGTCCCCATCGTCACCGAGCACGTGTTGCCGGCGGTGCTCGTGCAGCCGGACCACAGCACGCTCGCGCCGCCGACGGCGTTGGCGGTGAGCGTGACGGTTGTGTTCGGAGCCTCTCCGGCGGTGCAGGTCTGGTTCACGTCGCAGCCGATCCCGCCGCCGCTGACGAAGTTGCCGGCGCCGCCGATGACGGTGACCGAGAGCTGGACCTGCTGCTGGAAGGTCGCCATGACCGTGCGCGCTTGGTCCATCTGGACCGTGCACGTGGACTGGATGCCGGTGCACCCGCCGCTCCACCCGGTCAGGACCCAACCGTTCACGGGAGTCGCGGTCAGTGTGACGCTCGAGTTCTGCGGCTCGGCCGCGTCGCACGTCGAGCCCGCGCCGCAGGAAACGCCGCCGCCACTGACGGAACCGCTGCCGCTCACCGAGACCGTGAGGACGTTGGCACTCGTCGAGGGGAAGTTCCCGCTCACGAGGCTGTTGCCGGACAGGTAGACCGAACAGCTCGGGCCGGCTCCGCCGCACGAGCCGCCCCAGTTGGCGAACGTGAAACCGGCGGCGGCCGCCTGCGTCACGGTGAGCGTCGAACTCTGGTCCACCGTCAGGCTGCATTGCGTCGCCGGCGTCGCGCCGCCCTCGTCGCAGGAAATCGGGTAGGTCGTCGATCCGCTCGAAATCGTCCCTTGCCTCGCCGTAGAGCTCCCGGTCGGCAGGGAGACGCCGAACGTGCTCGTCTGAACCGGGCCGGTGGTTCCAAGTTCCAGCACCACGGTGCTGGCGGTCCCCGGCGTGACCGCGCAGGTCGTCGTGGCTCCACAGATCGTCGCCCCTGAGCCGCTGAGCCAGTCGGTGATCGTCCAACCCGAGGAGGCGGCGGCGGTCAGCGTCACAGCCGCCGTCGAGCCATACGCCGAGTAGCAGGTGACCGAGCCCAAGCCGCAGGAGATCCCCGACCCCGAGACGCTGCCCGAGCCGACCACGTCGACCTGGATGGTCGGCGGCGTCGCCGCCGCAGCCGTGCCCGCCCCCAGCCACAGGAACGCCTGGAGGACGAGCGCGCAGAAAAGCCCAGCCCTCCACCTCATCGCCGGGGAGCCTATCGGGGTTTTCCCCCACCCGCGACGTGCCTTCACCCAGGCTTAGCCGGTCCCACATGAAACCCTCATGGGAGGGTGAGAGGATCAGGCCGCGAATCCCGATAGCTCCGGCAGGGAGGCCAATTTCGAGGCAGGTGAGCCAAGTAAGCCGTTCCCGTTGTTAGGGAATCGCAAAAATGCGATGTTTGGGAATGGACTCAAGCGCCATGCCGTTCTATAAATAGACGGAGAGGCCGTCCGAGAATCGCGGGCACCGGCCCGCGTCGGGAGGCCCCAGGAGCCGCGGCGAGCGCGGATCCGAGACCAACACGAAAGAGGAAGATTCCACTGACTGACACGCACCTGCATGATTTGACGCCCACCGAGCGCCTGGTCGAGGAGGCCGCCGACCGCGGTTTCATCGAGGAGCAGGAGCTCGAGGCATTTGCCGACGAGCACGAGCTGGCCGAGGACGAGATCGCGGCCCTGACCGCCGCGCTGGACGAGCGCGACGTGGTCGTTCGCGCCGCCGTGACGGCGGCCGCGGCGACGCCTGCCGCGACGGGCACCCTCGATCCCCTCCAGCTGTTCATGGACGCAGCCGGCCGGCACAAGCTGCTCACCGCCGCCGACGAGGTGGCGCTGGCGAAGCGCATCGAGAAGGGCGACGCCGCCGCGAAGGAGCGGATGATCAACTCCAATCTCCGGCTCGTCGTCTCGATCGCGAAGCGCTATCAGGGTCACGACGTCCCGCTGCTGGACCTCATCCAGGAGGGCGTCATCGGCCTGAACCGCGCTGCCGAGAAGTTCGACTGGCGCAAGGGCTACAAGTTCTCGACGTACGCGACGTGGTGGATCCGCCAGGCCTGCCAGCGCGCGGTCGCGAACCAGTCCAAGACGATCCGCATCCCCGTTCACGTCCAGGAGCGGCGGATCAAGCTCAACCGCGCGTCCGCCGAGCTGCAGGCCAAGCTCGGTCGCGAGGCGACGGTGGACGAGCTCGCCGACGCCACCCGGCTGAAGGTGGAGCACGTCGTCGAGGCGCTCGACGCCGTCGACTCGGTCTCGCTGAACCAGGGCCTCGGCTCCGACAGCGACTCCGAGCTCGGCGACCTGTTCGCCGACGAGACGTCGCTCGATCCGGCCGAGGAGGCCGCCGAGGCGCTCCGGCGCCAGCGCGTCCAGCGCGCGGTGGCCGAGCTCCCGGAGCGGCAGCGGCGCATCATCGAGCTCCGCTTCGGCTTCGGCGGCGAGTCCGCATCCCTCGAGACGATCGGCAAGGAGCTCGGGCTCACGCGCGAGCGCGTCCGCCAGCTCGAGAGCGAGGCGCTCATGCGTCTGCAGCTCGAGCTCGGCGACGAGCTGGCCTCAGCCGCCTAAGCGAGCACTCTGCGCAAGCGGAGGAGCAAGGCCTCGACTGCCAACGGCATCGAGAGCTGAAGCTCCTCCGCCTCGCGCCACACCTCTCGCACCACCTCCGACGCCTCCTCCGCGGCCGTGAGCCGCTCACGCGAGGCGTCGTGTTTCAGCTCCGCGAGGCGGTCGACGTGGACGACGGCGTCGTCGGCACCGACCCCGGCGACGATCAGGTCGCGGTACCACCACTCCAGCTCCTCGAGCACCGCGAGCAGCTCGTCACGCTCCGCACCCCGCTGCGCGCGCCGCAGCCGCTGCTCGGCCTCGCGGCCGGTCAGCTCCAGGACGGCGACCGCCTCCTCCGCCTTGTCGCGCGCCTCGGCGCCGCGCTCCTCGATGCCGGCGACGATCGTCCCCGCCCCGCCGCCGGCGTCGAACTCGGGATCGAGGTAGACCGCCCGCGCGACGCCGAGCAGCTGCTCACGCCGCTGCTGCGCCGCGGGGTCGAGCAGGCGCTCCGCCCGGTCGAGGCGTCCGCCGGCGACCCGGGCGACCGTCGTCACCTCCTCGTCCGACAGCTCCGGCGCCCGCGCACGCACCGCAGCGCGCACCGCCGTCTCCGAGAGCCGCCGGAACGAGACGAGCTGGCAGCGCGACCGGATCGTCTCCGGCAGCGGGCCGAGGTCGTCGGCGACGAGGATCATCACCGCGTATGGCGGCGGCTCCTCGAGGTCCTTCAGGAGCGCGTCGGCCGCGTCCTCGTTCATCGTGTCGGCGCCGAAGACGAGGTAGACCCGGCGAGCCGCCTCGAACGGCCGCATGTGCAGGTCGTGGCGGAGCGCGCGGATGTCGTCGATTCGGATCTGGTCGCCGAGCGGCTCCAGCACGTACAGGTCCGGATGCGTGCGCCGCTCGACTCGCGCGTGATCGCCCAACAGCTCGGCCGCGAAGAGGAGCGCGAGGTCACGCTTGCCGACCCCGGACGGGCCGTGGAGCAAATACGCGTGTGCAGGCCCGTCGGCGAGCGCCGCCGACAGGAGGCGCTTCGCCTCGAACTGCTCAGATACGGCTTCGAAGCCGCTCACGGATCACCTCGGCGAGCTCGTCGGCGGGACGCACGGCGTCGAGCGCGACGATGCGCTCGGGGAACCGCTCGGCCAGGGTGCGGTAGGCGCCGTCTACGCGCGCGCGGAAGTCGGCGCCCTCGCGCTCGAGGCGGTCGGTCGCGCCCGAGCGGATGGCGGCAACCTCGGGGTCGACGAGGAGGAGTACGGTCAGGTCGGGCATGAGCCCCTGCACGACGTGGAGGTTCAGGTCGAGGACCGGCTCGATCCCGATGCCGCGGGCGATCCCCTGATACGCGAGCGACGAGTCGACGTACCGGTCGGAGATGACGTCGGCGCCGCGGCCGAGCGCCGGCAGGATGACGCGCGCCACCAGCTCTGCGCGCGCGGCGGCGAAGAGCGCGGTCTCCGCCCAGGGCGACATCTCCGGCCCATTGAGGACGAGCTCGCGCGCCGCCTCGCCCAGCTCCGTCCCGCCGGGCTCGCGTGTGAGGACCACGTTGCGGCCATCGGCGACGAGCGCGTCGCGGAGGAGCTCCGCCTGCGTCGACTTCCCTGAGCCGTCGACTCCCTCGAAGGTCACGAACACGTGCTTACGATAGAGCCGTGCGCGCGATCGTGACCGGAGGGGCGGGCTTCATCGGCTCGAACCTCGTCGATGCGCTCCTCGCGCGCGGGGACGAGGTGCACGTCCTCGACAACCTCTCCAAGGGCAGCCGCGAGAACGTCCCCGACGACGCGACGCTGCACGTCGCCGACATCCGCGACCCGGACGAGGCCGTCGACGCGGCGCGCCCGCAGCTCGTGTTCCATCTCGCGGCGCAGGCGGACGTCCGCGTCTCGGTCGACCGGCCCGCCTACGACGCGGACGTGAACATCGTCGGGACGATCCGCATCCTCGAGGCCGCGCGGCGGCACGGCGCCACCGTCGTGTTCGCATCCTCGGGCGGCGCCGCGTACGGCGAGTGCGACGGCCCCCAGCCGGAGACGACCCCGGCGCTCCCGCTCGCTCCGTACGGGACGTCGAAGATCGCCGCCGAGGACTACCTCGGTACGTGGAACCGCTTGTACGGAACGAGGCACGTCTCGCTCCGGTTGGGCAACGTCTACGGGCCGCGACAGATGCCGCACGGCGAGGCCGGCGTCGTCGCCATCTTCATGGGCCTGCTGCACGACGGCGGGACCCCGACGATCTTCGGCGACGGCAGCCAGACGCGCGACTACGTGTACGTCGGCGACGTCGTGGAGGCGATGCTCCTCGCGAGCGAGCGCGACGGCGGCACGTTCAACATCGGCACCGGCATCGAGACCTCGGTCATCCATCTGTACCGCGCGATCGAGGCCGCTGCCAACATCGCGCGCGAGCCGGACTACGCCCCCGCCCGCCTCGGGGAGGTGCAGCGCAGCGTCCTCGACGCGTCGCTCGCCGAACGGGAGCTCGGCTGGCGGCCGTCCCACTTGCTCGCCGACGGCCTCTCCCGCACCTGGGACTGGATCGCGGCATAGAAGGATCGGGCCGCGGACCGGCGAATCGGTTCGGGCCGTGGACCGCGCAGAGCACCTTCCGCAAGCGTTTCCCTGGCGCACCGCGACCCTCGTCGCGTGCGCGATCGCAGCCGCCGAGCTCGTGGCGCTCATCGCCGCCGGCTCCGCGCTCCTCGTCCATCCGGCGAAGAAAACCGCTGCGACGACGACCGCTGCCGCTGCGGTGACCGTGGCGCACAAGCCGGTCGTGCATCGCGTCGTCGTTCCGGCGCCGAAGGTGAGGGTCGTCGCGCATCCGCTCCGCCCGCGCAGCAAGGTCGAGGTGCTCGTCCTCAACGGCAACGGCGTCACCGGCGTGGCGCACTCGGAGGCCGCACACCTGCAGTCGCTCGGCTACCGCATCGGCGCCGCCGAGAACGCGCCACCGCACCACTACGGGCAGTCGATGGTGATGTACGTCCCGGGCTACGTGAAGGAAGCCCGGCGGCTCGCGCGCGAGACCGACATCAAGCTCGTCGCCCCCGTCGACGGGCTGACGCCGGCGGCGCTCAGGAGTTCTCGCTTGGTCGTCCTCCTGGGCAGCTAGGCGGCCAGACGCCGAGCACCTTGTGGCGCGCCTGGTCGAGCTTGCCGCACGGCACGCCGGCCGGACCGAAGCGGTCGTCGTGCCACGACCTGCTGTACGCCTGGTACGCCGCCGACCACGCGCCCTCGTCCCACAGGAAGTCGCCGAACTCGAACCAGACGTTCGCGTTCTCGGGCTCGAGCGCGACGGCGTCGCGGAAGAGCTGATCCGCGCGCTTCGGATTCGACGCCTCCTCGAACGCGGCCCACTCGGTGAGCGCGTCCGTCGAGAGCGGGTCGTACGCGTGCGCGCGCTTCACCTGCGCGACCGTCGTCGCGGTCGCGAGGTCGCGCTGGGCGAGCCACGGCGCGGCGAGCGAGTAGATCGCGGCCAGCGCGAAGGCGGTCGCGGCGACCGCCAGCAGCGGTCGCCGCGACGGTGCGCGCACCTCGCTGCCGCCGCGCACGACGAGCGCACCGATGAGGAGTAGGAGCGGGCCGCACGTCGCGACGTAGTCCCAGTCGACGTCGACGACGAGGTGTGCCAGGAAGACAGCCGCGCCGATGCCGAGCGCTGTGACCGCCGCGCGCTCCCCGCCGGCCGCTCGCGCCCGCGTGCGGACGACCGCGAGGACGGCCGCCACCGCCGCGACGAGGAGGAGCAGGAAGCCGACGACGCCCGTCTCGCTGAGGAACTGCAGCGGGACGTTGTGCGGCTCGGTGGTGATGATCGGGCTCCTACGCTGCAGCGCGTCGGTGATCTGGAACGTGCCGGCGCCCGTCCCGCCGCCGGGATGGCGCGTGAACGCATGCCACGCCTCCTGCCACCAGCTCCAGCGGTTGCTCGAGTTGAGGCTGCCGAGCCGCGCCGTGTTCGACGCGATCTGACTCGACACGGGATTCGCGAACGAGTGCCAGATGCGTCCGGCGAACACGATCGCCGCGACGACGGCGCCGAGCGCGACGACGGAGAGCACGGCGAGCGCGACCCGCTCGATCCGCCGGCGCGTCTGCGGCGAGACGTCGAGCCGCCCGCGCAGCGCGAGCGAGACGCCTGTCGCGGCCGTCGCACCGCCGAGAAGGACGAGCACGAAGATCCAGCCGTCATGCATGCGCGTCGCCTCGGTCTGCGCGTCCTTCGTGATCCCCGGCAACGCGAGCGAGACGCCGAACACGGCGGCCGCAGCCGCGCCGGCCGTCGCGGTCGCGGCGAGTGCGACGACGCGGTCGTTCGCAAGCGCGATCGACGCGACCGCGGCGAGACACGCGAGCGCGACGCCGAAGCGCGAGTACGTGAGCAGCACGGTGACGCCTGCTCCATAGAGCAGGAGCACACCGAGGAGATAGCGCCGCGACGCGAGCCACAGGGCGACGGGCACCCCGACGGCGGCGAGCAGCGCGAGCTCGTTCCAGTAGTCGAGGGGCGCGCGCAGACGCGCGAGCCGTCCGTAGTCGGTGTAGAGCGAGGGCACGCACTTCGACAGCAGCGCCCAGCCGTAGAGCGCGGCGAGGAGCAGTGCCGCACCGCGCGCGAACCACTGTCCCGGCGAGGGCAGCTGCGCGGCGACGAGCGCGCCGACGAGCGCAAACGCGGCGTACGCCAGCGTCCTGTTCGTGTACTGCCACGAGTCTTCCGGCGAGACGGACCAGATGGTGGTGAGGCCCGACCACACGGCGAGCCCGAACACCGCCGTGAGGAACACCGCGCCGGCGCGATCGATCTGCGGCACGGCCACGACGCCGACGAGCACGAGGCTCGAGGCGATCGCTGCAAGGAGAAGCGCGGCGCCGCCGATCCAGACGAGGCGCCCGAGCGTCGTCCCCTCGGCGAGAAACAATGCGGCGAATGCGAGCGCGCCTGCGGCAATGACGGCTCCGGAGGTCGTCCGCCGTACGGCCAGAGCGCGCACCGGCGGTGACGGTAGCATTGCCCAATCGCTGCCGAGAGCCCCGTTCACAAACGGTTTACATCGGCATTACTGCGAGTACACCGGCGTCGGAGAGACTTCTTCGGCGGGAGTGGTTTGGACCGTCTGGGTATGGAGCACGGGAGACCAAGAGTGGCTGTGAAGCGCCCCAGCAGTAAGACGAGACTCGCGCTCGTCGCCCTCGCGGCCTCGGCTGCGCTCGTCGCCGTCGGCGCCGCCTCTGCGGCTCCCGCCGCGACGCGGCAGGCGACGCCCAAGTGCTGGCTCCAGGTCGTCAACGACTGGCTCGCGCACGGCCAGGTCGAGGGCACGTACGCGATCCCGTGCTACACGCAGGCGATCCAGCACCTCGACGCGTATCCGGACATCAAGCAGTACTCGAGCGCGATCGACGACATCCACCGCGCCCTGCTCTATGCCATCCAGCATCCGGGCGCGAGCGGCCCCGGCGGCGGTTCCTCGGGCGGCTCGTCCGGCGGTCCCTCGGGCGGCTCCTCGGGCGGCTCGGGCGGCGGCACGACCGGTGGATCGTCTGGCGGCGGTTCCGGCAAGGGCTTCATCAGCCGCGTGGCCGGCGACATCGGCCCCGGCAACGCGCAGTCCATC
>Ga0209579_10000324_pt1 | contig 54947 bp, 36 predicted proteins | sample Coa_R1_2_FD_187152 | JGI IMG/M metagenome (GOLD analysis project Ga0209579, IMG submission 187152) | Surface soil microbial communities from Centralia Pennsylvania, which are recovering from an underground coalmine fire - Coalmine... | ecosystem: Environmental > Terrestrial > Soil >...
TCGTGCGCCGCCGAGCTCCGCAGGATCACCGGCCACACCGGCCAGGGCTGCTCCGGCGGCCGGCTCGCCGGCGGCTCGGGGAGGATCTCGAGCTGGACCACCGAGCGAGCACCCTGGCGGTGGGCGGTCCCCAGGCAGTCGGCCCCGGTGTCTCCCCCACCCACGATGACCACCCGGGCCCCCGCCGCGTCGATCGTCGAGGCCGGGAGCGTCCCATCCTGCACGAGGTTCGCGGGCTTCAGGTACTCAAGCGCGAAGTGCACCCCACGAAGATCGCGACCCGCAACGTCGAGGTCGCGGGGCCGCCCGGCGCCCGCCGCGAGGACGAGGGCGTCGAACTCTGACCGGACTGTCCGCACCGATCTCGCGTTCGCGCCGTAGGCGGCGCGAGCCAGCTCCGAACCACGCGATGTGAGACCGACGCTCACCGAGCACACGAACTCGACCCCCTCGGTCCGCAGCTGGTCGAGCCGCCGGTCGAGCACGGCCTTTTCCATCTTGAACTCGGGGATGCCGTAACGAAGGAGCCCACCGGGCTTCTCCGCTCGTTCGAAGACGGTCACGGCATGTCCGGCGCGCACGAGCTGCTGCGCGCACGCAAGGCCGGCGGGGCCGGACCCGACCACGGCCACGCGCCGTCCCGTCGGGCGAAGCGGTGCTTGCGGGACGACCCATCCCTCGGACCACGCCCGCTCCGCGATCTCGTACTCGACTCGCTCGATCGTCACGGGGTCTGTCCCGATCGAGAGCACGCACGACGCCTCGCACGGTGCGGGGCACAGTCGCCCCGTCATCTCCGGAAAGTTGTTGGTGGCGTGCAGGCGTTCGATCGCGTCCCGCCAGTCGTCGCGGTAGACGAGGTGGTTCCACTCAGGGATGAGGTTCCCGAGAGGACAGGCGTCGTGACAGAAGGGCACCCCGCAGTCCATGCAGCGGGAGGCCTGCCTCAGTGCGTCATGCGCGGGGAAGGATTCGTAGACCTCGCGCCAGTCGCGCAAGCGGACCGGGACGGGCCGTCGAGGTGGGAGCTCGCGTCGGTGCTCCATGAAGCCAGTGGGCTTAGCCATGCGCGCTCACCGTCAGGCAGGCGGCGGCGTCCGAGCCACCTTCGCCTCCCGCGCGGCCCTCCCTACTTGCAAGCTCCCGGTTGCTCCGGTACTCGCGCGGCGTGACTTTCACCAACTCGCTCGCCGGAGCCGGCCACTGCGCGAGCAACCGTCCGGCCACTTCCGACGAGGTCAGGTCTGCGTGCCGGACGAGCGTGGCCCGGACCCACTCGATGTCCTCGTCATCGAGGGGCTCGAGATCCACCATCGCCCGGTTCACCATGGGCGCGAAGAGACCCAGGGGATCGTGGACCACGGCCAATCCACCCGACATCCCCGCGCCGAAGTTGCGCCCGACGGGTCCGAGCACGAGCACGCGGCCGCCCGTCATGTACTCGCAACCGTGGTCACCGACGCCCTCGACAACCGCGACCGCTCCAGAGTTCCTCACGCAGAATCGCTCCCCGACCTGTCCGCGGATGAACGCCTCGCCCGACGTGGCCCCGTAGAGGACGACGTTGCCGGCGATGATCTGGTCTTCGGCGCGAAAGGTCGCCCGCGTCGGCGGGCGCAGCACGAGCCGGCCACCGGAAAGACCCTTTCCGAAGTAGTCGTTGGCCTCGCCCTCGAGTCGCAGGGTGATGCCTCGAGGAACAAAGGCGCCGAAGCTCTGCCCCGCCGAGCCGAGCAGCGTCACGATGAGCGTGTCGTCCGGGAGACCGCTACCGCCGTGCCGCTTGGTGAGCATGGAACCGAGCAGCGTCCCGACGCTGCGGTCCCGGTTCGTGACCGCGCCCTCGACGTTCACGGGCGCTCCGTCCTCGAGCGCAGGTCGGCAAGCCTCGGCGAGCTCGAGGTCGAACGCATCGGCACGCGGCTGCACGCGGACGCACCGTCGCGCCGACGGCGCCGCTCCGACCTCTGCCCCCTGGTCGACGGGCAGCGTGAGGATCGCCCCGAGGTCGAGACCCGACGCCTTCCAGTGTGCGCCGGCGCCCGCGGCATCCAGGAGATCGACGCGCCCGACGGCCTCGGAGATGGACCGCAGGCCCAAGGCGGCGAGGTGCTCCCGCACCTCCTCCGCGACGTACTCGAAGAACGTCGTCACGAACTCGGGACGACCCGTGAACCGCTTCCGGAGCTCCGGATTCTGGGTCGCGATCCCGACCGGACACGTGTCGAGATGGCAGACGCGCATCATCACGCACCCAGACACGACGAGGGGTGCCGTCGCGAAGCCGTACTCCTCTGCGCCGAGCAGCGCGGCGACGACCACGTCGCGGCCGGTCTTCATCTGCCCGTCGACCTGTACGACGATGCGGTCGCGCAGCCCGTTCGCCACGAGGGTCTGTTGCGTCTCGGCCAGGCCGAGCTCCCAAGGAATCCCCGCGTGTTTGAGGGAGGTGAGCGGTGCAGCCCCGGTCCCGCCGTCGTGCCCGGAGATGAGGACGACGTCGGAGTGGGCCTTCGCCACCCCTGCCGCCACCGTGCCGACGCCGACCTCGGCGACCAGCTTCACGTGAACCCGGGCCGCCGGGTTCGCGCACTTGAGATCGAAAATGAGCTGTGCGATGTCCTCGATGGAGTAGATGTCGTGGTGCGGCGGCGGCGAGATTAGCCCCACGCCTGGGATCGAGTGCCGCGTCCGGGCGATCCACGGATAGACCTTGTGGCCCGGCAGCTGGCCGCCCTCGCCGGGCTTCGCGCCCTGGGCGATCTTGATCTGGAGGTCGTCGGCATTCACCAGGTACTCGCTCGTGACTCCGAAGCGACCAGAGGCGACCTGCTTCACCGCACTTCGCCGGAGATCCCCGTTCGCGTCGGGCAGGAACCGGTCCGCGTCCTCTCCCCCTTCACCACAGTTCGATCGCGCACCCATGCGGTTCATCGCAACGGCGAGCGTCTCGTGGGCCTCCTTCGAGATCGACCCGTAGGACATCGCTCCGGTGGCGAAACGTCTCACGATCTCCTCGACGGGTTCCACCTCCTCGAGAGGCACGGGCTGCGCGGGCTTGAAACGGAGGAGGCCGCGGATCGTCGCGAGCCGCTCGGACTGGTCGTCGACCGCAGCGGTGTACTCCTTGAAGATGTCGAAGCGCCGGGACCGGGTGGCGTGCTGCAGCTTGAAGACGGTCCTCGGGTTGAAGAGATGGAGCTCCCCTTCCCGGCGCCACTGGTAGTCGCCCCCGGTCTCGAGCTCGCGGTGCGCCCGGGTGGACCGGCGCTCCAGGTATGCGAGCCGGTGCCTCGCCGCAACCTCCGCGGCGAGCACGTCGAGACCGACCCCTCCGATCCGGCTCGGCGTGCCCGTGAAGTACTCGTCGACGAGCGCGGCGTTGAGACCGACCGCCTCGAACACCTGCGCTCCCGTGTACGAGGCGACCGTCGAGATGCCCATCTTCGACATCACCTTGAGCACGCCCTTGCATGCCGCCTTGATGTAGCGCCGGCGCCCTTCACGGAGCGTGATCGCATCGATCCGGCCCGTGGCGATCATGTCGTCTACGGAGTCGAGCGCAAGATAGGGATTGACGGCCGCTGCGCCGTACCCGATCAACAGGGCGATGTGGTGGACCTCGCGGGCGTCGCCCGACTCGACGACGAGGCCGACCTTCGTGCGCGTGCGCTCGCGCACGAGATGGTGGTGCACCGCCGCGGTGACGAGGAGGGACGGGATGGGCGCCAGCTCGGCCGTGGAGTGTCGGTCCGAAAGGACGATGAGGTTGGCGCCGGCGGCGATCGCGCCGGACACCCTGCGCCGGACCTCGTCGAGCGCCTCGGCGAGGGCCGCACCGAGCGCCGCTCTGCCGGAGCGGTCCTCGACCCGGAACAGGGCATCGACGGCGAAAGCTTTGAAGCCGGGCGTGGTTGTGTCCTCGTTGATGTACATGAGCTTCGCCAGGTCGTCCCGGTCGATGACCGGCTGTGGCACGACGATCTGGCGGCTATCGCTGGGCCGCGTCTCGAGCAGGTTCGGTTCCGGCCCGATCGTGGCGCCCAGCGCCGTGACCAGTTCCTCCCTGATGGCGTCGAGCGGTGGGTTGGTCACCTGCGCGAAGAGCTGTGCGAAGTAGTCGTAGAGCAGTCGCGGACGCTCGGAGAGCACCGCGAGAGGGGTGTCCGATCCCATCGAACCCACCGGCTCCTCCCCCGTCTCGGCCATCGGCGCGAGCACAAGGCGCAGCTCTTCTTCGGTGTAGCCGAAGAGGAGCTGATGCGCGACCACGTTGGCGTGCCGGGGCGTGAGCATGCGCCGGGGAGGGAGCCGATCGAGATGGACCTGATCGCGCGCGAGATACTCCCCGTATGGGTGCTCGGAGGCGAGGTCTCCTTTGATCTCGTCGTCGTCCACGACCCGCCCCTGAGCGGTGTCGACGAGGAACATCCGCCCGGGCATGAGGCGCCCCTTCTGCACGACCGTCGCGGGGTCCACGTCCAGAACGCCGACCTCACTCGCCATGACCACGAGCCCGTCGCGCGTGACGAAGTACCGCCCCGGCCGGAGCCCGTTCCGGTCGAGGACGGCGCCCGCCACGGTCCCGTCGGTGAACGCGATCGCCGCGGGGCCGTCCCAGGCTTCCGTCAACGTCGCGTGATAGGCGTAGAAGGCGCGCCGTGCCGGGTCCATCGACTCGTGGTTCTCCCACGCCTCGGGGATCATCATGAGCACGGCGTGGGGAAGTGAACGCCCCGCGAGGTGCAGCAGTTCCAGGACCTCGTCGAAGGTCGCCGAATCGCTCGCTCCCGGCGTGCAGATCGGCACGATCCGCTCGAGGTCTCCGCGGATGAGGGGCGTCGAGAGGAGGCTCTCCCGTGCCCTCATCCAGTTGCGGTTCCCCGCGATGGTGTTGATCTCGCCGTTGTGCGCGAGGTAGCGGTACGGGTGAGCGAGCGGCCAACTCGGGAACGTGTTCGTGGAGAACCGCGAGTGGACGAGCGCGATCGCGCTCCGGAAGCGACCATCGGACAGGTCGGGGTAGAACCTGCGGAGCTGGTGCGAGGTGAGCATCCCTTTGTAGACGAGCGTCCGAGCGGAGAGAGACGGCATGTACAGCCCGTCGATGACGTGCTCGGCGCGCTTCCGCACCACGAACGCCATGCGGTCAATCTCGATCGGCGTGAGATCCTGCGGCGCCGGCCTCCCGTCACCCTGCCGTCGTCCGCGCTCGACGCCGTCACCCCGTTCAGCCGGTGAGACGATCACCTGCTCGATGCGCGGCGCGGCGTCGCGTGCAGCACGACCGAGTGAGGTCGGGTCGACCGGGACCTCCCGCCACCAGCGCACCTCCATGTCCTCCTCGCGGGCGATCGCCTCGAATTGCGCTCGCGCCTTGGCGGCGTCGTCGATGTCCCACGGCAAGAACGCGCAGCCGGCTGCATAGGAGCCTGGCGGCGGGAGCACGACCCCCGCACCCTCCGCTTGGGCGGCCAGGAACTCGTGCGGGAGCTGAACGAGGATCCCGGCGCCGTCCCCGGTATCGGCTTCTGCGCCGGTCGCACCGCGGTGCGCGAGTCGCTCCAGCACGGTGAGTCCCATCTCGAGGATCTCGTGGCGCCGACCGCCCGAGAGGTCCGCGACGAGACCGATCCCGCACGCGTCGTGCTCGAACCTGGGGTCGTAGAGGCCGTGCGCCTGTGCCACGTGTCGTCGTCCTTGGTCGAATGGCCAGGGACGACGTTGGCCCTGGAACGGCACGCCACTCTACATCGGGGCCGCCGCGGCCCGGACCATGCCGACGCCGGGCGCATGAGCCGACAGAGAGGCGGAGAGCCCGCGCACCATAGGATCGACGAGATGGCGGCTGGCTTGGTCGACCGTGAGCGCGCCGACGTGGTTTTCGTGGGTGGCGGCGTCATCGGCATGTCCGCTGCGTGGGAGTCCGCCCGCAGGGGCCTGCGGGTCACCGTGGTCGACCCATCGCCGGGCCGCGGCGCGTCGTGGGTCGCAGCCGGCATGCTCGCTCCCGTCACCGAGACCGTCTTCGGCGAGGAGCGTCTCGTCCGCCTGCTCCTCGAGGCGGCAGAGCGCTGGCCCAGGTTCGCCGCGACCCTGCTGGACGCCACCGGGAGGGACGTCGGGTTTCGACCCTGCGGGACCCTCGCGGTCGCCCTCGACGCGTCCGACCGGGCGGTCATCGACCAGTTGCTCGCCTTCCAGCACGAGCTGGGTCTCCGCGCGGCACGCCTCTCGGCGAGCGAGTGCCGCAATCTCGTTCCCGCGCTCGCGCCCGCGATCCGCGGCGGCGCGGAGATGCCCGGGGACCACCAGGTGGACAACCGGCTGCTCGTGCGTGCCCTCGGCGCGGCATGTCAGGACGCAGGCGTCACGGTGCAGGCCGTCCGAGCCGAGGCGGTCGCGCTGGACGGTGATGGCGCGGCCACGGGGGTCCGTCTCGAGGATGGGACGACCATCCGGGCCGAAACCGTCGTCCTCGCGGCCGGTGCCAGCACGGCGATGCTCGGGGGCGTTCCCGAGGGTGTGCTCCCCCCGGTCCGGCCCGTGAAGGGCCACGTCATCCGCATGCGCAACCCGGCGTCGGCTCCGGTGATCGAGCGCACCGTCAGAGGGCTCGTCCACGGTCGTCCCTGCTATCTCGTCCCGCGCACCGATGGTTCCGTCGTCGTCGGGGCGACGTCTGAGGAGCGGGGCTTCGACCACACCGTCCAGGCCGGCTCGGTGTACGCGCTGTTGGAGGACGCACGCCGCCTCGTTCCATGCGTTGACGAGCTCGAGCTTGTCGAATGCTCGGCGGGTCTGCGTCCGGGCTCGCCCGACAACTGCCCGTGGGTGGGCCCGACCGCGGTGCCCCGCCTCGTGGTTGCGACCGGCCACTACCGAAACGGGATCCTGCTCGCGCCGATCACGGCGGACGCCGTCGCGACCTACCTCGCCTCCGGAACGGTGCCCCCGCCGCTCGACGCCTTTCCGGTCGACCGTTCCCTTGCCGCAGCGTGACGCCGACGTGACCCGGGGTGAAGGCGGGACCGGCAACGTCTCGGTCACCGTGAACGGGGAGCACCACGGGCTCGCGGCGGGAACCACCCTCGCAGATCTGGTGGCTCGGCTCGCGCACGACGGGCGCGGGGTCGCTGTCGCCCTCGACCAGGTCGTCATCCCCCGCTCGGCGTGGCACGACGTCGTCCTCGAGGAAGGCGCGGTCGTCGAAGTGGTGGGCGCGGCGGCAGGAGGGTGATGGCAACCGATCCCCCGGCCGACGCGGCGACGCCCGACGGGACCGGCGACATTAGCGCCGATGGTCCTGATTCGACCAAGACCGCGTTCGTGCTCGCAGGCGGAGGCGCGAAGGGCGCGTTCGAGGCTGGCGCCGTGACCTACCTCATCGAGGAGGAGGGCATCTATCCGGAGGTCATCACCGGCACCTCGGCCGGCGCCCTGTGCGCCGCGGTGCTCGCCCAGGCCCGCACTCGTCAGGAGATGGCACTCCGGGCACGGGAGCTCCACGAGGACCTCCTCGCGATGACGAGGGCCGAGCTCCTCTTCGGCAAGCAACCATGGGTCGCCGCGTTGGAAGGCACCTTCTTCGGGCGCTTCATCGACCACTGGGTGGTCGAGCGGACGCGCCCCCCGGTGCCAGGCGGTGCGGAGTGGCGCTTCCGTGGGGACCACCGGCGCGGCCGGAAACTCTGGCTCCTCGGGCAGGTCGCAAGAGCGTTGCCGAAGCTCGGGCGAGCAGGGCGGCGTTTGCGGGGACGCACGGGGTCGTTGCTCACGCTCGATCCCCTCGCTGCGCTCCTGCGGAACGGCGGCGAAGGCATCTCGCCCATCGACCCGGCGCTCGTGGCGCGGCCCGGGGTCGCCCTCCGCATCGCCGTCGTCGCGCTTGGCGCCGGGGTCCTGCGTTACGTGACGGAGGACGGGACGATCGTGTCAGGGGACGCGGTGAGCCGTGTCCCAGGGCCGGCCGGCGGCCCGGTGGATCTCGTCGACGCGGTGATCGCCTCGTCGAGCGTCCCCATGGTCTTCCCACCGCGTGCGATGGCGGGCGACGCGTACGTCGACGGAGGGGTGGTCGAAAACGTGCCTGTTGCGGCGGCCGCGGCCCTCGGTGCGAGCCGCATCTTCGCGATCCTCGCCGTCCCGATCGACCCTCCAGAGGATCCGCACGACTATTCGCGCGCGAGCGCGCCCGCGGTGTTCCTGAGAGCCGTCGGCGCGATCTCTTTCGCCGAACGCCAGCGAGCGAACCTCGCCCCGTCCCTCCCACCCGGGACCGAGGTGGTCGTGATCGATCCGCGGGTCGACGTCGTCGGTCCCTTCGACCTTGCGCGCGGCTTGATGTTGCTGAACACGGACTACGGATGGATGCGCGCCGCAGACGTATGCGCGCACGTCGACCCGATCGCGCGTCGCAAGGCCGCGAACGCGACCGACGCCATCGCGCTGGCACGGACGCGGGCGTGGCATCTCGAGGAGGCGATCCTCTCCCGGGCGGGCGCTGAGCCCAGCGAGGTGGTGGAGTTGGCCAGCTGCAAACGGACGATCCGCGACGGACTGAACGAGCGCAAAGGCCTCGGCCTGTCGTCCCCGGACGACGCCCCCTCCTGGTGGTGCGGGTACGAGATGCACGACCGTCCCATGCCTCCGGACCTCCCCAGCGATCTTTCGGACTTCGTCTCCTGACCGGAGGACCTCGCCCGGTGACGGCCTAGCGAAGGTGGTCGGTCCAGCCCTTCCCGTCCCACCAGCGCTCTCCCCCACTGCCTGCCGGGTCCGGGTACCAGCCGGGAGGCGGGAGCGGCGGCGCTGGAGGCAGCTGCGTGGGGTATCCGTAGGACGGCGGGAGCCCCGAAGGTCCGGCGGCCGACACCGGGGGGAGCCGCCGCCGGAGTACCACGAGGTAGTAGACGGAGGAGAAGAGCGCGAGCGGCCACAAGACGACCCATCCGAGCCCGAAGGTGAGGGTCCACAACACCTTGCGACCGGTCGAGAATTGCCATTTGGGCCGCCGCGCGACATCGACGATGGCCCAGATCACGGGTACGAGCGTCGCGATTGCCAGCGCGCCGGCACCGAGCAGCCAGTCCCGCGCGGTCACGTCGGGGCCATCCACGCGTTCGGGAAGGCGGGGGGCACGGCCAGATGTTACGCGGGGTACGCGGCAGCGCCGCCCGACCTGGTCACGGGCTCGGTGTCCGGCGTGCAGGGGCCCCTACTCGACCTCCCCGAAGGCCTTGATCTCGGCGGCCTCCTCCGCGGTCAGGGACTTCGGGACCTCGCCGCGCGATTCCTTCTCCGTTTGCACGCGGACCCGGATCTCCTCGACGACCTCGGGGTTGGCGAGGGTCGTGATGTCGCCCACGTCGGTGAAATTCGAGATTCCCGCGATGACGCGTCGCATGATCTTGCCCGAACGCGTCTTCGGCATGTCCGGGACGATCCAGACGTTCTTCGGTCGCGCCACTTTGCCGATCTCGGACTCGATGACCTTCGAGATCTTCTCCTCGATCTCGGGGCCGGCCGTGACGCCGGGCTTGAGCGAGATGTACATCTCGACGGCCCGACCCCTGACCTCGTCGACCACGGGTACGGCGGCGGCTTCGGCGACCTCGTCCACGAGAACGCTCGCCGACTCGAGCTCCTTCGTGCCGAGGCGGTGCCCGGCCACGTTGATGACGTCGTCGACGCGTCCGAGGATCCGGAAGTACCCATCGGCGGCCTGAGTGGCGCCGTCGTTCGCGAAGTACGGCCAGTCGTGCCAGTCCGTGCTGTTCTTGTCGCGGCAGTACTTCTCGTAGTAGGTCGAGACGAACCGCTCGGGTGTTCCCCAGATCGTCTGGAACCCGCCGGGCCACGGATTGCGGATGCAGATGTTGCCCGCTCTCCCGCTGCCGGCCGGCACCTCCTCGCCGTTCTCGTCGTAGATCACGGGATAGATCCCGAGGGCGCCCGGCCCGCAGCTGCCCGGCTTCATCGGCTCGAGCCCGGGGAGCGTGCTCCCCATGAAGCCCCCCGTCTCGGTCTGCCACCACGTGTCGACGATGACGGCCTCGCCCTTGCCCACGGCCGAGTAATACCACCGCCAGACGTCGGGCTCGATCGGCTCCCCGACCGTCGTCATGTGCTTGAAGTGGTAGTCGTACTTCCTCGGCTCGTCGGGCCCGACCTTGCGCAGCATCCGGATGGTCGTCGGCGCCGTGTGGAAGATGTTCACCCCGAGCCGCTCGGCGATCCGCCAGAGGCGCCCCGCGTCGGGGTAGGTCGGAACCCCCTCGTACATGACACTGGTCGTCCCGAGCGACAGCGGCCCGTAGACGATGTAGGAGTGTCCGGTGATCCACCCGATGTCGGCAGCGCACCAGTAGGTGTCCTCCGGGTGGATGTCCTGGTAGTACTTCGAGGTCCCGGTCACATAGGAGAGGTAGCCACCCGTCGAGTGTTGACAACCCTTGGGCCGACCGGTCGTGCCCGAGGAGTACATGATGAAGAGCGGCGCCTCGGCCGGCATCGAGACCGGCTCGACGACCTTCCCCTTGAAGTCTGAGAGGACGTCGTCGACGAAGAAGTCCCGGTCGTCGACCATCGGGGTCTTCGACGCGTACTGACCGGGGTGACGGCGGAAGACCAGCACCTTGTCGACACTCTGACCCTCCTCCTCGGCGCGCGCGACGGCCTCGTCGGCCTTCACCTTGTGGTCGAGCATGTCGCCGTTGCGGTAGTAGCCGTCCACCGTCACGAGAACGCGGCTCTGGGAGTCCGCGATCCGTCCGCCGCACGCCGCGCCGCTGAACCCAGCGAAGACCTGCGAATGGATGACGCCGAGGCGCGCGCACGCGAGCATCACGATCGGGAGCTCGGGGACCATCGGCATGTGCAGCGTCACCCGGTCGCCGGTCCGCAGACCGCAGAAGCCCTGCAGCAACGAGGCGACCTCGTTCACACGGCGGTAGAGCTCGCGGTAGGTGACGGCGACCGTCTCCTGGTCCTCGAGCTCGGGCACCCAGACGAGCGCCGCCTGGTTCGGCCTCGTGCCGAGGTGTCGATCCACGCAGTTGAACGAGGCGTTCAACCTTCCGCCGACGAACCAGCGCCAGAACGGCGGGTTCGACGTGTCGAGCGTCGTGTGCCAGTACTCGTCCCATGTGAGAAGGTCCGCGTACTCCTTGAAGCAATCGGGGAAGCGCTCCTCACCGAAGCGAGTACGGATTGCCGGGTCGGAGGCGTTGGCCTGCCCGATGAACTTGGGCGCCGGCGAGATCAGCTCCTCCTCGCGCCAGTGGACCGCGATCTGAGCTTCGCTGACCTGGAGCCCCCCGGCGTCCGGTGCCTTGGAACCCTGCGTCATCGTTGCACCTCCATCTCGCTCGCACGTTGCAACCGCTCGATCCGGCCCCGGAGATCTCGCGCCGAGGAGCGATCAGGGGACCCGGCGAACGGGCCGAAGCCGCATTTCCGGCACAGACGGGCGAGGCGCACGGTCAGCGCAATGACCCGCAACACCTATCCTGGTCCGACTCGCTCGACAGCGCAACGTGCCCCGCCGCCAAGTCGGGTCCTCGGCTCGGTCCCGCCCCTGACTCCCCTCGCACAGGAGCAGTGCCCACTACGATGGGTCATGGTCGTGCGGGTACTCGACGACGTCGACCACTTCGCGGCTGCGGCCGGCGACTTCCTGCGTCGCGAAAGGTTCAGCGCGAACGTGATCGCGACGAACGTCGACGCCATCCAGGGCGGCGTGCGATCGCAGCCGACGGGTTCTGCCTGGATCGTCGTCGAGGACGGAGGCGAGGTCCACGGGGTCGCGATGCACACGCCTCCCTTTCCCTTGTTCCTGCCACGCCTCGACGCGGCCGTCGTCGACTCGCTCGCCCACGCGCTCGCCGTCGCGGACCGGTCTTTCCCGGGAGTGAACGGCGAGCAGGCCTCGGTCGCGCGTTTTGCGGATGTTTGGCTCGAGCGGACCGGCCAGCGGTCAGAGCTTCGAAGGGCCATGCGGATGTACGTGCTCGGGGAGCTGCGGCCGCCCGAAGGGGTGCACGGCGAGGCCAGTCGGGCGTCGGAGCCCGACACGGACGTGGTCGCACGTTGGGTCGCCGCCTTCCAAAGAGAGGCGATGCCTCTTTCGCCGTCCGACGACTGGTCGGTCTGGGCAAGCCGGCGCGTGGCGGCAGGCGACCTCTGGCTGTGGCACGACGCCGGGGCGCCCGTCGCGATGGCCGGAGCCGGCGCGCCCGCCGTGGGCGTTTCCCGCGTCGGGCCCGTCTACACGCCACCCGATCGCCGTCGATGCGGTTACGGCGCAGCCGTGACCGCGACCGCGAGCCGAGCGGCGATCCGTTCTGGAGCCGAACACGTGGTCCTTTACACCGACGTCGCGAATCTCGTCTCGAATTCGATCTACCGGGCCATCGGCTACGTGCCGGACCACGACGCAGAAGAGCGCGCGTTCGTCGGGTGAGCGACCCGGAGGTCCGCGCCGGCGTGCGGCGAGGACCTCACGAGCCCGGTGGTGTGACGTGTTGCCAGTTCGCGACCGATGGCTCGCGCTTCCCGGCGGGGCCCTGCCCGAACAACCTGAGGAGGTTCCCGGTGATCCGTGCGACCGCCGTGGCGGGGCACGTCGCTCCAGGTGCGCACGGGGTCAGCCGAGAGATCCAGCTCACGGCGCCGCTTTCGAACACCCCTGCCTTGGATTGCGGGTCGCTGTAGTAGGTCATGTCGGCGTAGGTGACGCCGTTCCAGGCGCCCTGGTTGGAGTACGCCTCGGCGAGCGGGATCGGCGAGTGGCCGAGGACCTCGAGGCCGGCCGGTGCTGTGCCCGGGTTCACGTGCTCGATGTCCGAACTGATCACGCCCGGAACGGACGAGCCGTCCTTCAGGCCGGTCCCTTTGAAAATCCAAGATGACGCGTCGTAGACGACGAAGGGTGCCGGCGTCGAGCCTGTGAAGAGGTACCCGCTGTACTCGCCACCGACGAGTCGTGTGGGCGGCCAGTTCGACGGGGGTGTCGCGAAGGTGTTGCCGGTGACTGTCCGTGTGTGGCCGCTCCCGTAGAGCGGGTCTTCGGAAGGGTTGCGGTAGTCGACTTCTTCCCGGTCCGGTCCGATCGCCGACGCCTGAAGTCGGGCGTGGCGCACCAAGGGGGCGGCGCTCAAGAGCGCGAGGTTGACCCCGTGCGCGAGCCCGTTCTCCGCCCCTTGGCGTTCGCTCGTCGTCCAGGTCTCGTCGTGGCCGAGCGAGAGCAGCGCGCGGTGGTGGAGGATGATCGAGGGATCCTCGCTGAGCGTGACGTCGGTGCAGTACGCGGCGTCGAGGCCGTGCTCCTCCATGAACCGCACGAGCGGGTACTCGTCCCCCAAGAAATCCGATGCTCCGTCGCCGCTCGCGTACGGGCGGTCGAACGACACCACCCGCGCTCGGTTGCACGGCGGGTACGAGCCGCTCTGGCCGAGCGTGCATGCCCCCTGGCCCGCGTAGAAGTCGTACCCGCCTCCGTAGGTGTTCCATCCCTGTTCGGTGAGGCTCCGCGCGACCACCAGATAGGCGGCCGTGCTCCGCGGGTCCCAGACCGTGAGAAGGATGTATCCCTGTTGACCCCCGCTCGCAGTCAGTTTGAGCAAGTAGTCGCCCTGCACGAAGGCCTTCGTGATCCGCATCGTGAGCGACCGGTGCCAGTTGTCGCAGCTCACCATGTTGATGCCGGGGGTAAGCGGGCATGTCGGCTGGACCGCGCCACGCAAGGTTCCGGAGCGCCAGATCTCCCGCGCGCCCCTTCCCTGGTAATAGCCCATGCGGTACGCCACGACGTGGAACGTCGGCGATGTCGTCGTGACGTACAGCCCGACTCGCTGACCGAGGCGCGCGTCGGTCGTGTCGGCCCAGCCTTGGATGTACCCGTTCGAGGGTTGCGAGGAGATCTCCCAGGCCGTCGTCCCGGCACGTCGGTTCTCCGCGAGGATCGCCGGTGACACGACACCATCGGGGCCAAGGTACGGCTTGGCGCTCTTTGGTGCACGACGCTTCGCGTCCAGGATACCTGACGTGCCGTGCATGACGGAACGTGAAACCGAACGTGTGACTGTGGTCCGGGCAATCCTTGGTGCTACGACCGCCGTACGTTTCCTCGCCACGTGGGGGCCCGAAGTGATCTGGCTGACGCCGACCGCCGCAATCGCCATAAGCAGCACGAGGAGCGCGATGAGGGTGGACCGTCTCCGCCGAACTTCCTGGCGTCGGCGTCGGCGACGCTCCCCGGCCGAGCTCACTCCCTGGTCATCGTACCGGTGACGTCTCAGTGAAACGCCGCACTCGAGCGTCTCCGCGGCGACTGAGTGACCTCGCATCCGGCGGCGCCCAGCACGGAACTTCGTTGCTTTGGCGGCGGCGAGTCCATCTCGGCGTCACCCTTGCGTCAACTTCCGTCGATTGCTCCGGCACGAAGGAATCCGCGCGTTCGCCGGGAGAGCCGCCCCGACGTCGGCCGGGGTGAATCCCGACGTGTGGACGCCTCACCGACTCTCAACGGTCAGCCGATGTTGGCGCCCGTAATGCTCGAGAGGGTACGACGAATCGCTTTGTCCGCCGAACGTATGTCCCATGTTTGGGTCTCCGGGGGATGGACGAAGCCGCAGAGCGCGCCGTACGAGCTTCGGCGGACGCACCGAGCGCCACTGCCAGCTGCCGGGGCACGATGAGCGCTCGGCGTCCGCTACGGGCGAGTTCGCGATGACGATCGGCTCGTTGGCCACGCCTCCAAAGCGAGGGACTCGAACATCGTTGCCGTGCCCTCCTCGGTTCGGGCGACGCGCTCGGCGATGACCGCCGTCTCCAGGCAGTTCTGTCGGCTCCGGCGGCGCTGCGCTCCGATGTCAACGGGAGACTCTGCCAGCGGGGGGCCTCCGCGCGGTGCGATCTAGCCGAGGTCGGGTTCCGCGGTCCTCTTCAGTACCTTCACGTCAGAGATTGGGCGAACCCGGTAACGCCGCGCGTCGGTCCCGCAACGGTGATCGCCTTCGTGTCCGGTGCCGCTGTCGCGCAAAGTACCTGTCCCGTCTGGCGGCCGCTCGTCCCGCATGGTCAAGTGGTCTGTGCCGGAGTCGCGTCGACACCCTCGATCGGGGGTGGATCTCCCTGACTGAGTCTCTCCGCCTCACGGCGGGAGAACCTCCGATGCAACCCCAAGGTCGTGGCAGTCGAGGTGAAGCTCCTCGCCACTGCGGCGGCAGCGGCACCTTCGATTCCAAACAGCGGGACGAGCACCACCACGGCGATGACCGAAGCCACGAGAGAGAACAGGCTCTTTCTGAACAGCATGCCCGTGAGCTTCGTGGCCTTCAGCGCGAGGACGCCCCCGACGCTGATGGATCCTAGGAACACCGACAACACAAGGATGTCGGCCGTGACCGCGTACCGCGCGAACCGGGCACCGTAGAGAACGGACAGAAGGTCTCGACCGAAGAAGAGCACGACGACGCCGACGACGCCCACGCTGAGGACACTGAGAAGGGTGACGAGACGCTGGACGTCATTCAGCCCCTTCCATCCTCGTCGGCTCAAGGCCTTGGACGCTTCGGGAAGGCCCACGCTGCCGCCGGCCTGGAGCAGGACGAGAGACGGCCCCTGCACCAGGCTGAGCGCCGCGCGGAGCCCGCCGATTCCGACGGGTCCCAACATGATGCCGGTCAGGACGACGTATGCCTGCTGCGCACCCCACGTCGTGACGGAGCCGCCGAGCAGCCAGCTGCCGACGGGCCACCTTTGGCGGAGCCGGCGCATCCCTCCCCGCGTCGTCGGAGCCACCCGATGCTGTAGCAGTCCGAAGATCGAACCCGCCAGTGCTCCGATCCCCCATGCGCCGAGGGCGAGCACCGACGAACGGACCCCGACTGCCAGAAGCAGCACGAACGCGAGCGCCTGCACGGCGTCGAAGAGAACATCGTTGGCCAATGCCTGCCCCGGCCGTGCCTTCATGAAGCCGACCCACCGCCAGTAATCCTGGACGAGCAGAAACGGAAGCCATGGCGCGAGCGCAAGGAACGCGGTTCCGTAGGCACGTTGGCCTGCAAGGACCATCGATAGGCCTATCACGCCGACAGACAGCCCCAGGCCGACCCCAAGCGTCAGCTCTGAGGCCAAGCCGATCTTGATCGATGTCCTCGCTTCGCGCCGATTGACGTCGTTCTCGATGGCCATGGGATCCGTCACGAGCGACCGGTGGACGTCAGCCATCACGAGCCAGATGACGTATGCGAGTGAGTAGGCCCCGAGTGCCGCGATGCCCGCCACGCGCGCTACAGCGACGCCGACAGCGAAGTTGGAGAGCGATGCAAGGGCCTGGTCCGTCCCGGTGAGTGCCACACGTAAGCCAACTGCACGGCGGTTGCGGCGCTTGACGTCCGGGCTCGACGCTCTCTCCTGAGAGGCCGAAGCCTCGCTCGTGGGCAATTGACGGTTGGACGGCGGGGGCGCGCCGATCGGCGCGATGGCCGGCGGTTCCGGGATCTCCAGAGCTGCTTGGGTGCTTGCGGAAGGAAGCGGGGGGAAAGGCCCGCGCAGCGGCTCGGGCAGGCGGCTGGCCACCTCCCGAAGCAACTGGTTCACGTCGTGCGGTCCGGCGACGTCGGCGAGGACGTGCGCCGTCCGGACCGGTGCCCTACGCCCTAAGACACCGCGCACTGCCGTCTCAAGCCGCCTTTCGAGACTCGCGACAGAGGCTGTCGCAACGGGCAATGCGGTGGCTACGGCGATGTGGTGGCAACTCACATGGGCGATCCGGGCCGTGAACCCGAGCTTGGCGGCCAGAGCGCGACCGGCGGCCGGCGCCGCCTCGGCACTGGGGATCTCGAGCAGCACAAGCGCGACCGGGCTGCCCGTACGTTCCGCTGCAAGAAGACGCCCAACGCTGCTCAGGAACGTAGGGACGCTGAGGACGCCCGTCTCGGTGCTCACTCCCGCCCAAGCGTCGGATGTCCCGCATCGGGATATCACAGATTGAACCGCCGGCTCACCCGTCGAGCGCTGTTGCGCCTTTGGTCGACCGCCAACTCGGTCGCCTCCCCGATGACGTCGACCGCCAGGCTGTGGACGGTGGAGCCCGCCAATCCGACTCGCCTCATCAGGAGGTGAGCGCGACGGGTCGTTCTTGATACATCGAGACCGCTGTTGGACCTTCAGGTCGCTTAGAGTCCCGACGACTCGGTAGACGCCGAGCGATGAGGAAGGGGCTACTCACGGCCGACGTCGACCGGTATCAATCTCGGACGATGCACCTCTTTCCGACAGGCCTCCTAGAGGGCGGTTGAGAGCGAGCCGTTGCGACCCGATCGGCGGAGACCCGACTCATGGGACGCGGAGCCCAGCGGTGAAGACGAGGGGATCCTGTGCCGATAGTGCACGCGCTGAGCAACGCCGAGGTTCCGGATGACCAGCGACGAAGCTCCGTATTCTCCGGAAACCTCTTCGTCTACAGCCCTCGAGCGACCACGCTCGCCCTCGCGGCGGCCGCGCGGAGCGTCCTCCAGCTGACGTTTGGCCCTGAGCCGGAGTCGGCCCAACAGCGCAGGTCGGAAGGGGAATTCATCGCCCTCTTCAACGAGGCGGGCGAGAGTCTCCGCCAAGTCACCCTGCATCTCGCCACGGTGGTCATCGCGGACTTCGGCTGCAACCCCGCCACGACGTTCGTCGGTCCGCCTTACCTCGTCGCGACGACCGGCATGGGTTTTCTAGCCCACGGTCTCGGGCTCCCGCACCACCCGCACCGGGACACCTGGTACGCGGCCTCGAAGTGCCAAATCAATTGGTGGATCCCGCTGGAAGACCTCGATGCGAGCGCCTCGTTTGCCTTCCACCCCGTGTACTGGGACATCCCAGTCCACAACACGTCCGCCAACTTCGACTATCAGCAGTGGCAAGGTGTGGGGACCGGCCACGGGGGGGCCCAGGCGTCCGCATGCCTTACCCAGCCCCGACCGACCGTCCCGATCGATCTCACGCCCGAGATCAGAATCAGCTGCCCAGCTGGAAGCGTCATCGTCTCTTCGGCCGCCCAGCTCTATTCAGCCGTCCCAAACGAGACCGCGAGAACGCACTTCAGCGTCCACTTCGACGTTGTGAGCCAGGCCGACCTCGAGGCCGGCAACGGTGCCGAGAATCTCGACGCGAATCCGCAGGGTACTCCGCTAGCAACATTCGTTCGATGCAGCGATCTAAGCCCGCTCCCGAACGACCTGGTTCGGCTGGAGCTCGAGAGGCGCCTAGCCGACACCGGCATGACTTCCCCCCCCAGGGACCCGGCTGGGCAATGACGAGGTGACGGCTGACCCCAGGGCTGGCTCCTCAGTGAGGCCGGTATCCCCCCGAGATGCGCTCGAAGGTCTGACGCTCGTTCGACCGTGCGGAGATGTGCCGTTCAGACTCCAGCCGGCCCTTTGTGCCATGCCCACGGCTGCCAGCTGGGAGTTGACGCCGAGCTTCTGGAGGATCGAGCGAACCTGGGACCGTACCGTCGAGATCGCGACACAGGAACGGGCCGCAATTACCTCCGGGGCGTGGCCCTGCATCAGCTCGGCGAGCACGATCTTCTCCCGCTGGGTCAATACCCGAAAGGGCGCGAGCTGTGCGTTCCACGCGTCCGTCGTCTTCATTATGAGCCCGTTGAGAACGCGTCTCGCGTCCTTCCTGACGTCGGTGTCGCCGCCTAGTAGCCGCATGATGGCTGCAATGAGGGAGGCGAGCGGCGACTCCTTGTCGATCACCGACGACGCGCCCGCGTTGAGGCAGTCGCCGAGGAGCAACAGATCGCGCTTGCCGCCCATGACGGCCACGAGGACCCCCGCATCCCGCATCAGCGACACCGCAGAGAGGCACGTCGCCTCTTCTCCAGAATCGATGTCGAGCAGCGCCACCCGCGGTGGGCTCAGCGTGAGGTCCCGGATGTGGGCGATCGTTACCGGATAGACAAAGCGCACCACCAATGTTGGCAACGCCTGACTGAGCGCGAGCACGACCGACTCGGCAAGAAGGAGGTCGCTCGCGATCACCAGGACATCCGGGCGCTCCGCTGCGTGCGTTTCCATGAATCCGCACGCTTTCGCATCTGCTGGCCCCGCCGCTGGATCAGCGATCGGATCCATGCCGACCAAGCCCCTCCCCTCCGAGCCTCACTTTGCTCGTCGTGTTCGGGACGTCGGTTTCGCCCTGGCTCCCCGAGGCTCGTGGCGACCAACTAAAGCCTCAGATCAATGCCTCATCCCAACTGAATGGATTCTTAAGATACCCGCCCCATGGCCGCCGCGTCAAACCCGTGGGCGGGTCCGAGATCAACTTTTCCTGTGCCCGCGGTGGGGGGAAGCTGGGTCTGGGCTGAAGCGACCGCTACTTCACCGCGATCAGCGATTTCGTCAATCCGAACGATCGTTCACGAACGATATGCGCGTCGGGAAAGAACGATTGCAGTTCGCGTGCGCTGAGGAGATGGAAGTCAGGCAAAGACGGCTTGAGCCACCATCGGTTCGCCCGGCGAATCAATGAGACCTGGGCGGCCCGGGGCAAAGCAACGATAAGTCCCGGCATCCAGGTATGCGATTCAATGGGAAAATACCGACTCGGAGTTTGCACGAAATAGTGCTTTCCTAACCTTCTGACTTCGTTGGCAAACGCGCGCTGTGAGTTGCGAGCCAACCGTTCGAACTCCTTCTTGTCCGTAATTGAAAACGCACTGGCCTCACCCACCGTGACGTGTTCGATGACCGAAGAACAAAAGACCACGTCGAAGTAGTGGTCCGGGAACGGGAGGCGGCCGTCCTTCTGGACGGGCACCGGGACGAAGCCGTGGGTCGTTGCCGCCTCTTCCACGGCTTTGCGATCGACGTCCGCGATGAATACCTCGGCATCAAGTTCGAGCGACGCGATGTACGACCCGTTGGATCCGCCCAGGTCCAGGACACGGGCTGTTGGGCAAGTCGCCACCAACTGCCGGAAAAGCTCTCCGCGGCGAGCCCGAGACCGGGAGCTGTAGCGAACGGCGACATTTCGGAGGCCACGTCGCCACGCGCTACCCGGCTTGGGATCGGGAGGAAGCGTTACCGACATGTGACGACGATAGTTTCGGCATCTTCGCCCGGGCAACGAGTTCGCCGGGGGAAAACCGCCCTCGTCAGCCGTCGCGATTCTCCGAGTTTCCTCTCGGGGGCGCCCGGAACCCCTTGGGATTGAGGCGCTTGCGGGAACTGGGTGGCTGAGCACGGCGGCACCGCAGCGGCTGCGGGTGTTGAGAAACTGCGACCGGGGAGCTCAAGGGAAGCGGAGATGGCCGGTCCCCCAGCGGAGACAAAACGCTATTCACTCTTCGATCCAACGGTCAGGCAAGGCCATGACCCCGCGGGGGAGATCGAATGGACGTTTGCCATATCGAAGCACATGTATCAAGCGGGGACGGTAATCCTCCCTCCATTGGTGCGCGCGGCCCGTCGACCAGGTACATCCCTGCCTCCCAAGACGTCCGACGAGGAGGCGGGAACCGGGGGCGACGGGGGTCCGCCCCCGTCAGCCGTTCCGATCGTGATCGCGACCCTGTTGCGCCCCGTCGGTCCCACGGGCGTCCAGTCCCACTTCGGCGAACTCGACCGTTTCCTTCGGGCGCAAGGCGTTCCGTCGGTAGTCGTTACCCCATTCTCCGCGGGCGGCTTCGGACGCAACCTCGTCTTCGGCCTCCGCCGGGTCGTCGAACGCCTGGACCGCGCCATGGGAGTCCAGTGGTATGTCCGTTTTCACACCATCTACCTCGAATGGGCGTTGCGCCAGACGCTCGCCCGGTTGAAGGATGCTGTTGTCTACTGCCAGTGCCCGGCGTCGGCAATGGCGGCGCTCCGTGCTCGCCGGCCAGGACACCGGGTGGTCCTGGCCGTGCACTTCTTCGGATCGCAGGCGGACGAGTGGGCCATGAAGGGCGAGATCAACCCCGGCGACCTGGCTTTCCGGTCCATCCGCGACACCGAGCGCCAAGCTTTCGCAGGCGTAGATGGTGTCGTCTTCGTCTCCGACACGGCGCGCGCCGGCCTCTGGGCTGAGCTCGACCCAGTCGTCGCCACCGCAACGATTCCGAACTTCGTCCGATCCGACCTCGCCGTCGAGGGGTCCGCGGCTGCCGACCTGATCACGATCGGCGCTCTCGAGCCCAACAAGAACCACGAATTCCTGTTGGAAGTTCTCGCCGCTGCCGTCAAGCGCGGCCGCCATTACACCCTCGACATCGCCGGAGAGGGACCGTGCCATCGAGGTTTGGAACGGAGAGCCGCGTCCCTCGGCCTCGACCGTCAGGTCCGCTTCCTCGGCCACGTCCCGAGCGCCGCAACAACGCTGGCGGGCTACCGCGCGTACGTGCACGCCGCGCGGCGAGAGTCGTTCGGCGTGGCGATTCTCGAGGCGATGACCGCCGGCCTTCCGGTGCTCGCACCGCAGGTGGGCGCGATACCTCAGATCCTCGACGACGGGGTGGAAGGCCGAACGTGGGAGCTGGACGAACCTGACCGTGCGGCCGATCTTCTGATCGAGTTGCTCGACAACGAAGCGGCCCGCGAGCGAATGGCGTCCGCCGCCCGCCGCCGTGCCGTCAGCACCTATTCCTCTGACGTCGTATGCCCTCGGCTGTATGCGTTCTTGGTGTCATCTCACGAAGACCGCGGGGCACACGGGGCCCGACGCGCGGCGGGACCGACCGACGGGCGCAGTCAGGAGCCGGCACCGCCCGTGCTCGAGAAGGCGCTCTCCGAATGAGGGTCCTCATCGCTCACAACCGGTATCGGTCATCATCCCCGAGCGGCGAGGATCGCGTCGTCGACCAGGAGCACGCGGTGCTTGCCGACGCCGGGCACGACGTAGAGCGCTTCGAGCGTCACAGTGACGACATCGCCCGCCGGTCGTTCGTGGGTAGAGCGGTCGTTCCAGCTCAAGTCGTGTGGGCGCGAACCTCCGCTCTCGAGCTCGGAACCGTCCTTGAGACGTTCCGGCCCGACATCGTGCACTTTCACAACCTCTTCCCCCTGCTGAGCCCTTCGGTGCTGCGTTCCGCCGAGCGGCACCGGGTACCGACCGTGGTGACCTTCCACAACTACCAGCAGGTCTGCGTCAACGGCATGCTCTACCGTGCCGGCTCCGAATGCCGAGCCTGCGTAGGCCGAGCTGTTCCCTGGCCCGGCCTCCGGCACGGGTGTTATCACGGGTCGGTCGTCGCGACGCTGCCGCTTGCACTGTCTCTCAGCGTGCACCGACGTCTGTGGCGCACGATCCCAGCGGCCTATGTCTTCCTATCCGAGGTGCAACGCCGGGAGCTCCTGTCCCTCGACCTCGACCCCGCGCGGTGTTTCGTGAAGGCGAACCTCGTACCGCCCGTCCAGCAGCGCCGGGACGTTTCGGACCTCGTGGTGTACCTCGGTCGCTTGACCGAGGCGAAGGGGGTCCGTGTGCTGATGCGCGCTTGGGACCTATACGTCGAGACGGGTGGTCCCGGAGGCCACCTGCGGCTTGCGATCGCCGGCAGCGGCCCCCTCGAAGCCGAGGTCCGGTCCTGGGCGGAACGTCACTCCTCGGTGCAACTGCTCGGGCTCGTCAGCCGCGCCGCATCGGCGTCACTGGTCGCCCGAAGCGCGGCCGTCATCGTCCCATCGGAGTGGCGGGAGCCATTCGGCCTTGTCGGTGCCGAAGCCATGGCCGCGGGAGTAGCACCCGTCACCACGTCCAATGGCGCGTTCGGCGAGCTCATCAGCGACGGCGTCGACGGGTTGCTCTACCCACCGGGGGATCACCGGGCCCTTGCGGAGATCCTGCGCCGGATCGCCAGGTCGCCGAGATACGTGGAGGACCTCGGCAGAGCAGCGAGGAACACGTACCTCCGCCGGTTCACTCCGCGCCAGGTGCTTTCAGAGCTCGAGGCCATCTATCAGTTCGCGATGGATCATCCGCGATCGGTGAGTCCAATTCCCCGCAAGACCCACCCGGCGGCGCCCCTTGAGCCTGGCCCCGAGGAGGCAGGCCTCCAGGAGGCAGGCCGGTGACCGTCGACTCGCCCCCGCCCCGACCATTCGCCGGCGCCCGCCCGGAGCTGGCCGTGCGAGTGGTCCGGGCGGTCCGGAGATGGCGAGCGCCGTCGCTGTCGGCATACGCCCCGCGGTCCCTGCTTCAGCTGCCCCAACATCTTCCGAAGCGGGCATCGGTGCCGGCGATCGACAGCCATGGCCATCTCGGGCGCTGGTTGACGCGCACCGGACAGTGGATGGAAGGAGACGTCGGGCGGCTCCTCGCCGAGATGGACGAGGCGAACATCGAGGCCATGGTCAACCTCGACGGTCGCTGGGGCCGGGAGCTCGAGGCCAACCTCGACCGCTATGACCGAGCTCATCCCGGACGCTTCCACACCTTCTGCCACGTGGACTGGCGGATGCTCGGAGACCCCCGAGGGCCCGACCGCCTGGCCGAATCACTCCAGCGCTCCGTCGAGGCAGGGGCTCGCGGCCTGAAGGTTTGGAAGGACCTGGGCCTCTCGGTCACCGCCCGGGGGCGGGCGGTCCTGCCTGACGATCCAATGCTAGCGCCCGTATGGGCTGCCGCCGCAGCGGCCGGGGTCCCGGTGCTCATCCACGTCGCCGATCCCCTCGCCTTTTTCGTTCCCGCCGACCGTCACAACGAACGCCTGGAGGAAGTCCTGCGGTTCCCCAAGGTCCGGCACCGAGGAGGCGTCCCCGCCCACCATCGGTTGATCGACAGTCTCGAACGGCTGGTCGCATCGAATCCGCAGACTCGGTTCATCGCGGCTCACGCTTGCTTCCCGGAGAACCTCGCACGCGTCGGCGGCATGCTCGAGCGGTACTCCAACTTCTGGGTCGACATTGCGGCGGTCGCCTCGGAGCTGGGGCGGCAACCGAGAACTGCCCGCGCCCTCATCATGCGGCACCCTGACCGGGTCGTCTTCGGCACCGACATCTTCCCGATGCGGCCCGCCGCCCGCCGCGTCTATTTCCGACTCCTCGAGACCCAGGACGAAGCCTTCAGCTACAGCGATGAGGCGATCCCTCCGAGCGGGCGGTGGCCCGTTTACGGACTCGACCTCCCTGCGGGCTGTCTAGAGCGCGTGTACCGGCTCAACGCCACTGAACTGCTTGGTGCCACCACTGCGACCCCTTCGGGACGCGAAAGGGCGGGAGTGCCATGAGCACCCGACCAATCGGGGTCCTCCTTGTCCCTTCTCATGACGCGGACCGGGTGATCGAACCGCTCCGTCGGCGTCTCGATCCGACGTGGCGCCAGCGTATGCCTGCGCATGTCACCCTGCTCGTTCCCTTCCTGCACTCCTCCAGCCTCGATGCCGCGGGCATCACCTCGCTCCAGCGCCTGATCGGGTCGCACCCCGCGTTCGATTACGTCCTCGAAGAGACGAGATGGTTCGGCGACGACGTCCTCTACTTGAAGCCCGAACCGTCCGAACCATTCCGGCAACTGGCCCTCGCGCTCATGGGGCAGTTCCCGGAGTGCCGGCCCTACGACGGCGCCTTCAACGAGGTGGTGCCGCATGTCACGATCGGGAAGGGCGGCCGCTGGCGCAAGCGACGTTGGCGCATGCGTGCCGCCGCCCGCCGGATGGCGGCCGAGGACGCCATTCGTGCGCATGCATCCGAGGTCTTCTTGATGGACTACGAGCCTGCGAGCAACGTCTGGAAGAGGTCGCTTACGTTTCCGCTCGGCGCTCCGAAGCCGGATGGGAGACCGGCGACCCTATGCCAGGAGCCGTCCGTCGTGCCGGTCGATGGAGCGCGGCGCGAACCCAGAGTGCAACAGGCGCTGGGTCCTGAGGGAGAGACACTCGACGTCCCGACCAGCCACGCGGCCCAGAGAAAAGACCTCGTCTGATGAGGCGAGCGCCGGGTCCGCCATTCGGAGGCGCTCCCAATCGAGGCTCAACAGGTCGACGCGAGCCTTGTGCCCGTCCTCGAGCGTCCACTGGTCGGGCATCCACGCCTCCTGCGTGTGCCGCTCTGCCAAGACGAAGCCAAGCAGGCGCAGTGCTTCACACGCCTGGCGGGCCTGACGGGGGAAGTCGCGGACAATGATGTCGACATCGTCGTGGCGGCGCGTCTGGCGACCCGCCAGTGCGTCCACACCCCATCCTCCCGCGAGCCAGCAGGGGATCTCCGCGCGGGCGAGCGCCTCGAGGATCTCGCCGAGGCGTCGCGCGGTGACCTCGCCCTTGAGAAGCGACCGGAGCGGCGTGAGCGGGCGAAGCGGCGACCAGGTGGGTGCGGCCGCCACTTCGTGGCTCAGCCATCGGGCGGCCCTCCCAACCCGCGGGCTGCGCACGACCTTCCAGCTCGCCCGTCGACCGGATTCGAGCCAGCGCTCGCGTCGACCGGCGGCCAGGACCGCCCCGGCCACGGACTTCGCTCCGTCACTCGGACGCCCATCGGCCATTTCTCTACCAAGAGTCACCAGAAGCACGGGTAGATACGGATCTTCAGGGATCGTGGGCCACTTCCGCCGTGTATCTCGCGCCTCCAGCCACGCTCGGTTAGGTGAGGTTCGGTGCCTCGGGTGAAGGAGAGAACATGAGAGTCGCCGTCTTCGGGCTCGGCTACGTCGGCAGCGTGACGGCGGCGGTCCTGGCGCGGGAAGGCCACGACGTATGGGGGGTCGACATCGACCCGACAAAGACGCGTCTCGTGTCCCAGGGACGGAGTCCGGTCATCGAGCCAGGTCTCGACGACCTGATGCGCAAAGGGTCCAAGGCGGGGCGCTTGCGCGCGACGACCTCCCCCGCGGAGGCACTCGACGGGGCGGAGGCGTCGCTCATCTGCGTCGGAACGCCGTCCTCGGCGACCGGAGGCACGGACCTGCACTTCGTGGAGCGGGCGGTGAGCGAGATCGCGACGATCCTGTCCCAAGACATCTCCCCGCCGACGGGCCACCATGCCATCGTCGTGCGAAGCACCGTTCCTCCCGGGTCGGTCGACCTGGTCATCAGACCCCTGGTTGAGGCGTGCGCGGGCGACGCCTCCGGCTCGATCGGCGTCGGGATGTGTCCCGAGTTCCTCCGCGAGGGATCGGCGATCGCAGACTTCTACGGCGCTCCCGTCTCGGTCGTCGGTACCGCCGACCCGCGGGTCGCCGACACCATGCACCGGCTCTTCCACTTCCTGCCGGCGCCAATGCACGCCATCGGGACCCGCGACGCGGAGGCGCTCAAGTACGCCTGCAACGCGTTCCACGCGACGAAGGCCTCGTTCGCCAACGAGATGGGCCGACTGTTCCGGGCGCTCGGGGTCGACTCGCGTCGCGTGATGGAGCTGTTCTGCGAGGACACCAAGCTCAACTTGTCCGCGAGCTACCTCTCGCCGGGCTTCGCCTTCGGCGGGTCCTGCCTTCCCAAGGACCTGCGCTCGATCCTCCACATGGCCCGCACCCACTTCATCGACCTGCCCCTGCTCGCCGGCACGTTGTCTACCAATGCCTTGTCCGTGAGCGATGTGGTCAACCGCGTCATCGCCACGGACGCGCGCGTGGTCGCCCTCCTCGGGCTCAGTTTCAAGATGCACAGCGACGACCTACGGGAGAGCCCGTACGTCGAAGTGGCTGAAACCCTGATCGGCAAGGGCTACGACGTCAAGATCTACGACCCCATCGTGGACACCGAGCGGCTCGTCGGTGCCAATCGCCGCTATCTGACCTCGAAGCTTCCCCACGTCCAGCGGCTGCTCTGCCCGACTGCGGTCGATGCGCTTCGCGGCGCTGACATCGCGATCGTCTCCAGTTCGCACTCATCGGTGCTCGAAGCTCTCGTCGAGCTTGCTCCATCGATGGTGATCGACTGCAGTGGACGGCTCGGACCGCAAGTCGAGCGGCTCCCGAGCTACGAGGGCGTCGCATGGTGACCGTCCGAATCGACGAAGTGGCGCCCGAAGGCCACCAGGCGGCTGTCGCCTCGGTGGCACCAGAGCGTTCGGGTACCCGCTCCGGGCATGTCCTCATCGTCGTGCAGAACCTGCCGGTGCCCTTCGACCGCCGGGTCTGGCTGGAGTGCAAAGCCCTCAAAGCCGCCGGCTACGCCGTCTCCGTCGTGTGCCCGCGCGGCACCGGAGACCCGGCAGAGCAAGTGATCGACGGGATCACCCTCTACAAGTACCGGGCCCCGAGGACGGGCTCCGGCGCCCTTGCGTACGGCTGGGAATACCTCTACTCGTTCTTCGCAACCGCTCGGCTCACCCTGCGAGCTTGGCGGCGCGAGCGGTTCGACGTCCTCCAGGCCTGCAACCCACCCGACATCTTCTGGCCGATCGCGTTGGCGTTGCGGCCTTTCGGTGTCACCTTCGTCTTCGACCACCACGATCTCAGCCCCGAGCTGTACGAATCGAAATTCGGCACCGGGCGATCGTTCGCCCACGCCGCCCTGCGGTTTCTCGAATGGTGCACGTTTCGCTCCGCGCGTCAGGTGATCTCGACCAACGAGTCCTACCGCACGATCGCCATCACGCGGGGCAAGAAACGGCCTGAGGACGTAACTGTCGTGCGCACCGGCCCCGATCCTGACCGGATGCACGCGGGGCAGCCCTGTCCCGAGCTGCGACGCGGCCGACGACACCTCGCCGTCTATCTCGGTGTCATGGGACCCCAAGACGGCGTGGACCTCGCCATCCGGGCGGCCCATCACCTCGTACACGAGATGGGCCGCACCGACATCGCCTTCACGTTCATCGGCTCGGGAGAGTCCTATGACGACCTGGTAGCCCTGCGCGACCGCCTCGGCCTCGAGGAGTGGGTCGAGCTCCCTGGCAGGCTGCCGGACCACGACGTCGCGCGCCTCTTCTCCACCGCCGCCGTCGGTCTCTGCCCGGACCCGAAGAACCCGCTGAACGACGTCTCGACGATGAACAAAACCATGGAGTACATGGCATACGGTCTCCCAGTCGTGGCATTCGACCTCCACGAGACGCGGCACTCCGCCGCGGACGCGGCCGCCTATGCCGTCCCGAACGATGTCGTGCGCTTCGCCACCGCCGTCGCCAACCTGCTCGACGACGAGCCGAGGCGCCGAGCAATGGGAGCCTTCGCGCGGCGACGGGTCGTCGACGTGCTGTCATGGCCTCACCAGGAGCAGTCGTACCTCGGTGTGTATGCACGTGTGATGCCGACGCGGTCGGCAACTGCATCGCCCGCGATCCGGCAACCAGCGAGCTGACATGTGCGGCATCGCGGGATGTTTCCAACAGGTCGACGGCGACGCGCTGATCGGGCCCCTCGGCGACCGGATCGCACACCGTGGCCCAGATGACAGCGGCACCTATCGGTTCCACCGAGGCGAGGTGTCGTGTCAGCTGACGCACCGGCGCCTGTCGATCATCGATCTGAGCACAAGCGGCCACCAGCCTTTCAGCCGTGACGGCCTCACCCTGTGCTACAACGGCGAGCTCTACAACTTTCGTCAGCTCCGGGCTCAGCTAGCGAGCGACGGCGTTGAGTTCCGTTCGGCCTCTGACACGGAAGTGGTCCTCGAAGCATGGAGGCGCTGGGGACCAGGGTGCCTCCGGAGATTCCGCGGCATGTTCGCCTTCGCGCTGTTCGACGAAGCCGACGGCCGGCTCGTCCTGGCTCGCGATCCGCTCGGCATCAAGCCGCTTCACTTCCTCGTCCGCAAGGACGGGGTCGTGTTCGCCTCCGAGTTGAAGAGCATCGTGGCCGCTCTCGGACGGGGGCTCGAGGCCGATGCCGCGGCCCTCGTTGCCTCACTCCTCTTCTACTGGGTTCCGCCGGGCAGGTGCGTCATCAAGGGAGTCGAGAAGCTCGGCCCGGGTTGCTGGGCGGAGTTCCTTCCCGACGGTCGCCACTTCACGCACCGTTACTGGTTGATCGAAGAGGAAGCCGCCAAGGCCGCCGCCGGCCCACCCGTGGATCTGCGCTCCACGATCGAAGAATCGGTCAACGCACATCTCGTCGCCGATGTCCCGGTGTCGAGCTTCCTGAGCGGGGGTCTCGATTCGAGCATCGTGACCGTGCTGGCGAAACGTGCCAACCCCGATCTCGACGCGTACACCATCACGTTCCGTCCGCAGGACCACCGTATTGAGGCGATGCCCGACGACGCTGTCTGGGCGCGGAGGGTCGCTCGCAGGTTTGGAATCGAGCTCCACGAGATCGAGGCCTCGCCGGAGATCGCGTCGCTCCTTCCGCGGGTCGTCGATATTCTCGACGAGCCGATCGGGGATCCTGCCGCGATCAACACCCTTCTTATGTGTGAAGCCGCGAGGGACCGCGGCGTCAAGGTCATGCTCTCGGGCATGGGTGCCGACGAGCTATTCGGCGGCTACCGCAAGCATTTGGCATGTCTGCTCGCCGCCAGCTACCGCCGGGCCCCGGCACTCTTCCGGACCGCCGTACGGTCGTCCGTCCAACACCTTCCGGTGGTGGCGGGTGGCCACGGGCTCCGAACGGTGCGCTGGGCGAAACGCTTTCTTGACTTCGCGGAGCTCACAGAAACCGAGGCGTTCCGGCGCAGCTACACCCTCTACGGGCCGCGAGAGCTCGCCCGGCTCGTCAGCCCGCAGCTCGCCCCCCACGTGGCCGAGATCGTCGACGAGCACGACGCGCTCTACCGTGATGGTCCGCCGTCCGACATGGTCGGTCGGATGACGCTCGCAGATAGCCGCATGTTCCTTCCGGGTCTCAACCTCGCTTACACCGACAGGGCCAGCATGGCGGCATCGGTCGAGGTGCGCGTCCCCTTCGTCGACCCGGTCGTCGCGGCGGCGGCCTTCTCGATCCCTGGTTCGGCCAAGGTCCGCGGCCGTACCACCAAAGCAGCGCTCAAGGACGCGGCCGCCGGATGGTTGCCGCCGGAGATCGTCCACCGGCCCAAGGCCTCGTTCAGCGCACCGTTGCGAGCGTGGATCTCCCGGGACCTGCGTCAGGTCGTCGACGATGAGCTCGTCCATGGGGAATTGGCCGCATGCGGCTTCTTGAGTCGCGAGCCACTCGAGTCCCTGGTGGCCGAGGACCGTGCCGGTCGTCAGGACCGGTCGAAGCAGATCTGGCAGCTGCTCACGACCGAACTCTGGTATCGGCAGGCACGTGCGAGCGGAGTGGTCTTGTGAAGCCCCGCGCAACCTGGCGGCGGTCCAGGAGCTGTCAATGAAGCAGGTCGCCCAGAATTACCGGACGGGCGAACTTCTCGTCCTCGACGTGCCTCCACCTGCGTGTCGTTCCGGCGGCGTGCTGGTTCGGTCGCTCCATTCGCTGATCTCGACGGGCACCGAAGTGATGAAGGTCAACGAAGCCAGCATGTCGCTGGTCAAGAAGGCTCGCGCGCGACCTGATCAGGTCCGAAAACTCGTCGACAGTGTCACTCAGCAGGGTGTGCGGAGCACCTACACGAAGGCAATGCGCCAGCTCGACTCCTTCACCCCTCTCGGATATTCCCTGTGCGGCGAAGTCGTCGAAGCGGGGACGGGAGTCGACGGCATCAAGGTCGGACAGCGGGTCGCCTGCGCCGGCAACGAATACGCCCTCCATGCCGAAGTGAACTGGGTTCCGCGAAACCTCTGCGTGGCCGTCCCCGACTCCGTCGCGTCACGCGACGCCGCGTTCGCAACCGTCGGGGCGATCGCGCTGCACGGGGTGCGGCGGGCCGAACCTCAGTTGGGGGACATAGCTTGTGTGGTGGGACTCGGGTTGGTCGGCCAGCTCGTGGTCCAGCTCCTCGTGGCATCGGGCGTGCGCGTTGTCGGCCTCGACGTGATCGCGGAGCGTTGCAGACTCGCGGAGAAGGCGGGCGCAGTCGCCTGCGACGCGCCCGATGCAAGCGGGCTCGCTCGAATCGAAGGGATCCTGGGCGAGCTGACCGGGGGACGCGGAGCCGACCACGTACTCCTCGTCGCGGGCGGATCGAGCAATTCACCTGCCAGGGCCGCAGCGCGACTGGCGCGGGACCGGGCCAGGATCGTCGACATTGGCAAGCTCAAGCTGGACCTGCCGTGGAGCGCCTATTACGACAAGGAACTCGAGGTTCGGTTCTCCCGGTCGTACGGTCCGGGACGCTACGACGACCGCTACGAGGTCGACGGCATTGACTATCCAGCCGGTTACGTACGCTGGACCGAGCGTCGGAACCTCGAGTGCTTCCTCGACCTGCTCGCCCACGGCGCCCTGGCGATCGACCTGCTGGCATCACAGACGTTCCCCTTGACAGAGGCTCCGGACGTCTACGCCCGTCTGCGGTCCGGGACGCTGCAGGGCATCGGGTTCCTTTTCGAGTACCCGCAGGAGACTGCGCCCGCACCTGCGACGACGGCCGGCTCCGGCGCCGTCGCCTCCGCCACCTCGAAGGCGCCGCCAGGCCCGCGCCGGAGCCGGCTGCGTCTCGGCTTCATCGGTGCGGGCAGCTACGCCTCGTCCATGCTCCTCCCGCATCTCGCCAAGAGGGAGGACGTCGAGCTCGCCCGGGTGGTGACGAACACCTCGCTCTCGGCCGCTAACGCGCAGCGTCGGTTCGGCTTTCGAGAGGCGGGGACGGACCTCCGAGCCCTCCTCGATGACGACCTCGACGCCGTGTTCGTCGTCACCCGCCACGCCTCCCACGCGGATCTGGTCTGCCGCTGCCTCGAGGCGGGGAAGGCCACCTTCGTCGAAAAGCCCCTCGCCCTGCACGACGAGGACGTCGCGCACATCGTCGACACGGCGCGCACCTCGGGCAACGACCGGCTGATGGTGGGCTTCAACCGCCGCTTCGCCCCGTTGCTCATTGCGCTCCGTGAACGCTTCGGAAGCTCCGGACCAGCGGTGCTCCACTACCTCGTGAACGCGGGGCAACTCAGCGCGCGCAGCTGGTATCGGGACGAGACTCACGAAGGCTCCCGCTTCGCGGGCGAAGGCGGCCACTTCATCGACACCATCGGCTGGTGGCTCGACGCGCATCCGAAGGCCGTCTCTGCCGTGAAGGCAGCCGAGCAGGACGACGTCCACGTCACGCTCTCCTATGACGACGGCTCCGTTGCAAGCATCGACTACGTCACGAGCGGCAACTCGCGGTACCCCAAGGAGACCTTCGAGGTGTCCGCCGCCGGCCGCACGGCCAGGTTCGAGAACTTCAGGCGCGGCACCGTGTGGGTCGGACATCGGCGCCACGTCAGGCGTTCTTGGGGAGCGGTGGACAAGGGCCAGGCGAGCCAGCTGGCGGCGTTCCTCGACGCGGTGCGAACTGGCGCGGCCATGCCGATTCCCCTCGAGGATCTAGCCGCCACGACGTTCGCCACGCTCGCGGTCGAACGGAGCTTGGCGACGGGTTCGTCGCTCGCGCCGTGAACTCCGCGCCGAACACCGGACCCGGTCTCGGATGGTACGTCCGGAGGCTCCGGAGCATGTCGGCGCGAGAGGTCGCTTGGCGCGTGGAGGACAGGCTCCGACAGGAAGCCTGGGCGCGAGGTCGGGCCGGTCGGGCGGTCCGGGGCGCGACGAGAAAGCGCGACGGCCAAGTCCGAGGCGGTCCAGCGCGCGTTCCCGCGCTCAGTTCGGGCCCGCGAGAGGCGCCGTCTCTTCCAGTCAGCGTCGATCTGAGCGCTGTCCCCGAGGGGCCGCGCGACGCACTGCTCGTCGCAGCCACCTCGCTGCTGGACGGCCGGATGGACCTCTTCGGCAACACCCGGACCGACATGATCGACCCCCAATGGTCGCTCGACCCGGTGAGCGGGCAGACCTATCCGGACGATCGCCTTGCCTTTCGGATCGACTACCGGTCTGCGACCGATCCGCGGGACGTCAAGCAGGTGTGGGAGCTCTCGCGGCACCAGCACCTCGTACTGCTGGCGTGCGCCTGGCGCCTCTCAGGCGACGACCGCTTCGCATCGCTCGCCGCCGCGCAGCTTCAGTCGTGGTGGGCCGCGAACCCGGTCCTCATGGGCGTCAACTGGGCGAGCGGGATCGAGCTGGGCGTCCGCCTCATTTCCTGGGTGTGGGTCAGGCGCCTACTCGACGGCTGGACCGGGGCTGGAGCTCTCTTCGAGGACAACCCTGGTGCGCTCGAGCAGATCTACTGGCACCAGCGTTATCTCGCGGCGTTTCCGAGTCGCGGATCGTCGGCGAACAACCACGCGATCGCCGAGGCCGCTGGTCGATTCGTCGCGAGCTGCGCGTTCCCTTGGTTCCCCGAGTCGGCACGTTGGCGTGCCGGGTCCGCGGCTGCGCTCGGGGTGGAGCTCGCTCGGAACACCTTCCGATGCGGTCTTAACCGCGAGCAGGCATTCGAGTACCACGGCTTTGTGGCGGAGCTGGTCCTCGCTGCAGCCGTCGAGGCGAAGATCTCGGAGGTGCCGCTCGCTGGCGAGACGTGGCAGATCCTCTGCCGCATGCTCGACGCCACCGCCTCGATCCTCGACTGTGCCGGCAACCCGCCGCGCTACGGCGACAGCGACGACGGAAGGGGCTTTGTGCTCGATGCCCCGGCGTGCCATCGTTGGCGATCACTCCTTGCGGCAGGGGCCGCCGTCTTCGGGGACCTCCCTTGGTGGCCGGCGAGGGAACCGGACATCCGCAGCGTCGTCGTCGCGGGCGCGGTCGCGGCGACGGTGGAAGTAGCTGGCCGTCCGGAACACCGGCGGTCCTTCTTTGCCGACGCCGGGCTCACCATCCTTCGGAACGCTCCGGACTCCTCAGAGGAACTCTGGTGTCGGTGCGACAGCGGACCCCACGGCTACCTCTCGATCGCCGCGCACGCACACGCGGACGCGCTTTCCATCGAACTGCGGCACGACGGCATCGAGGTATTCGCGGACCCTGGAACGTTCTGCTATTACGGCACATCCGATTGGCGTCGCTACTTCCGTTCGACGCTCGCCCACAACACCGTCGAGCTGAACGGCGAGGACCAGGCGCCCCAGGGCGGCCCATTCCTCTGGACGGGCCATCCTCGCACGGGCCTGCTCGAGATCGATGTGTGGAGTTCGGAGACGCAGCGCTGGTCCGCCGACCAACGCGGCTACGAGCGCCTCGTGCCTTCGGCGCGCCACCGGCGCACGGTGACACTCGACCTGGTCGGGCGGACGCTCCGCATCGAGGACTCGCTCGAGAGTGACGGCCCGCATGATGTACGGCTGGTCTTCCACCTCGGGCCCGACGTCGAGGCAACACTGAGCATCGGAGCCGCGAAGCTCCATTGGACGAGTCCCCGCGCGGGGACGGTCACTGCAGCTCTGTCACTTCCCGACTTGCTGCAGTGGCGAACGTACCGAGGATCGACCGATCCCATGCTCGGGTGGTATTCGAGCGGATTCGGCCGCAAGCAGCCCGCGACGGCCTTAGTGGGCTCGGGACGGCTCGCCACTGCAGAGCTTCTAACCGAGCTCCGGCTCCTCTGACCCAACACGGAGGTTCGGCCGTCCCCGTCGGTGGTCGAGGTATTAGCTTCAGGCGGGTCGCGGGTCGAGCGCCGGCGGACCGTATGTCACGGTCGCGAGCGGCGACATCAAGACCGACATCGCGACTGCGAGGTCGAGCAGGTACGGGGAAGCCTCGCCGAGCCCAGTTTCAGTAATCGACGCGATCGCGCAGTACACGACCAGGAAAAGGGCCGTGGCCCGCCGGGGACCCCGAGGGCTGAGCAAGGCCAGGATAAACAGGAGGAGGAGCACGGCACCGTCGACGACGTCGCCGAACTGCCCCTGATCCAGGTACGTCGAGTACCAGCTCGAATCGATGGACAGTCCATTGAAGCTGTCGTTGGACATGCCGTAACCGAAGAGGGTGTTGAGCTCGGATCGGGGTTGCTCCACGACCGCGGTCCACACCGGTTCCCGTCCGGTGAAGCTGAGGAGTTCGCTGTTGCTCTGACCGCGGGCGAACCAGGCGGTGAGGAATGGCGCGAAGCTGAGGGCGACGAGACCGCCGACGACGAGCGTAACGGCGAGAGCCTTTCGGACCCGTTGACGCCCCAGGAAAAGGCTCAGGGCGGCAACGAGAATGGCCACGAGCAGTGCCACCAGCGCGGTTCGGGTGTGGGTCAACAGGAGGAGCGTTACACCGGCGACCGACACGATTCCCGCGGTCCACGGCCGGACCAGCCCGGTGAACCACAGGATGACCGTCGTTCCCGTCAGTATCGCCGCATAATGAGCGACCTGCGTTGGCGGAATGGACCAGATGACGCCCCCGAGCCTTCCCCCTGTCGCGAACGCTCGTCCCGGCATGACGGCCATTCCGAACACGACGAGCGCCAGGACGGCGTACAGCGCCCGTCGATGGAACCTGAGGAGCAGCAGGTCCCGGCGTCCCCACCACGGGCTGAGCAACCACAGAACCAGCACGAACAGCACGAGTCGGACGGCACGCAGCGTCGACCCGTACCCGAAATACCCACGAACGCTCATCAACACCGTCGTGACGCACAGGACGGTCATCAGCAGCAGGAAGAGATTCGGCCGGAACATCACCTTGCGGTTGATGGACAACGCGAGCATCACCGCCACGATCAGCGCGCCCTGAGTGACAACCTTGCCCAGCGTGACCGGAAGATGCAGCAGGGGCGACCGCACGGAATACGGGAGGACGTTCAAGTACAGCATTCCCCAGATCCAGCCGATCCGCTTGCGGATCGTCGTCTCGGCCAGGACGCCGGGGTCCGTCTCCATCCGATCGATCGCGAGCGACGGACCACGCACGCGTAATGCAAGAGAGCTCATGGTCCAGAGCCCGGCACCGAGGTGAGCACTCGCAGTCCGCGGCCCAAGCTCGCCGTCCCGGCCACGGGCAAGCCTGGAGTGTCGTCGGTCCGCTCCGACCCGAGCAAAACCGCCGAGGTGATGGTCACCCCCGCGGCGGACAGCAGCTCGGCGATCGCTCCGACGTGGTGCATCGTGCTCTCCCCCGCGCTGACGGTGACGACGGCTTCGGACGCCCATCTGCGGAGATGCCATGCCCCGAGCGCAGGGTCCACGGTTGCGAGCACCAACACCGCGTCCGCACTCGCCAGTTCGCCGATCGTGCCCAGGCCGTCGAGGGAATCTCCGGGTCGGTCTTCTTCCCAGGGCTTGTTCGGGACGAGCAGTGTCAACTCGAGTCCTTCCGCGAGCTGCACGGACAGCATTCCGGGCGCGCGCGATCCCAGCGCACGGCCGACCGAGCGGTCGTAGGTGTCGTCCACGAAGATGACACGTTCACCAGATTCCCGGAGTGTCCTGGCGAGGGCGAACAGCGCTGATGCGGGAAGCGTGATGTCGTCACATGCGACGATCACTTCCGTGGACTTCGGGCCCCGGGCGGCCAGTTGATCCTTCAGGTACTGCGCAGTGATTCGCACCGGGAGCTCCGACGAATAGGGGACATGCCTCCGCCGTCCAGGGAGGAGCGCCTCGCACCTTCTTTGGAACCGCGCCCGGCGAGAGAGCGGGCCGACGCTCACGGCGACCGGCGCTGCCAGAAGCACGGCGAGTTCTTCGCGACGCCGGACTCGGTCGCTCAGCACCTCGGCGACCGCGACGCCGATCACCCCGAGGGCCAGGCCAGCGACCAGTCCTCCCAGGCCGTCCTCGATGAACGCCTTCTTCTTCGAGGTCGGAACCGCGGTGCCCGGCGTGATGATCCGGCTCCCGTTCACGACCGAAAGAGTGTTCAGGTCTCCCTGTTGGATCGACTGCTGCAGGCTCGAAATCTCCGTTGTTGCGGCAGCGCGTTGCTGCTGGAGGTTCGCCAGTGTTACTGCCGGCTCACTTGACCCGAAATTTGCGATCTGCATGTTCAAGTGCGTCACCTCGGCCTGCAACCTGGCAATCTGTTGCTCAGTAGCCGAGACGAGCGAGCGGTTCTGCGCGTCGTACAGACCATTCCGAAAGGTCAGATATGCGCGGGCAAGCGCATCGACGCGGCGCAGCGCTGCCGCGGGCGAGGGTCCCGCAATTGTGAGCGCCATCACGTTTCCGCTTTGGATCGTCGCCGGTGCCTTCCCCAACAGCGACTTCGGCGTCAGTCCCTTGCCTGTCGTTCCCAGCGCCGCAATGGCCTTCTCGGCGACCGCGGCGGTGTCGAGAATCGCCAGATCGTTCTGGGCGACAACTGTGCCGTCAGAGCCGACCGGATGAGCGAGATAGAGCGTTGCCGTCGCGTAGTACTTCACCGGCACGAGCACGTGGTATCCGGTCCCAACGAGGAGGCCGATCGCGCCTAGCGCCACAAGGAGCGGACGCTTCCGAACGAGCGCTGCAAGAATCGTCCGTAGACTTACCACTTTGCCAGTGACGATGCGGAACGACTCCTCCCCGTCCGAAGGTGCCGGGTTCGATCGCACGATTGAGTTCGACTCGAGCGTCATCCCTCCCCTCCGGGCCTCGTCGCAGTGGTGACGGCACGTTCGGCGTACAGGCTCGGGGACGCGTTCACCGGACTTGTCCGAGCGCCGAGTCCGCGTCGAAGGCATCAGCGCGCCTTGCGTGACGGCCGCTGCGCACGCGCGCGTCTACGGGGCGCCCAACCGTCGGGTCGCTCGAGATCGGGTTCGCCACCAGGACTCCTTTCAGGGGACTTCCTACGTCCACCGCGCCGATCGCCATTGCCGCGAGTTGCTCGGCGGAGGCGAACCCCGAGGAGACTGATACGACGGTCGGCGCTGACGACAAACCCAACGGGGAGGCGTTGCGCACTGTTTCGATGATGAGCGCCGTCACGGCGAGGCTCGGGGATCCCGCACGTCGAGAGGTGGCTCCTTCGCTGACCTCGAGCCCGCGCCGAGGAACGGGTTCCTCGTGCTCGTACCGAGAGCACACCGCTCGAAGGGAAGCCTCGTCATTCCCCGTCGCAACCACCGAGAGGGCCGTCTGAACGCCGGAAGCGGCCATGGCGAGGGCGACATGGACCGCAAGCGCCACTCCGGGGGCATCTCCCGAGAACGCGAGCACCTGCACCGCATCCGTCCCGTCGCCGCCGACGCCGAGCTCGCGGAGAGCCCGTCGCACCGTCCAGCGTTCGAGCGAGCTCGGCTCGTACTGCTCCAGGAGCGCCTGCCAGTCAGCCGTCGAGTGGTGCTTTCCTACTTCGAGCGACGCAAGGACGGGCGCGCCGACCGCCTCCGAGATAGCGTTCAAGGTCCGAAGTTTCGGGTCTCTGCGATGCCGCACGAGCACGAGCACCGAGCCGACGACCAATCCTCCCAACGCTCCGAGCAGGACGGGAAGGATGAACGCTGACACCGCCGGTGGTGTCGCCGTCGTTGCGTGCTGGATGACCTCGGTGCCCTCGTTCGCGGCGATCTGCTGAAGCTGTGCCTGCGAAAGCTCGCTCTTCACGCCGTTCAGCTGCAGGATCAAGCTCTGCTCCTGGGCCTGCAGGCTAGAGACCACCTTTGCCTTCCCCGGAGCTGTTCGCGATGTCGGTGGCGTTGAGGTGACTTGGTTGTCGGCGATAGACAGCTGACTCTGGACGTCGGAGATCTGGGTGTTCAGCTGCTTCTCCTCCGCACGGAGGCCCGCCTGAACGTTAGAGGTCGCGGTTGCGCCGCTCGTGTTGAAGAATGCAACAAGCTGGTTCGCGACCGCGTTGGCGAGATCCTCGGCTCCCCGCCGCGTCGAACCCGTCGCGACGATCTTGAGGACACTGGTCGCGGCATTCAGGGCCGTCACTCGGCGCTGCAGTGTCTCGAGCGAGAGCGACGGGTCGGCGGACCTTCCGGCGGGGAGCAGGACGGCCGCGCTGGTTGCGATCCTGGCGTCCGTTGTCACCTGCCTCGCCGCCGGCGTTGTGCCGGAGGTCGACGCCGGAGCCGGGAGGAGCACGAGCGTGGTCGCCTGGTACTTGGGCAATGAATAGAACGCGTCGGCGGCCGCTGCCGCGGCGCCGACCAGGAGGACGACGAGGACGGTCCGCCAAAACGTGCGGATGACCCGTAGAGCCCCTCTGACATCGAGCACCTGTTCGGTCACCTGCGCTCCTCTTCCGGTAGATGGGGCGGCCCGCGTGCACCGGTCCCGCCGGAGCGCGCTGAGTTCTCGTCCCGAGAAGATCGAGAGCCGGCGGCCGGGGTTGATACATGCTTCGTACAAGCAACTCAGGGTATTCTCAGAGTAACCTGGCCCCCATCAGCTAACCGACCCACGGGGACCTTCAGCGGGGGGCAAGGCGCTACCTCGTGTAGGTCGAGCCTCTGTCCTGCGCAGCGAAGGTGTGACCGAGAACCTCCTGCGCCCCGTCTCTCCACATCTTCCAGGTGAGCCAGGCCCCGAGCGAGAACCCGTCGAAGCGCCAGGGCCCCACGTAATGGTTGTGAGTGAACTCGTTGTGCTGATGGTTCGAAATGTCGCTCGCGACGACCCAGCCGTGGTAGGGCGGTGCTGTGCCGTAGTTGGAGAAGATCCCGTTGTAGCCGCAGTGCCTCGCGACGCTGCATGACGGAATCCTCTTCGGTACCAACTTGAATCTGTTGTCCGAGACCCGCACGTTCATCGTCCGCCACCGGCAGTTCGAGAAGTAGTCCGGCTTCTCACCTGGCTTTGCCGATGGGAGGTGCGCCCGGCAGGACTTCACCGTGTAGAGATCGGGTTCTACGAGAGTGCACATCCCGTCGGAGCCGTCGGAACAGAAGCGGTTTGCGTTCTCCCAGAGCACCACCCCGCCCCAGTTGTTGACGAGCAGGTTGTCGGTGATGTCGAAGACTCCTGCGTATGGGCTGTGGACACGTGGATCTCCCCCGGACTCTGAGACGTAAATCGCCGAGTCCGGAAAGTCGATCCTCGCACCCTCGGACCACGCGTTGTCGGTGAAGGTGTTGTGGGATATGAGCGCGTTGTAGCTCACTTCGTAGACCAGACCCTCGGCAGCATTGTGGGAGATGTAGTTGCCCGATATGTCGAACCCCGCGTTGTCGGTGTCCACCCACAGCCCGACGTTGTGGTTGTCATGGACGTAGTTGCCCGTCACCACTGCACCGCGGGTGTCCCAGAACTTGGCACCGCCCGAGCACCCACAACCCGGATCGGCCTTTGTCCAGTTGTACGCATCGTTGCCAGCAACCTCGTTGTCCTGCACTTCCACCCCACGAACCGGTCCTGTTGTGCTGTACGCGCTGAAACCATATTGACCGTTGTCGGCGAGGCAGTTGTACCGGACCACGTCCTGGCTTCCAACCATGACACCGGCACCACCGTTGTCTTGGATCGTGTCGTACTCGATGGTCCAGCCCGATCCCGATGTATGGTTCACCACCCCTTGTGTCTGATTGTCGCCGATCGAACCGAAGTGTTCGATCGTGAGGTGTTCGATCGTGACGTTCTGCGCGTGCTGCGTGAACGCATAGAGATTGACGCGCTTCCCGTCGAGGATTGCGCCGGGCGCGCCCACGTAGGTGTCTTGGTTGCTCGGAACGATTTGACCGAACTTCCCCGATCCGAACGTATGGACCCCGGGCGAGAACCAATAGGTGGTCCGCGGGGATCGCAGTGTGATCTTCGCATCGTTCCCTGCGGGAACCCTGACCGCCCCCGCCGGCGGCGACTCTGGTCCCTCGAGGAGCGAGCGATCGCCGCACACCCGGTGCGGGCTCCCGGCACCCGCCCCACCTACGTGGTGTGCGAAGGACCTGTCAAAGCCCGCGACGCGCGCTGTAGCCGGCCGACCATTCTCCACCGTGAAGCTCACGATCAACGCGACAAGTGCCGCGATCCAGCGAACCGAGCAGGGCACTCACGTGCAGGGTAGTCCCCCCTTTTGGGTACGCCGCGCGCGGTGGCGAGGGGCTGGTCGCCCCGTCAGGCGGTGGCAAGAGCCGCGGCGAGACGCTCCGGGTCGACACGAGGTGACGACCTGGTCTGTCCGGCAGTTTGGGAGAGCGTCGGCACGATCCGGTAACAGATGTGACCTTCCGCACCGCAGACGCCGTTTGCCAGCTCGATGGCCGCACCCGACACGCCACTTGCGGTCTGGACCATTGTCACAGCCCGTCGGAGGGCCGATAGCAGGACCGCCGCCCTCGCCGGTGTCGTCGAAAGTCGCGGTACGTGGTCATGTGGCGCGACCAGCACCCCCCCGTCGTCTCCCGGCAGGAACGCCACGACGTCATCGTCGGCATAGGCGACCAAGGGGGCACGACCCACCCTCGGTGAGGAAGTCGGGATCGCAGCCAACTCGCAGATCACGCACTCCCTGGGCCGCGTCAACCCGCTCAAGCGCCTGTCCGGCATCGGCACAGTTGCCGGGGGGGTCCAAGTGGCTCGTCGGCTGCCACGCCTCGTGGGCGCCGAGAAGTCTCGGTCCGTCCCTCCGGCCCGGTCCACGGTATCGATTCTTGCTCAGCTAGCGGGTAAGTCCGCGGATCCCGGCACACCTGGACCTTCGTGTCCAGAGCAGGTACGGACGAACCGGAGACGGCTGGGGCGGGGGGCTCTCGTCATGGCACTCCTGGTGAGGACGAGGTCCCTGCGGACGGGAAGATACGGCTCCGTCGTGATACGCGGTGCGGCGTTCCTCTCTCGTCGGGGAAGGCCGAGATTGCCACGTGCTGACCCGAGGAACTGCTCAAACGTATCCAAGAGCTTCCTCACGCCTCTCTGATGACGGCGGACGTCGGCTCGGCGTCACTCACATGACAACGGAACGAGTGAAGACTGAAAGGGGGCAGCATGGCGCAGGAGGCGCAGCCGATTCCCCAACTCAATCTGGCTTCCAGCGTCGTGACTCCGAACGGCCGGACGGTGGCCGAGCCGATGTCCGCGCAAGCGGTCGGGAGCGTCGTGTCGAGTCCGTTCCTCGATCCGTCTCTCTCCCAAGCTGGGGCGGCGGCAGCACGGGCCACGACGGTCGAGCGGACCGGCTTCGGGCATCCCCACCTGCAAGCACAGCTCTTCTTGCTCGACCTCCTGTCCTCGGCGATCTGCTGGGTGGGGTTCGGCGCCATCGTCGACCGCTCGTCGACGGCCGTCGGGACGTTGGGCGCGGGCGTCGCAGCGAGTGTCGCCATGCTCCTGGCGATGCGGTCGGTGGGGCTTTACCAATCACGGCGCTGCGCCCGGAGAGTCGAAGAGGTCGGCCGTCTGGCAGCCGCCAGCATTTGGGGAGCAGCTGCGTTCGTGATCGTGCAGGCCGAGTTGGGCGCCGCCCGGCCCGAGATCCTCGCGGTGGAGGGGGCAAGCATTGCCCTCATGGGCGCTGCAAGGTGGCGGTTCGCCCGATTCCTGAGAGCACAGCGCGCCCAGGGGCGCTACTTGCGCGGACTCGTGCTCGTCGGCGCTGGAGCCGATGCCAAGGCTCTCCGTGCGATGCTGCGCTCCGAGCCGGAGCTTGGGTACTCGATCACTGGCGTCGTCGGACCAGCCGCTGACGACCCGACGTGGTCCGACCTCCCGACGAGTCGGACTGTCGAGAACATCGCTCGCGTGGCGATGGTGGGCGGTGCAAACGGTGTCGTCATTGTGCCCTACGGCCTCTCGAGCACGATGGTACACAAGGCCATCCGAGCAGCTGGAGAGGCGGGCCTACACGTGCAGATCTGGCCCGCACTGCCGGGAGTCGGTAGTCGCCGGCTGCGCAGCGTCCCGATGTCGGGAGAACCCTTCTTCTATGTGGAGCCTGCCGTGGTCGCGAGATGGCAATTGGCTCTCAAACGCGCGATGGACATCGTCGGAGCCTGCGTGGTTCTCGCATTCTGTGCTCCGCTTCTCGCCGTCGCCGCTGCCTGCATCAAGCTGGAGGATCACGGCCCGGTGTTCTACCGCGACGAGCGCATCGGCCTCGGCGGAAGAGTGTTTCGCGTCTACAAGCTCCGCTCGATGCAGTGGCGCAGCCAACTGCATCCATCTCAGCTCACCGTCCTGAACGAAAGAACCGATGGCCCGCTTTTCAAGGCCTCCCACGACCCGCGGGTGACCCGCGTTGGGCGCCTCCTCCGGGCGACGAGCGTTGATGAGCTCCCGCAACTGTGGAACGTCGTGCGGGGAACAATGAGTCTGGTCGGGCCGCGCCCGGCTCTGCCGAGCGAGGTGGTGCACTTCGACCCCGATCTGCAGCGGCGCCACTCCGTCCGCCCCGGCCTCACCGGGCTCTGGCAGATCGAGGCGCGCAGGAACCCGTCCTTCAATGCCTACCGACGGCTCGACCTGCAGTACGTCGACAACTGGTGTTTGGCCCAGGATGTTGCCATCCTGCTGGAGACGGTCCCAGCGGTGTTGTCTCAGGCCTTCGCCGATCTAAGGCGTCGGACGCGATGAACTTGCGCAGCGCTCAAGCTGGAGCCCTTCATCGGGGGTCATCAGGCGGGGAGGCGAGCGTCGATGGCAGCGCAGCTTCGTCCAGATTCGTCTGTGCGGATTCCCTCAATTTGATGATGACAGGACCCTTAACGCTCGCCAAACTCTTCACCAGTAGTGACGCTGACCGCAGGGCGTGCAGACCGACTGCAATGCCGGGCGGGAGTGCGGGGGAAGACGAGAAATGGTCGCTGTCAGTTATCGCGCGCCCGTGCACGTGCCCGAACGAGACTCGGCTGCGGCGCCTTGGTCGGCGGATGCCGACTTGTCGACGATCGTCAGGTCCGCGGCCCGAGGCAGCTCCTCGGCGTGGCGGGTACTCATGGGACGGTACGGGACCATGGTCATGGCGATCGCCAGGAGCTGCCGGCTCGACGAAGCCGATGTCGCAGAGGTTCATCAGGTGACCTGGTTGCGCTTGGTCGAGAATATCGACCGAATCGAGCAGCCTGAACGCATCGGCGGGTGGCTGGCGACGACCGCCAAGCGAGAGAGTCTCCGACTCGTTCGGGCAAACGGGAGGGTGGTGTACGACCACGAGGCCCTCCTCGAGCGGCCCGCGGTAGATGCACAGCCGCCGGAGGCCCGGATGATCGGACAGGAGCGGGCGGCGGCCATCCGGCGGGCGTTCGAGCTCCTTCCCCCCCACTGCCGGCGGCTGCTTGCCGTGCTCGCTTCGGACGATACCCCGTCGTACAAGGAGATCTCGACCGCTCTGGAGATGCCGATCGGGAGCATCGGTCCGACGCGGGGACGGTGCCTGGAGCACCTCCGGCGCATCATGGAGGAACTCGGCACCGAAGTCTGACGACCGACCGGTGGATTACCGAACCTTGAGGTAGGAGCTCCGAAAGGGGTCACCTCTGTCCATCCCGCCGGTTCCGGCCGCTCGCGAGCTTTGTTCGGCGAGGAAGCAGCCCTTCAAAGACTCAAAGACGCGCCGTCCTCCGGCATCAACCCGCTATCGCTTCGCCGCAGGCCAAGCCCGGCGGTCCGGTTCTTTGTACTCCTATACGAGCCGCCGCACCCGGCCGGCGTGGTGATATCAGGGTGCAGCGTGGCTGGGAGCACCGTCGTCAGAGACGCGCTTACACCCGCGGTGTCGTCGTTACAGCCGCTCCCTCGCGCCGCCCCTGCACCGCCGCGACGCATGGCGGCAAGTTCACCCTGCCGCAAAGATGACCCCGACAGCAGTCGAAGGATCCGGCGGTGTGTCTCCGCATAAGGGAGCGTAGGCGGTCTCCGGCGCGAGGTGTCCGTCGTAAAGGAAGCAATTTCCCCCGTACCGCGCGAGTGTGCTCGTGAACCCAGGCGTCGGGGTCGAGGTCCCCGAAGAGAACTCCTCAGACATCCCCCAGTACAGCTGGGCCGCGGTGAGGTTGCTCGTAAGCGTCGGCCAGGTGACCCATGGCGACGTGTAGTTCGAGGAGCCGCCGGCGGCCACGAGGGACCACCCAGAGCTGGCGCTCACGAACGAGTCGGCGAGGATCTCGATCACCTTCTGGCTCACTGTGCTCGCGTAGCTGAGCCGAACGGTCGAGGATCCGGTCGAGGTCGCGATCCCCCACCAGACCTCGAAATGGAGGACCCCAGCTGTCAAGTCCGTCGTGTAGTTCTTGTACTTGACCGCCCTCTGCCAGGTCCCGACGTCGCCACCTTCCACTGCGGTCACTGTGAACTTGGAATGAGCAAACACGGCGAACACGACGAGGTCCCCTGCCTTCGGCGAGATGGTGATCGAGCTGTCTCCGCGCGATCCGGTCTCCCTCGGGAATGTGGCGGCCCGAGTGATCGGCGTCGTGCTTGTGGCGCCCGCTGGCGTCACCGAGGCGACGAGTCCGGTACCCAAGCCCGTGACGCCACCCATTGCAAGGGCAAATACGAAGAGTGCGCTAATGGCGGTCCGCCGCGTGCGACTCACAGTACCGAGGTGGTCCATGCCCGTTTTGAGGTGATTTGTGGTCGAAAAATACGCGACTGAGGAGAGCGAGTGAAATGGCTGCATCGGGGATTCCAGAGGCGCTTCGACTTTCGTCATCCGCGGGGCGGGACCCTCTCTTGGTCACTTGGTGCCTCCCCTACCAGGGGATGTTCCGGAGGATGAAGACGATCGTCGTTGTTCTCGGACTCGTCGACCGTGGGTGAGAGGTGGTCCCGCGTCGGCTGGACGTAGACGATGCCGTGACAGATTCATCAGCGCGGGGCGGGCGGGTTTGAACATCCACGACTCCGTCCGCGCCGGCCATTGACTTCACCGCGTGCGTAGCAGTACGGCCCAGAAGGTGGGACCAATGCGGCCCGTCGGCCAGAGGTCTTTGTCAGGCATTGACGGCCCGGAGTTGGACCGACATCGTTCGAGGTGTGGATACTGCAAGCCGCCTGAGCGCTCCGCCTTTGACCGGGAGACCGCCAGCACCGGAGCGAAGGGTGGCCCATTTCATCACGAGGGGCGGACGCGCGCCTCGCGTTGGCGCTGATGAAGCTGTGCGAACTCGCAAAGGTATGGCCGACAAAGACGCGCTCCGGCCTGACGCCGTGAGCGCGACGCCGACAAAGACGCTCCGGGCCTCGTTCCTGCCTTTCCCGAAGCGCCTCCCGGTGCAGAGCGGACGCCGCCCTCGGGCGGTTGTAGCATCGGAGCCGTCTCATCGGCTCCCGGCAGCGCCCCCGATCGCCGTGATTGTCGGCGGCGCCCGACGCGCCGCTCGCCGGCAAGATTCGATGACCCGCTCGCTCGCCCCAGCAAGAAGCGTGTGAGCCAGCTCCGCAGCCGCCGGTGTCCATCGACCTTCGGACCGTGCTGCCCGTCCGCGACGCTTACCGACTGATCTCGACTCAGGACGGAGTCCGCCGAAGGAGCCATTCATGCGACCTCGCAAGGTTGTCGGCCTGGCGAACCGCGGAGACGTAATCGCAAGCAAGCTGTCTGGGGCCAGCGTCGTCGACTGGGCGTGGTCCCGCCCCTCATCGGTGATTCCGAAGAAAGCGAACCCCAGACGCGTCGAATACCTGGATGGCTCCGTCGACCTTCATGGCGCAGTGGAACGTCCGACCGGGCACGGAACCGAACCCTGCGGCCGCTCCCTCGAGCTGCATAATCGCTTCGTCGTAGACGGCCGGGGTGAACCAACGCCGTGGTCGTTACGGATGGACGAGCGACCCACCCCTCAGCGGCCGCCCGAACAAGAGCGCTTGATGCGTGGCTCCACCTCTACAACCATCACCGGGACCACAGGCCATCGGGCGCCGTCCACAAGGCCTGAACGGACCGTCAACTCCCCTCTTGTCGTCTCGAGCGCCGGTCCCATCCCTTCTCGCGATTCCGCCAGCGCGGATACGTCAACTACGTCGGCTGGCATCGCGCGAAAGTTGGTGGACCGTCGATCGCAGGTAGACACGGGTCGTGAATGATTTGGATTCCCTGGGGTGGGTCGATGGGTTGATTTCAGCGAACGATCCGTCGGTTCGATCCCGCCCCAGGGGACGCCGTGCGCCTCGACAGGAGCCACAAGGGGCGGAGTCCGAGCGGCCCTCGCGCAGACGCACGGCGTCAATGTCCAATTACAGTCGCTCGACCCTGTCAGACTGTGGATGCTCGGCGCTAACCCCGATGGCTCATCGGTTGCTGCTCGCAATTCATCGCGCGGTCTTCCCCGTAAAGACCGCCAGAACCTGCGCCATGGCCGCTCCCTGTGGGGTCGTCTGTCTACGGCCACGTCGAGGGCGGTCCATCCCAAGCTGGACTTCTCCCCTTGGAGCGAAAGCCCAGTGGCGTCGCGCCCAAGCTGGACTTCTCCCCTTGGAGCGAAAGCCCAGTGGCGTCGTGCAACCCGCGTGTCAGCCTGTGAAGCTTCGACGCCATTAGACGTCATCTCGACCGGCGTCGCGGTCTGACAGCCACTGCCTTGAGCGCGGGGCGGTCCCCGAGTGCCGGCGATACAACCGGGTCTTCAGCTTCGAACACCCGGCCTCGCGCTCGTGGCGCCTAGCAATCGCCCTGTAGAGAAGGCTGGCGGGATCCCCTGAACGCTCGCGCCCATCACGGGGGTTCATCCCAACACGGCGTTCGTCGGCCTGGCCTACGCCTTCGGGGGCGACGTACGCGAAGCGAAGATCGTCACCTGCTGTTCCCAGGTCTTCGCCTCCAACGGCGGCGGCATGCAGTTCGTGGCCTATGACGCCACCGAGCAGATGACCGAGCCAGAAGCGCGGCATAACCCGTACCGAGCCGCGCTGACATGCGTGCCGTCCTCGCCCGGAACCTCCGGCTTTACCCGGCTCGTAGTGGAGGCGCGGTCCCTCGGCGCGTTGTCGTCCACAAGCTCACTCCGTTTCGCGAGGAAGGGCTACTGGGTGTGGATGATGCGCTTGAGATTTCCCCATTTCTGCGTGGTGCCGCATCGCCCCCCGCGGTCCACGACACGGCCGCGAATCGCCGGCGTGTCACGGACGTCTGATACCGCCTGCACCCGCTGAAAGGTTGAACTGCTGGCTCGTCCGCCATGCCCTCCCGGTGACGGTTAGAAGTCCCGGCGAGCCTGCCACACGGCCGAGTTGGCTCGCGCATTTTTCTTCAACTCGGCACCACGGCGTTCGACGGTGTGGAAGCCGGACCCCATCCGACAGAGTTCTTCGCCTTTACCTTGAACGTGTAGCTCGTGCCGTTCGTGAGGTTCTTCACCGTGCAGGTGAGCGGGCCCGACCTCCAGGTGCAGGACTGTCCGCTCGAGCTGACCACCTTGTACCTGATGATTGGGCTGCCGTTTGTCTTCGCTGCTGTCCAAGAGACGGTCGCCGATGCATTGCCGGCGGAGGCAGTTGGGGGAGCAGGCTTGGCGGGCTTCTGGGCCGCCGTAATCCCGTACGCGGTGAGCTCATGCTGAGCGGCGACGAGTAGATCACTGTTCGCAAAGACGGGCTGTGAGAAGACGCCGTTAGCCGTCGGTATCGAGCCGACCAGAGCACCGTCGCTCGCCTGTAGCAGATACACGCCGTACTGTCCCGTGCTGCTCCGATACACCGGAGCGGCGATGAGCCCGCTCCCGTCTTCCGTTGGGGAGCCGATCACCGATCCAGGGAGGCCCGTCTGCCAGATTGGCGCGCCAGTCGTGGGATTGAGTGACTGGACCGAACCGTCGTAGGTGACGCCATTGATCATGGTGGTGTTGCCCCCGCCAGCGATAAGACGCGTCCCGTCCCAGATGGCTGCCGCGTCGCACTGTCCGGATTTCGACGCGGGAGCCGCGAGCTGGTACTTCCAAACTGGCCCCACATTCAACTGCGACTGCTTGAAAACGTAGTAGATGCCGTTCTTATTGCATGCCCCAACCATCGGAGTCTCGACACCGCTCAGATCCGCCATGAATAACGTTGGGGAACCACCGAAGTCGGAATCTGAAATTTGCTGTGTACTAGGTATCCGCCATCCGTCCTCAAACGCGAGCGTGGTCCCGTTGAGGCGGACGATTGACGAGCCCCATGCCTGCTTTCCATTACCGGTGGTTACAATGACGGAGCCATCTGGCAAGACTGCGGGAGAACTCCAGATGCTGGCCCCACTTTCTGTGTTGGGCAAGGAGTGCCAGAACCCGATCTCCTTTCCTGTCGACTGGCTGAACGCCATCAATCCAGCGGGGACCAGAGGATTGTCACACATCGACGCGATGCCAATATATACGGTTCCATTTACGACGAGGGGGGAACCCCAAGCGTAGTAGTTATTGACCGTTGTCGAAGGCACGTCTAGCTGCGATCTCCAAAGAAGATTGCCGGTCCCTGCGTCAAAGGCGTAAAGATAACCGTCTGGTGCATTGACGTAAACTGCGAGCTTTCCACTTCCGGGATCCGTGACAACTGAGGCGGTCGAAATTATCCCGCGGGTTCCACACGTCGTCTTCAAGACGACGCCGATGTATTGAGACCATAAGGCAACTTGGGTGGCCTCTTGAATCGCCCAGAAACGACCGTCCTCGTCTCCAATGTATACGACACCGCTGACGACCGTAGGGCTGGCTGTAAGAGTATTCGATCCGCCATGCGTGGGGGCTGGGTCTTTCCAGCGCCAAAGCGGATTCAGGGTAGACACGTTAGAGGCTGCTATGGCCGTCGCTCCCGAGTTGTAAGAGCTGTGTCCGCCGTCGAACAGGTATTGCGACCATGTCGCAGTTGTCGCCCCGGCGACGCTGGGGTTCAACGAAGGTAGAAGCCCCGCTAGGAGCGCCGCGACCATGACGAAGTAACAGACGAGCGGCCCGCAGGAAGGACGACCTAGTTGGGGCCAGGGCGAACCGCCTCCATGGCCGGTGCATATCGCGCCGGCCGACTGTCTACCCTCCACCGAATCCTCCTGAAGATTGGCCTCGTCATAAGGCCATTCGCGACCCCCTGCCGGACCGAGCGTCGCCGCCGCTGCAACGTCGGTGCCACTCGGCTCGGTGCACTAAGAATGCCACTGCCTGTTTGGTATTGACAACGGTTGCTCACAAAGTTGTCTCGGTGTTGGTATTGTGGATGGAGGATTGGTAAACGCGCATACCGAGCCGTGCAACTTACGGTCAACCGGCTCAACGCTCGGTCAACCCTGGTCAATTCTCTGAGTTGGCATGGCGTCGCCAAGTTTCCCGTGACAGACTTCTGTGCACCCTCAAAGCCACTATTCATGTCGGACTGACGCGATGCGCGGCGTCGAAACCGCAGTTGGTGCCTCTGAGGCAGCTGGGTCGAGGATAGACCTCTGGTGGTGACAAGTGCTTGGCGGGGGTGCGCCGATCGAGGACAGCCGTGCAGAAGGGCGTGGTCGCGCCCCCACCACCCGACCCGCACGGGCCGTCCGCCAGGCTGCAATCTCCGATGCCGCACCCCCATGTAGACAGACCGCCTCTGGCGCAGCGCGCAAGGAGCGTGCGCCGATGCACCGTCGTCCTCGCAATCCTGATCGCTGCGTCCCTCGCAGGCTGCGAGAGCCCTCCGCCGAACTCCTCGGCGCACAAACCGTCAACTCCCAAAACCTCGGTGACGAAGCGATCACCGCCTACCCACGACATTGCGCCTGCCGCCGGGGTCCGCGGAGGAGACCTCTTTGGGGGCAACGCCGGGCTGGTGCCGGACAGCACCGCGCTCGGCCGCAAACTCGCCATCGTCAGGACCTATTACAGGATCGGGGAATCCTTCCCCAACTCGAGCGACCGCGCGCTCATGGAGACGGGAATCACGCTCGTCGTGAGTCTCGACCTGCCCCCGGGGATGACATATGCCAAGGTGACCGACGGCGAGGAAGACGGTGTCATTCGCGACTTCTTGCAGTCGATGTTTTCCTGTGCGCGCCAGTACGCCCTACGAGCCATCTACTTCTCGTTCGAGCACGAGCCCGACACGAGGAAGCATGGAGCCGACCCGCGCGGCTTCATCGGTGCGTGGGACCACGTGCACTCCTTGGCCATCTCGCTCGGTGTCGACTGGCAACAAGGCGGCCCGATCCACTGGGTGTGGGTTCTGACCGAGCAGGCGTTTGCCCAAGGCATCGCGCGTCAATATTGGCCTGGCTCGACTGTGGTGGACATCGTCGGAGAGGACGCCTACAACACGCGCGGCTGCAAGCACGCAAGGCCTGGCTCGAATTTCGTGGCCAGCACACCACCGATCGCACCGTCGCAACTCTTCGGTTTGGCCGTCTCGTTCGCGGAGTCAGAGCGAAAGCCCCTGTTCATCACCGAATGGGGCAGCGTCCCGGGACCGAGTTCGTTGACCCGGTCCAATTTCATCCGAGCTGTCGGCGCGTACGTCCAAACGCAACACATCGTATTTGCCCTTCTCTACTGGGACGACCACGGCAAAGGCAACGGTTGTGACTACAGCATCGACAACGACAGACCAGCGTTACATGCGATGGCGGAGTTGGCACACTCGGTAAGGCTGGCTGGAGTGCCGTACGGCTGAACGGTCGAATCCGACATCGATATTGAGGGGCGGAGGCAGAATGGGAGTTCGAGCAATTCAGTGGTTCCGCGAGCGGTTCGGCCGGATCGAACATCGGTACCCAAATATCCCCGGGATGGCTGGTTCACGCGCGACGTCTGCGGTGGTCTGTCTGATCACGGTACTCACGGTCGCAGCCGCCCCGACCGGCTCGGTCCGAGCGACCACATCGACCAACAACTGGCCCGCATATCTCAATGGGGTGAGGCACGATTCGTACAACGTGGGTGCCACCGCCATAACTCCCACCGATGTGGCCAATGTGGAGCCGGTTTGGCAGTGGCTCGCTCCGGCCTCGCCCAACGCGGGGAGCCCGTCCTTCCTGGCTTCGCCCACGGTGTACGACGGCGTCATCTACATCGGCGCGATGGATGGAGAGTTCTATGCTCTCGATCAGGCCACGCAGCAAGTGCTGTGGTCACAGTTCCTCGGTTTCGACACGGCCAAGGGCAGCTGCGGGCCGACAGGTCAAGGGGTTATTTCCACTGCGACGATAGCCACGGACCCTGCTACGAATGAAGCCGTTGTCTACGTTTTCGGCCCTGACGGCAACCTCGATGCCATGAACGCGCAGACTGGTGCGATCGTCTGGAAGAGCGTTGTCGACACGCCGTCTTCGACGGTGAACGACTACTACTCCTGGAGCTCTCCAGCTGTCGCCAACGGCACGGTGTACATCGGAATCTCTTCTGATTGTGACAATCCCCTCGTTCCTGGGGGTCTGATGTCGTTCAATCAGTCGACTGGCCAGGAAATCGCACGGTGGAACGCCCTGCCCGCTGGCCAAGTTGGGGCGAGTATCTGGAGCAGCCCGGCGGTACTGCCGGATGGATCAGTCATCGCGACGACCGGAAACGGCTATGCGAAGTCCGGCCAACCGTTGTACGACGAGTCCATCGTCCGGCTCAACGGTCAGACCCTGCAGTTAATGGACTCCTGGCACCTTCCAGCGACACAACAGCTCGGGGACGGCGATTTCGGCGCATCCGCTTCTGAGTTCACAGCTGACTTGAACGGCACCGAGACGCCCATGATAGGCGTCTGCAACAAGAACGGGCGGTACTACGCGTTCGCCAACAATGACCTGAGCGCCGGGCCGCTGTGGCAGTTCCAGATGACCGAGCCCTACCCGGGAGGCTCCGAGGAATGCGCCGCTGCCGCCATCTGGGACGGGACGAACCTCATCGAGGGCGGCGGGGCGCCGACCACAATTGGGGGGACGCAGTACGTCGGATCGCTTGCCTCGCTCGACCCCGCAACGGGAGCGGTCATCTGGCAGACGGGGCTGGACGGGACCATCGTCGGAAGCCCGACCGAGGACGGAGCCGGGATCGTCGCAGCGGCCACCTATCAGCGGTCGAACGGACATCCTCTCGGCGTCTATCTGGTCAATGCATCGAGCGGCGCCATCATCGACTTCATACCGACGAACGCGCACGTGTTCGGCCAGCCCGTCTTCGTCGGAAATGACCTGATCATCGCGTCCGGGCAAGGCTACGGGATCACGGACTATGAGGTGACGACGCCCGGCCCCCCGATCACGAGCGTGTCGCCGTCGGTCGTCGCTCCTGGAACTTCGGAGACCGTCACCCTTAAGGGAACTGGATTCTCCGGAACGCCATCCGTTTTCATCTCGGGCGGGAACGTCATTGCCAAGAAGGTAAAGGTCCTCAGTTCGACCAGCTTGACGTTCTATGCCGTTGTAAAGAGCTCTGCAGTGAAGTCCGCCCGCAACATCGCCGTCGACTTTCCAAGTGTCAGCGGCTACACGACCGACTCATGCACGAACTGCTTCACCGTGGGCACTCCACCGACACCCCCGGTTCCCACGTCGGCTTCGCCCGGAGTCGCGGTTGGAGGTACGAACCAGGCAGTGACCCTCAGCGGATCTCACTTCGAGAGCGGCGCCACCGTGACTTCACAGAAAGGCATCAGCATCGTCAAGACGACCTTCGCGAGTGCCACACAGCTCGACCTCGAGGTGAGTGTGAAGTCCAGTGTCGCGGCCGGGAAGTACAACTTGTTCGTAGACAATCCGGACGGGGGCACCGGAGAATGCAAGGCTTGTCTGACAGTCTACGTCCCAGGCCCGAGCGTCACGGGCGTGAGCCCGTCGTCGGGTGCGGAAACCGGGGGCAACACGGTAACGATCACCGGTTCCGGGTTCACGGGGGCCACCCAGGTCACCTTTGGCTCAGTGTCGACGAGCGACTTCACCGTCTGGTCCGACACCAAGATCACGACGTTCGCTCCCGCCTCCGGGTCGGTCGGCAACGTCGACGTCCGGGTGACGACCGCGGCCGGCACTACCCCCACCGGCAAAGCCGACACTTTCAGCTACGTCTCCGGATCGAATCCGGGCTACAGCGTCTCAGGCAACCGGGTAATCGCGCCGAACGGTGGGGTATTCGTCCCGTATGGCTCGGTACTTCCGTGCCTCGCTTACGTCCCGTTGAACGATACAGCTGCCCACGCCAACTGCGGGAAGACAGCGAACGCCACCAACGTCGCCAACATCAAGTCGCTCGGCACGGCGTGGTATGCGGACGACGTGCGCATACAGGTGGCGCAAGAAGATCTGTTCAACCAGTCACCGTATAACGCCTCCTATATCTCCACGATCGACAGCGAGGTCCAGCTGGCAAACAGCCTGGGAATGGTCGCGACCGTCTCACTCCAGGAAGAGACCGCACCAACAGGGCCGGTCTTCCCCGATTCAAGCTCGGTAACGTTCTGGAACTTCATGTCGCAGCACTTCGAGAACAATCCGATGGTCATGTTCGACCTGTTCAACGAGCCGCATCTCTCGCCCTACGCTCTGTCCAAGACACAGAACATCTGGGATATCTGGCGTAATGGCGGATTCGTGGACGACTTGACATCCAAGGAATGCACCGGCAGCCACCAGTGTGTCGACCAGACATTTGTCGGCTTTCAAACACTCCTAACCGACATCCGCAACGACGGAGTCGGCACCGTCGTGATCGCTGAAGGAATCCACGACGACCAGGATCTTTCGGGCATCCCTGCCTTCGCCTTGTTCGGCTCGAACCTCGTCTACGGAATCGAGCCGAACCTGTTCACGGCGACGACGGAGGCGAGCTGGGCCGCAGACTACGGGAACCTTGCAAAGACATACCCCATCTTCGGCGAGTCCTTGGTCATCTACAACGCAGCCGCTCTCTGTAACGCAGAGGCACCGACCTTGTTGCCTCAGGAGTTCCAGTACATGCAGTCAATCGGCATGGGTAGCTTGGTCTGGGGAATGGTTCCCGGCGATCTGACGACCCGGACACCGAGCGTCCCCACCAACTATTACGGCGTGTCGACGGTCATTTGCACGTCGCCCCAGCCCGGAGTCCTGAGGGGGCCGTCGGCTCCCACAAACACCGTTGGACCGGGAGCGGATGCCATGGCCTTCTTCGCCTCCGAGGCGTCGGGGGTGCCTTTGGTGAACCCGGTAATAACGTCGGTCTCAGCTGTCTCCGGCCAGCAGGTGACCATCTCTGGCAGCAATTTGGCTACCACCTCCGACATCACGTTCGGGGGCGTGAATGCGCCGAGCTTCTCCGTTGTCTCCACAACCGAGGTGCAGGCCACGGTCCCGAGCACAGGCGAAGGGGCCACGATTGGGGTCATCACGACGGGCGGATCGACCATCGTGACAACCCCGTAGCGACGGAGCGCAGAGCCGGCGCCGCCGACATGCCGGCCAACGAGTGTCGC
>Ga0209579_10000326_pt1 | contig 54526 bp, 43 predicted proteins | sample Coa_R1_2_FD_187152 | JGI IMG/M metagenome (GOLD analysis project Ga0209579, IMG submission 187152) | Surface soil microbial communities from Centralia Pennsylvania, which are recovering from an underground coalmine fire - Coalmine... | ecosystem: Environmental > Terrestrial > Soil >...
CCACCACCCGGCGCCCGATCTCAAGGACAAGCACGGGAAGGCCGATGCGAGCGCGGCCAGAAGAGGCGCGAAGCATAATCGACCGGCCGGCAAGACGGTTGCCGCGCGCGCCCCAGGGCGCTCCCTGGCGCGTCACCGCGGCCGCTCGCACGATGCGGCCGCATTGCCGCCGCCCGACCAGTATATCGGCCCCTACCGCGTCGTCGGACGCCCCGAGATCGGCTCGGCGGCATGGTATGGCGGACACCACGTCGGCCAGCGCACGGCAAGCGGCGAACGGCTCGACGACATCCACGTCACCGCAGCGCACCGCTCGCTGCCGCTGCACTCGCTGGTGCGCGTGACCAATCTGCGTAACGGACGCTCGGTCATCGCGACGATCAACGATCGCGGCCCGGTCAGCCGATCCTTGGTGATCGACGTCTCGCCGCGGGCGGCCGAAGAGCTGCACATGATCCAATCCGGCCTCGCAAAGGTTTCGATCGAGACGGTTGTGCCGGCGCCAGCCGTATCGCGCCAGTAGGGTACCGCCAGTAGGGCCGCGCCAATAGGCGAGGGCGACAAAACCCCCGGTTTAATAGGCTGTCGCCTTTTTGCCACTGTTGCCCAAAGGGCACAGCGGCGGCGAAAAGCCCCGTTCTCACCTTGCGCTCAATTGACTCCGAATCGACCCTCGACTGATGATTCAATCCGCGCCCTGCCCACGGATTGTATCGCGCCGGAAGTCACATAGTAGTCGGCAATAACTCATACTTTCGGTTCGCTTACAGCCCAGCGGCGACGTCGGGCAGGGGGAAGCTTGGCCGCTGTGCCAAGCGCGAGGAGCTTGGGGGACCGTACCGCTCGTGCGGGGTTTGAGTGGGGGCAAAGTGTCCGAAACCCGAAACGTAATACCCTTTCCGCCGAGTGTTCGAGCGCGGCGTTCGGCAATCGAGGGGCGATCGTCGCCGTCGGAACCCGGCAATTACGAATTCACCGAGCGGGAGTTGGCGGCGCTGTGCCGGTGGTTCTCGGCGATGAAATACGCTTTTCCGGGGACCGAAGGGGTGATGGTCGTCAGCCATCAGGACGGCTATTCGGCGGTCGGCCTTTATAATTGCGCCGGCGGCGCGCCGAACTGCCTTGTCGCCAAGCACGAGGCGGCCGGGGCGACCCGGTTCTTCTGGTCGACCGAAGGCGATCCGCCGCGGGTGATCGGCGACCTCTCGGAGATCACCGATGCGCATATCCGCGCGATCCAGCCGCCGCGCAACGAGAAGGGTTGGCTCGACCCGATCGGCTGGATGGGGGTCTACGCCACGCGTATGATTGCGACAGCGCTACAAGTGGTTTGACTACCTGGGGGCGAACCGGCACGGTAGCGGCGCCGCGGCGGTTGGGCGAGCGCTCGCCGCGCCGGTGAGCGGAGGGGGATTTTACACCGCGGCGACGAGACCCGTCGGCGGTCTGGGACGCGCCCGGAGAGGACGCCGCTCGGCCAATCTGCGGTGCTGCGATCATGGAGTAACGGGTTGTCGGCAAACCGGCGCAACCACAAACCGGGGGCGATGCATAGGGTCGGCATCCTGGGCTTGCTCGCCTGCCTGGTGGTGGCCGGTTGCTCGGCCCTGCCGACTGCCGGGCCGACGGCAAGCGACGTCGCGAACCAGGAATTCAGCAGCAGCCAGACCCGCTTCGACCTCGTCGACGTCAACGACAATGTGGTCGCGGCGCTGCTCGCGCAACCGCGCGAGAGCTTCCACGCCCGCTTCAAGAAATACGCCAAGCCGCCGCAGCCCCGAATCGGCGTCGGCGACAGCGTCGTCGTCTCGATCTGGGAAGCCGCCGGCGGCGGGCTGTTTGGCGCCGCGCCGGCCGACCATGTCGCGGCCGGCTCGCGCAGCGTCACGATTCCGGAACAGATTGTCGGCCAGGACGGCGGCATCACGGTGCCGTTTGCCGGTCGCGTCCCGGTCGCCGGGCGGCTGCCGGTCGAGGTGCAGCGGACAATCGAAGATCGCCTCGCCGACAAGGCGATCGAGCCGCAGGTCATCGTCACGGTCACGCGCAGCCTATCCAACAGCGTCACGGTGACCGGCGAAGTGGTCAACGGCGCGCGGGTGCCGCTGTCCCTGAAGGGCGACCGCCTGCTCGACCTGATCGCCGAGGTCGGCGGCGCGAAATCGCCGGTCTATCAAACCTTCGTGCGGCTGTCGCGCGGCGGCGTCACGGCGACGATCCCGATGGCGGTGCTGGTCTCGGACCCGGCCGAGAACATCTATGCGCAGCCCGGCGATGTCTTGACGCTGGTGCGGCTGCCAGAGACCTTTACCGCGTTCGGCGCGACCGGCAGCAACGCGCAAATCCCGTTCACCAGCGAAAAGATGACGCTCGTCGAGGCGCTCGCCAAGGCCGGCGGGCTGCAAGACCAGCGCTCGGACCCGGCCGGCGTGTTTCTGTTTCGCTTCGAGCCGGCCCGCATCGTCAAGGCGCTCGGCCGCCCGCCGCTCGGCACCGGTCCCGACGGCGACAGCCCGGTGGTTTATCGGCTCAACCTGCGCGACGCCAAATCGTATTTCCTGGCCCAGCGGTTTCCGATGGAAGACAAGGACATCATCTACGTCGCCAACGCCGACCTCAACGAATTGCAGAAGTTCTTCACCCTGCTCAACACGCTCACCGGACCGGTGATCACCGGGATCGTGGTCAAGAACGCGTCGCCGTAGCGGTCGGCGTTGATCGCGCTCGACCTGTCTCGCTTACTGTCGCGCGCCGGGCGCGGCACGCCGACCGGCATCGACCGCGTCGAACTCGCCTATGCCGAACACTTGATCGCCAGCGGCGCGCCGCATTGCTTCGCCGCGATCGCCGCCGGCGGGCGGCTCGGGCTACTGCCGCGGCGCACCGCCGAGCAATTCGTCGCGGCAATCGGCGCGGCCTGGCGCGGAGGATGCGACCCGGCGCTGCAGGACCGCCGGGTGCGGCGAATCGCGCGGCGCGCCGCGATCGCGCTGGTGGCCGGCCGCGAGCGCGCGCTGAGCGCATGCCTGCGGGAGGGTGCGCAGCCGGTCTATCTGCTGGTCTCGCACCATCACCTTGAGCGAAGCGGGCTGATCGAGCGGCTGAAGGAGCGCGGCGCGGCGCGCTTCGTCTGCCTGATCCACGACCTCATTCCGATCGAGTTTCCCGAATACGCCAAGCCCGGGCAGGCGGCGCACCATCTGCGCCGCATCGAGACCGCGGCGCGGCTCGCCGACGCGCTGATCGTCAATTCGGCCGTCACCCGCGACGCGCTGCAGCCGCATCTCGATCGTGCCGGCCGGACGCCGCCCGTTCTGGTCGCGCCATTCGGCGCCGACCTGCCGGCCGGGCCCGCCGACGCGCCGCTCCCGTCCGAGCGGCCTTATTTCGTCTATCTCGGCACGATCGAAGCCCGCAAGAACCACCTGTTGCTGCTCAATCTGTGGCGCCGCCTGGCCGGGGAACTCGGGGCGGGCGCGCCGCAACTGGTGCTGGTCGGTCAGCGCGGCTGGGAAACCGAGAATGTCGTCGACATGCTCGAGCGCTGCCCGGCCTTGCCTGGCCTCGTCGTCGAGCACAACGCGCTAGCTGACGCCGAGATGGTGCGGCTGCTGCGGGGCGCTCGGGCGCTGCTGCTGCCGTCGTTCGCCGAGGGGTTCGGTTTCCCGCTGATCGAGGCGTTGCAGCTTGGCGTGCCGGCGCTGTGCAGCGATATCCCGGCGCTGCGCGAGACCGGCGGCGCGGTCGCCGAATTCATCGATCCGCTGGACGGGCCGGGCTGGCGCGCGGCGATCCTTGATTACGCCGCGCCGGATTCGCCCCGGCGCGCGGCGCAGTTCGCCCGGCTCGCCCGCTGGCAGGCGCCGCGGTGGCACGACCATTTCGCCGCGGTCGACCCCTTTATCGCCGGCGTCGCCGGCTGAGCGCAGCTATTACCGCGGCGACTTCGTCAGCCCGCTGAGGTGGCGCGCCACCGCCGCGAGGTCGGCCGGCTCGGCGGCGACCGCACGGGCTTCTTCGACCAGAATGGCCGCCGCGTCGCGGATTTGCTGTTCGCCATGGTCGGCGGTCAGGAAGAAGCGCAGCCGGGCGGCGCGTTCCGGCACCGCCGGATAGAGGATCGGCTGGACGTTGATGCCGCGGTGAAACAGCGCCTGCGCGAGACGCGCAGCGGTGATCGAGCTGCCGGTGATGGCCGGCACGATCGCCGCGCCGACCGACCCGCCGACATCGATCCCGCCCTCGCGCGCGAGCTTCAGGAACAACGCGGCCCGCTCGTTGAGCCGGCGCACCCGCTCGGGCTCTGCTTCGAGGATCTCGACGGCGGCCAGCGCCGCCGCCGCGGCCGGCGGCGCCATGCCGACCGAGAACACAAAGCCGGGCGCCATGCGCTTCAGGTAATCGATCAGATCCTGGCGGCCGGCGATATACCCGCCGCACGAGACGAGGCTCTTGCTGAGCGTCCCCATCCAGATGTCGATGTCGGCCGGATCGACCCCGGCGCGATCGGCCGAGCCGAAGCCGCGCGGGCCGAGCACCCCCAGCGCGTGCGCCTCGTCGACCATCAGCCAGGCGCGGTGGCGCCGCGCCACCGCGACAAACGCGGCGAGGTCGGGCACGTCGCCGTCCATGCTGTAATGGCCCTCGATGACGAGCAGCGCGTGGCCGTGGCGCCGGCGCGCCTCGGCCAGCACCGCATCGGCCGCCGCGGCGTCGAGATGGCGGAACGGCACGCGCCGGGCGCCCGACAGCATCGCGCCCTGGACGATGCTGTTGTGGATCAGCGCATCGTGCACGATCAGATCGTTGCGGCCGAGCAGGTGGCCGATCACCGTGACGTTGGTCGAATGCCCGCCGACTAGGACGACGCTGTCCTCAGCGCCGTGGAGCCGCGCGAGAGCGCGTTCGAGCTCGCGGTGGATCGGGCGCTCGCCCGATACCGGTCGGCTCGCCGAGACCGAGGTGCCGTAGCGGTCGATCGCCGCCTTGGCGGCCGCCGCGATGCGCGGATCGCCGTTGAGGCCGATGTAGTTGTAGGACGCGAAATTGACGTAGGAGCGGTTGCCGATCACCGTCTCGGCGCCGGCAATCCCCTCGTGCACGCGAAAGAACGGGTCGGCGATGCCGAGATAGTCGGCGGCTTCTTCGATCAGCCGGATTTCGCGATAGGCTTCGAGTTCGGTGACGTCGAAGCGCTCAGCCATCCCCGGCGCGTCCGGCGCACGAGCGGGCGGCGCGAGGCGCGTGGCGGCGGCCGACGACAGCTTCTCGATCAGCCGCGCCTTGGCCTGCGCCGACAACCCGAAGAGATTGCGGCCCGCCGCCAAGGCCTCACTCCGCCGCCGCGGAATCGACCTCGACCGGCTCGAACCGCGCGGTCGCGACGGCCACCGCGGCAAGCGGCGCCTCGCCCCCGCCTTCGTAGCGTTCGACGAGGCTGACGAGCTCGCTCGCCTGCGGCCTCGCCGCGAGGGCGCCGGCGAGGCGGGCGGCGATCGAGCCGACGCTGGTCCCCTCGGCGAGCGACATCAGCGGCAGGTCGATGCGCAGCCGGCTCTCCAGCGCCAGACGCAATTCGACAGCCATCAGCGAATCCATGCCCATTTCCGAGAGCGGCCGCAGCGGATCGATCGCGGCGGCGGGCAGCCGGAGAATATTCGCCGCCGCCTCGGCGACCGCCGTCTTGAGTAGCGCGACCGCCGCTTCAGGATCGAGGCCGGCGAGGAGCTCGATGAGGCTATCGTCGCTCAAAGCGGCATCCGCGTCGCCGCGCACCTCCGCGAACAGCGGCGTGGCGAGGATCGGCAGGAAGCGCTGCGCTTCGCTCCAGTTGGTCTCGGCGAAGGCGACCGCGGCCAGGCCGCAATCGGCGAAGGCCGGCAGCCCCGCCAGCGCCTGCGCCGCCGGCATCGGCTTGGCGCCGAGCCGGCGGGCCAGCGCGTCGCGGGTCTGCGTCCGCTCGGCGAGATAGCCGGTATCCTCGATCGGTCCCCAGGCGACCGCCAGAGCCGGCAGCCCGGCGGCCCGCCGCTGCCGCGCCAGCGCTTCCAGCGCGAGGTTGGCGGCGACGTAAACCCCCTGCCCGGGCGCGCCGATTAGCGTTGTCGCCGAGGAAAACAGCAGAAAGAGCTCGATCGGGTCGTCGCGCGTCAGGCGGTCGAGGGCGACCGCGCCGCCGAGCTTCGGCCGCAACATCGCGGCGATGTCGCTGCGTTCGAGTTCGCCGGCGAGCCCGTCGCCGATCACCGAGGCGGCATGGACGACGCCGCGCAACGGCGGCTGGCTGCGGCGGATGTCGCCCAGCACAATGGCCAGCGCGGCCGGATCGGCGACGTCGCCGGCGTAAGGGCAAACTTCGGCCCCGAGTGCGCGCAGCTCCGCGACGCGGTCGGCGGCGCCGGGGGTCGCCGCGCCGCGCCGGCTGACCAGCGCGATCGATCCGGCGCCCTGGCGCGCCAGCCAGCAGGCCGCCGCGAAACCAAACCCGGTAATGCCGCCCGTCACCAGATAAGTGCCGTCGCGGCGCAGATGGCGCTCCGGCGCGCGGCGCAGCCGGACGCCGCTGTTGCTGGCGGGCACCAGCACCAGCTTGCCGATATGGCCCGAGGCCTGCATCAGCCGCAACGCCTCGGTGACCGCGCCAAAGCCAAAGCTGCGATAGCCCAGCGGGCGGATCGCGCCCTCGCGCAGCGCCGCGGAGATTTCGCCGAGCAACGCGCGCGAAAGATCGGGGCGCTGGATCGGCAGCTGGTCGACGTCGATCGCGAAATACGAAATGTTTTGCCGCAGCGGGCGCAGGTGGATGCGCCGGTTGAGGTAAAAGTCGCGCTTGCCGAGTTCGAGAAAGCGGCCGAACGGCTTCACGACCGCGAGGCTCTGCTCCATCGCCTCGCCGCTCAGCGAATTGAGCACGACGTCGACCCCGCCGCCGCTCAGCGCGCGCACCGAATCGGCAAAGCCGAGATCGCGCGAATCGAGCACGTGGTCGGCGCCGGCTAGGCGCAGGAAGGCGCGCTTGACCTCCGATCCCGCGGTCGCGATGACAGTCGCGCCGCGATGCTTGGCGTACTGGATCGCGGCGAGCCCGACGCCGCCCGCCGCGGCATGAACCAGCACGGTTTCGCCGGGCGCCAGCTTGGCCAATGTGCCGAGAGCGTAGATTGCCGTGACGAAGGCGACCGGAACGGTCGCCGCCGCGGCGAACGGTACTTCGGGCGGCAGGCGGATCACGGCGTGCGCGGCGGTCGTGACCTCGCTGGCGAGCGCCGCCGGGGCAAAGCCAGCAACCCGGTCGCCGACCGCGAGATCCTCGACCCCGGGGCCGAGCGCGCTGACGATCCCGGCGCATTCGAGGCCGAAGGTCGGGCCGGCGAAGCCGTCGATCAGCGCCTCCTCCGGCAGCAGCCCCATTGCCCACATCAGGTCGCGGAAATTGAGCCCGGCGGCGCAAACGTCGATCGCGATCTCGCCCGGTCCCGGCGGACGCCGCGCCCTCTCCTGCCAACCCACCGCGTCGAGCCCGCCGTGCTGGCCGCTGGCCAGCACGACCGCGTCCGCGGCGCTTGCCCGCCGCGGCGGCAGGCCGCGGCGCAGGCGCAATACGTGGCGGCCGGTCGCGGTCCACACGATTTCGCTCTCGGCGCTGGCCGCCGCGAGCTCACCGGCGAGCCGATCGCCGCGCTGCGCCCAGTCGAGAGCCGGCGCGAAATCGACCAGCCGCAGCGACAATTGCGGCACCTCGTTGACGAGAACCCGGCCGAAGCCCCACAGCGCCGCCCCGACGACTCCGGGCACGGCGCCACCGGGCTCGGCGCCATCGGGTTCGCCATCGGCCGGCTGCTGCGCCCCGGCGGTAACGATCCACAGCGGCATGCGCCGCCTCGCCGCGGCCGCGGCGATCGACGCCGCCAGCGGGATCAACCGGGCCGCCGCGTCGACCGGATCGTCGCTCTCGTCGATCACCAAAACCGCGGCCGCTCCGTCATCCCCGGAGCCGTCGCTCGCGTCGTTCGCGGTCGCGGCAAACTGGGCGGCGTCGATTTCCCCGATCTGGTGACCGGCCCGCGCCAATCGCTCGCGCAAGCCGGCATGGTGCCGGCCGCGGGCCGTGACGAGAGTGACCGCGAGCGCCGCCGGCGACGGCGCGACAACCTCGATCGCCGGGCGCGCCCGCGCCCACAGGATCGCACTCGGCCAAGCCGCCGGGGCAACCGGCGCGCTGCCGACCGCGATAAATCCGGCGGCGGCAAATTCGCTGCACCACTCCTCCGCCGAGCGCAGCGGCGACGCCCCGCCGCCACTCTCCCACCAGCTGGCAAATCGGCCGAACACCAGATCCCACAGCGGGTTCGGCGCCGGTTCGACGGCGAGGAAGAGGCCGCCGGGGGCGAGGAGGCCGCGCAGCCCCTCGAGCGCTCGCCCGTCGATCGCCAAGCGGCTGCCGGCGTGCACCGACAGGACGACATCGTAGCTGCCGTCCGGCGCCTCGTCGCTCGCCTCGCGCGGCGGCCAGCAGCCGACGCTGGCGCCCGCGACCCCCGCCAGGACCGCGCCGAGCCGGCTGGCCGCTTCCGGGTCGCGGCCGCTCGCCCGGTAGGCGAGCGCGACGCCCGACGGCGCCAGCCGTTCGATGAGAAGCTGCGTGGCGCCGCCATCGGCGCCGATCTCCAGCACCCGCAGCGGCCGGTCCGAGGGCCAGGCGGCGGCGATTTCGCCAAGCGCGGCGGCGATGAGCTCGATCCCCGCGACGCTGACCGGCGAGCCGTGGCGCAGATGCTCGATCATCGGCGCCGGAGGGGCGTCGCTCGGCGTCAGGCCGCTCGCCAAGAGGCGCGGCAGGTCGGTCGCGACCGCTGCCGCGAGGGCCAGCTCGCCGACAAGTTCGGGCGCCTCCGCCAGCAACGAACGCCAGATCTCGGCGATTTCGGGGAGTTCGCTGGCACCGGCAACGCGCCAGCTCGGCCCCGCCTCGGCAGCCTCGCCGAAGCGCGCGAGCAATCCGAGCAGATAGCCAAAGAGCGCCGCCGCGTCGGCTGCAAGCGCGCCGGCGTCGAGCAGCTCCGCGAGGGTGAACGGCGCCTCGGGATCGACGATGCCCAAAACCGCCTGGCGCGCCACCGCGGCCAGCAAGGCGTCGAGCAGCAGCGCCTGCTCCTGGCCGCGGGCCGCGGCGTCGGCCGGGACAGCGCCGAGCCTGCCGATTATGTCGCCAATCCGCCCGAGCGCTGCGGGGCTCGCCGCCGCCTGCAGCGGCGCCGGCACCAGATCGAAGCGCAGCGCGACGTCCTCGGGCGCGCTGCGGCGCGTCAGTTCGATCCGGCGGAACCAGCAATCGGCAAGTTCGCCGACGACCTCTTCGTCCTCGTCGAACAGCACGATGTCGGCCGCCGCCGAGCGCGCGCCGAGCCGGGTCAGATGCAGTCGGGCGCGGGTCACCAGCCGGCCAAACGGCGCCTCGATCCGCACCCGTCCGAAACGCCACGGCAGGAAGCTGGTGCCGGCGAGGTCGGCATGCCCGCCGGCGAGCAGCGCCAGGAGGCCCTGCAGCGCGCCGTCCAGCAGCGCCGGGTGGATCAGGTAGTCGTCCGCCGTTGTCCCCGCCGCGACAGCCGACGGATCGAGCTCGACCACCGCCTCGCTTCCGCCGTGCAAGGCGATCCGCCGAACGGTGCGAAACTGCGGCCCGTAGTCGAGCCCGAGCCGGCCGGCCAGCCGGTAGAGCGTCGCCGCGTCGACTTCGCCCGTGAGCGCTTCGAGCGGGGCGCGGGGCGGAGGCTCGCCGCGGTCGCCGGCGGTGACCAGTTGCGCCACGGCGTGGAGGGTCAGCGGTTCGTCGGCCAGGCGCGGCCGGCTGCTCAGCTCCCAGTCGCCGCTCTCGTCGCTGGCGGTGGTGCGGATTTCGCGCTGCCGACCGGCTTCGAACGGCAACGGCCGCCGCAACTCGACATCGACGACCTCGAGAGCGCGCGCGTCCGGGCGGCGCAGCCGGGCCGCCGCCAGCGTCATTTCCAGGACGGCGGCCGCCGGCAATACCGGGACGCCCTCGACCGCGTGGTCGGCCAGCCACACCAGCGCCTCGGGATCGAGATGATTGAGCCATGCCGGCTGCGGCCCGGCCAGGCGGAAGCCGAGCAGCGGATGCTCGAAGGGCGGGTTGACCGAGCCCGTGCTTTCGACCGACTGCTCGAACCAGAAGCGCTGCCGCTGCCAGGGATAGAGCGGCAGCCCGGCGAGTTCGTGCGGGCCGTCGAAGCGGCTGCTCCCGGTGATGTCATGGCCGGCGACGTGACATCGCGCGGCGATCGCCGGGAACGGATCGTCGTGGCCCGGCTTGCGGCCCAGCGTCGCGAGCACCTGACCCTGGCCGTCCGCCGAGCGCAGCGCGTCGTGCAGATAGGCCTGCAGCACCGGGTTCGGCCCGATCTCGACAAAGATCCGGAAGCCGTCAGCGACGAGGGCGGCCATCGCGTCGGTGAAGCGGACGGGGTGGCGGATGTTGCGCCACCAATATTCGGCATCGAGCAGGCCAGCGCCGACCGCGTCGCCGGTGACGGTCGACACCAGCAGCGCGCGCGGCGCCGCCGACGCCAGATCGGCGAGCTCCTCGATCAGATCCCCGCGGATCGGCTCCATCGCCGCCGAGTGGAAGGCGAAATCGAGGTCGAGCGCGCGAAACGCAACACCGCGGCGGCGCGCCTCCGCTCCCAGCCGGTCGATCGCGTCGAGCGGGCCCGATACGGTCACCGCCTGCGTCGCGTTGATCGCGCCGACTTCGAGCGCGCTGCCGGTTTCGCCGATCAGCTCCTCGGCCGCCGCGCCGGACAGCGCCAGCGCCGCCATGCGGCCGTCGCCGCGCGTGCGCTCCTGCTGCCGGCTGCGCGCGACGACGACGCGGGCTGCCGCGCCCAATGACAGCGCGCCGGCGCCCCAGGCCGCGGCGATCTCGCCGACGCTGTGCCCGACATGGCCGGCCGCCTCGACCCCGAGGCCGCGCAATACGGTGACGATCCCGACCTGGATCGCGAACAGCAGCGGCTGCGCGACATCGGCGTGCACCAGGCGTTCAGCCTCGACGCCGCGTTCGATCGTCTCGGCAACCGACCAGCCGAGCGCCGGACGCAGCGCGCCGTCCGCCTCGGCGATCGCCGCGCGGAAGGCCGGGTTCGCCTGATAGGCGTGGCGTCCCATCCCGGGAAACTGCGCGCCGTTGCCGGCAAAGACGAAGGCGAGCTTGCCCTCGCGCGCGGCGGTTCCGGCGATGATCGCGGGGGTTTCGCCGCCGGCGATGAAATCGCCCAGCGCCGCCAGCGTCTCGTCCCTGTCCGCGCCCAGCGCGACGAGCCGCTGGGGATGGTGATCGCGACGCCGCGCCGCCGCCCGCAGCAACCCCGGGGCGCGCTCTGCCGGCGCTGCGGCCAACGTGTCGCACCAGCTCTGCGCCAGCGCCCGCAACGAAGCCTCGCTCCGCGCCGAGACGACGAGCGGCGGCAACGAGCCGTTCTCCGGGTTCGCCGGCCGCGAGGAGCGCGGCGGCGCGGCGAGCACCGCATGGCCGTTCGTGCCGCCAAAGCCGAACGAGTTGACCCCGGCATAGCTGCCGGCCGCGATCGGCTCGGCGTGCTGCACCAGCCGCAAATTGAGCGCGTTGAACGCGATCTCTGGGTTCGGCGTCTCGCAATGCAGGCTCGGCGGCACGATGCCGTGTTCCAGCGCCAGCGCCGCCTTCAGCAGCCCGGCCATCCCCGACGCCGGCTCAAGATGGCCGATATTGCTCTTGACCGAGCCGATCGGCAGCGGCGAGCGGCGCCCCTGGCCGAGCGCCCGGCCGACCGCGGCGGCCTCGATCGGGTCGCCGGCCGGCGTACCGGTGCCGTGCATCTCGAAAAACGCCAGTTCGTCGGGGCTGACCCCGGCTTCGGCGTAGACCTCGCGCAGCAGCGCCGCCTGCGCCGCCTCGCTCGGCAGCGACAGGCCGATCGTGCGGCCGTCGGAATTGACCCCGGTGGCCCGGATGACGGCGCGGATGCGGTCGCCGTCGGCAAGCGCGGCGGCGAGCGGCTTCAGGATTATCGCGCCGCCGCCTTCGCCGCGCACATAGCCGTCGGCGCGCGCGTCGAAGGCAAAGCAGCGGCCGCGCTGCGACAGCATCGCCGCGCGGCAGAACCCGAGAAAAGGATACGGCGACAGCAGCAGGTTGATGCCGCCGACGACCGCGCCGGGGATGCGGCCGCTGCGGATCGCCTCGCAGGCCTCGTGCAGCGCCACGAGCGAGGACGAGCAGGCGGTGTCGACGGTCAGGCTCGGGCCGCGCAGGTCGAAGATGTAGGACGCCCGGTTGGCCAGGATGCTGAGCGTGCCGCCGGTCATGAAGTAGGAATCGCCGCTCGCCGGGTCGCCGAGGCGCAGCTCGCGGTAATCGGTCGATGAGGCGCCGACGAAGACCCCGGTGGCGCTACCGGCGAGCTTGGCGGCCGGGATCCCGGCATCCTCCAGGGCGTGCCACACAAGCTCCAGCAATATTCGTTGCTGGGGGTCCATCTGGGCCGCCTCGCGCGGCGAGATCCCGAAAAACTCCGGCTCGAACTGGTCGACTTCGCCAATCAGGCCGGCGGCCCAGCTGTAGCTCTTGCCCGGTGTACCGCGGGCCGGATGATAGTAAAACCGCGTCGACCAGCGCCCTTCGTCGACCTGCGATATGGCGTCGGTCCCCGAGCTCAAGAGCTCCCAGAAGGTCGCCAGGTCGGGCGCTCCGGGGAGGCGGCACGAGGCGCCGATGATCGCGATCGACCCGTCACTCATGGCGCTGAAGCAAACCCGGTTCCGTGGCGAGAAAATTGGGTGACGGCTGGCCGCGCGGCCTTCCCTTCATTACACACAGGAAGCCGCGAAGGCCAGTTCCGCCGCCGTTGCGGCCGACCGGCGCGGGCCGTCAATCGCCAAGCTCATGCCGCGCCATTGCCTCGCTCGATCATCCGGCAACGCCCGCTCGATTGACCAGCACGCGATCGACCTCGAAGCCGGCATTTGCGATAAAGATCAATGGTTCGCCGTGGAGCCTCAAAGTTATCGGAGGCCGCCCCCGAATTCAACCGCCGCTTCGGCGCGGGCTCGGCCGCCGCGGCCGGACGGTGCGGTGGGAGGCTCAAAAATAGCCGCGCAGATTGGCGCGGATGCGCTGCAGCACCGGCGTCTGCGGTTCGGCGGCGGCGAAGGCTTCGCCGGTGATCCTCTCGTAGACGCTGATATAGATCCGCGCCGCCTCGGCGATTACTTCGGGCGGGATCGGCGGGATCGGGTCGCGGTAGGGGTCGCAGCGCGCCGCCACCCAGCGCCGCAGGAAATCCTTGTCGAAGCTGTCGGGCGGCGCGCCGGCGGCAAAGCGGCGGGGGTAGGTCTCGGCGAACCAGTAGCGGCTGCTGTCCGGGGTGTGGATTTCGTCGGCCAGCACGATCGCGCCGTCGCGGTCGAGGCCGAACTCGTATTTGGTGTCGACGAGGATCAGGCCGCGCCCGGCGGCGATCTCGCGCCCGCGGGCGAACAGCGCCAGCGCCTTTTGCGACACCTCGTCCCATTGCGTCTGCGTCAGCAGACCGCGCTCGACGATCTCGGCGGCGGTTACGGGCGCGTCATGCTCGCCGTCGCGCGCCTTGGTCGTCGGGGTGATGATGGTATGCGGCAACTTCTCGTTTTCGCGCAGCCCGTCGGGGAAGGAGAGCCCATATATCTCGCGCTTTCCCGTCTTGTACATCGACCAGACCGAGGTCGCCGTGGTGCCGGCGAGGTAGTCGCGCACCACGATCTCGACCGGCAGGATGTCGAGCCGCCGGCACAGCAGGACGTTGGGGTCCGGGTAGCCGATCACATGGTTCGGGCAGAGATCGGCGGTGCGGTCGAACCAGAACCGCGCGATCTGCGTCAACACCTGCCCCTTGAACGGGATCGCCGCGATATTGCGGTCGAAGGCGCTCAAGCGGTCGGTCGCGATGATCAGGCGCCGGCCGTCCGGCAGATCGTAATTGTCGCGCACCTTGCCGCGGTAATGGTTGGGCAATTCCGGGATCGTCGCGTCGTCGAGGACGCGGCCGAGGTGGCTCGCGATGAACTCCTGATCGACCATTTGAGCCTCGGGGAAGACGGCGACACAGGCAGCCCGTGATATGGCACGTGCGGCTGGTCGGGGGAATGGCTGTCGATGATGGAGATTGGTAGAATGGTTTCTAGCTCGGGAAGATTGGGTGAACCATGAGCCTAAACCTCAAGAGCGACGAAGCGCATCGCCTCGCGCGGCAGCTTGCCGAGATCACCGGGGAGAGCATGACGACCGCGGTCACGCGGGCGCTGAGCGAACGGCTCGAACGGTTACGTCAGGCGCGCGGCGGCAGCCTCGCGAACCGCCTGCTCGCGATCGGCAAGGATTGTGCGGCCCGTCTGAGGGAGCCCTACCGCACGATCGACCACGACGAATTGCTCTATGATGAGCGTGGGTTGCCCCGGTGATTGTCGACGCCTCGGCGCTGATTGCCATCCTGCGTGACGAGCCGGACGCGGCCCGTTACGCGACGGCAATCGAAGCAGCGTCTCGCCGCCGGATCTCCGCGGCGAATTTTCTCGAGACCGCGATTGTAATCGACGGCAGCCGGGATCCGATTGCCAGCCGGCGTCTGGACGACCTGCTGCGCGTGGCCCAGATCGCGATCGAACCGGTCACCGAGGCCCAGGCGCGAATCGCGCGCGACGCCTACCGGGATTTCGGTCGCGGCAGCGGCCACCCGGCGCGGCTCAATTTCGGCGATTGCTTCGCCTACGCCTTGGCGCGCGAGAGGCGGAACCGTTGCTGTTCAAGGGCGACGATTTCAGCCTGACGGATATCGCCTCGGCCCTCGAACCCGGATAGCCCGGCCTCCCGGCTAGCGCCGCTGCTGGCGGCGCAGGAAGTCGATGAAGGTCGCGGCGAGGAGGCCCTCGCGCGCATCCCAATCGGCGAAGGCTTCATCGAGCGTCGCCCGCTCCTCGCTCACTACCTCGACATATTCGGCGTTGGGCATCATCCGGTGCGCCGCCTGCCCGGCCGGCAGCGGATGCACCGGGTCCTTGCCCGGAACGATGCAGGCCGGCATCGTCATCGCGCGCAGTTCAGCGGGGCTGAGGCCGATCACCGGATGGTCGGCGCCGGCCTCGAAGCTCTGCCGCCAGCGCGTCATGCGGCCGATGAAATCCTGTGGGGCGATCGCCATCAGGGCGTCGCGGGCCCGCGGATTGACCCCGATCACCTCCTTCCAATGGTCCATCGCGCAGACCGCCGCCATGTCGCCCGATTGCGCCGCCGCGATATGCGAACCGTAATACTGGTTCGCCAGGTGCACCGCGGCATGCGCCCCGCCGGTGACACGCCACAGCAGCAGTCCCAGCACGACTTCCGGGTGGCGCAGCGCCAGCAACAGCGCGAGCCGGCAGCCCGACGAGCTGCCGCCGATATAGGCCGGCAGCGTGTCGATTTGCGAGAGCAGGTGGAAGAGGTCCTCGGCCCACTCCTCGTTCTCGCACTCGCCCTCGATCGCGATCCCGGAGCCCCCGGTATTGCGCCGGTCGTAGATCACGACGCGGTGGCCGGCCTCGGCGATCTTGCCGGCCAGCGAGCGTAGTGACGAGCCGGCGCGCCGTCCGCCGGGCTGCAGCGCGACGAACGGGCCGCGCTCGCCGAGGATCTCGTAATTGATCTCGACGCCGCGAATGGTGGCGAAGGGCATCGCAGTTCTCCCTGGTTGCGTCCTAAAGGCGGATGCCATGTTAGCCGATCCTCGATGGGGCGGCCCGGCCATTCTGCGCCGGCCGTGCGGCTCAGGTGGCGCGTGCCTCAGATCGTCGAGGCCAGCGTCAGGGTGCCCCAAAGGAACAGTACCGCGCCGCTCGCCCGTCCGACCCAGCGCCCCCCGGGCAGGGTCTTTTCGATCAGCACGAGCAGTGCGACCCCAGCTATCCAGGCGAGGTTCATGATGCCGCCGACAAACAGCAGCGCCATCAGCATCCAGCAGCAGCCGAGGCAAAACGACCCGTGCCGCACGCCGCTCCTCAGCGCGCCGATGGCGCCCTCGCGCCAGTGAAACAGCAGGAAATCGAGCGGCGAGCGGCAATGCCGCAGGCACGCGTCCTTGAGCGGGGTCCATTGGTAAATCCCGGCCGCGATCAGCACGACGCCGGCGATGACCGCGTCGGCCAGCGCCATCGTCGCGGAGAGGAGCCCGGCCTCGGTCAACCCCCATTGCACGAGCGTCGCGGCGAGCGCGAAACTCAGCCAGGTCGCGAGATAGCCGGTCACGAACAGCGCCGTGCTTCTGCCGGCGGCGCCGCCGGCCTGGCCGCGCCGCCGAGCGATCCCGGCGACCAAGAGCGTCACCGGCGCGGCGCTCGGCAGCATCATCGCCACCATCATCACCGCCCACATCACAAAGACGACGAGGCCGTAGGCGGGCGTCCATTCGGGCAGCATCGCCATCATGTTGCCGCCGCCCATGTCCATCGTGGGCATCTCGAGGCCGGCGCCGAGCAGCAGATAGACCCAGGCGAGGACGATCACGAAGCCGAGGCTGGCTAGCACAACGGCGCGGTCGTGGCGCAGTGCGGCGAGAAACCAGTCGGCGGTCACCCTTTACCCCGGCTCGATCAGGGAACGCACCGGCGCGCCCCGCTGCGGCTGCGACATTTTTCGACGCTACAGCGTCCGCCGGGGCGCTGGCAATTGCGGGCCTCGCAGCGGCGCCGGGGCCGACCGCTCGCACAGAAGCCGGGTTCGCGCCGCGCGGCAAAGCGGTATAAGCTAGCCGGGTGACGCCGAACGGGGGGACCCCCGATCGGCGTACCGAAGGTTGGAGATTCGGGAGGGAGAACCCATGAAATTGCTGTATTTCAACGACTTCAAGCTCGGTGTCTTGAAGGGCGACAACAGTGTGGTCGATGTCTCGGCGGTCGTAGAGGACATCCCGCATACCGGGCCGGGAGATTTGATGAACGGGCTGATCGAGCGCTTCGACCAGTACCGCCCGAAGATCGAGGCGGCGGTCGCGAAGGGCACCGGGGTGCCGCTGTCGAGCGTCAAGATCCGCCCGCCTCTGCCGAAGCCGACGACGATCGACTGCATGGCGGTCAACTACATGGAAGACGGCACCCGCAGCGCCCCGGCGCCGATCAACGCCTTCCACAAATCGCCCAGCGCCATCATCGGCGAGGGCGACACGATGGTCTTGCCCGACGTGCCGGCGCCGATCTTCGAGGGCGAAGCCGAGATGGCGGTCGTCATCGGCAAGAAGGCGACCAACGTCAGCGAAGCCGAGGCGATGGATTGCATCTTCGGCTACACCAACTTCATCGACGGCTCGGCGCGCGGCCTGCCGCCTCCGGGCAATGTGTTCTTCCAGATGAAGTCGCGCGACACCTTCGCGCCGATCGGGCCGTTCCTCGTCACCAAGGACGAGATCAAGGATCCGCAGAAACTGCAGATCCGGCTGTGGAACAACGGCCAGCTGATGCAGAACTTCAACACTGACGACATGGGCCACAGCATCAAGAAATCGGTCGCCTGGCTGACCTCGATCCACACGCTGGTGCCCGGCGACATCATCGCCACCGGCACCAACCATCGCGGCCTCAACCCGTTCATGGACGGCGACAAGATCGAGCTCGAGACCGAAGGCCTCGGCCGGCTGACCTTCCATGTGAAGGACGATCTGAAGCGCACCTGGGCGCGCAAGACCCGCCTCCAGTGCCATGAAGAAGCCAACGAGAAGACCCCGGGCAACTACCCGGACTTCACCCGGCAGCTGACCGGCAAGTACGCCAAGACCTGACGCGGCCGCCTTAGCCTCCTCCTCTCCGCCCGCCTCGGACGGGGAGGAGGGTCGCTGCTGTGGCGCCGGAGGACGAGGATCGATTGCGTACGGACGCGGGCATCGCCGAACAGCGAGCGCGGCTCGACGCCATCGAGTGCGAGCTCAATTTGCTCCTGGCGCAGTACGAGCTGGCGATGTCGGCCTTCAAATTCGACGAGGCGAGCGCGCTGCAACACCGCATCGCCAGCCGCGAGGCCGAGCGGCGAGCCCTCGCCGCGGCGCTGCCGCCGCCGGCCCCGGCCAGGGAATCGCCACCGCCCGGCGTCGTGCCGCTGCTCCTCCGGCCGCGGCGCGGTTCGCGGCCGCGCCGATAGGGGAATAGATTCCCTACATTTGCTCTCTTTTCGTCATGCCCGCGAAAGCGGGCATCCAGGGCGGCGCGCGTTATTGCCCGCGGCCCTGGACCCCCGCTTGCGCGGGGGTGACGAACGAGGGAACGGGCTCATCTGTTTGAGCTGGACCAATCGGACAGCGCTACAGTAGCCGCTCGCCGGGCGCCGACAACTCGGCGCGGAAGGCCGGGTCGGCGATCGCGATCAGGGCGCGGGCGCGCTCGGCCAGGGTGCGGCCCTTGAGTTCGGCGACGCCGTGCTCGGTGACGACATAGTCGGCGTCGGCGCGCGGCGTCGTCACGACGCCGTCGGCGAGCCGGACGACGATGCGCGAGTGCCGGCGGTCGCGGCTGGTCGAGGGCAGCGCGATGATCGAGCGCCCCTCGGGCGCGCGGGTGGCGGCGCGGACGAAATCCATCTGGCCGCCGACCAGGCCGATGTGGCGGCCCTGCGCGGTCTCGGCGTTGACCTGGCCGGTCAGATCGATTTCGAGCCCCGAGTTGATCGCGACAAAGCGGCGGAAATTGCCCAGCACCAGCGCGTCGTGGGTGTAGCGCGGCGAGCGGATCTCGATCAGCGGATTGCGGTCGGCATAGCCGTAGAGGCGGCTCGTGCCCATCAGCATCAGGGTCACCGTGAGGCCGGGGTCGATCTCCTTGTGGCGGTTGTCGACGATGCCGGCCCGCATCAGCGCGGCGACCCCGTCGCCGATCGCGCCGGAATGCACCCCGAGCCCGCGCTTTTCTCCGAGCGCCGCCGTCACCGCCTCGGGGATGCGGCCGATGCCGAGTTCGATCGTCGCGCGGTCCGGCACGAGGCGCGCGACGTGGAGGCCGATTGCCCGCTCGACCGCTCCCAACGCCGGCGCCGGCAATTCCAGCGGCGGCTGCGCCCGCGGCACCAGGAGGTCGATTGCCCCCGGCTCGATCAGCGTGTCGCCGCAGGTCCACGGCAGCGCCGGGTTGACCTGCGCCACCACCAGCCGCGCTCCGGCCATCATCTCGCGCAGGCATTCGAGCCCGAGGCCGGAATTGTAGTTGCCCGCCGCGTCGGGGCCGGCGACCTGCAGCAGCACGACATCGATCCGCGGCCGGCCGGCGGCGATCAGGTCGCACAGAAGGGAGACGTTGGCCGGGATGACGTTGCTGGCGCCGTCCGCGAAAAACCGCCTGCCGGCCCCGCCGCCGCCGGTCGCGGTCACCGTGACGTTGGGGTGCCCCACGGCGAAATCGCCGGCGAAGGTCATCGCGAAAAACAGCCGGAACGGCGGGCAGCGCGGCGCCTGCTCGTCGAGCAGGCGGGTCAGGAACACCGGCTCGGCGGTCGCCTGCGCCCAGCCGACCGTCTCGCCGTCGCGGATCAGCTGGGCGAAATCGAGCGCAGCGGGGGCGACCGTCACCGGCGTTTTCATAGGCCGCCCAGCGCCAGCAACCCGAACAGCGCGCCGCCCCCAAGCAACAGCGGCACCGGGTGGAGGCGCGGCCAGCGCAACAGCGCCGCCGTCGTGACGATCGCCGCGGCCCAGACCAGGGCGCCGCCGGGCGAGGCGCGCAGCACCGCGATGCCGCCCGAGACGAGGAGGCCGGCGGCGATCGGCCCCATGCCGCGCTCGATCGCGCTATGCCAGCGCGAGCCGCGCCAGCGGCCCCACACCCGCGCTGCGCCATAAACCAGGAGCGCGTTCGGCAGGTAGAAGGCGAAGGTGGCAACGAGCGCGCCGAGCGTGCCGGCGACCTTCCAGCCGATCATCGCGGCAAGCATCGAGCCCGGTCCCGGCGCGGCGCGCGACAGGGCGAAGAGGTCGGCGAATTCGCGCTGGCTCGTCCAATGGTGCACCGCGATCGATTGCTGCGCGATGTCGGCCAAGACCGCGTTGCCGCCGCCGAACGACATCAGCGACAACGGGGCGAACACCACCGCCAGCGCCACCAGGATGTCGGCGGAACCCCCGCGCATGCTAGCGGTCCAGCTCGAACGGATGAGTGCGTTCCTTCATTCGTCACCCCCGCGCAAGCGGGGGTCCAGGAGCGGCAGGGATAACGCCCGCCGCCCTGGATGCCCGCTTCCGCGGGCATGACGAGAGGGAACCACGTTGGAGTCTATCCATTAGCGCCGCCGTCCCTCGACCAGCGCCAGCCCGATGCTGACGGGCGCGAGCGCCGCGATGACCGGCAGCATTGGCCAGCGCAAGACGCCGACGCAAAGGATCGTCACGCCGGCGACCCCCCACGAAATGGCGCCGGGCGCGCCGCGCATGCTGGTGAAGCCGGTGGCGAGGTTGAGCCCGATTACGGCCGCCGCCACCCCGTCGAGCACCGCCTCGACGATGCGGTGCTCGCCGAGCCCGACGTAGAACGTGCCGATCGCGATGACGATCGCGAAGGGCGCCACGAGGAGGCCAGTCAGCGCCACCGCCGCGCCGGCGGCGCCGCGCAATTGCTGGCCGATCAGCACGGTCATCTTGACGCCGTTCGAGCCGGGCATGACCTGCCCGACCGCGAGCATCGCGAGAAAACTCTTGTCGTCGATCCAGCGCCGCCGCAGCACCATTTCGCGGTAGAGCCAGCCCGCCGTGCCGCCGCCGAAGGCGGTCGCCCCGAGCCGGAAGAACGCCATGAAGATCCGCGCCAGGCTGACGCCGCCGCGGGGATCGAGCGACGGGCTCACCCTTCCCGACGCTCGTCGTCCGCCGGGTACCAGCGCGGGGGGCGTTTCTCGCGAAAGCTGGCGAGCCCCTCGGCGGCTTCCGCGCTGCGCCGGCGCCGGGCGGCCTCCGTAACGATGCGGTCGCCGAAGGCGTCGGCGAACGGCGTCTCCGTCGCCTCGGCGATCAGCCGCTTGGTGATCGCGACCGCGTCGGGCCCGGCCATCAGCAGGTGATCGACAAACCGCGCGCCGACCGCTTCGAGTTCGCCCGCCGGGCAGGTCTCGTGCACGAGACCGACGTCGCGCGCCATCGCCGCGTCGAAGCGCTCGCCGGTCAGCGCCAGGCGGCCGGCGGCGCGGGCGCCGATGCGCTCGACCAGAAGCGGGATGATCGGCGCCGGGGTGATGCCCCAGCGCACCTCGGTCAGCGCGAAGAGCGCATCCTCGGCTGCGACCGCGATGTCGCAGGCCGCCGCGATCCCGACCCCGCCGCCGAAGCAGCCGCCATGCACCAGCGCGATCGTCGGCCGCGCAAAAAGCTGGAGGCCGCGGATCGCGGCGACGGTGCGGCGGGAGAATTCGTGGTTCTCCTCCGGCGGCGCGGTGCGCAGCCGGTCGAGAAAGGCGAGGTCGGCGCCGGCCTGGAAATGCCGCCCGGCGCCGCGCAGCACGACGACGCGCAATGCCGGCTCGCGCTCCAGCCGGGCGAAAATGTCGAGCAGCGCGTCGATCAGCGCGCCGTCATAGGCGTTGTTGACCGCGGGCCGGTTCAGCGTGACCGAGGCGACGCCGCGGCCGTCGACAGTGCAAAGGACCGGATCGCTCGCGGCCATTCAGGCCGGCTTTGCCGCCGCGGCGCGCCACAGCGCGATTTCCTTCAGCAGCGCCTCGACCGCGGCGCAGGCGAAGCCGAGCGAGGTTTCGTCGACCAGGCGGCCGCCCTGGATCTTGGTCTCGCACGCGCTGATGACGACCTCGCGCGCCAGCGTGACCCGCGCCAGGCAGGAATCCAGCGCCACCTTCATGTGTTCGAGGCAGCGGGCGCCGCCCAAGGGCCCGCGCGAGGTCGCCATGATCGCGACGTGCTTATAGGCCAGTACGGACTGGAAGCCGGGCCGCGAGGCCCAGTCGATCGCATTTTTGAGGACGCCTGGAATGCTGTGGTTGAATTCCGGCGCGCACAGGACGAGCCCGTCCGCCGCGGCGATGTCGGCGAGCAAGCGCTTCACCGGGGGCGGCCGCAACTCGCCCTCGAAATCCTGGTTGTAGAGCGGGATCGGCGCGAGATCGTAAAGCCGCAGATCGGCGCGGCCGGCGAATTTCTCGCGCAGCGTCTCGATCACCGCGTTCGAATAAGAGCCGGCGCGCAGACTGCCCGACATTGCGATCAGCACCGGCATTTGGTCCGACATGAACAGCGCATCCCCCATCGCAAGCGTTGCGGCCCGTCATAACGAAAGCCGCTCGCCATTGGCAACCATCTCCCGCAGGATGCCGCGATGCTCGAACTGCGCCCCAATTGCGAATGCTGCGACCGCGACCTGCCGCCCGATTCGGCCGATGCGCGGATTTGCACCTATGAGTGCACGTTCTGCCGCGACTGCGTCGAGGGCGTGCTGGGCGGACGGTGCCCCAATTGCGGCGGCAATTTTGCGCCGCGCCCGATCCGGCCGCCGGCTTCTCTGCTGCGCCATCCCGCCTCGACGGTGCGCGTTTATAAGCCCCAGGGCTGCGGCCGGAGCTGAGCGATGCCGCTCGGCCCCTCGCGCCGCGGGCTCGTCCCGCCGTTTATCGCGATGGACGTGCTGCGCGCCGCGAACGCGCGCGAGGCATCGGGGCACTCGGTCATCCACCTCGAAGTCGGCCAGCCCGGCACCCCGGCGCCCGCGGCGGTGCTGGAGGCGGCGCGCGCCGCCCTTGGCGCGGACCGCATCGGCTACACCGACGCCCTCGGCATCGCGCCATTGCGCGAGAGCATCGCCCGGCATTACCGCACGCAATATGGCATCGCGGTCGATCCCGCCGAGATCGTCGTGACGACCGGCTCGTCGGCGGCCTTTCAGCTCGCCTTCATCGCCGCCTTCGAGCCGGGGCAGCGGGTCGCGCTGGCGGCGCCGGGCTACCCGGCCTACCGCAACATCCTTTCGGCGCTCGGCCTCGAACCGGTGCTGATCGAAGTCGGCGAGAACGCGCATTACCAGCCCAACCCCGAACTCCTCGCCGCGGCGGGCGACATCGCGGGCCTCATCGTCGCGAGCCCGGCCAACCCGACCGGCACCATGATCGCGCCCGCCGATCTGGCGCGCCTCGCCGCCTGGTGCCATGAGCGCGGCGTGCGCCTGGTCTCCGACGAAATCTATCACGGCATCACCTACGAGAGCGCGCCGCAGACCGCCCGCGCCTTCGGCCAAGAGGCGATCATCGTCAACTCGTTCTCGAAATATTACAGCATGACCGGCTGGCGGCTCGGCTGGATGGTGGTGCCGCCCGACCTCGCCCGCTCGGTCGAATGCCTGGCGCAGAATTTCTACATCTCGCCGCCCTCCCTGTCGCAGCTCGCTGCGCTGCCGGTGTTCGGCTGCCGCGCCGAATTGGACGGCCATGTCGCGCGCTACCGCGCCAACCGCGACGTGCTTGTCGCGACGCTGCGGCAAGCGGGCCTTAGCCGCTTTGCCCCGGCCGAGGGCGCCTTCTATCTCTATGTCGACGTATCGAGCGTGACCCAGGACAGCGAAGCCTTCTGCCGCCGCATGCTGGCCGAAACCGGGGTCGCGACAACGCCGGGGCGCGATTTCGACCCCACTCACGGCGACAATTGGCTGCGCCTCTCCTTCGCCGGCTCGACCGCCGACATCGCCGAAGCCGCAAGCCGCCTCGCCCTCTGGCTGCCGCGCGCCGGCTGAGAAACACAAAAAGCACCGTCTTCCCGGCGCAGGCCGGGACCCACCCATCAGCGCTGCGAGCGGTTGAAAAATGGGTCCCGGCCTGCGCCGGGAAGACGGATTAGATGGTGCAGGCTAAATGGTCTTGGTGCGTCACCATCCACCATTCATCACCGCCGCGCGGCGCTGCGGCTTTGCGACCAGGCGTTGGGGTCGGTGAGGAAGCTCTCGATCGCGGCGTACTGGCCGGGGGCGAAGCGGCCGAGCCGCTCGGCGGTCTGCGCCACGTCCCACCAGGTGGCGAGCGCCAAGAGGGTGATGCCCTCGGCCGCCAGGCTCGTCTCGATCTGCGGGAAGATGCCGTAGTTGAAAATGACGAAGGCGTGCTCGACGCGGCCGCCGGCCTGGCGGATCGCGCGCACGAAATTGAGTTTCGAGGTGCCTTCGCTGGCGAGGTCCTCGACCAGCAGCACGCGCGCTTCGTCCCTCAGTTCGCCCTCGATCTGGGCGTTGCGGCCGAAGCCCTTGGGCTGCTTCCTGACGTAAAGCATCGGTAACGACAGCCGGTCGGCGATCCACGCGGCGAACGGGATGCCGGCCGTTTCGCCGCCGGCGATCGCGTCCAGCGACTCGAACCCGGTATGGCGCTCGATCAATTCGGCGGCGAGGTCCATCAGCTTTTTGCGGGCGCGCGGAAACGAAATCAGCCGCCGGCAATCGATGTAGACCGGCGAGCGCAGGCCCGAGGTAAAGGTGAACGGGTCGTCCGGGCGGAACAGCACCGATTGGGTTTCGAGGAGGATGCGGGCGGTTATGTCCGCGGCATCGGTTTCGCTCGGCGAGCGGGCGGGGTGCGGGATGTTCGACATGGCGCATCTTCGGCCAAAGCGGCGCGGCTTGACAATCGAAGATGATGAGAACAAAAAGGCAACATATGAAAGGCGATGGTGTTCTCAAAATATGCCCCGCGTCACCAGCCTCAGCGCGCTTCGCGAACGCATCCGGCGGTTGGAGCAGCCCGTCCGGCACGGCGTGCTGCCGTTCGGGGTCGACGCGATCGACGATGCCCTGCCGGGCGGCGGGCTCGCGCTCGGCGCGGTGCACGAGATTTTGGGCGTCGGCGGCGACGAGGAAGACGCCGCCACCGCTTCCGGGTTTGTCGCCGGCCTCCTGGCGCGGCTCGGTGCCGAGCCGGTGCTGTGGTGCCTCAAGCGGGCGGATCTATATGGGCCGGGGCTGCTCGCGCACGGCCTCGACCCGGGCCGCCTCGTGTTGGTCAGGGCGGCGCGCGACGACGACATCCTGTGGGCCGTCGAGGAAGGGCTGCGCGCCCCCGATCTTGCCGCCGCAGTCGGCGAGATCGGCCGCCTGCCGATGGTCGCCGGGCGCCGCTTGCAGCTCGCCGCCGAGCGCTCCGGCGTCACCCTTTTCCTGCTGCGCCGCTGGCGCAACGCCGCCGTGGCGGCGGCCGAGCGCGGGCGGCCGAGCGCCGCCGTCACCCGCTGGCGGGTCAGCGCGCTGCCCTCAGCGCCCCCATTCCAACAGCCTCCTCTTCCCCGGTGGGGGAGAGGAGGCGAACATTACGGCGATGCGAGGGGTTGGGAACTGGGGATCGGCCGGCCGCGCTGGCGAATGGAATTGCTGCGGGTGCGCGGCGGCGCGCCGGGAGCCTGGGATGTGGAGGTCGCCGATGCGACGGGTCATGTATCTCTTTCTGCCGGATTGGCCGATCGACCGGCTGCGCCGGCTGAACAAGCGGCGCCTCGGGCCGGTGCCGGGCCCCTCAGCCGGCGCGCCGGCTGACGAGCGGCCGTTCGCGACGGTCGCGGCTGCGGCGGGGCGGCGCCTCGTCGCGGCGGTCAACCCGGCGGCGGCGGCGGCCGGGCTCGCTCCGGGCATGCCGCTCGCCGATGCCTTGTCCTTCCTGCCGAGCCTGGCGACCGCCGCGGCCGACCCCGAAGCCGATGGCGCGGCGCTCCACCGGCTCGCCGAATGGTGCACCCGCTACAGCCCGTGGACCGCGCCGGATGGCGCCGACGGGGTCAAGATCGAGATTACCGGCTCGGCCCATCTGTGGGGTGGCGAGGCGCCGCTCGCCGCCGATCTGGCGCGCCGCCTGCAGCGCCAGGGCGTGGCGCCCCGCATCGCGATCGCCGGCGGCCTCGGCGCCGCCTGGGCCCTGGCGCGGTTTGCCGCCGGCGCCGGCGAGCCGGCGCTGCCGGCGCCGGGTGCGGGGCGCGACGCGCTGGCGCCGCTGCCGGTCGAGGCGTTGCGGCTCGATCCGGCGATGGCCGCCGGGCTGCGCCGGGTCGGGCTCAGGCGGGTCGGCGAACTCTACCCGATGCCGCGCGCCGCGCTCGCCCGCCGCTTTGGCGAAGCGGTCGCGCGCCGCCTCGACCTGGCGCTCGGGTATGCGCCGGAGCCGCTGTCGCCGTTGGCCGAGGCGCCGGCGCGGCGGGTGCGGCTCAGCTTCGCCGAGCCGGTCGCCGACCCGGCCGATTTTCTCCGCGCCATCGAGCGGCTCACGCACGATCTGGTGGAACGCCTGGTGCGCGAGGGGATGGGCGCGCGCCGCCTCGACCTCGCGTTTCACCGGGTTGACGGCAAGGTCGAGCATATCCGCCTCGGCACCGCTCGGCCGAGCCGCGACCCCCGGCACCTCGCCGGCCTCCTCGCGGCCAGGCTCGACACGGTCGATCCCGGGCTCGGGGTCGAGGACATGATCCTGGCGCTCTACGCCGCCGAGAAACTGCCGGCGGAGCAGCTTCCGTTCGATCCTCTTCCCCCGCCCAAAAAGAACCCTCTCCCCCCGGGGGGAGAGGGAAGGGTGAGGGGGGCTGCTCCGGCATCGCCCCAGTTGCCCCCTCACCCCAACCCTCTCCCCCCGGGGGGGAGAGGGGGCGATCATGTTGCGGGCGGCATCGCGCCGCTGCTCGACCGCCTCGGCGCCCGCCTCGGGCTGGATGCGCTGAGCCGACTCGAACCGCGTGCCAGCCACATTCCGGAGCGCGCATCGGTCAATGTGCCGGCCGGCGTCAACCCCCACCCCAACCCTCCCCCGCTTGCGGGGGAGGGGGTTCATGGCGCCATCGCCGCGCTGAGCTCGCTCCCCCGCATTGCCCCCACCCTGACTTTCCCCCGCATGCGGGGGAGGGAAGGGTGGGGGCGGGTTGGGGTGGGGGTAAACGCCAAACCTCCTCGCCCCATCAGGCTGTTCGTGCCGCCCGAGCCGATCGCGGCGGCCTGGCTGTTGCCCGACGACCCGCCCTTCCATTTTATCTGGCGCCGTCGCCCCTACCGGGTGCGGCGCGCCGCCGGCCCCGAGCGCATCGCCGAGGAATGGTGGACCGCAGAAGGTTCCGCTTCGGTCGACGCCATTCGCGATTACTACCGCGTCGAGGACGCGGCCGGGCGGTGCTTTTGGCTGTTCCGCGCCGGCTTGCCGGGTTCCGGTCCAAGTGGCGGGCCGCCGCCGCGCTGGTTCATGCACGGCGTTTTCGCCTGAGGCGTGCGGTGCCCGAGCTTTCCCCCAAAGCCTTCGGCCGGCTTCCCCGCACCATCGGCACCGGCGGCACCGGCGGCGACGCGCCGCGCGGCAAGGAGCGGATTGCGGTGACCGGCGGCAGCGGCGGCGGCCCTGGCCCCGGTTACGCCGAACTACAGGCCACCAGCAATTTTTCGTTCCTGCGCGGCGCCTCGCACCCGGACGAACTGGTGGCGATGGCGGCTTTGCTCGGCCACCGGGCGATCGCGATCACCGATAGGAACAGCGTCGCCGGGCTGGTGCGGGCGCACCAGGCGGCAAAGACCGCCGGCATTCGCCTCGTCGTCGGCGTCCGGCTCGACCTCGCCGACGGCGCGAGCCTCCTCGCCTACCCGCAGGGCCGCGCCGCCTATGGCCGCCTGACGCGCCTTCTGACGCTGGGCAAACGGCGCGCGCCGAAGGGCGAATGCCATCTCGAATACAGCGACGTGGCGGCGCATGGCGACGGACAGATTCTCGTCGTATTGCCACCGGAGGATGACGGCGAAGTCGCCGGGTTCGCCGCCCAGGTCGCGGCGGATTTTGCCGGACGCGCCTATTTCGCGGCGCATCACCTCTATCGCGGCGACGATGCGCAGCGCCTCGCCCGCCTCGCGAGCGTCGCCGCCGAGACTGGGCTGCCGCTCGTCGCGCTGGGCGATGTGCTCTATCACGCCCCCGAGCGCCGCCCGCTGCAGGATGTGCTGACCTGCATCCGCGAGCATTGCACGATCGATCAGGCCGGGTTTCGTCTCGCCGCCCATGCCGAGCGCCACTTGAAGCCGCCCGCCGAGATGGCGCGCCTCTTCCGCGGCTACGAGGACGCGCTCGCCCGCGGCATCGAGATCGCCGGACGCTGCCATTTCAGCCTCGACGAATTGCGCTACGAATATCCCGAGGAGCCGGTGCCTCCACAAAGCAAGATGGCCGGCATGACGCCGCAGCAGCGCCTCGCCGCCCTCGCCTGGGAAGGTGCCGCCGCGCGCTTTTCGCGAATCTCGGATGATGGCTGCGTCACGGACCTTGCGTCCTTCGAGACGCGCCCCCGGATTAATTTCGGGGGCGCTCCTCAGGATGACGGGGTTTTTGATGGCATGAAAAGCAGTCGTCATCCTGAGGAGGCTGCGAAGCAGCCGTCTCGAAGGACGCAAAGCGTTGATCCATCCGGCATCCCCGCCAAGATCCGCGACCTGATCACCCACGAGCTGGCGCTGATCGAGCAGCTCGGCTTTGCGCGTTATTTCCTGACCGTGCACGACATTGTCGCGTTCGCCAGGAGCCGCGGCATCCTGTGCCAGGGGCGCGGCTCGGCGGCCAATTCGGTGGTGTGCTACTGCCTCGGCATCACCGCGGTCGATCCCGCGCGCATCGACGTTTTGTTCGAGCGCTTCATCAGCGCGGCGCGCGGCGAGCCGCCCGACATCGACGTCGATTTCGAGCACGAGCGGCGCGAGGAGGTGATCCAGTACATCTACGAGAAATACGGCCGCGACCGCGCCGGCCTCGCCGCAACCGTCATCTGCTACCGTGCCCGCGGCGCGATCCGCGAGGTCGGCAAGGCGATGGGGCTCTCGGGCGATGTTGTCGCCGCGCTCGCCGGCATGGTGTGGGGCTGGTCGCCAGCTAATCAAGAAGATGGGGCGATTGCCGAGAAACGGGTGCGCGAGGCCGGGCTCGATCCCGCCGACCGCAATCTGCGCCTGGCGCTCGATTTGGCCTCCCAGCTGATCGGCTTTCCGCGGCACCTGTCGCAGCATGTCGGCGGGTTTGTGATCACCCGCGGGCCCTTGTCCGAACTGGTGCCGATCGCCAACGCGGCGATGGCCGACCGCACCGTCATCGAATGGGACAAGGACGACCTGGACGCGCTCGGCATCTTGAAAATCGACATTCTGGCGCTCGGCATGCTGACCTGCGTCCGCCGCGCCTTCGCTTTGATCGAACAACATTACGGACGCGCCTACGACCTCGCCACGATCCCGGCCGAGCGGCCCGAGGTCTACGAGATGCTGAGCCGGGCGGATTCCCTCGGCGTCTTCCAGGTCGAGAGCCGGGCGCAAATGACGATGCTGCCGCGCCTCAAGCCCCGCGAGTTTTACGATCTGGTGATCGAGGTCGCGATCGTGCGCCCCGGACCGATCCAGGGTGACATGGTGCACCCCTATCTGCGTCGCCGCACCGGCAAGGAGAGCGTCGAATATCCCTCCGAGGCGCTGCGCCAAGTGCTGCAGAAGACGCTCGGGGTGCCGCTCTTCCAGGAGCAGGCGATGAAGATCGCGATCGTCGGCGCCGGCTTCGCGCCCGAGGAGGCCGACCGGCTGCGCCGCGCGATGGCGACCTTCAAGCGCAATGGCGAGATCCACCTGTTCCGCGAGAAATTCATCGCCGGCATGCTGGGAAACGGCTATGCGGCCGAGTTCGCGACCCGCTGCTTCGACCAGATCGAGGGGTTCGGCACCTACGGCTTCCCAGAAAGCCACGCCGCGAGTTTCGCGCTGTTGGTTTACGTCTCGGCCTGGATCAAATGCGTCCACCCCGATGTTTTCGCCTGCGCCCTCCTGAACAGCCAGCCGATGGGGTTCTACGCCCCGGCGCAGATCGTCCGCGACGCCAAGGAACACGGCGTCGACGTGCGCCCGGTCGACGTCAATTTCAGCGACTGGGACTGCACGCTGGAGCCGCCTGCCCACTCCACCATGCTTCGCATGGTCCCCCTCCCCCGCTTCACGGGGGAGGAACCACGGCGGATCCTCCCCCGTGAAGCGGGGGAGGTGGCGAGCGCAGCGAGCCGGAGGGGGCAGGCAAAGCAGGCGCTGCGGCTCGGGCTGCGCCAGGTGCGGGGTTTTGCCGAAGCCGATGCCGAGCGTCTGGTCAAGGCGCGCGGCGAGGGCTACCGCGACCCGCACGATTTGTGGCGCAGGAGCGGGCTTGGGCGCGCCGCATTGGAACGCCTCGCCGCGGCCGACGCCTTGCGCTCGCTCGATCAGGCCAATGGGGGGCTCGACCGCCGCCGCGGGCTGTGGGCGCTGAAGGCGCTCGGCGAGGCGCCGCTGCCGCTCTTCGCCACAAAAGAACCCTCTCCCCCCACCCAAAAATACCCCCTCTCCCCCACTGGGGGAGAGGGTTGGGGTGAGGGGGCGGGACGGCGAACGTCGCAGCGGCCCCCCTCACCCTGCCCTCTCCCCCCGATGGAGCAAGCGGATCCTTCCTTAGATGAGGGAGAGCGGGTTGCCGCATCCCTCTTGCCGGCGATGCCATTGGGCGAGCATGTCGTCGAGGATTACAGGACGACCGGCCTGACGCTGAAGCGCCACCCGCTCGCCTTCCTGCGCGCCGAACTTAAGCGCGAGGGGCTCGTCGCCGCCCGTGACCTCGCCACCCTGCCGGTCGGGCGGCGCCTCCAGATCGCCGGGCTCGTGCTGATCCGCCAGCGGCCGGGCAGCGCCAACGGCGTCGTCTTCGTCACCCTCGAGGACGAGACCGGCATCGCCAATCTGATCGTCTGGCCGGCCATCCTCGAACGCTTCCGCCGCGCCGCGCTCGGCGCGACGCTCCTTTATTGCCGCGGCCGGCTGCAGCGCGAGGACAGCGTTATCCACCTCGTCGCCGAGGAGTTGCGCGACTGGACGGCGCGCCTCAACACGCTGCGCGACCGCACCGGCGAGAAGCCGGTTCCCGTGCTGCGCGAACGCGCCCCCGGCCACGGCCAGTCCGATCTTGTGGTTACCAGCCGCGACTTCCGCTAGCTTGCGGCCGGTCTGGCTCCGCCCTGTTCTACGCAATGGATCTCGTTTTCACCGGGCCGCCGCCACCCGTGACGCCGTTGCGCGCGGCGATCGGCGCCGCTCACCGGCTGGATGAAGCGGCGGCCGACGCGCGCATCCTCGCGGCGGCCGCCATTCCCATCGACGCGCGCCGGCGCGTCGCCGCGACCGCGCGCCGGCTGGTCGAGGCGGTGCGCCGCGAGCGGCTCGGCCGAGGCGGGCTCGACGCGTTCCTGCAGGAATATGCGCTCAGCTCGCCCGAGGGGGTGGCGCTGATGTGCCTCGCCGAGGCGCTGTTGCGCATCCCGGACGCCGGCACCATCGACCGCCTGATCCGCGACAAGATCGCCGGCGCCGATTGGCAGCGCCACCTCGGCCACTCAGGCTCGCTCTTCGTCAACGCCTCGACCTGGGGATTGATGCTGACCGGCCGTCTGCTGCGGCCGGACCCCACCCAATCGGGCGGCGAGGGCGACCTCGGCGACGCGCTGCGCCGCTTCATCGCGCGTTCGAGCGAGCCCTTATGGCGCCAAGCGGTGACCGGCGCGATGCGCATTCTCGCCGACCAGTTCATCATGGGCCGCACGATCGAGGCGGCGCTGGAGCGGGCGCGCACCGCCGAGCGGCAGGGCTACCGGTACTCCTTCGACATGCTTGGCGAGGGGGCGCGCACGATGGCCGACGCCCTGCGCTACCGAGCCGCCTACCAACACGCGATCGCCGCGATCGGCGCCGCCGCCGCGGGCCGGGCGGTCGAGCAGGCGCCTGGCGTCTCGGTGAAACTGTCAGCGCTGCACCCGCGCTACGAGATGGCGCAGCGCGAACGGGTGAGGCGCGAATTGCTGCCGCCGCTGCTCGCCCTCGCCCGCCAGGCGCGCGAGGCTGGCATCGGCTTCACGATCGATGCCGAGGAAAGCGACCGCCTGGAATTGTCGCTCGACTTTGTCGAGGCTCTCGCGCTGGCGCCCGAGCTCTCCGGCTGGGACGGGCTTGGGCTCGCGGTCCAGGCCTACCAGAAGCGGGCGCCGGCGCTGGTCGATTGGCTCGCCGACCTCGCCGGCCGCGCGCGCCGCCGGCTGATGCTGCGGCTGGTCAAGGGCGCCTATTGGGACAGCGAGATCAAGCGGGCGCAGGAGCGCGGCCTCAAGGGCTACCCGGTCTTCACCCGCAAGCCCGCGACCGACGTTTCCTACTTCGCTTGCGCCCGGCGCATGTTCGCCGCCGGCGCGGCGTTTTATCCGCAATTCGCGACGCACAACGCACAGACCCTCGCCGCGATCCTCGAACTGGCGGGCGGCCGCACCGACTGGGAGTTTCAGCGCCTACACGGCATGGGGGAAGCGCTTTATGCCGAGGTGGTCGGCCCGGACAAGATCGACCGACCGTGCCGCGTCTATGCCCCGGTCGGCGGCCACGAGGACCTGCTCGCCTATCTGGTGCGCCGGCTGCTCGAAAACGGCGCCAACACCTCGTTCGTCAACCGCATCGTCGACGAGCGCGCCCCGCTCGATGACATGATCGCCGATCCGGCGGCGCTGTTGGCCGGATTGCCGGCCAAGCCGCATCCTCGCATTCCGCTGCCGCGCGATCTCTTTCAGCCGGCGCGGCCCAATTCGTCGGGGCTCGATCTCACCGAACCGCACACCCTAGGCGAGCTGCAAGCCGGACTTTTGGAGGCGCTGGGCCGGCCGTGGCACGCGGCGCCGATCATCGGCGGCGCCGAACTTGCGGCGGCGGGCACGCCGGTCTTCGACCCAAGCGACAGGCGGCGCCAGATCGGCACGGTGGCGCTGGCCGAGCCGCCCGCCGTCGAGCAGACGCTCGCCCGCGCCGCCGCCGCCGCGTCGGCGTGGAATGCCACGCCCGCCGCCTCGCGCGCCGCCCTCTTGGAGCGCGCTGCCGAGCTCTACGAGCGCGACCGCGCCGGGTTGATGGCGCTGATTACCCGCGAGGGCGGCCGCACCATTCCCGCGGCGCTCTCTGAGGTTCGCGAAGCCTGCGATCTCTTGCGCTATTACGCCGCCCGGGCGCGGCTCGATTTTGCCGCCCCCGAGCGCCTGCCCGGCCCGACCGGTGAGCGCAACGAACTGACGCTCAACGGCCGCGGCGTCTTTGCCTGCATCTCGCCGTGGAATTTTCCGCTGGCGATCTTCACCGGCCAGGTCGCCGCCGCGCTCGCCGCCGGCAACGCGGTCGTCGCCAAGCCGGCCGAGCAGACCCCGCTGGTCGCGGTGGCGGCGGTGCGCCATCTGCTGCAGGCGGGGATCCCGGGCGACGTGCTGCACCTCGTTCCCGGCCCCGGCGAGACGATCGGCGCCGCGCTCGTTGCCGATCCGCGGATCGCCGGCGTGGCGTTTACCGGCTCCACCGAAACCGCGCGCGCGATCAACCTCGCGCTCGCCAAACGGGAGGGGCCGATCGTGCCGCTGATCGCCGAAACGGGCGGGCAGAACGCGATGATCGTCGATTCGTCGGCGCTGGCGGAGCAGGTCGTCGGCGATGTCCTGACCTCCGCCTTCGACAGCGCCGGCCAGCGCTGCTCGGCGCTGCGCCTCCTCTATGTGCAGTCGGATATCGCCGAGCGGATCCTGCCGATGCTGGCCGGCGCGATGGCCGAATTGCGGATCGGCGACCCGGCGCTGCTGGCGAGCGATATCGGCCCGCTGATCGACGAGGACGCGCGGCGCAACCTGCAGCGCCACGCGGCGCGCATGGCGCGCGAGGGCCGGCTCCTCTACGAGTGCCCACTGCCGCCCGAGACTGCGCATGGCTTTTTTTTCGCCCCGCGCGCCTTCGAGATCGAGTCGGCCCGCCGCTTGGATCGCGAGGTGTTCGGGCCGATTCTGCATGTGATTCGCTGGGACGCGGACGGGCTCGACGCGGCGCTCGACGAAATCGCCGCGACCGGCTACGCGCTGACCCTTGGCATCCACAGCCGGATCGACGACACGGTGCGGCGCATTCTGGACCGGCTCGGCGTCGGCAACAGCTATGTCAACCGCAACATGATCGGGGCCGTCGTCGGGGCGCAGCCGTTCGGCGGCGAGCGGCTGAGCGGCACCGGGCCCAAGGCGGGCGGGCCGCGCTATCTCCACCGGTTCGCCACCGAGCGCAGCCTCTCGACCGACACGACGGCGGCCGGGGGCAATGCCACATTGCTGTCGCTCGCCGATACCGAGGACTGATCGGCGACGAGGCGGGCAGGCCCGCGATGCCGCGTTGCGCCGCGATTCGTCAAAGCAGGGATTCTCCGCTACGTTGAATAGTGCGGGCTCGGCGTGTCCGCGTTCCGGTGGCCGGTTGGCGCCGCGCCGCGCGGCACTCGCCGGGGTTCCATTCGCCGGCAATCTCCAGGATTCTCGCCAGGGTGTTGCGTAAATATCGCTATCGGGCAGGCGTAATTCCACCGATTTGTGCGGAAACTGTTGCGTTAATGTCGCTTCGTGACGCGTTCTGCTCCGGCGGCCCGATTGACGGCTCTGGCGAGCTAAAAACCGATTGCCAACGTTAAGGTCGATGGTAAACATGCCTCCAACGGTGGTGTGGAACCACCGTCGTACGCGTATCTGCGGCCGGAGGTAAGGGGATGAGAAATCGCTTTTTGGTAGGCGCCGGCGTCGCGCTCGCCGCTGCGTTGAGCTGGGCGCCCGCACAGGCGCAGTTGTTTGCCGCGCCGGCGGGACCCGGCGCTTGGTACTTCGGCGGCGAGGGCGGCTGGACCCAGCTCAATGACGCCAACTTCGGAGGGCCCTTGTCCGCCACCGAAAAATTCAACGACGGATACAACATCGGTGTCCGCGGTGGCTACGAGTGGGGGCCGTGGCGCTTCGAAGAGGAATTCAACTTCCGGCAGAATGGAATCACCAGCGTCGGTCCGATTGCCACGACTGGGAACCGCAACACGTATGCGGTGATGACCAACGCGATCTATGATTTCGGTCTGGGCTGGGCGTTTACCCCGCATATCGGCGCCGGTATCGGCGCGGTCGGGATACGCGACGGCTTGGGCATTAAGGGGCTCGGTACCGTCGTCAACGACACCGAGTGGGAGTTCGGCTACCAGGCGATCGCCGGCATACGCTACAACATCAACCCGAACTTGGCGTTTGACGTCGATTATCGCTACTTGGGTACCACCGACCCAACGTTCCGCACCAACGTCCCGGGCGTCAACTACAAGTCCGAATACAGCTCGAACAGCGTGGTGGCGAGCTTGACCCTGCGGTTCGGCGCGCCGCCACCGCCGCCGCCGGCGCCGCTCCCGCCAGCGCCGCCGCCGATGGTGCGCAAGGTTTTCCTCGTGTTCTTCGATTGGGACAGGGACACGATCACGCCCGAAGGCATGCAGATCGTGCAGCAGGCCGCCGCCGCGTTCCAGGGGGGCGCACCGGTCACGATCCAGGTTACCGGCTACACCGACGCCTCGGGCTCGGCGGGCTACAACCAGCGCCTCTCCGAGCGCCGCGCCAACAACGTCGCCAACGCGATGGCCGGCCTCGGCGTACCGCGGCAAGCCATGGCGGTCAGCGGCCGCGGCAAGAACGATCAGCGGGTACCGACCGCGGACGGCGTGCGCGAGCCGCAGAACCGCCGGGTCGAGATCGTCTTCCCGTAAGCGGTCGACCAAACAAAATAGCCGGGGCCGCGCAAACGGCCCCGGCGCCTCTCTCACCGCCGCGCTCAGCGCGGCGGTTTCTTTTTTGCCGCCCCGCCGCCGCCGCGCGGCTTCCGTCCACTCTCGCGCGGCTTTAGGATTGGGCAACACCCCTCAGCACGATTGGCAGACATGTCCGAATCCCCCGCGATGCCGCTGTCCCGCTTCACGGTGCTCGATCTGACCCGCGTCCGCGCCGGCCCGACGGCGGTGCGCCAGCTCGCCGATTGGGGCGCCCGCGTCATAAAGATCGAGGCGCCGCCCGGCCCCGGCGAGGGCATGGGCGGCCCGCGCCATGGTCCCGATTTCCAGAACCTGCACCGCAACAAGCGCAGCCTGACGCTCGACCTAAAAACGCCGGAAGGGATCGAGATCTTCGGCAAGCTGGTGCGCGGCGCCGATGTGCTGGTCGAGAACTACCGCCCCGACGTCAAGACCCGGCTCGGCATCGATTATCCCGCGCTGCAACCCATTAATCCCCGGCTGGTCTACGCCAGCATCTCGGGGTTCGGGCAGACCGGGCCCTATCGCGACCGCCCGGGCTTCGACCAGATCGCCCAGGGCATGGGGGGCCTGATGTCGATCACCGGCCTGCCGGGGCAGGGGCCGGTCAGGGTCGGCATCCCGGTCGCCGATCTCTCGGCCGGCATCTTCGCCGCGATGGGCATCCTTGTCGCGCTGCTGGAGCGAGAAGTTTCGGGGGTGGGGCAATACGTCGAGAGTTCGTTGCTCGCGGCGCAGATCGCGATGCTCGATTTCCAGGCGGCGCGCTGGCTGATCGCCGGCGAGGTGCCCGAGCAGGCCGGCAACGACCACCCGACCAGCATCCCAACCGGTGTTTTCAAGACCAAGGACGGCCACATCAACATCGCCTCGGCGGGCGATGATATCTTCGGCCGGCTGTGCCGGGCGCTCGACGCGCCGGCACTGGCCGATCACCCCGATTACCGTACCGGCAAGCTGCGCTCGCAGCACCGCCAGGCGCTCAACGCGGCGATCGAGGCGATCACCCGCGAGCGCGACAGCGCCGCCTGGATCGACCGCTTCAACCAGGCCGGGGTCCCGGCCGGCCCGATCTATTCGATCGACCAGGTGTTCGCCGATCCGCAGGTGCGCCATCTCGGCATCGCCCAGCCGGTCGAGCATGCGAGCCTCGGCCACCTCGATCTGGTCGGCCAGGCGGTGACGCTGAGCCGCACGCCAAGCCGGCTGCGCACCGCGAGCCCCGAGCCGGGCGAGCACACCGACGCCATCCTGCGCGAACTCGGCTACAGCGCCGGCGATATCGCCGGGCTGCGCGAGCGCCATATCGTGTGAGCGCGATCGCCGCCCGCTATCGGGCGTATCTAGTTAGGCGCGAACGCTCGCGCGGCGGCGAGGCGCTGCTGCAATGCGTCGCCCAATAGATTGCAGGCGATCACGGTCATGAAGATCATCATGCCGGGATAGACCGCGAGCAGCGGTGCCGAGGTCATCAGCTCCTGCGCGTTGCTCAGCATGGTGCCCCAGCTGGCGAGCGGCGGCTGAATGCCGAGGCCGAGAAAGCTCAGCACCGATTCGAGGAGGATCACGTCGCCGACGCTGAGTGTCGTCGCGACGATCAGCGGCGCCAGCACGTTGGGCAGGATGTGGACGCGCAGAATATAGGGCACGCCGGCGCCGAGGCTGCGCGCCGCCCGCACGAAATCGCGGTTGCGGGTAACGAGGGTGGCGCCGCGCACCAGCCGCGCCGCCGTCGTCCAGCTGACCAGCACGGCGAGCGCCAGAATGCGCAACAGGCTGACGTTGTCGGAACGCGCGAGCGCCGCCGGGACGCCGAGCTTTTTCAAATCGAGCGCCGCCAGCACGATCAACAGCGGCAACAGCGGCAACGCGATGATTGCGTCGGTCAGGCGCATCAGGATGCGGTCGGTCCAGCCGCCGCAATAGCCGGCGACCAGCCCGACCAGCGTGCCGAACGCCGCCGCCGCCAGCGCCGCGGCGATCCCGATCGACAGCGACACGCGCCCGCCGGCGAGCAGCCGCTGCAGGACATCGCGGCCGAGCTCATCGGTGCCGAGCGGGTGCGGGAGCGAGGCGCCGGCCAGGCGACCGGCGAGATCGACCGCGTTGGGATCGAGGCCGAGCGCCGCGCCCAAGGGCGACGCGACGAACGACAGCACCGCGATCGTCGCCAGCAGCGCGATGGGCCACCTCACCGATAAGTGACCCGCGGATCGAGCCAGCCATAGGCGAGGTCGGCGGCGAGATTGGCCAGCAGCGCCGTCGCGGCGGCGAACAGCAGCGCCGCCAGCGCCAAATTGTAGTCGTTGCCCATCACCGCGTCGTAGATCAGCTTGCCCATGCCGGGATAGGCAAACATCGTCTCGGTGACGAGCGCCCCCGACACCAGCCCGCCGAACGACAGCGCCACGATCGTCGTTACCGGGATCAGCGCGCTGCGCAGCGCGTGATGCAGGATGACGCGCGCCTCACGAGCGCCCTTGGCGCGGGCGGTGCGGATATGGTCCTGCGCCAAGGCGTCGCGCATCGCGGCGCGGACATAGCGCGTGTAGAAGCCGGCGTTCGCTAGGGTCAGCGTCGCCACCGGCAGCGCCAGGTGGCGCAGGCGGTCGGCCACACCGCCGGCGCCGGCGGCGGCGAGTCCGCTCGCCGGCAGCCAGCCGAGCCCGGCGGCAAAAACCAGGATCAGAACGAGCGCCAGCCAGAAGGTCGGCAGCGACACGCTCGCGAAGCACGCCAGGTTGATCGCGCCGTCGAGCCGCGAGCTCGGCCGCCGCGCCGCCGCCACCCCGAGCGGCAGGGCCAGCCCCAGCGCAGCGACAAAGCTCGACCCCATCAGCACGAGCGAGTTGCCGAGCGGCGCCAGCAGCGTCGACCATACCGGCGCGGCGAAGAGGCGCGAATAGCCGAGATCACCTTGGAGCGCCTGGCCGGCCCAATTCAGATAGCGGACGAGCAGCGGCCGGTCCAACCCGTAGAGCGCCTTCAGCCGCGCCACGTCGGCGGCGCCGATGCGCGGGTCGGCCTGGCGCATCAGGTCGATCGGGTCGCCCGGCATCAGCCCCAAGAGGCCATAGATGAGGAACGACATCAGCACCAATAGCGCGGCGATCTCGATCAGGCGGACGGCGGCGAAGCGAAGCATATCGTCAGGGCTGCGCCTTCCAGTCGGTGATCCACAATGTCGTCGGATATTGGTTGCCGGTCGGGCGCACCCCGCTCAGCCATTTCGGCAGGATGAACGCATCCGAGCGGAAATAAAGCGGCAGCGAGGGCAGTTCGGTGGCGTAAAGGCGCTGCATCTCGGCCCATAGCGTCTGGCGCTTGGCGGGGTCGAGCTCGATTTCGGCGGCATCGATCAGGCGGTCCATCGCCGGGCTTTTGAAGCCCGGCGTGTTCTGGCCGGCAAAGCCGTTGGCGGCGTTCGGGATCTCGGTCGAGTAGAGGGTCGAGCGCGGCACGTCCTCGGGCGCGCTGATCCAGGCATACATCGCCATGTCGAAATTGCGGTGCGGCAGCGTCTCGCCGAAGAGGACGCGCGCTGGCTCGTTCTTGATGCGGATATCGATGCCGAGCTTGCGCCACTCGCTCTGCAACACCTGCTCGACCAGCTCGCGGGTGCGGTTGCCGGCCGTCGTCATCAGTTCGAAGGACAGGCTGTCGCCCTGTGCGTTGCGCCTGACCGCACCGCCCTGCGGGTGCCACCCCGCCGCGTCGAGGAGGCTCGCGGCGCGCGCCGGATCGTATGGATAGCGCGGCGTGTCGCCGGTGAAACCGCTGTCGAGCGGGTTGACGAAGCTGTCGGCGACCTGCTGACGCCCGGCAAAGAGCGAATTGCTGATCGCCGCGCGGTCGAGGCCGTAGAGCAGCGCCTGGCGGACGCGCCGATCGGCCAGCGCCGGCCGGTCGAGATTGAGGTCGACATGCTCGTAGGTCAGCCCCGGCTTGTAGAGCACGCGAAATGCGCCCCCGTGCGCCTTGTCGAAGGCGAGCGCCTCGTCGATCGAGAGCCCGAGTTCGCCCGCCACCATGTCGATCGCGCCCGAGAGCAAATTGGCCTGGAGCGCGGCGGTATTCTCGATCGCCCGCACGCTTATCCGGCGAAACGGCGGTGGCGGCCCGGTCCAGTACGGGTTCGGCTCGAGCAAGAGATGCGAACCGGTCGCCACCTCGCTGATCCGGTAGGGCCCGTTATAGAGCCCCGGATTGGTCGGGTCGGTGCGGTAGTGCGTGCGCACCCGGTATTGCGCCGGGTCGGCAAAGGCCTCGCGCTCGAGATGCGCCGGCAGCAGCACGAAATCGTTGATCGCGGCATAGTCGAAGGTCAGCTTGTCGACGTGCAGGGTGAAGGTTTTGTCGTCCTTGACGTCGATGCTGGTGATCCGGCGGTAGAATTCGGCGTTGGCGACGGCGCTCTGCGGGTCGCGGCCGACCTGATAGGTAAAGAGCACATCCGCCGTCGTGACCGGCACGCCGTCGCCCCATTTCGCGTCCGGACGGATCTGGTAGGTGAGCTCGACCCCCTTCTTGCCGCTGCCGAGATCGACCGGAACCGCCAACCTGTTGTCGAGCGACGGCAGCCGGGTGCACAACAGGCAGACGAGGCGCCAATCCGCGTCGTAGACCGTGAAGGGCCTCAGCGTCATGCCGAGCACGTAGCTCTTCGCCGCCATCGCGTCGATGTCCGGGTTGAGGGTCGCCGGAAACTGGGTCACCCCGATCGTCAGCGAATCGTGCTGGGCGGCCCTTCCCGGCGAGCCCGCCAGCAACGCCACCGCGAGGGCGCAAACCAGCCTTCCCAGCAGGGGGAAGCGGCCCCGCCCGGGCAACCAACGCGATCCTCCAAAAAGGCTTGTCCGCAGCACGGAAAACGCCCTCAAGTGCTTGAACGCGAGCGCTTTCGGTCATATTATCGCGCGCTGGCGAGGTCGGATACGTGACGCCTCAGAGTTGCGTGTTCGCGGGAAGGAAGCAACGATCCCGTTTGTTTCAGGCCCGAACGGCCACACCCGAACGGCCACAGGGGCCACCCTCGGGTAGTGCGAGTTTTTATCAGCGTGTAGTCAACTCCAGAACTGCCACAGAGGACAGAGCCATGAAGCAACTCTTGAATGGCGTCGCGATCGCCGCCGCCCTGGTGATCGCCGCACCCGCCTTCGCGCAGGCCCCGCCAACCTCGCCCGACATGGGAAAGAAGGCGAGCGGGGGGGCTGGCAGAAGCGTCGGCCGAGTCGCGCCCGCGCCGGCCGCGGCACCGGCTGCTGCCGCCGCACCGGCGCAAATGCACCATCGGCCGATGCACCATCACATGGCCCATCATGGGCACATGGGCAAGAAGAGCGGTGGCGATGCGATGACCGACCAGCTCAATCGCGAAGAATTGGCGCGCATCCAAGGCGGCGCCCCGGGCGCACCGATGCCGCCGCCACCGGGAGCCGGTCCGCGGCCCAGCGGCCACTGATCGCCACGCTGATCCGGTATCACAAGGGGGCCCTCGGGCCCCCTTGTTGAGTTACGGCTGATTTTCCCCGCGCCACCCGGTCGTCTGACGTCCGCGGCGGGCCTCTAGTCTGACTTCACGTTTCATTAAAGCCGCTGCGCGATATTGCCGGCGTGACACCAGCGCTGACGCCAGCAATGTCAATGAACCTCGACCTCGAGGTCGAACTGCCGCCGCCGGAGTGGATAGTGCACTTCGTCGAAGACATTCCGACCGCGGTTGCGGTGTTCGATGGCGAGTTGCGCTATGTCGCGGCCAACGCGGCATGGCTCGACATCTTCTGCCTCGGCGCCGCGCCGGTGGCCGGTCGGCGCCACGACGAGATCGCCCCGCAGGGCGGCCCGCAACTCACCCTATTGCAGCGCCGCGCCCTGGCCGGCGAGGCGGTGACGGGCGGCGCCTTCTTCGACGCCGCCGCCGGCGAGGGAAGGCACTGCGCCCTTAGCGTGCGCCCGCGGCGCAGCCGCCACGGCACGGTATTGGGCGTCATCGCCGCGCTGCACGAGAGTGCGGCGGCGAGCGAGCGATCGGCGCCGGAAGCGGGGTCCGACCGCTTGACCGGGATCGCCGGGCGCGACCATTTCCTGACGCGGCTGCGGGCGGCGCTGCCGCCAGGCGGCGCTGCGTCACAAGGCGCATCGGTCCAGGGCGCCGCGGTACAGGGCGCACCGGTATTCCTGCTCGACATCGACGACTTCAAGGGCGTCAACGAGCTCTACGGTACACGCGTCGGCGACCGGGTGCTGAAGACCGTCGCCACCCGGCTCTTGACCGGCGTCAGGTCGCAGGTGGTACCCGCCGAGCAATCCGATGGCCGCGCGGGCATGTCGGACACCGATTTGGTTGCCCGCCTCGGCGCCGACGAATTCGCTGTCCTCCTCGGCAGCGCGCTGCCGAGCCGCGGCGACGCCGACGCCTTTGCCCGCCGGCTCTTGCAATTGGTCGAGACGCCGGTGGTGGTCGGCGAGCAGCGTATCCGCCTGACCGCCAATGTCGGCTACATCGTTCCGCGTCCGACGCACCGCAGCGCCGACGATGTGATGCGCGACCTCAACATCGCGCTGCGCGAAGCGAAGGCGCAGGGCCCCAACAACGCCCGAGCCTGGGAGCCGGCGTTGGCGGGCACCGCCGGCCGTCGGCTGGTCATGCTCGACCAGCTGCGCCGCGCGCTCGAAGAGGGCGAGTTCGTGCTGCATTACCAGCCGATCCTCAACCTCGCCGACGACCGGGTCGTCGGCGCCGAGGCGCTCTTGCGCTGGAACCATCCGAGCGACGGGCTGATGCCCCCGGCGGAGTTCCTGCCGCTCCTCGAGGAGAGCGGGTTGATCGTGCCGGTCGGCGCCTGGGTGATCCGCGAGGTGGTGCGCCAGATGCAGGTCTGGCAGATGCTTTACGGCCGCGACATGCTCGAATGGGTCGCGGTCAATGTCTCGGCCCGGCAGTTCAACGACCCCTCGCTCCTGCTCGCCACCCTCGGCGAAATCAACCACAGCGGGTTTCCGCTCGACCGCCTCAAGATCGAAATCACCGAGTCGGCGGTGATGCGCAACCCGGAAGCAACCCGGGGCGTGCTCGGCCAATTGCAGAAGCTCGGGATCAGCATCGCGCTCGACGATTTCGGGACCGGCTATTCGGCGCTCGGCGCCTTGCGCCATTACACCGTCGACACCATCAAGATCGACCGCGATTTCACCGCCCGCCTCGACACCGAGCACGGCCGCGAGCTGATGCTGGCGCTGCTGAAAATCTCCCGCCTGCACGGCGCGGTGGTGGTCGCCGAGGGCGTCGAGACGGCGTTGCAGCGCGACGTATTGCGCTCGTTCGGCTGCGATTTCGCCCAGGGCTACCTGTTCGCCAGGCCGATGGACGGCAGCTTCTTCGGCGCCTACGCGCTGACGCATTTGGTCGAGGACGCCGCGGTCGGCTAGTCCAGCGGCGATGCAGACCGAAAGACCATTGGTCGAGCAGCAAGCAGCCGGCGAGAGATCGTAGGCGGCTGAGGATTACGCTCAGAATGCCGGGTAGGGCGGGGCGGGCAGGACATGTTCCTCGACGCCCCGGACGCCGGGCATGGTTTCCGCCGCAACCCGCAGCGCTTGCCGCTTCTCTGGAGGCTCATCCTCCGAGATCCAGAAATGCACGGTGCCGTCCCGGACAATAACGTCCTCCGGCCAGACTTTCGCCCATTCCTCGCGGCCGAGCTCGGCGAGGAGCCGCTCGCGCAGCGAGCGGTCGTCCCCCTCGCCCTCGCGTGGCGGCGCACCTTTTGTCGCCCCGACCGCGCGCACGATATTGGCCCGGCTGATGATGCCGACGATCTTGCCGTCGCGCATCACCGGCACGCGCTTGACCCGCTTCGCCTCCAGCAATGCCGCGACGTCGGCGAGTTCGGTGTCCTCGGTGACGGTCACCACGGCGCGCGTCATGATGTCGTTGACCGTGCGGCCATGCGATTTGACGTAATCGCGGGCGAGGTCGGAGGCGAAATGGTCGAGCCACCATGAGCGGCGACGCACGCGATGGCGGCGCGCGGTGCCGATCTCGGCGCGGTGCAAGAGGTCGCCCTCGCTGATGACCCCAACGAGACGGCCACCCGCATCGACCACCGGGGCGCCGCTGATGCCGCGTTCCGCAAGCAGCGTCGCCAAGGCCTGGACCGTCATGTCCGGAGCCACGGTGATCACATCAGTTGTCATCACATCCATCGCGCGCATCGCGCACCTCCCTCTGTTCGAGAAACGTTCCCCGGATTACCCCGGGTTGTGGCGCAATTCTGGCGACTTTTGCTCCCGCGTTGCAAGTAGGTTAATCCGCCGCCCGCCGGAGCGGCAGGTTGCACTTAAGTCAAACCAGGCGTCTATGGCAGCGCTTGCGTCCGGGTGTAGCGGCGCCAGGCGCTCATCTGGATGGCCGAAGTGAGGCAATGCACGACGACCGGTTTCGTCTTGACCGCGAAGGCGCGGGCGATGCCGTCCGCGACCTCGGCTTCGCTCTTGATCGTGATGCCCTCGGCGCCGAACGAGCGGCCCCATTGGGCGAAATCGGGGTTGGTGAGGCGCGTCCCCTCCATGAACGGCCGCTCGGGGTAGCGCACGTAGGAGTGCATGCCGATCGTGCCATACATGCCGTTATCCGAGATGATCATGATCGGCGCGGCGCCGTATTGGAACGCGGTGGCGATCTCGTTGCCCGACATCAGGGTGCCGCCGTCGCCGACAAACGCGACGACCTGCGTCCCCGGCCGGCGCAGCGCCGCCGCCACCGCCATCGGCATCCCCGAGCCCATCGCGCCCACCACCGACGACAGAAACACCTGACCCTGGCGGAAGCCGATGTAGCGGTGGACAAAGCTGCCGAAATTGCCGGCGTCGGTGGTTACCGTCGCGTCGGGCGCGAGGTGCTTGTCGACTTCGCAGACGATCGCCGCGAAATTCACCCCGTCGGTCGTCGCCTCCCACTCCTTGGCGAGGAGCTTCCGGTGGATCGCGTGCAGCCCGGCGACCCACCCCTTGCGCTTTTGCGCGCCGGCCGGGGCGCCGCGCTGCAGCAGCGCCTTGATGACCTCGTGCGGGCTGGCGGGGATGCCGAGATCGGGGCGCCACACGCGCCCGACCTCGCCCGCATCGGGCCACACATGCACCAGCGGCAATTGCGGCTGCGGCGCCCTGGGGAAGCTGTAGGACTGGCTGACCGAGTCGGTCAGCCGCTCGCCGAGCGCGACCATCAAATCGGCCTTTTTCATCTCGCCGAGCAATGCCGGCGGCACGCGGATCCCCATGTAGCCGCCGTAATTGGGGTGGGTCGCGTCGAAGAGCTGCGGCCGCCGGTGGGTCGGGCTGATCGGCAGCACCCATTCCTCGGCCAGGCGGTTGAGGTCGGCGAAGGCCGAATTGTCGTGCACCGCGTCGGCGAGCAGCGCGCCGCCGACCAGGATCAGCGGCCGCTCGGCCTCAGCCAGCATATCGGCGAGGCGCTCCAGATCGGCGGCGCGCGGCCCGGCGACAACGCGCGGCCGCGCCGGGTTGAGTTCGGCCTCGGTCTCGGCGTCGAAAATGTCCTCGGGCAGGATCACCGCGACCGGGCCCGGCGTGCCGCTCTCCGCCAGGTGAAAGGCGCGGGCGAGCGCTTCCGAGGCCTGCTCCGGCTCATTGACCTCGATGACCTCTTTGGTGATGTCGGACAGGAGGCGCGAATAATTCTGCTCCTGCAAGGCGCCCCGCCCGAAATCGGCGCGCTCGACCTGGCCGACCAGGATGACCAGCGGGGTGGCGTCGTGATAGGCCGAATGCAGCGCCACCATCGCGTTCGAGAGGCCCGGCCCGCGCGATACGACGGCGACCCCGGCGCGGTCGCGCAACCGCCCGTCGGCCGCCGCCATAAAGCCGGCGCCGCCCTCGTGGCGGCACACGACGACGCGGATCGAGTTGCGCTCGATCAGCGCGCTGGTCAGTCCGATATAGCTCTCGCCGGGGACGCAGAACACCTGGTCGACATCATGCGCTTCCAGGCTCTCGGCCAACAGGCGTGCAACGGTGCGGCTCATCGAGGGCGTCTCCTTTTGTGTGGTATTTTGCGGCAAGCCATAGCGCAACCTTTCGTGGGCTGAAAGCCGCAAACCCATCACATGCCACGATCCCGACAAACGCGACTGTCTGCGAGGTTCAGGGTTCTACTGGATAGGATCGGCCTTCGCATGTCGCACAGCCGGCGCATCGACGGGTTGTGGGTCGGCTACTGGGTCGGCGATAACAAAAACCCCTCGGCCGCCCTCGACCGGGTCGAGACAGCCCTGGGTTTAATCAAGCTATATGATCCGGTTCGATATCGGCACCTCGTCCGCGACCTCGAACGTATTTGGGTTACCTTGTTGCCGGCAAGCCGCGCGCAATTCCGACGCGCGCTGAAAATGTGCGTGCTCGACGAACGGTATGTGCTGGCCGAGACGACGCAGCCGGAGCAGATCGCCTCGACGATCGTGCACGAAGCGACGCATGCGCGGCTGATAGGCTGCGGCATCGGTTATCAACCGGAAATGCGCGCCAGAGTGGAGGCTGCCTGCTTCCGCCGTCAGCGGGTATTCGCTGCAAGATTGCCCAACGGCGACCAGGCGCGCGAGGAAGCCGAGCGTCGTTTAACGGGTTATCCGTCTGAATTTTGGACGGATGCGTCCTTTGACGATCGCCACGAGCAGGGGATGGTCGATGGACTGCGCTATCTCGGCGCTTCGGAGCGTCTCATCCGAGCGGCGTTGCGATTGCACGCGCTGCTCCGGAGCAGCGGCAACCTGGTTAAGCGGCCGAACCGTCGTTTGCGCAAATAGCCGACCGATGCGGCTGACCCCGGCTTGACGCAACGCAGCGTTCGGCAAATCCTCGCCGGAACCCGGAGGAGCGCCACGCAGACTGTAGGGCGGAAGAGCGAAGCGTCTTCCGCCGTCTTGCAGCGAACCGTCGTGGCGGAAGGCGCTGCGCTTTTCCGCCCTACGGGGTTCCGCTAGGCTGCGCCGATTGAGACCGGGAGGAATGTCATGCAGATCGAGGCCGCGGTATTTCGCAAGGTGCATGCGCCGCTGACGATCGAGGCGGTCGATGTCGACAGGCCGCGGGGGCGCGAAGTCCTGGTGCGCACCGTCGCGACCGGCGTGTGCCACAGCGACCTGCATGTCGTCGATGGGCAGGGGCGCTTCCCGCTCGACCGGCCGATCGTGTTGGGGCACGAGGGCGCCGGCATCGTCGAGGCGACGGGCGGCGATGTCACGACCGTGCGGGTCGGCGACCATGTCGTCGCTTGCCTCTCGGGGTTTTGCGGCAGCTGCCCGCAATGCCTGTCGGGGCATCCCAATCTGTGCACCGGCGGCATCGTCACCCGCAAGGAGGGCGAGGCGCCGCGCCTCTCGCAGGGCGGCCAGCCGGTGCGCCAGTTCATCGGCATCTCGAGCTACGCGGAAAAGATGCTGCTGCACGAGAATTCGATCGTGCGGATCGACCCCGATTTGCCCTTGGACCGCGCTGCGCTGGTCGGCTGCGGAGTCCTGACCGGGGTCGGCGCGGCCTTGCGCAGCTCTGGCCTCCAGGCCGGGCAGACCGTGGCCGTGTATGGCTGCGGCGGGGTCGGGCTGTCGATCGTCCAGGGGGCGCGGATCGGCGGCGCGCGCCAGATCATCGCGGTCGACATGTTTCCGCAGAAGGAGGAGATGGCGAGACGCGCCGGCGCGACGCATTTCGTCAATTCGAGCGAGGAGGATCCGGTAAAGGCGGTGCGCGCGTTGACCGGCGGGCTTGGCGTCGATCACGCGTTCGAGGCGGTCGGCTTGGCGAAATTATGCCGCCAGGCGATCGAGAGCCTTGCGATCCGTGGCACCGCGACGATCGTCGGCGTCCTGCCGCCCGACGCCGAGATTGCGTTTCCGTGGATGGCGATCAGGCCCGAATGCAAGGTGCAGACTTCCCGCATGGGCTCCAACCAGTTCCGCACCGACATCCCGAACTATCTCGAATTCTACCGCCAGGGCCGGCTAGACCTCGACGCGATGGTGACCAAGCGCGGCCGCCTCTCCGACATCAACGAAGCCTTCCGCGCGATGAAGGCCGGCGAGGTCGCGCGCACCGTGCTGATGTTCGATTGAGCGCGCGCGCCTCAGCGGATCAGGACGATCTCTACGCCGACATCGACACTCGCCCAGGCCCTGTCGGCGGTTACGACCGGCCCGGCGAGATGCCGGCCGAGCGCGAGGCAGGCGCGGTCGCCCAGCGACAGGCCGGCATGCCGCGTTGCGGCACGCAGCCGCGCCGCCGCCTGCGCCTGCGGCCGGTCAAAAGCGACAACCCGCAGATTCAATGTCGCAAGCGCGCTGGCGGCGTCGCTCTCGGGCATGCCGAGGTCCAACAGCCGCGCCAGCACCTCCGACAGGTTTACCGCGCTGATCGCGGCATTGGTGAGAAGCTGCGGGTCGAACCGGGTGAACGGCTCGCCGATCAGGAGCGCGAGGACCGCAGAGGCATCTGCAACGATGTCGCCATCATTCACGAGCCGCCTCGTCGCGGCGTTCGTCGATCAGTTCCTGCACGAGGTCGCGCCCCGGCGGCAGGTAACGGGCTACGATGGCCTGCGCCTCCTTGATTGCCTGACGCCGCGTGCGCAAGCGTAGTTCGCCATCGCCGACCGGCTCGATCAGCAGGTCGTCGCCGGGTTTCAGCCCGGCGGCCGCCCGGCATTCGGCCGGGATGACGATGCGTCCCTGCTTGTTGATCCGGGCCTTGCCCTGCATGGCCCACTCCGTTTTAGTGACATTAAATATAGAAATGACACTTCTGAAATAGCATGTCAATATTCCGCGCGAAATTTGGTGCCGAGCTGATGTCGCAAGCCGATGATATACAACCCCGATCATCGCTCAAACCCGGGCCGGCGCGCCGCTGGGTCGGCGGGGGCGGGGCGGTCGCGATCCCCCGCAACATCTACCGCTACATTCTCGAAACCGGCGGCTGGCACCAGCTGGTGCTGGTCGGACTGACGATCGCGGTATTCCTGCTCGAAATCGTGCCGCTCGAGCTGCAGCGCCGGATCGTCGACGACATCGTCAAGACGCGGCCCTATTGGTCGATCGTCGTGCTGTGCGCGGTCTACGCCGGCACGGTATTGCTGCAGGGCGGCACCAAGCTCGTCCTCAACATCTACCGCAGCTGGGTCGGCGAGCGCGCGACACGCGACCTGCGCCGCCGGGTGCATGTGCTAATCAGCTCGTCCTCGGCCGCCTCCTCGACGCCGGAGGCGGAAGGCATCCAGGCCTCGATGATCGTCGCCGAAGTTGAATCGATCGGCGGCTTTGTCGGCGGCAGCGTTTCCGAGCCCTTGCTGCAGGGCGGCATCCTGCTCTCGGTGCTGGCCTATATGGTCCACGTCGATTTCTCGATGGCCGCGACGGCGTTCGCCCTCTTCGTGCCGCAGCTGGTGTTCGTGCCGCTGATGCAAGGCGCGATGAACCGGCGCACCCGCGCCCGCGTGCAGATCATCCGCCAGCTCAGCGTCAGCGTCGTCGAAGAGGGACACGACCACGACGCGGCGCGCGAGCGCGCCGACGACGAGCGCATCGCGCGCGTCTTCGAGCTCAACATGGGGGTCTTCCGCCTCAAGTTCTCGATGAACTTCCTGATGAACCTCAGCACCCAGCTGCAGATCATCGGCGTGCTGCTGGTCGGCGGCTGGGCGGTCTATCAGCATCACCTGGCAGTCGGCGGGGTGGTCGCCTTCATCTCGGGGATCGGCCGCATCACCGACCCGTGGGGCGATCTGGTCAATTATTTCCGCGACGTCAATCTGACCCATGTCCGCTACGCGCTGGTGCGCGACGCGGTCGAGCAGCAAGTGCAGGACGCCGGCTCGGAAAATACCTGACCGGCCGCGCCGGCGCCGCTATTGTGCCGGCGCTCGACGGCGGCAATTCGAGGGTTCGCGCCATGCTGACCACCACACGCGACATGATATTGCCGACCGCGATCACCGGCTCCTACCCGCGCCCGCTATGGTTCGACGCCAGCCTCCAGGGGCGCTCGTTCAAGACGATGCTGGGGGATTCCTTATTCCGCGAGCAGTACCTCGACGCCGTCGCCGCCGTCATCAACGCGCAGGAAGCCGCCGGGCTCGACATCGTCACCGACGGCGACAGCCGGTTCGACCTCGCGGTCGGCGGCAAATCGTGGTTTTTCTACCCGATCGAGCGCCTGGGCGGCGTTCACGGCCACCGCGACACCTCGCGCGGCTGGATGCAGCGCCACGGCCTCAGGCCGGGCAAGATATTGTGGGAGGTGCAGGAGGCCTACCAGCCGGGCATCGTCACCGAGAAACTCTCGCGCGGGCCGCTCGAATACACCGCGATCTGGCAGGTGGCGCAGCGGATGAGCGACAAGCCGGTCAAGTTCGGTGCGATCTGCGCGCCGGCCTTGGCCTCGATGCTGTGGGATGAGCATTACCACGACGACAGGGCGATGGTGCTCGATCTCTGCGACATCATGAACGCCGAGTTCCGCGAGCTGGCGGCGGCCGGCTGCCCGGTGATCCAGGTCGAGGAGCCGCGCCAGCACGGCCTGACGACGCTGCCCGACTGCAAGGACAGCGACCTCGAATGGCACACCGAAGCCTTCAACCGCCAGCTTGAGGGCGTCGAGGCCGAGATCTGGGTGCATACCTGCTGGGGCAACCCCAACCAGCAGCGCGTCTATGACCCGCTGCCGAGCTACGAACGGGCGCTGCCGCACCTCTTGCAGCTGAAATGCGACGTCATCACCTTCGAATGCGCCTCGAGCGGCGGCAAGGATCTGCCGCTCTTTGCCAAATTCAAGACCGACAAGAAGATCGGCATCGGCGTCGTCAGCCATACCGATACCAATGTCGAGCCGCCCGAGAAGGTGGCGGGCCTGATCAGGAAGGCATTGGAATACATCCCGCCCGAGCGGCTCATCGTCACCACCGATTGCGGCTTCGGGCGCGAGGGCCTGTCGCGCCGCATCGCGTATTACAAATGCGTCGCGCTGGTCGAAGGCACCAACATCGTGCGCCGCGAACTGGGACTGCCCGAAGCCCACATCCGCGCCGCCGACCCCCGCCTCTATTTCGCGGGCACGGGCGGGCAGGCCTAAATACCCCGCCTCATTCCAGTTTCCGCTGGCGTGACAGAACGTTTTGAAAAAGCTATTTCTGATGTTCATTCCAGTCCTGTAGCAGACTGATCGCCTTCAAATAGTTTGGCCTTAGCTCTCTAATATGCCATTCGCGTTGAGCGGGTGTCGTCGGTTCCCAGCCGCCAGCGCCAGCGTAAAGGGATCCGAGTACAGTAACCCGACCTAGCTCGGGAGCAATATCGATCACATCCGATGCTTTGAACTCTAATATCAGTTCCTCGATTGCGGAGAGGGGCTTCGCGATTACGGCGAAGTTTTCATAGACGTAGCAGAACCAGATCACGTACATCCGCGTCCGCCAATCTCGCAGATCGTTGTCGGGAGACGGCTCGGTGCAATTATCACGACCAGCGCGTCGTACAGGTGCGCCCGGATCGACCCCGTCCGCGACATATCCGGCGGCGCGTGCCAGTCCGATTTCTCCCGGCGTAAGCGCCCTGAGCAACGGATAATCCAGCGGGACCGGCGGGGCGGCGTCGAATTGAATCATCTCATGCCGCGAGTTCGAGCGTCTCGCCGATCTGCGCCGGGCCGGAGATCGGTGCAGGCTCGGCCCCGAAGCGCTGCCTCCGCCTCGTCGGCGGGCCGCGCGAAATTCACCGCCTCCATCGCGCCGAACGCGATGCGGCTCGATTGCGGCATGGCTCGTCCTCCCCCTTGTCGTGTAGCATCATAGCATCACCAGCGCCGCGAGAGCCGCGATGACACCTGACGAATACCTCAGCCGCGTGCGGGCCTTGCTGCCGGGCTTGCGCGAGCGGGCGCCGCGCGCCGAAGCGCTGCGCCGGCTGCCCGAGGAAAGCTTCGCCGAATTCCAACAGCACGGCCTCTTGCGCGCGCTGCAGCCGAAGCGCTACGGCGGCTTCGAGCTCGACCCCGCGGTGTTCTACCAGGCGGTCACCGAAGTCGCCGCGGTGTGCGGGTCGAGCGGCTGGGTCTTCGCCGTCCTCGCGGCGCACAACTGGCATCTGGCGATCTTCCCGCCGCAGGCCCAGGAAGATGTCTGGGGCGCCGACGACAGCGCGCAGATATCGACTTCGCTCGCGCCGACGGGGACGGTCGAGCGCGCCCCCGGCGGCTTCCGCCTCAGCGGTCGCTGGTCCTTTTCGAGCGGCTGCGATTATTGCCAATGGGCCGCGCTGGGCGGCCTGGCGCCGCCCCTCGAAAGCGGCACCCCGCCCGACGCGCGGCTCTTTCTGGTGCCGCGCGCCCAGTACAAGATCGAGGACAACTGGCACGTCACCGGTCTCTGCGCTACCGGCAGCAAGGATCTCGTCGTCGCCGACGCATTCGTGCCGGAGTACCGCACCCATTCCTACGTCGACGCATTTCACCTGCGCCACCCCGGCGCCGCGGTCAACGACGCGCCGCTCTACCGGCTGCCGTTTTCCCTGATATTCCGCTACGGCATCACCGCGCCGACGATCGGCGTCGCGCTCGGCGCGCTCGATGCCTTTCGCGAGCAGTCGCGCCGCCGCATCAACCAGACCACCCGCTCCGCCACCGCCGAGGACCCGTTCATCCAGCACCGCCTCGCCGAGTCGGCGGCCGAGATCGACGCGGCCCGCGAGCGCATGCTCGGCAATTTCGCCGAGATGATGCGCCTCGCCCGCGCCGGCGAGGAGATCCCGTTGACGCAGCGCGCGCGCTATCGCTGGGACGCCGGCAAGGCGGTCGAGTGGAGCGTGCGCAGCGTCGACCGGCTGTTCGAGGCGAGCGGCGGACGCGGCATCTTTCTCAGCAACCCGATCCAGCGCGCCTGGCGCGACGTCCACGCGATGCGCGCCCACACCGGCAACAACCCGGAGCACGGCGCGATGGTGTTCGCCCGCTCCGAACTCGGCCTGCCGCCGACTGACATAAGGTTTTGAATGGGATCGCTATGGGACATGAGAGGTTGATCGGTCTTGGCGCGCTCGACCCTGGTTGGACGTAAACCGGCAGGGCGTTTCCTGCACCGGGGCTCCATTACCGGTTCAAATCGCGATCCTGGTCTCGATCGCGTCGTAATCGGCGCGGATGCCACCGTCCGTTGTCTCAAGGAGGCCGGCGGCGGTCAGCGCCTGGACGTCGGCGTGAACGTTGCTGTAGTCGCGGCCCAGCGCCTTGGCCAGCGCCCGAACGCTGGCGACTTTGTGCCGATGGACATAGCGCAATAGCTCCATGCGCTTTCCGGTCAACACCCGGGCGAGGGCGTCCCAGCTCTCGAACGCCAGATGGCGCTCGCGGAACGATTCGCCGCGCTCGGCCCGGTGCCAGGCATCGACAAACCCACTTGCGGCGTTCTCTTCGATCGACCCGCCGACCGTCACCTTGATGTCGTTCATTTTATGCCTCTCAAGGCCCGGACGTCGGACCAGAAATCAACCATCAGCTGCTCAACGCTGCTAAACGTGTAGGGTGCCTCGACCCCCTGGAGATGCCGGTGATCGCCTTTGCCACGCTCGTTGTCATAGCCAACCTCGCGGACACCTGGGCGGCCATAGAACAACGAGTATTTGAGATCGTGCGCCGACGGTGGAACCGGCGACGGAACGCGCCAGAGCACCATTTCCACGATCGCGCCGTCGTCATAATCGATGCGCTGGTAGTGAAGGAGCTCCGCGTCCATTGAGAAAACAGATGGCCGTCAACACCACATGGTGTCAAGGGCCACAAGCCGGCTGACACTGATCCCGAAATCTCCGCATGCCGCTACTGTCCTCCGCCGCGATGCTGGCGCCGTTTCGGGTGCGCAGCTTCCGCTTCCAGTTCCCGGCCGATTTCGCGACCTCGTGGGGCAGCGAAATGGAGAATCTGGTGCTCGGCTGGTACATCCTCGTTGAGACCGGCTCGGTCTTGGCGCTGACCCTGTTCTGGGCGCTGCTCTACCTCGGAACGCTGCTGGCGCCGGTCTTCGGGATGATCGGCGACCGCATCGGCCACCGCATCGTCTTGTGCTCGATGCGCGCCGCCTACGCGCTGCTCGGCAGCACCGTGACCGTGCTCGCCTTCGCCGGCGCGCTGCGCCCGAGCTACGTCTTCGTCATCGCGACGCTGTCGGGGCTGATCCGGCCGTCCGACCAGGGCATGCGCAACGCGCTGGTCGCGGCGACGATGCCGGCCCAGACGCTGATGGCGACGATGGGCGTCTCGCGCACGACCTCGGATTCAGCGCGTATTTTCGGCTCGCTCGCCGGCGCCGGCCTCTTCGCGGCGTTCGGGCTCGGCCCGGTCTATCTGGTGATCGCGACGTTCTACGGGCTCGGCTTCGGGTTGACCCTCGGCGTCGCGCCCGGCCGGCCGCTGGCCGGGCCCGAGGGCGCCGCCCGGCCCACGCTGTGGCGCGACCTGACCGAGGGCCTCGCCTATGTATGGGACACGCCGGTGTCGCTGGCGGCGCTGTGGCTGGCGTTTCTCGTCAACCTGACGGCCTTCCCGCTGACCAGCGGCCTCCTGCCCTACGTCGCGCGCGACGTCTACCGCATCGGCGAAACCGGTCTCGGCACGCTGGTCGCCAGCTTCGCGCTCGGCTCGCTCCTCGGCTCGATCGCGGTTAGCCTGGTCGGGCGGACGCTGCGCCCGGCGCGCATGATGGTCCTCTTCGCGCTCGGCTGGTACGCGGCGCTCTTCGTCTTCGTCAACCTGAAGAGCCCGGTCAGCGGCCGCATGGTGCTGGTCATC
>Ga0209579_10000327_pt1 | contig 54514 bp, 38 predicted proteins | sample Coa_R1_2_FD_187152 | JGI IMG/M metagenome (GOLD analysis project Ga0209579, IMG submission 187152) | Surface soil microbial communities from Centralia Pennsylvania, which are recovering from an underground coalmine fire - Coalmine... | ecosystem: Environmental > Terrestrial > Soil >...
GACGCCGACGGTGGTGACCGTGGGCGGCGGCACGACAAGGGGCTGCAATACCGCGAAGCCTTTCGGGTTCGAGCCGTCCACCCCCGGGTAGATGTTTGACACCAGCCTGGTGCCGAGGGCGGTGCCGTCGGTGATCCACAGCTCGATGCCGTGCGTCCCGTCGTCGGCCTGGAATACCGCCTGGCCGTTGCCGATCGCGCTTATATAGTTTGGGCTGGACGAACCGCTCGGGTTGATCGTGATCTCCTTGGTGCCGGTGGCGCTGCCGTCAGTTACCCACAGCTGCGATGTGGCGCCGTCGAAAGCCCGGAACAGCACCTTGCCGTTACCCAGCGCCGTCAAATCCTGCGGGTCGGATGAACCCGCTCCGGCATCGATGTCCTTGACCAATATCGTCCCGGCCGCGGTGCCGTCGGTCACCCAAAGTTCGGAACCGTGCGTCGCGTCGCCGGCCTGGAACACCGCCTTGCCGTTGCCCAGCGCCGTCAATTCATAGGGCACCGAACTGGCCGCCCCTGGATAGATGTCCTTAACCAATATGGTGCCGGCGGCGGTGCCGTCGGTCACCCACAGTTCAATGCCATGAGTGCCGTCGTCGGCCTGGAACACCGCCTTGCCGGTGGCGTCGCCGAGCGCCACGATGCCGCCGGTCACGGCGATGCCGCCCGGGGTCGAGCTGTATCGTCCGGGATCGATGTCCTTGACCAATTTCGTGCCGGCGGCGGTGCCGTCAGTCACCCAAAGCTCAACGCCGTGGGGCGTCGAGCCGCTGATGCTGTTGGTTCCGTCGCTGGCCTGAAAGACCGCCTTGCCGTTGCCGAGCACCGTGATATGGCTCGGGTAGGAATTGTTGAAGCCGGCATAGATGTCGGAGATGCGATGGGTGCCGGCGCTGGTGCCGTCGGTCGCCCACAGTTCATTGCCATAGGTCGCGTCGGTAGCGCTGAACAGCGCCTTGCTGCCGAGCACGGTGATGTTGCTCGGGTTGTATGCGGTGTCGGTGCCGCTTTTAGTGGTGTCGGTGAGGGCGAGTTGCGTGGTGCCGGCGCTGGTGCCGTCGGTGATCCACAACCCGGTTCCGACCGAGGTGCCATTATCGGCGCTGAACAGCGCTTTGCTGCCGAACGCCACGATGCCCCAATGGCCGTAGCCGCCCGGATAGGAACCGGTGGTCGGGTTGATGTTTTTGATCATCTTGGTGCCGGCGGCGGTGCCGTCGGTGACCCACAGCTCCTTGCCGTTGGTCCCGTCGTCGGCGGCGAAGACGGCCAGGCCGGTCCCGGCCAGCGAAGTAATGTAGAGGGGGTACGAGCCGCCGGCGCCGGGGTAAATGTTAGTAACGCGCGAGGTTGTGGTGCCGTCGGTAACCCAGAGTTCGGTGCCGTTCGTCCCGTCGTTGGCACTGAACAGGATCTTGGTCGCCATCAATGTTCTCCGATCCCGTGCCGGCAGCGGGATGGATCGCGTCATGCGCCAGCCACCGCGCCGAGATTTCCCATCTTTTTATAGAAATTTCCGGGATATACAATCCTCTGCGGCAGCTTAAGACCTTGGCTCGATCCCTGCGATCTCCTCGCGCAACATCTCCAGTCTCAACCACTGCTCCTCGGCTGCCGCCAGTTCATCGCGCGCGGCGGCGAGCGCCCGCGTTGTCACGCCAAACCGTGCCGGATCGCGGGTATATAGATCCGGGTCGGCCAGGGTGGCGTTCAGCTCTGCCATCCGCGTTTCCAGTGCCGCAATCCGGTTCGGTAGGGCTTGCAACGCGCGCTGGTCGCTGAACGTCATGCGCCGCGCGAGGCCGGCCGGCGATGCGCTCATCCGCGGCGCCGGCCGGGCTTGCCTGGTGCCGCGGAGCTTGGGCGGCGCAGCGCGAGGCGCCGCGTCCCGCTGTGCCAGCATGTCGGTGTAGCCACCGGCGTATTCGGTCCACCGTCCGTTACCGTCGCCGGCGATGACCGACGTCACCACGCGGTCGAGGAAGTCGCGGTCGTGGCTGACGAGCAGCACCGTGCCGGCGTATTCGGCCAGCTTTTCCTGCAACAGGTCGAGCGTTTCCAGATCGAGATCGTTGGTCGGCTCGTCGAGCACCAGGAGGTTCGACGGGCGGGCAAAGGCGCGGGCCAGCGTGATCCGCGCGCGTTCGCCGCCGGACAGGACGCCGACCGGGGTGCGGGCCTGCTCGGGGCGGAACAGGAAGTCCTTCAGGTAACCGATTACATGCCGGCTCTGACCGCCCACCGACAGCGTGTCGCCGCTGCCGCCGGTCAGCGCCGCGGCCAGGGTCTGCTGCGCGTCGAGGCTGTCGCGGCGCTGGTCGAGCGTCACCTGCGCCAGGTTCGTACCGAGGTGGATACTGCCGGCATCGGGTGTGAGCGCGCCGGTCAGCAGGTTGAGCAAGGTGGTTTTGCCGGCGCCGTTGGGCCCGACAATGCCGACCCGGTCGCCGCGCATGATCCGCGTCGAAAAATTCCGCACGATCATCCGCTCGCCATAAGCCTTCGAGATGCCCTCCGCCGCCGCGACCAGCCGGCCCGACAGATCGGCCTGCGCCGCGTCGAGCCGGGCCGTTCCGCTCGCCGCGCGATGCTCCCGGCGCCGGCGGCGCAGCGCGTGCAGCTCGGCGAGCCGCCGCTGGTTGCGGGTGCGCCGGGCGGTGACGCCATAACGCAGCCAGTCTTCCTCCATCGCGATCTTGCGACCGAGCTTGTGCTGTTCGCCCTCTTCCTGTTCGAGGATCGCGTCGCGCCAGGCTTCGAATGCCGAGAAGCCCTCGTCCAGCGTTCGGGTGATGCCGCGGTCGAGCCATACCGTGCCGCGCGAGAACCGTTCGAGCAGGCGGCGGTCATGGCTGATCAGCACGATGCCGGAGCGCAGCCCGGCCAGCTCATTTTCCAGCCACTCGATGCCCGGCAGGTCGAGATGATTGGTCGGTTCGTCGAGCAGCAGGATGTCGGGCGAGGGGGCCAGCGCCCGCGCCAGCGCGGCGCGGCGCGCCTCGCCGCCGGACAGGGAGGCGGGGTCTTCGTCCCCCGCGAGGCCGAGCTCCTTCAAGAGATAGAGCGCGCGGTGGCGACCGTCCGTTGCGGCGGCGCCGAACCCCGCCTCGACATAGGCGAGCGTGGTCTCGAAGCCGGACAAATCGGGTTCCTGCGACAGGTATTGGATCGCCGTTCCCGGCTGAAGGAAGCGCTCGCCGGCATCGGGCTGGACCAGCCCGGCGGCGATCCGCACCAGGGTCGATTTGCCGGAACCGTTGCGCCCGACCAGGCATATCCGATCGCCGGCGGCAACCGCCAGCGAAGCGCCGGAAAGCAGCGGCGCCGCCCCGAAGGTCAGGGTGATATCGTGCAGCAGAAGTAGCGGCGGCGGCATGTCTGGTTTATCGGCTCGGGCCTATCTTGGCATTTCATCGTGCCTCCCGCCATCGTCGGCCGGCTGCTATGCGCTTTCGCAGCGCGACAAGCTGGCGCTTCTTGGTGCTCGCGGTGGCGCTTTGCCTTGGGGTCACTGGACAAGGGCGCTCTGCCTGAGTAAGTCTCGACGATGGACGAGAGAGGCTTCAGCGTGCGCCAGATCTTGGCCGGCGCGGCGCCGCCCGACCGGCCGGTTACGGTCAAGGGCTGGGTGCGCACCAGGCGAGACTCGCGGGCCGGCATCTCGTTCGTGCACCTGTCGGACGGCTCCTCGTTCCAGCCGCTGCAGGTCGTCGCGCCGAACGCCTTGGCCAATTACGAGGGCGAGGTGCTGCGGTTGACGGCCGGCTGCGCGATCGCGGCGAGCGGCACCGTTGTACCGTCGCCGGCCAAGGGGCAGAAGTTCGAGCTGCAGGCGAGCGCGATCGAGGTGATCGGCTGGGTCGACGACCCCGACACCTATCCGATCCAGCCGAAGCCTCACACCCTCGAATTCCTCCGCGAGGTGGCGCATCTGCGGCCGCGCACCAACGTGATCGGCGCGGCGACGCGGGTGCGCCACACGCTGGCGCGGGCGATCCACCGTTTCTTCGACGACAACGGCTTCTTCTGGGTCAACACCCCGATCATCACCGCCTCCGACGCGGAGGGGGCGGGGGCGCTGTTCCGGGTGTCGACGCTCGACCTCGCCAACCTGCCGAAGACACCCGGGGGCGCGGTGGATTTCACCCAGGATTTCTTCGGCCGCGAGGCGTTCCTGACCGTCTCGGGCCAGCTCAACGTCGAGGCCTACTGTCTGGCGCTGACCAAGGTCTACACCTTCGGGCCGACCTTCCGGGCCGAAAACTCGAACACCAGCCGCCACCTCGCCGAGTTCTGGATGATCGAGCCAGAGGTCGCATTCGCCGATTTGGCGGACAATGCGAGCCTGGCGGAAGGGCTGCTGAAATACACGTTCGAGACGCTGCTGAACGAACGGGAGGAAGACCTCGCCTTCTTCGACGAGCGGATCGAGAAGGGGCTGGTCGCCAAACTGGCGGGGATCGTCGGCTCGGAGTTCGTCCGGATGGATTACGGCGAGGCGATCCAGGTGCTCGAACGGGCGAAGGGGCAAAAATTCGAGTTCCCGGTCGCGTGGGGCATCGACCTGCAATCGGAGCACGAGCGTTACCTCACCGAAAAGCACGCGAAAAAGCCGGTCATCGTGGTGAACTATCCGAAGGACATCAAAGCCTTCTACATGCGCGTCAACGACGACGGCCGGACCGTTGCGGCGATGGACGTGCTGGCGCCGGGGATCGGCGAGATCATCGGCGGCAGCCAGCGCGAGGAGCGGCTCGATGTGCTGGAGGCACGCATGGCCGAGCGCGCCATCGACCAGGAGCACTACGCCTGGTATCGCGACCTGCGCCGCTACGGCACGGTGCCGCACGCCGGCTTTGGCCTCGGCTTCGAGCGCACGATCGCCTATTCGACCGGCCTCGCCAATGTGCGCGACGCGATCCCGTTCCCGCGGACGCCTGGCAACGCGCGGTATTGATTATCGGGTGGGCCGGCGTGGCCCGATGGCGGGATAGCTCCATGCCTTCAGCTTGGCGAGCCCGGCGCGGTAGCCCTGGGTGCTGAGGCTCGAGTGATAGCTGCCGTCCTTGGTCATGACGTCGATCAGCACGAGCGAGCCGGCCGCGAGTTGGCCGGCCGCCGCCAGCGCCCCGCCCGGCGCGAACACGCAGTAACCGGGGCCGGTGCAGCCGATCCGCGGGTTTTTGTCGACTTGCAGCGTCGCCGCGAGCGGCGCCGGCTTCCCGACGATCGCCGCCACCCCGCTGTCGACGCCGATCGCCAGCACGAAGGAGCCGTCGACGCCGCGCGCGCTCCGCTGGTGGAACGGCACCATGATCGAGCACTGGGCGCCCGGCCCGGCGCCGTCGCATTCGGTCCGCCACTGGTCGGACTGAAACGTCTCGGCGGTGACGCCGGGAAGCGGCGAGAGCGCCGCGACGGTGAGCGCAACGGCCGCGAGGCGCGGGGCCATCACGCTGCGCCGGCCAGCGAAGCGGTCAAATCGCGGGCCGGCGTTCGCCATCGCGAAACCGCTTGCGGGCGAGCGCGCCGAGCCACTGGGTGACCGCCGCCAGCCGCCGCCTTGGGCCGATTTCGAGCCAGTACAGCGTCGCCGCGCCGGTCGACAGGCTGAGCTTGTAGCGGTCGCCGCCGGCCAGGAAGTCGTAGCGCTCGGCGCCCTCGGCCAGGTATCTCTCGATCGCAAGGTGATGGCAGGTCAGCCCGGGCTTGCGCTGCGCGTCGCTCGCTGCATAGTCGAACCCGCTCTGGTAGGCGTAAACCGTGCCGCGGTAGCGCAGGTTGTAGAGATAGCCGATCGCCTGCCCGCCCGCGCTGACGCGCATCAGGTCGATCGCGCCGCTGGCGAAGGCGCGGTCGATCAAGGTGTCATGAAAACGCCGGAAATCGGCGTTGGCGAAGGCGCCCGGGCGACCCCTTCCGGTCCAGTATCGCTGATGCAGTTCGGCCAGCCGGCCGAGAAAATCGCGAGTTTCCGCAATGCTCTCGGCGCGGCGCAGCGACAATTCGCCGGCGGCCTCGTAGCGCCGGCGCGATCGCCTGAGCTGGTAGCGGGTGTTGGCGCTCAGCCGATCGAGGTATCCCTCGCCCTGCTGGCGCAGCGCCCGCAGGTCGACAAACGGCGCGGCGCGGGTGGCGCGGATCGCGTGCGGATATGGACCGTGGCGCAGGGCGGCGAGATAGCTCTCCGGGATGCCGCTCAGGACCACACGGCGCGGCCGCCGCCCTCTTGCCCCGATTACGGCTTCCAGGCATTCGGCGATCGAACCGGCGGCGCGATCGCGCTCGATCAGGAACCCGTTATGTTCGACAAATACCGAGTCGAACCGCGCGATGCCGCTTTCGTTCAACAATAGATCGGAGCCGCCGAGCCGTCGGCGCCGGTTGAACAGCCCGAGGGCGACCGCGACGCCGCCCTCGCGCGCCTGCAGGAGAACCGGATTTGGAAACCGCTCGGATGCCAGACAGCCGACCCACGCCCAGCTCTGAAAGAACGACCCGTCGGCGCGCGCTTCCAGATCGCGCCACAATTCGCCGATGCGATCGAAATCAACCTCTTCGGACAGCTCGATCCGGCTCATCGCGAGCGCCGCGCGGCATCTGAGAAGGGCGGGCGGCGATGGCGACCACCCTCTTGCATGTCTTTCCGAGCTTTGCGGTCGGCGGGCAGCAGACCCGCTTCGCGACGATCGCCAACCGGCTCGGCGCCCCCTTTCGCCACCGCATCGTCGCGCTTGACGGGAAGGACGGCGCTCGGTCCCTCTTGGACCCCGCGCTCGACGTCGCGCTGCTGCCGCCCCCGGCGCCGGGTCCCGCCCGGCTGTGGCACATCGCCCGGCGGCTTGCCGCCAGCGAGGCGGCGGTTCTGTTGACCTACAATTGGGGCGCCATCGAGTGGGCGATCGTCAATCGCTTCTTCCCGCGGCTGCCGCATCTGCACTTCGAGGACGGCTTTGGACCCGACGAGGCGGACCGCCAGAAGCGTCGCCGGGTCTTCGTCCGGGCGCTGGCGCTGCGGCGCTCGGACGTGCTGGTGCCGGCGCGCACCCTGGCGCAGATCGCGACCCGGCGATGGCGCCTCGATCCTCGTCGCGTGCATTACATTCCCAACGGCATCGACCCCGCACGCTTCGACGGCGCGCCCGCTGACGGCCCGCCCCCATTCGCGCGCCGCGCCGGTGAGTGCATCATCGGCTCGTTTTCGCCGCTGCGCCCCGAGAAGAACATCGGCCGACTGCTGTCGGCCTTTGCCGAAATCGCGCCGGCGGCGGATTTGCCGGTCCGGCTGGTGATCTGCGGCGACGGTCCCGAACGCGGCCGGCTGGAGAACCTCGCCAACACGCTTGGCATTGCCGAGCGTGTGGTATTTACCGGCCATGTACCCGGTCCCGAAGCGGCGATGCGCGTCTTCGACCTGCTGGCGATGACCTCCGACACCGAGCAGATGCCCTATGCCGTAATGGAGGCGATGGCGGCGCGGCTGCCGGTCGTCGCCACCGATGTCGGCGACATCGCGGCGATGGTCGTGCCGGAAAACCGGCCGTTCATCGTGCCGCGCGACGACCCGGCCGCGCTCGTGGTGGCGCTGCGCCGGCTGTGCCGCGAGCCGGGGCTGCGGCGCAGCCTCGGCGCGCGCAACCGCGAACGCGTCGAGCGCGAATTCACCATCGCGCGCATGGCCGATGCGGTTCGCCACCTGCTCGACCTCGCTATCGCGGCAAGGGGCCGGGTGCGGGCTCGCGCGCCAGGGCTGCGGGGATGATCCCCGAGAGGCCGTTCACAGCGCCGAGAAACCGCTCTATTTGCGCGTGCGCGCGCTGCCGCGTGCCGGTCGCGTCGGTGGCGAGGATCGCGACGACCGGCGAGACGGCGCCGCGGCGCAGCGAGGCGACGGCTTGCCGCAGCCGGCTCGCGACGCCCGCCGCGCTCGGCCGCCCATCGATCCACAACGCCGCCGCAACCGTGGCAAAGCGTTCCTGTCCTGCCTCCTGCCCCGCGAGGTCGCTGAGGCGCCAGGGCGGGGTCGTCCCGCTGGCGATCTCGTCCCAGCCGGGCACAATCGCCGCGCCGCGCAAGGCGGCAAAGACCGGCCCGGCTCCGACATGCCGCGGAAACACCAGGAGGCGCAGGACGAGCCGCGCGTCGCCGCAGCGATAGGCCCGCGTCAGCTCGGGGCTCGTCACCGGTTGCAGCAGGTCCCCGGCGGCGGGCTTCACCACCGCACACCCCGCCGGCAGCGGCAAGGAAATCGGCGCCGCGCCGGCGATCTGTGCGGCACCCTGCGCCAGACTGTCGGCGGCGAGCCGCGGCAGGCTTGCCAACAACGCGACCGCGACGACCGCGACCACCGTCGCGCTTGCCTGCGTCGCGCGGGCGGGACGTGCGGCCGATAAGGCTGGCAGTACCGGCGCCGGCGATTGGCGAAACGGCAGGCCGGCGAGGATCAGCAACGCCGTGACGATCGCGAAAAACAGCCAGCCGTAGAGCACATGATCGACCGCGGCCGCCGGCGCGCTGCCGAGCAGATGGCCGAGATAGACGATGCCCAGCGCGCGCAACCCGTTGGCGACCACCGGCACGACCAGCGACAGCGCAATGAACAGCAGGCGGCGCTGTGGGCTCCGATACATGAGGCAGGCATAGAAGGCGCCGAACGCCACCGAGGCGATCAGGAACCTCAGCCCGGCACAGGCTTCGGCGACCAGGAAGCGCCCTTCCGGGATCTCGATCGTGACGCCGTCGATGAAATGCGGCACTTCGAGCAGCGTCAGCCCCGCTCCGATAAAACTGACCGTGAAATGCTGCAGCCACGGCACCAGGAACTCGCCGGTCGGCACCAGCAGAAAGAGATAGAGGGCCGGCGCCGCCAACACCCGCCAGGTGGGCGCGCCGAGCGTCGCCATCACCAGGACCTGCACGATTCCGATCGCCAGCAACTGGCGCGCCTCCATGATGCCGGCGCGCTCGGCGAGGAACCAGCAGAGCACGAGCGGCAGCGCCGCAGCCGCGATCGGCGGCGCCGGATGCGGGGTGGATTGGAGGACCGCGTCCCGCCGCGCGTAAAGCAGATAGGCCGCCATCGGCAGCACGAGGAAGCAATGGTTGAACGCGGTCGATGCGATCCAGACGCCGATCGCGGCGGCGATTTCGGCCGAATAGACGATGCCGAGAATGGCCAGGCCAGCGCCGAGCGCCAACACCGCCGTCAGCCAGGCGCGCCGCGCCTCGCCCAAGGGGGCAGCGGCACCGCGCGGCACCGGCAGCGGCGTCATCATGCGCTGACCCGCACCGCGGCCGGCTCGAGCGGCTCGAGGACAGCGTCGAGCCGCCGCAGCGTATCGGACCAGCGGTAGTTGCGCTCGACCACGGTACGCGCCGCTGCGCCCAGCCCCGGATGGCCGCCGTCGAGGATCGCGACAATTGCCTCGGCGATCTCCTCGGGGGTCGCGCGGACCAGCAGGTCGCGGCCCGGCACCGCGCGCAGGCCCTCGAAGGCTTCTGGCGTGGCCACCACCGGCCGGCGCATCGCCATCGCTTCCAGCACCTTGTTCTGGATACCGCGTGCAACCCGCAACGGCGCCACCACGGCATCTGCATGCGCGATGAAGGGGCGGACGTCGGGCACCCGTCCGGTGACATGGATCTGCGGCAGTTGGGCGAGTTGCCGCACGCCGCGGCTCGGTTTGGCGCCGACGATATGGAAGTGCACGTTAGGCTGGCGGCGCAGCAGCAGCGGCATCACCTCGCGGGCGAACCACCCGACCGCGTCACCGTTCGGCCAGTAATCCATGGTCCCGGTGAAGACGAGGTTGCTTGTGCCGGGCGGGAACGGCCGCGCGAAGGCGTGATCGGGCGAGAAACGGTCGAGGTCGACACCGTTCTCCACCCACCCGATCTTCTGCCGGCACTCGGGCGCCAGCGTCGCGAAGCGGCGCGCTTCGGCCGGCGAGACGAAGAGGGTCCTATCGAATTCGGCCGCCGCGCGGCGCTCGAGGGCGAGCAGCGTCTCGGCTTCGCGGCGGTAAAGCGCATCCAGCGGCCAGCCGAAACGGTCGGCGTACTCGCGCCACTTTTCGGAATCGACGTCGACCATGTCGAGAATGCGCAGCTTCACCTGCCTGCCTTCGGCATAGCGCGCCATGCCCGAGGAGAACGCGAACAATGCGTCGATGCGGCCGCCGGCGAGGCTGTCGTCGACCCAGCGGGCGAGACCCGGGTGATAGAACACGTCGGCGGTGAGCGGCTTGCCGCGCCGCAGACCGGCGAGCGCCCGCAGCTTTTGCAGCGACCCGCGAACCTCGAACGCGCCGACCCGGGCGCACACCCGGCGAAGCTCGGCAAGATGCGCCCGGTCGCGCGGGTCGTCGACGAGGCAGCCGAGGTGGATGCGATAGGATTTCGCGAGATGCGACAAGAGATGCCATGCCCTGATCTTGTCGCCCTTGTCGGGCGGGTAGGGCACGCGATGCGACAGGAACAATAGCTCCTTCATCTCTTCACCCGATGCCGCGCACGATCGCGGGGCCGAGCAAATTGGCAAGCGGCAGCGGCAGCCGCTTCCAGGCGGCGATCAGCAACCGGTATTTCGGGTTGAGCGGGTTGTGATCGGGGATCGGGCAGCCCGGGCGAAGCTGATACTGGTAGTGCAGCGGCTGCGGCGTGAAGCCCCAGAATTTCTTGAAATCGAAGGAGCCGGTGTCGAACTTGCTGCGCCCGAAATCGAATAGCCGGGCGCCGCGGTCGGCGGCCCGCCGCATGACTTCCCAATACATGAAGTCGTTGGCGGCGCGGTGGCGCGCTGCGGCAGTGCCGCCGCCATAATAGGGCAGCACCTCGTCGCGGAAGAAGAAGCTCAGCACGGCCGCGACCGGCCGCTCGCCGTCAAGGATGGTCAGGGTCTCGCAGCAATCGCGAAAGCGCTCGGCCAGGAGGCGGAAGTAGCGGCCGGAATATACCGGGGTGCCCAGGTTGCGCACGCTCTCGCTATACACCCGGTGCAGTCGGGCGGTGTCGTTGTCGACTTGCGAGCGCAGGCCGTTCTGGATGCCCTTGCGGACCATTGCGCGCTGCTTGCGCGGGATGGCCTTGAGATTGGCCTCCGGATCGGCCGCGATCGGCTTCCTGAAGGTGGCGTAGAGGTCGCTGCGGGTCGGCCACCCGGCGAGCGTCGGCTGGCGCATGCGGAATTCGATCGCATCGGCGCCGAGCCGCCGCATCAGATCGCGCGCGTGTCCGGTCAGTGCCTCCGAACTTGCCTGGTCGCTGGCGAGCGGCCCGCCATAAACGCAAAACGGCACCGAGACGAGCGTGTTGCCGAACAGCCGGCTGCGCAGGTGAACCAGCGGCAGCACGCCGCTGATCGCGCCATCCTGTTCCGCCATCAGAAAGTGGGTGCGGTGACGAAACGCCTGCTCGATGACCGGACGCCAGCCCGAGCGGTGGAAGAAGGTGCCGTCCGGTGCGTCCTCGACATAGCGGTCCCAGGCGGCTTCGGCCCGCGTGTCGAGCTCTCGGACTAGGGGCGGCACGGCCTTCAGCCGGCGCTTGCCGCAGTCGCCCGGACCTCGCCGGGCGCGGCAAGCTGGGTGAACACTCCGTCCATCCGGCCCCAGGCGAAGTCGCGCAGCAGCCGTTCGAGGCGGCGCGGCATGGCGGCGATATTGGTGTAGTGGCGCACCCGCGAGCGCAGCGAGAGCGGGCGCACGCGGGGCTGTCCGGCATCGATTTCCCAGGGGTGCAAATAGAAGATGCACGGCTGCCGCTCAGTAATATTGACGCGGCGCAAATTGCTGCGCGACAGCTGGTAGGGCAGCAGGCGAAAGTAGCCGCCGCCGGCGCATGGGTAGTTGCGCCCGCACAGCCGTCGCGTCGTCAGCGGCATCTCCCAGAGCGCGCCCGACGCCGGCCGAAAGGGAAAACGCGGCGCTGTCGGCGAGCCGTAGAGATCGTGCCGGATCGGATAGAGGCTGGAGCTGTAGTGGTAGTCTTCGCTTTCGAGGATGTCGTAGCTCCACGCGTTGCCGGCCCCGATCGAAAAGGTCGGCGCCCGGTAGCCATGCACGGCACAGCCGCCGATATCCTCGATCAGCCGCTTCGAGCGCCGCACATCCTCGCGCAGCTGCGTCGGGGTGAGCTGGTCGGCCCGCCGGTGATCGTAGCCGTGACTGGCCAGCTCGTGGCCGGCCGCCGCGATGCGGCGCACCATCGCCGGGTGGCGTTCGGCGATCCAGCCGAGGGTGAAGAACGTCGCGTGCGCCGAGGCGGCTGCGAAGAGCTCCAGCAGGCGGTCGACATTGGCTTCGACCCGCCGCGGCACCGCCTCCCAAGAGGGACGCGGAAAGCGGTCGGCCAGCGCCTGGACCTGGAAATAATCCTCGACGTCGACGGTCAGCGCATTGACGATCCGGGCCGGCGCGAGCGCGCTCATTTGCGCGCCTCAAGCAGCTGCACGCCGATTTCGACCGCACTTTTAATGATGCGGTCGTGGCGCTTGAGCCGCGTCTCGAGCCGCTCGATCCGCGCTTCGACGGAGTGCGTCAGATCGCCGTTGCGCAGGGGTTTCGGCGCCTTCGCCGGCGCGACGGCGCCGACCAGATCGCGCCTCAGCTCTTCCGCCACTTCATTGGCGACGGCCTCGGTGATGCGGGTCGTCTCATCGAGCGCGCCGAAGAGCAGGAGGCGCGAGCAGAGCGTGTTGATCCGGCGAGGAATGCCGTCCGTCTGGCGGTGAATGGCAAGAAACGCCGCCTCCTCGAAGGACGGCGACCCGGTCCACCCGGCGGTTGTGAGGCGGTGGTCGATGTAGGCGCGGGTCTCGGCGCTGCTCAACGGCCCGAGATGGTAGGAGGCAAGGACCCGCTGGCGCAGCTGCTCTAAATCGGCGCTGGCCAGCATACGGCGGAACTGCGGCTGGCCGAGCAGCACCCCTTGGAATGGCGCCCGTCCGGCGATCGTCAGGTTCGACAGCATACGCAGTTCCTCGAGCGCCGCGATCGGCAGGTTCTGCACCTCGTCGACCACCAATAGGCAGCGCTTGCCGAGACGTTGCTGCTCGGCGAGGTGCTGTTCGATCCGCTGCAACAGGCTCGCCTTGTCGCCGCCCGAGGCGGGCAGGCCGAAGCCGGCGATCACCATCCGCAAGAGGTCGTCGCCGCCGATCTGTGTCGTCGAGAGCCTGGCCGCGACGTATTTGCGCTCGTCGAGTTGCGCCCACAGGCGCTCGGCGAGCATCGTCTTGCCGGCGCCGATCTCGCCGGTGATGACGATGAAGCCTTCCTGCTGCGCCAGGCCATAGACCAGGTGCGCCATTGCCCGGCTGTGTTCCCGGCTGTCAAAGAAGAAGCGGCGGTCGGGCGTCAGCTGGAACGGCATCGCGTTCAGCTTGTAGTATTCGGCGTACATCGCACCCCTCAAAACGTCTTGCGCAGACTGACGAGGACGACGTTCGACGTCAGCTTGAACGACGGCTGGTTGGCCGCGCGGTTGAAGTAGGTGTAGCTGGCAGTGCCGCTCAGCGTCGGGGTGAAGAGGTAGTTGAGCGACGCCCCCGCGGTGAAGATATTCTCGTCGACCTCGGGCGCCTGCAAGAGGGCGACCCAGGAATAGCCGAGCGCCAGCTGGGCGGTGGTCAGCGGGTTGATGTCATGCCCCCAGCCGAAATTGATGGTCGTCGCGCGCAAGGAGACGCCGGGCTGCGTCACGGCCTGGGCGACGACTAGATCCTCCTCGCGATCGGCCGATAGCGACAGGTGGTCGCGCTTGTTGTCGAGATAGACGGCGGCCGACGCCCGCTTGATCCGCAAGAGGCTCAGTTGCAGTCCGAGCAGCGGATTATGAATTTGCAGTGGCAGCAGCGTCCGGCTGTCGATCGTCTGGCCGCGCGCGGTGAGGTCGGACGCGGCCAGGCCCTGCGCGATATCCTCGCTGAACGTCGTCAGGCTGTCGCTATAGCCAGCCGTGACGCGGGTCAGCGGCGTCAGCGCGTAGTTGAGCGAGGCGTAAGGGCTGGTGATTCCGTCATGGCGGCCATAAAGCACGGTCAGGGTGCGGTCGGGGGTCGGGGCGAAGCGTGCTCCGACGCCCCACACGGCGTCGTCGATCTGTACCGTCGGGACTCCGCCGAACCGCAAATCCTCGTAGCCGATCGTGGTGAGCGCGGAGATCGTGTGGACGAGCGGATACTCGGTGGCGACGATCGCGCGATTCTGGCTGGCGTTGCTCAAGACGTCGTTGCCGGTGGAGTGCGAGGTGTCGAGCAGCAGCCGCGAGGTAAAGCGGTCGAAATAACTGCCAGTGACAAAGGTCGCGGTTGCCTCGTTGGTCGTGTCGCTGGTGTTTTGCGAGGCGGCTGGGGCCGGCACCAGAAGCAGGTTCTCGCCGCCGCTGAAATTGTTGTCGGAAAAGCTGTAGCGCAATTCGCCGACGCCATAATCGCCGAAGCGCCGCTGTAGATAGGGCGAGGCGGTGACGGTGGTGACCTGCGTCAGCTGCGCTTGCGGAATGGCGTTGGGCAGAAGCGGGCTGGACAGCCCGGTCGCCGGCAGTCCGGCGGTCGACAGCGACGACAGGCTGGTGGTCAGGCCCGGCGTCGTCGGCTGCTGGCTCGCATAGGCGTTGGCATCGAAGAACAATAGGTCGGGCACCAGCGTCGCGGTGCCGCGCGCGTAGAGATTGTGGCCGACCGCGTCTTGGCTCGGGGTCAGCGCGTAGCGATAGAGCGTCGGGGAATAATCGAGCTTGCCGGTGAGCCGCGGGCTCGCGCCCTCGATCGACAATCCCGGCGAGAGCGCGGTGATCAGGTCGGAGCGCCGGTCGGTCGGCGTCGCAAAGACGTTGTCGGTGAAGATCTCCTGATCTTCAAGGCGCGGCGTGATCAGCCAGTCGCCGGCACGCGCCGGCGGCGCCGTTCCTGCCGCTGCCGCGACCACCCCGAAGGCCGCGGCAAGGCGAGCCCGGCGACCGATCGGAAGAGCGTGCCGAGATCCCCTTCGGTCAACTTGCACTGGCATAGGAGCCAAACGAATGCGCGTGCCAGCGCCGCACCTTGTTCAAGAGCAGCGAGACCCCGGCGCAGCTGCGGACCAGCCCGAGTGCCGCCTCGACATCGCTCTCTTGGGTGCTGCCGGCCGCCACGACCAGCACGACCTGCGCGACCAGCGGCGCGAAGAGGTGCGGCCGGCTGCTCGACAGACAGGCCGGCGCGTCGATCAGGATCAGCCGATCGTGATAGCGATTTGCCAGCATTTCGATGACGCCGGCAGTGCTGCTTTCGCCGAGCCCCTCCGGCGATGCCTCGGCGCCGCTACCGAGCGGCAGAAAGTCGAGGTTGGCGATAGCGCTCGCGACGATGAGCCCGGCCGGGTCGCGCGTGCGGTCGGCGGCGAGGTCGAGGAGGCCCGGCGCCGCCGCCAGCCCGAACCGGTCGCCGAGTGAGCCGGCCTTGCCATCGGCGTCGACCAGAAGGACGCGGCGCTCGTCGTTACGCGCAATGCCGACGGCGACGTTCAACGCGGTGAAGCTCTTGCCCTCGCGCGGCAGGGCGCTGGTGACCATCACGAGCTTGCAGCGCGGCGCCGCGTCAGACTGGTTTGCGCCGCCGCTGCGCCGCAGGATTTCCGCTTGCACGATGCGGAATTCCTCGGCGACCCGGGCGCCCGGCTTGCCGCCGTCGATCATTCCGCCGCGCTCCAGCGCCGCGCGGTCGATAACGACGCCGCGTTCGGCTGCCGGCAGCGGGCCGATATTGTCGGCCGCTCGGGCTGCTACCGGGGCTGCCGCGGTCCACGCCGCCGGCGATGCCGCCGCCGGTTCGAGCCGCGCCGCTGCCCGTTCGATCAGGTGCAGGCGTCCGCCGTCGATGGTCATGGAATCAGCCTCTGTCGGGTGATGAGTTCGCCGGCCAGGCTGCCGTAGACCGCTATAAGAACGAGGAGGGCCCCGGTGAAGGCCGCGGCCTGCGGATAATGGGCGCGGGCGCGGGGCGCCGGGACCAGCGAGATGCCGCCGAGCACCGGCACCCCGAAATCGCGCAGGCCGCCGATGTCGCCGATCGACTGATCGAGTTGGCCGAGCAACACGCCGAGCGCAAAGGCGGCGCCGAGCCCGCCCAGCAAGACCGCCGATACCAGCAAGATGCGGTTCGGCGAGATCGGCACCGTCGGGACGCTCGGCGGATCGATGACCCGCAGTTTCACCTTGTCGGCGCTGGTGTCGGCGGCCTCGGTGATATTCGAGGCTTCGCGCCGCGACAGCAGCTCCTCATAGTTGCGACGGATCACGTTGTAGTCGCGATCGAGGTTCTGGTACTGCGCCTCGACGCCGGGCGCGGCGCGCGCCAGCGCTTCCAATCGCTCGGCGTCCTGCCGCGCAGTGGCGAGCCGCGACTGCAGCGACGACACCGTCGCCTGCGCCTGGATGATTTGCAGCCGTACCTGCTGGTAAATCGGGTTGGGGATCGCGCGCGCGCCGCCCGCTGCCGGATGCCCGGCCGCGTGGGCCCGCAATGACGCGACGACCCGCCGCGCGACGACGACGTCGGGGTTTTCCTCGGTGTCCTTGGCGCGCAATTCGGCGAGCTGACGCTCGGCCGCGGCGAGCGGCGACTCGGTCGCATTGATGGTTGCGCTGTCGATCGTCGCCGGCGTTGCTTGCGCCTGCTGCTGCAGTGCGGTCAGCTGCGCGGTCGCGTCGCGCAGTTGCGCCGCCACGCCTTGGACTTCGACGCGGGCGGTGTCGAGCCGCGACAGGCCGCCGTTGCTCTCCAACGGCAGAATATCGAGGTACTTGCGCCGAAAATCGGCGCGGCGCTGTTCCGCCTTGCGCAGCTGCGCCTCGTAGGAGCCGATTTGCTGGCCGAGGAATTGCTGCGCGTTCTTCATGTCGGCGCGGTTCGTCCGGCTCGCCTCCTCCATGAAGATCGACAGCAGCGCCACCACCACGTCATGCGCGAGCTTCGGGTCCGAGTTGCGGTAGCTGATCGTAAAAATATTGCGGTCCTGCGATTGCACCTTGATCGCCGTGCCGAGGCGCCGCACCAGCAATTCCCGTTGTTGCGGCCCCTTGCCCTGGAGTTCGAGATCGGTCATGCCGATCAGCTTTTCGAGGTTGGGCCGGCTGAGCAGCGTCTTCTGCATGACCTCGAGCTGGTTCGAGGTTTCGGTGTCGACCGCCAGTCCGTGCAGCAGTGGCGTCAGCACCGCGTCGGCGTCGACATAGAGCCGTGCATCGGATTCGTAAGTGTTTGGGAGCAGGGCAACCCCGATCCACCCGACAAGGCACAATCCCCACGCAGTGGCGATCAGCGCCCAGCGCCGCCGCCATGCCGCCGTGAGGGTCTGCGCCACCATCGGATACCACTGCGTCATATCGCCTCTCAACCCTCAGAACCAAGCCTGCGGCACGAACACCGTGTCACCCGGCTGCATCGCGATGTTTTGTGTGATGTCGCCGTCCTTGATCAGGTCGTCGAGCCGCACCTGATAGGTCTGCGGACCGTGGGGTCCTTGGCGCACGATCAGCGTGCGATTGCCCGCGGCGAACCGCGTCAGGCCGTTGCAGGCAATGATGACGTCGAGCAGCGACAGGTGGGCGCGGTAGGGAATCGCGCGTATCTGGGCGACTTCGCCGATCGTGCGAATCGCCAGATCCGGCGGGCCGCGAAAGCCGTTGACCATCACCGTGACGTTGGGCTCCTGCACATATTTCTTCAGATTGGCCTCGATGTCGCGCGCCAGTTGCGACGGCGTCTTGCCCAACGCGACGACGTCCGGGCTGAGCGGGGTCGAGATCCGCCCATCCGGCCGCACCGGCGTCTGGACGCTCAGTTCCGGCGCGCGATAGACGAAGATATTGAGTGTGTCCTCCGGACCGATGATGTATTCCGCCGCCGGGGTGGCGGGACCCGCCGTCAGCCCCGGATAATTGCCGACGCAGCCCGCGGTGCCGGCCGCAACCGCCGTAAGAAGCAGCGCGAGCCGAAGCCGTCCTCGCCAGTTTTTGGTGCCAGGTTCGCCGCCCATTATTGCCCCCGGTTTGGTCGAAGATCGGGTGGTTGCCGTCCGCCCGCTGGACGGAGTGCGACAGCGCGCCGCCGAGCCGTCCGCTCGCTGCCTCTAACGGCCTCGCCGCCTCTCTCATGAGGTCCCCACCCGCAATCCCGATATCATAACCGAAGAACTCGCTCAACGGCAGCCAGTCAATATAGTTGCAAAAAATTTTCGGTTGCCGCGCTGTTTTTCGTGACTTTGTAAAGTACTCCTTACAATCAGTCGCCGAGCTCCATCGGACAGATTCTGTCGCGCGCTCGTGTCGCAGCCGCTCTCGCCGCGTTGTTTCAATGTCTTAGAGGGCAGATGCAAAAAATAATCGACGGCTGAACGAGGTGGGGGAACTACGCTCCAAGCGCTGTGTTGTCTCGCTGCATGCCATGGTGTGCATCAAGCGACGTAACTGGCATTTACAGTGCGGGGTGACATTACCGGCGTAAATCGATTTATCGTAGATCAACACCGATCGTCGCTATTCACGGTTACGCGTGACAGAGGGAACTCGACATGTTTCGGGTGCTGAGTCAAGTCTTGCCGCGAGAGGTTATACTTGTCGCAGCCAGCGAAATGTTATTTAGTGCTATCGGCATTTATCTCGCACTGCACGTTACCGCCGAGATCGGTATATCGCCGACAAACCTCATAACCGGACAGCTTAATCTGGTAATAATCCTGATTCTAGGATTTACAATTACAGCGAGCGTCCTGGGTCTTTATCGGTCGGAAACAATCTTCGATTTTAACAATCTGGTTGCAAAGTCGATTGTGGCGGCGCTGCTGGCACTTCTGGCAACCATGCTGTTGCCGGCGGCGCTGTACCAGCATTCCTCCAGTCTCTCGGCGCCGATTGGTGATCCGCTAATCGCGGTTGCTTTGTCGTGGTTGGGTTGCCTGGCGGCGACGCAGCTGGCGTTTTTTGTGGTCAGGCAGCGACAACTGTTGGCGCGGCGGATTGTTATCGTGGCATTGCCGGGCGAGGGCGCCCGGTTTCGACGGTTTGTCGCCGCCGGGCGGTGTCGCCCATTCGAGGATATTCGCCTCCTCGAGCCGGCTAGCGATGGTGGCGGCGAGGGTTGCGCGGCGCGATTCGCGCCCGAGGCGCTGCGCCGCGCGCGAATCTGGGGTGTCGTCGTCGCGGAGGGCAGCGATCGAGCATTGCCCGCGAGCGCCCTCCTCGACCTGCGCCTGCGCGGCGTTCGGGTGCTTACCGAGGCGGCCTTCTGGGAGCGCGAGGGCTGCTGGATCGATGTCGATGGCGCCGACCTCAGCTGGGTCTTCGATCGCTATGGGTTTCGCCACGGCCGCGTCGCAGAGGCGGCCAAGCGGCTGCTCGACCTGGCTGTCGCCAGCGGCCTGATCGTCGCGACGCTGCCAGTGATGCTGCTGACCGCGATCCTGATCAAACTGGAGAGCGCCGGTCCGGTGCTGTATTGCCAGGAGCGGGTCGGTCGGCACGGTCGAACGTTTGTCCTCTATAAGTTTCGCAGCATGCGGCGCGATGCCGAGACGCCGGGGGCGCCGCAATGGGCCGCGGTTGGCGACCCCCGCGTCACCGCGATCGGCCGCTTCATCCGCTGCACGCGGATCGACGAACTGCCGCAGCTGTTCAACGTGCTTCGCGGCGAGATGTCAGTGGTCGGGCCGCGACCGGAACGGCCTTTCTTTGTCGACCAGTTCGTCCACAGCATCCCGTTCTATGCCCAGCGGCACTGCGCCAAGCCGGGGATTACCGGCTGGGCTCAGGTCAGCGCCCCCTACGGCGCCTCGCTCGAGGAGGCTCGCGACAAGCTGCGCTACGACCTCTACTACGTAAAGAACCGCAGCTTTCTGCTCGATCTGTGGATCTTGGCCTGTACCGTGCGGACCGTCCTGTTGCGGCAGGGCGCGCGCTAAATGCTCACTACAGTCGCCAGCACTGCCCACGGCTTGCTCTACGGTTTGGCGGCCGGCGTCTACGTCTTCCTGTGCCTGATGTTGCTTCGCTCGAAAGGCGGCGGCGTCACCCGGATGCTCCTCTGCGTCGGGTGCGGCGCGACGGCTTTGTGGGCCGCCGCCGCGATCGCCGGGCCGGGTCCGGGCTCGGGCCCGGCCGGGGCGGCGCTCGAGCTGGCGCGCTCCGCGGCGTGGTGCGCGGTGATGATCCACCTCCTCCAGCGCCAGTTCGGCGGCCGCCGGCGGATGGCTGGATTGGCCGGCTGTCTCGCGGCAATAGCCAGCTTTGTGATGATGATCGCGGTGCATGACCAGCGATTACCGTCACCATCGGCGGAGCTGCTGCTGGGATACCTCGCGCTGGCGGTCTTCGGCGCCTTTCTGGCAGACAATTTATACCGCGGCACGCCGACGGACCGTCGCTGGCACATCAGCCTGCTGTTCGTCGGCATTGGCGGCATGTTTGTCTATGATCTCCCCTTCTACGCCGACGCCGCGCTGTTTCGGCAGTTTTCGCCGCTCTTGGCCGATGGCCGACCGATCGCGGCGATCCTCGCGGCGCCCCTGGTCGCCGTCACCGCCGCCCGGAACCGCGACTGGGTCATCGACATTCACGTCTCGCGCGACGTGGTGTTCCACACCGGCAGCCTTATCCTCAGCGGCATCTTTCTGCTCGCGCTGGCGACAGTCGGCGAAGCCTTTCGGGTCATCGGTCCCGGCTGGGGAGGGCTGGCCGAAGTCGCTTTGCTGCTGGCGGGCGCCACCGCGATCGGCGTATCGCTGACGTCCGGCTCGGCGCGCTCGCGGCTGCGCCATCTCGTCGTCGACAACTTTTTCACCCACCGCTACGACTACCGCAAGGAGTGGCTGCGCTGCATCGCGACGCTCTCACAGCCCGACCAGAGCGGCCCGGCGACACGCATTATCAAGGCGCTGGCGGCGATCGCCGATAGTCCCGCCGGCCAATTGTGGATGCGCGATCCCGAAGGCACGGCGTTCCACTGGAACGGCTCATGGAATCTGCAGCCTGCCAGCGGCGCCGAACCCGCGGACGGCCCGTTCGCCGCGGCATTTCGCGACGGTAATTGGGTGATCGAGCTCGAGCGGGAGCCACGGCAGCCGGAGTTTGTGGCCGAAATCGGCGGTGCGTGGCTGGCGGTGCCGCTCAACCATCTCGGCACGCTGCTGGGTTTTGTCGTGCTGGTCGCACCGCGCGCGCCGCAGCGGCTCGATCGCGAGGCGTTCGACTTGTTGCGCATCGTTGGCCGGCAGGCGGCGAGCCATGCGGCCGAGCGGCAACAAGCGCAAGCGATGCTCGAGACGCGGCGGCTGCGCGATTTCGGCAACCGCTTCGCCTTCGCGGTCCACGACATGAAGAACGTCGCCAGCCAGCTGTCGATGATCGTCCAGAACGCGGCGCGCTTTCGTTCCGACCCGGAATTTCACGACGACGTGTTTCTGACCGTCGAGGCCGCCCTCGGGGCGCTCAACACGCTGATCGCACGCTTGCGGCCGGCGCCGTCCGCCGTCGCGCTCGGCGCGCTCAGCGATCCGGTCGACCTGATCGCCGAGGCGATCGCCGCGGTGGGCCGGACGCGCGGTGTCACGATCAATCTGCGGCACGACGGCGGGCGCGGCGCCGTCGCGGTCGATGGCGAGCTGCTGCGCAACGTGGTCTCGCATTTGTGCGACAACGCGATCGACGCCGCGGTTCGGGAAGTCTCGGTCAACGTCCGCCACGAGCGCTCGCGGCTGGTCGTCGACATCGCCGATGACGGCGCCGGCATGCCGGCGGAATTCGTTCGCGATCAGCTGTTCGCGCCGTTCGGCTCAACCAAAGATGACGGCCTGGGGATCGGCGCCTATCAGGCGCGGGAGCTGATCAGAAGCGTCGGCGGCGATCTCCTCGCCCAAAGCCGGCCGGGGGTCGGAACGACGATGCGCATCGTCTTGCCGTGCGTCGCCGAGACGATCCCGGCCGCGATGCTGTCACCCGCCTGACATAAGGACCCCCATGGACAAAGCGAAGCTGCTGGTGATCGACGATGACGAAGGCCTGTGCCGGCAGTACCGCTGGGCCTTGCCGGAATACCACGTGTTCACCGGCCAGACCCGGCAGGCAGGGCGCACGCTGTTTGCCCGCGAGCGACCGCCGGTCGCGATCGTCGACCTCGGCCTGCCGCCCGATCCGGCTGGAGCAAGCGAGGGACTGGCGCTGGTTCGCGAACTCCTCGGCATCGCCCCGGACACCAAGATCATCATCGCCACCGCCAGCGACGACAGGAAGCATGCGCTGCAAGCCGTCGCGCTCGGCGCCGCTGACTTCTTTCACAAGCCGGTCGACCACGATGTGCTGCGGGTCATCCTCGAGCGCGCCTACAACCTGTCACGACTGGAAAGCGAGAGCCGCCGGCTGAAGGACGTGCCGGGGCCCTCGCCGATCGAGAACATCCTCACCGCCGATGAGCAGATGCTGAAGCTGTGCCGCAGCGTCGAACGGCTCGCCGCCACCACCGTCAGCGTCCTGATCCTCGGAGAAAGCGGCACCGGCAAGGAAGGGCTGGCGCACGCGCTGCATCACCTGGGGCCGCGCGCGGGCCGGCCGTTCGTCGCGCTCAATTGCGCCGCGATTCCGGAGACGCTCTTGGAGAGCGAACTGTTCGGGCACGAGCGCGGCGCCTTCACCGGCGCGATCAAGCAGACCATCGGCAAGATCGAGAGCGCCCACCGGGGCACGCTGTTCCTCGACGAGATCGGCGATCTGCCGCACCTGCTGCAGGTCAAGCTGCTGCGCTTTCTCCAGGACCAGGTCATCGAACGGGTCGGCGGGCGTCAGCCGATCCAGGTCGACGTGCGGATCGTCTGCGCGACCAACCAGGATCTCGAAGCCAAGATGCGGGAGGGGTCCTTTCGCGAAGACCTGTTCTACCGGCTCAACGAGGTGACGCTGAAGGTGCCGCCGCTGCGCGACCGGGCTGGCGATCCGGCGCTGCTGGCGAACTTTTTCCTGCACAAGTTCGCGGCCCATTTCGGCCGCCGCATCAAGGGCTTCACCGCCGACGCGATCGCCGCGGTCGCGGCCTATCCGTGGCCGGGTAACGTTCGCGAACTGGAAAACCGGGTCAAGCGGGCCGTCGTCATGTCGGACGGCCGGCTGATCGCCGCCAGCGACCTCGAACTGGCCGCCGCGCCGCCCGACGTCCATCACCTCGATATCCGCACGGCGCGGATGAAGGCCGAGCGCGAGGTCGTCCAGAAGGCGCTCAGCCAGACCAACGGCACGATCTCGACCGCCGCCAAGCTGCTCGGCATCAGCCGGCCGACGCTCTACGCGCTGCTTGAGGCGCATGGTTTGGGCGCCGCCGCCGAGGCGCGCCACGCGCCGGGCGGCGCTGGCGTGGTGCAGTTGTGAACGCCGCCGGATCAGCGAAGGCACAAGCGATGGTCGCGAGAACGATGGTGTTCCCGGCACTGGTGCTGCTCGGGCTCGCCGTTCCGGCAGGCGCCGCGCGGGCAAACCAGTATCTCGACGACGCCAAGCGGTTGACCGCTGACGGCGATCTGCGGGCGGCTCGCATCCAACTGAAGAATGCAATCCAGGCGGAACCGCGCAACATGGAGGCGCATTACCGTCTGGCCCGCGTTTATCTCGCGCTCGGCGACGCGGCCGCTGCCGAAAGCGAGGCGAGAACGGCGCGCGACGGCGGCTTCGACCCGGACGGTGCGGCAGTGCTCCTGGCGCGGGTGGAGCTGGCGGAAGGGAAGTATCGACAGGTGCTTGCCGATTTTCCGCCGAGCGAGGGCAGCCCGGCGCGGCAGGCGGAAATACTCGTGGCGCGCGGCGACGCGCAGTTCGCGCTCAATGCCGCCGATGACGCCCGGAAATCATTCGCACAAGCGCAGGCGCTGGCGCCGCAATCCCCGGCGCCGCTGCTCGCCGAAGCCAAGCTGCAAATGACGACGCGCCAGTTTGCGCCGGCCGAGGCGTTGTTTGACAAGGCCCTTGCGCTGGCGCCGCAATCGCCCGAAGCGCTTGTCGGCAAGGCGCAGCTGCTGCACCTCAAGGGCGACCCACAGGGAGCGCTCGGCCTCCTGGACAAGGCCGTCGCGGCAAGCCCGAAGCTTCTGCCGGCACGCATCGAACGCGCCGCCGTTCTCCTCGACCTCGACAAGAAGGATGCGGCGCAGGCCGATATCGCCGCGGTCCTCGCCGATCAGCCGAACAGCGCGGTCGCGGTCTACTTGCGCGCGATCCTCTATGCCAAGCAGGGCAAGTTCAAGGAGGCCGACGCGGACCTCGAGAGGGTATCGCCGCTGCTCGGCAAGGTCGGGCGCGGCTATTACGTTCTGGCGGTCGTCAAATACGACCTGCATCAGCTGAGCCAGGCTGAAGACGCCGCCCGGCGCTATGCGGCACGCTATCCGGAGGATCCCGCCGGCCAGAAGCTGCTCGGCCGGGTCGAGCTCGAATTGGGGCGCCCCGCCGCGGCGCTCGACGCGCTCGCCAGCCTGGAGCGCTCCGGCGCCGCGGATCCGGAAGCGCTCGATCTGCTGGGCCGCGCCGACCTGCAGCTCGGCAAGCCGGATAAGGCGATGGCCGCGTTCGAGGAAGCGGTCAAGCACGCGCCCGATAACGCCGTGCTGCACTATTGGCTGGGCGTTAGCCGGCTGCAGGCTGGCGACGGCAAGGACGCGATCGACGAGCTCACCCGGTCGCTCGCGCTGTCGCCGAACACGCCGGCCGGCGCCGTCCTTGTTCTGAGCGACATCGCCGCGGGGCGTTTTGCGGCGGCGGCGAAAACCGTCGCGTCGCTGCGAGAGGCGCAGCCGGACAGCCCGATCCCGGGCAATCTGGCGGGACTGGTGAAGCTCGCGCAATTCGACTTGGCGGGCGCCCGCGAGGCGTTTGCCGCGGTCGCCGCAAAGTACCCGGATTTCGCTCCCGCCCGTCTCAATCTGGCGCGCGTCGCCGACTTGCAGGGCCGCTCCGACGAGGCGCGGCAGCTCTACGAAAAAATCCTCGACCGAGAGCCGGGCAATGCACCGGCATTGACCTATCTCGTCAGCCTGCTGCTGCGCGCCGGCCAAAACGGTCAGGCTGTCGCCGCCGCCGAACGGGCACATGCGGCAGCGCCGGCCAATGCCGGCATTACCGCCGGGCTGATCGATCTCTATCTGCGGCTCGGTGACAAGGACAAGGCGCTGGCGACGGCGCGCACCGACCCGGGGCGCAACGATGTCGGCAACGCACCGCTGATCGCGGCGCGCGCGCGCGCCGAGGTGGCGGCGGGCTTGCTGAGCGACGCGGCGCAGACCTACCGCCGATTGATCGCGATCGAAAAGCCCGGCATCGAGCAGCGCCGCCAGCTCGCCGCGGTGCTGCTGTCGGCGGGCGACGGCGATGGCGCGCGCGCCGCGATCGACGCGGCGTTGAACCTTGCCCCGACCAATCCGCAACTGGTGGAAGATCACATCGCGATCGATCTGAAGACGCAGGGGTTGGCTGGGGCGCAGGCTTGGGCCGCGACTTACGAGAAACAGCATCCCGGCCTGCCGATAGCGGCGGCGCTCGCTGGCGACGTGCTGGTCGGCGCGGGTCAGCCCGACAAGGCCCTGGCGGCATATCGCGAGGCCTACCAGGCGGCGCCTTCCGCCACGCTCGCGATGCGGCTCTACCGGGTACTCGCCGCGACCGGCAAGCCGCAGGACGCGGCGAGCGCCCTGCGCGACTGGCTGACGTTGCATCCCGACGATCTCGCGGCGGCGGCGCAGCTCGGCGCCGTCGACATCCTCGCCCGGCGTTATGACGAGGGCCGCCAATTGCTCGAACGCGTCGTCGCGAAGCAGCCGCAGAACGCGGTCGCCCTCAACAATCTGGCCTGGGTCTACCAGCTGACCGGCGATGCGCGGGCGCAATCGGTCGCGGCGCGGGCCTATGCGCTGGCGCCCAACGTCGCGGACATTGCCGGCACGCTTGGCTGGATCCTGACCCGAAACGGCCACGCCGCCGACGCGGTCGGCCTATTGCAGCAGGCGAGCGCGGCGCAGCCGGAAAGCCCGGCAATCACCTATCACCTCGCCGTGGCGCTCAACGATACCGGCCAGCATCAAGCGGCGCAGAAGCTGCTCGCGGCGCTCGTCGCCACCCCGAAGAACTTCGATGACAAGCCCGCCGCCGCCGAGCTTCTCGCCGATATCTCGGGACGTTAGGCGATGGCGCAGACGAGGCCCAATGCCGGAGAGGCATGTGATGTTTGACGACGCGTTGCTGCTGGCGCGTTGCGGCAGCGAGCCTCACGCGCCGCTCGCCGGGTCGCGGCCGATCCGGTTGCTGACCTTCACGACGCTGTTCCCCAACCGCGAGCAGCCCAACCACGGCATCTTCGTCGAGAACCGGCTGCGCCATCTGGTGGCCGGCGGCGAAGCCGAGAGCACCGTCGTCGCGCCGGTGGGGTATTTTCCATCGGGCGCGCGCTGCTTCGGCGATTGGGGCCGCGCGGCCCGCGTCGACCGGCACGAGCGGCGGCACGGCATCGCGATCCAGCATCCGCGGTTTCCGGTCGTGCCGCGGATCGGGATGACGCTCGCCCCGGCGCTGCTGGCGGCGGCGACGCTCGCCCCGGTGCGGCGCCTCTATGCCGCCGGCACCGGGTTTGACATCATCGATGCGCATTATTTCTATCCCGACGGCGTTGCCGCCTTGTGGCTCGGCCGGCGGCTTGGCTGCCCGGTTGTCATCACGGCGCGCGGCACCGACGTCAACCTGATCCCGCGCTTTACCCTGCCGCGCCGCATGATCGAGCGGGCGATCGGCCGGGCGGCCGGCATCGTTGCGGTCAGCGCCGCCCTGAAAGAGGCCCTGATCGAGCTGGGCGCTCGGCCCGACGCGGTCGAGGTGCTGCGCAACGGGGTCGATCTCGCGGCGTTTCGTCCGCTCGATCGGGCAGCGGCGCGTCGCAACCTGCGATTGACGCGGCCGACCCTGGTGTCGGTCGGCCACCTGATTGAGCGCAAGGGACACGACCGCGTCATCGCCGCGCTGCGCGAACTGCCCGATTTCGATCTGCTGATCGTCGGCGAGGGACCGGAGTGCCACAGCCTCGGGCAGCTGAGCGAGCGGTTTGGGGTGGCCGGGCGCGTCCGGTTCCTCGGCGCAAAACCGCACGCCCTGATGCCGGAAATCTACAGCGCGGCCGACGCCCTCGTCCTCGCCTCGAGCCGCGAGGGCTGGGCCAATGTGTTGCTCGAGGCGATGGCCTGCGGCACGCCAGTCATCGCCTCCAATATCTGGGGCAACCCCGAGGTGGTCGGCGCGCCGGCGGCCGGCCGGTTACTCGACGACAACACGCCAGCCGGGATTGCCGTGGCGGTGCGCGCCCTCTTTGCCCGACCGCCGGCGCGCGCCGCGACGCGAGCCTATGCCGAGGGGTTCAGCTGGGACGCGACGACGCGTGGCCAGCTGGCGCTGTTCCGCCGCGTCCTCGCGCGACATGCCGCGAGCCAGCATGGCTGACGGAAGCGGCGATAACGCCACCGAGCCGCAAGCCGCGCTGTCGCTGAAGACAGCCAAGGGCGCCGGCTGGGTCATCGCCTGGCGGCTCGCCACGCGAAATCTCGGCCTCGTCAGCACGCTGGTGCTCGCCCGCCTGCTGGCGCCCGACGATTTTGGACTGGTCGCGATCGCCACCGGTTTCATCGCCGCGGTCGACGCGCTGTCCGCGGTCGGCGTGCAGGACGCCTTGGTGCGCGAGCCGACGCTCGATCGCGACCTCTACGACACCGCCTTTACGATGAACTTCATGCGCAGCGCACTCACCGCCGCGGTCATCGCGGTGGCCGCCTGGCCGGTCGCCGGGTTTTTTGGCGATCTGCGCCTGATGCCGATCCTGCTGGCGCTCGCCATAGGAACGCTGATCGCCGGCTGCGAGAATATCGGCATCGTCGATTTCCAGCGCGATCTGGCGTTCCACAAGGAGTTTCAGCTGCAATTGACCGGCCGCACGGTCGCGGTCGTGCTGACGATTGCGCTGGCTGTCGCGCTGCGCAGCTACTGGGCGCTGGTCGCGGGGATCCTGGCGGCCCGCATCGCCCGGCTGGTGCAAAGCTATGCCATGTCGCCGTATCGGCCGTGGTTTGGTTTGCGCCGGTGGCGGCGCATCGTCGGTTTCTCGCTGTGGACCTGGGCCGCGGGCCTCGCCTACATGGTGCGCGACCGGCTTGAAAGCATCGTCATCGGCCGGCTACTCGGGGCCGCCAGCGTCGGGATCTTCGCAATTGGCGTGGAGGTCGGCGCCCTGCCGACGACCGAACTGGTCGAGCCACTTTGCCGGGCCTTGTTTTCCGGATTTGCCGAGGCCAATCGCACCGGGTTGAGCCCGGCGCGCGTCTATCTGAGGGTGGTTGCGGCGGCATTGCTGCTGACCGTCCCGGCGGCGGTCGGGATCTCACTGGTCGCCGGCCCGATGATCCGCCTTGCCCTCGGACCGCAGTGGCTGAAGGCGGTGCCGCTGGTATGGATCATCGCGGTGCCGGGCGCGTTGTCGGTAATGAGCAATGTCAGCGCCGCCGTATTGAACGCCGAAGGTCTGCCGCAACTCAACTTTCACCTCGGTGCGCTCGGCGCGGTGGTCAAGGCGCCGCTGCTGCTGGGACTTGTCGCGGCCTTCGGCTTGGCCGGCGGGGCGATTGCAGTCGCATTGTCATTGGTGATCGAGCAGGCGCTCTATCTCACCACGATCCGGCGCCGGCTGGGGGTGCGAATGGCCGAGCTTGCGGCGGGCGCGTGGCGCCCGGTCGTTGCAACCGCGATTATGGCCGCGGTGCTTGTCGGTTGCGGTCTGGGATGGAGCGAGGCCGCAGGCGGAGCGCCGGCCGCCGCCCGCGCGCTCGCCGCCGCGGTGCCCCTCGGTGCTGCGACTTATCTTGTCGCGCTGCTCGGCTGCTGGCTCGCCGCCGGCCGGCCTGACGGGGCGGAGACCGATGCTTTGCGCCTCATTCGCTACAGCCTTCGCTGGTTGCGGGCGCCGATCCGGCTGGCTCGTCCGGCCGTCGGTTCCTGACGCGGGGGATGGACGCGATGTGGGCGAGCGCAAAAACCGCGATCGAGGGGCTGGCCGACCGCCTCGGCTATCGGGTGCTGCCCAAATGGCGGTTGCCCAATCTGGAATTCGCCAATCACCTGCGCCAGCTGTTTTGGAAATACCAGATCGAATGCGTGGTCGATGTCGGTGCCAATGCCGGACATTACGGCCGGTTCTTGCGGCATGAGGTCGGCTACGACGGACTGATCGTCTCGATCGAGCCGCTGCCGCGCTGCTTTGCCAGATTGGCCGAGACGGCGGCCGGTGATCCCGACTGGATGGTGCTCAATTGCGCACTCGGCGCGACTGCGGGCCAAGCGCAATTGAACGAGATGGCCTATGATCAATTATCCTCCTTTCTTGAACCGAAACACGATCAAGCCCCGCACATGGCGCCGCTCAACCAGGTGCGCGGGAGGGTGCCGGTGCAGGTGCGCCGCCTCGATGCAGTTCTCACCGACATCGAAGCGTGTCGACCCCTGGGTCCTATCTACCTGAAGCTCGATACGCAAGGGTTCGATCTCAAAGTCGTCGCCGGAGCGGGTAGTATCATCGAGCGGGTTTGCGGGCTGCAGACCGAGGTCTCGATCGTGCCGATCTATCACGCGATGACCGACTGGCGCTCGGCGATCGGGGCGCTGGAAGAACTTGGCTTCGAGTTGTCGGGGCTGTGGGCGGTCAATCGCGACCCGGCGCTCAGGGCCGTCGAATTCGACTGCGTGATGGTGCGCGCGGCGCGCTGCCGGCGCGACGGGATGCCGCTCAGCGGGAGGAACGATGTCCGAGATTAGCGTCGTCGTGCCTTATTACCAGCGCGAGGCGGGCCATCTGCCGCGCGCCATCCGGTCGGCGTTGCGCCAGCGCGGCGTCGAGACGCCGGCGGTCATCGTCGTCGACGACGGCTCGCCGCTGCCGGCCGAGGACGAGCTGGCCGCGCTCGACGCGAGCGAGCGCCGACACGTCACATTGCTGCGGCAGTCCAACCGGGGGCCGGGCCCGGCGCGCAATGCCGCCCTCGACGCCGTCCCAACGGGGAGTGAATGGACTGCGTTTCTCGATTCCGACGATGTCTGGGAGGAATACCACCTCGCCCGCGGGCTGAGTGCATTGCGCCAAGGCTTCGACTTCTGCTTTGCCAATCTGCTGCGCGACGGCGACCGGGACACGCATTTCGGCCTGGTCGGGTTCGACCCCTCAGCGCATCGCCCGCTGGCGCCCGGCCCGTCGCTGTTCGCCTATCGCGGCGACTTTTTCGCCGCCAATCTGCACTATTCGCCGGTCGGCACCTCGACGGTCATTATCCGCAACAGCGTGCTTGGCTCGTTGCGGTTTCCGCCGACCGCGGATACGCCGGGCGAAGACCTGATCTTTTGGCTGGCGGCGGCGCGCGCCACCACCCGGGTGGCGTTCGACGGCACAATCCAGGTCCGCTATGGCCGCGGCAACATCACCAATTCGGACAGCTGGAAATCCGCGAAGGCGCTGCGCACCACCGTCGCTTACGGCACCTATGCCGCCAACATCAGGGCGCGCTTTCCGTTGAATGCCGCCGAGGCGGCGGTGGTCGATCGGATGCAGCGGGAAAACCGGCGGGCGGTCGCGCGGGTTGTGCTCGCGATGCTGCGCGAGGGGCGCCTTCCCGATCCGGCAGTTTTCGGCCCCTATCTGCGCCGGCAGCCGGCGGCGATTGCCGACATGATGCGGGTGCTCGGCGAGGAGGGGCTGCGGCGGGCGTTGCGCGCCTGCCGGATCGGACGACGCGATCCGGCCGGCGCCGGAAACGGGGACTGACCGGCATGCGCATCGCGGAGGCCGCATCGGGCAAGCGCGACGGCGATGGGGCGGCGGTCAGCGTCGTGATCCCGGCCCACAATGCCGCGCAATGGATCGCGGAGGCGGTCCAGAGCGCGCTCGACCAGACCTGCCCGCCGCGCGAGATAATCGTCGTCGACGACGGCTCAACCGACGACACTTGGCGCGTCGCCGGCCGCTTTCCGCCCCCGGTACGGGTTGTGCGCAAGCCCAACGGCGGCCCGGCATCGGCCCGCAATTTCGGGATCGCGGCCGCCTGCGGCACGTGGATCGCGCTGCTCGACGCGGACGATCGATGGCTCGCCAATAAGCTCGAACGGCAGCTCGCCCTGGCCACGCCGGGCGTCGACTTGGTGCACACGCTGGAGGTTGGCGAGGGGGAAGAAGACCCGCCGGAAACGCTCGGCTTCGCCGCCTTGTGGCAAGGCAACCTGATCGCGAATTCCTCCGTCCTCGTCCGCCGTGCCACCGTCATCGCACAGGGCGGCTTTGACGAAGACCCCAGGCTGAAGTCGGTCGAAGACTACCACCTTTGGCTAAGGCTCGCATCCTCGGGAGCCGGGATCGTTTTGTGCAAGGAGCCGTTGACAGTTTACCGCCGGGGGGTGGGGCTTTCGTCCAACACCGCCAAATTCCTCGATGCTTCGCTCTACAACATTGAGAAATTGGGGCATCAACTGCAGCTCCCGGCGGAGATGGTGCGGGCTCGGAAGCTCAAAATAATGGATCAGTTCGGACGCGCGTTTCTCCATCAGCGGCAGATCGGGGCGGCACGGGCGATACTGGGCGAGGCGTTCAGCACCGCGCCGGGTCCTGGTCGCGCCGTCAACCTCGGCATCGCTTACCTGCCGCGTTGGCTGCTCGATTTGCGGCGCGATCTGTTGCGGCGCAATCGGCAGCCTCCGGCTGCGGGTGAACCGCAGGGGCAGTTTGAGGCCAACGGGGCGTCGCCGATCCGAGCGGACGAGCCGCCCTATCTGCTCGCGGTCATCGATACCGAAGAGGAATTCGACTGGGGCGCGCCGCCGCCGTCGAGGGCCGCCATCGGCAACCTGCGCGAGCAGGCCGCAGCCCAGAAAATCTTCGATCGCTTCGGGATCGTGCCGACCTACGCGGTCGACTACCCGGTCGCCTCGCGCCCGGACGGCTTCAAGCCCCTCGCCGAACTGGCGCAAGACGGGCGCTGCGAGATCGGGGCGCACCTGCATCCCTGGGTGAACCCGCCGGTCGAGGAAGAGCGCAACGAGCGCAATTCCTTTCCCGGCAATCTGCCGCGCCAGCTTGAGCGCGCCAAGCTGATCCGGCTGACCGAGACGATCGAGGCAAACTTCGGGCGCAAACCGCTGCTCTATCGCGCCGGGCGCTACGGGCTCGGCCCGCACACCTTCGAGACGCTTGCCGAACTCGGCTATCAGATCGACTGCAGCATCCTGCCGTTCGTCGATCTGACCGATAAGGAAGGACCGGACTATACCGATTGCGGCAATGACCTGAGCTGGGTCGGGCCAGGTCGCCGGCTGCTGGAAATGCCGGTGACGACCGCAGTGATCGGCGGGCTGGCAAATGGCAATCGCGGTTTCTACCGCGCCGCCTTCAGCCGCCGCGCCGAGCGGGCGCATCTGCCCGGGGCGCTCGCGCGCCTGCGTCTGCTCGACCGGATCCGGCTGACCCCGGAGGGCACCTCGCTTGCCGAGGCGATGCGCCTGACCGACGCGATGGTGCGTCAGGGCCAGCGGGTCTTTGTCATCAGCTACCACAGTTCGTCACTGAAGATCGGCGAGACGCGCTACGTCAGGAGTGCGGCCGACCTGGCGAGGTTCCTGTCGTGGATCGAGGGATTTCTCGAGCACTTCTTCGGCAAGCATAACGGACGCGCCGCCACGCCGGAGATCATTCTCCGCCGCGCCCGGGCTGCCGCGCCTCGCAGCGGCGCCGCCGCCACCGGCGTTCCGGCATAATTCGCCCAAAGGAGCCGGCTTGTTCAAGGATTTCTCCGCCCGCGATCACTCCACCAAGCCGTCGAGCGAGCTCCCGCGGATCGCCGCGTTGACCAGCATCCGCGGCATCGCAGCCTGGTGGATCGCCGTCTATCATTTTCGCGAGTACCTGCCGCTGCGTGCCGACAACGTGCTGCTTATTGCAGCGTCGCGCGGCTTCTATGCGGTCGACTTGTTTTTCATCATGAGCGGCTTTGTTATTTACCTTAATTATGCGCAGTTGTTTCAGGTGCCGAATAGGATTTCTCTTCGCAAATTCGCGGTCGCCCGCTTTGCCCGCATCTATCCTCTTCACCTGTTTATGTTGATGCTCTTTGCGGCGAACCCGATCGCCCTCGCGTGGTTCTCCCATCTGGGGCTGACGCCGGCGCAGTTGGCCGGGCGCTACAACCCCCTCGATTACGTTCTGAGCCTGGTGCTGATCCAGAACTGGGGATTTCGCGATCACCTGACCTGGAACATTCCGGCCTGGTCGATCAGCACGGAATTTGCCGCCTATCTGATATTCCCGCTCGCGGCGTATTTGACTTTGCGGTGGCTGCGCAGCGCGACCGCCGCCTTTGTCGCCGCCGCCGCGGCGTGGGCGGCGCTGTCGATCGTCTTCTGGGGCGCCGGCGCGACGAGCCTTGGCGACGACGTCGCCCGGCTCGGTCTGCCGCGCTGCGTGTTCGAGTTCTTTATCGGCATGATGCTGTGCTGTATTTTCCGCCGGCGCGGCCCGGCCACGGCGGGCGGCCAGATCGGGCTGCTGAGCGGGGCGGCGGCAATCGCGATTGTTTCTCTCGCGGCGGGCGTTCCAGATTACCTCGGAATCCCCGCCGCCTTCACCCTCCTCGTCATTGGCCTGGCAGCGGCGAGAGGCCCCATCACCACCCTGCTCGCCCTGCGGCCCCTGGTTTTCCTCGGCGAAATCTCTTACGCAACCTATCTGTCCCACTTCTTTATCAAGGACTGGCTGAAGTTTCTGCTGGCCGGCCACGATCTACCTGCCTGGCTGCTGTTTGGCTTGTTCCTGGCGATAACGCTGCTGGCCTCGGTCGCGCTCTACACCTGGATCGAGCTGCCCTGGCGACGGCGTCTGCGCGGCCGAGCCCGGCTGGCGTCGCCGGCGCCGGCAATGGCAGCCGATCTATCACGGGTAACTCAGTGATGATCGACAATGTTGCCGTCTTCCTCGGTTGTGTCGGAGCGCTTGTCGTCGCCTGTCGCGCGCTGTTGCTCGACGCCAAGGTCCCGTGGTTCCTGCCATTGGGGGCACGGCGGGCAGCTCGCGGCCGTTTCCGGCGCGGCGGCGGACGCTGAGCGATGCAGGAACTTTTCGTTGCAGCGGTTTACGTATTCTACCTGTTTCTCGGGTTCATGGCGCCGTTTGTAGCGGGGCTGGGGTATATCTGGGTCGATATCTTCACCCCGCAAAACGTCGCGCCGCATGTGCTCGGCGATTTCCCGGTGGCCCTGGTACTTGGGCTTGCGTGCTTTGCCGGTTACACGCTGTTCGACCGGCGGGAGCGACCCCATATCGGTCTGCCGCTATTGTTGATTTTGGCCTTCGCCGGCTGGATGAGCTTGACGCAGCTATGGGCTGTCGCGCCCGATGCCGCAGAGAAGTGGACATGGGCGTTCAAGGTGATGATTTTCGCCGCGTTCACGCCCTTTCTGTTTCGCTCGCGGGTGCAGATCGAAGCCGCATTGCTGACGATAATCTTCGCGCTGTCGAGCACGGTTCTCGCGGTCGCCGCCAAGACGCTGGTCACCGGCGGCGGCTACGGGGCGCGAGAGGCTCTGGTCGGAGCCAATTCCGGTCTTGCCGAGGGCAGTACGCTGTCGATGGTCGCGGTGGCGATCTTGCCGCTGGTCACCTTCGTCAGCCGTTACTCCCTGATCCTCGCGGCGCCGCGACGCTTGGTGAGCGTGGCCTGCCGGGGGTTTTCCGCTTGTTGCGTGGTTACCGCCGTCGGCCTTTTCACCAGGACCGGGCTGGTCGCGCTGGGAGTCTACGTCGTCCTCGCATGGTGGCAGTCGCGCCACAAGATCGTGATCGGCGCCGCTGTCGCGGCCGGAATTCTTGTTCTGCTGCCGCTGATGGGAACGGTGTGGGAAGATCGCATGTCGACGATCGAGAACCCCGAATCCGATCCCTCCGCGGCCGGGCGCCTGGCCGTGTGGCAGTGGACGCTCTCTTACGTCGCCGAGCACCCGCTCGGCGGCGGCTTCAATGTGTATGAGTTCGATAAGGTCGAACTGCCTAGCACCACTGGCGTGCCACGGACGGTGACGGGAGTGGCCTTCCACAGCATCTATTTCGAGATCCTTGGCGAGATGGGCATCGTCGGCTTGGCGGTTTGGGCCTCGCTGATCGCGGCATTTTTTATCGGCTTGGTGCGGCTGCGACGGCAGGCGCGCCAATACGAGGAGGGCGAGTGGCTGGTCGGACTGACCACCGCGCTGGCGAGTTCCGTTGTGATTTACCTGGTCGGTGGCGCCTTCATCGGTGTCGGATTTCAGCCGACGCTCTACTACCTGATCGGCATCGCGATCGCCGCCCAGGAATATTGGCGCCGCAGCGGCAAGGCGACCGGAGTGACGCTTAGAGGGCGGCGGCCGCGCGGCCTGCCGTCAGCGGGCGCCACCCCGGAAGCGGCCTGACCCGAGCGGCTGGCTCAGCTGACCACGAGGCAATTCGCCAGATTGGCGGGGTTGCTGATGCCGCCCAGCGTAATGTCGTCCTGCGCGCTCAGGTGCAGAACCGTACAGCTGTTGCCGACTGTCGCACCGGCGATAAGCTGGCTCGCCGTGGTGATGCCGTTGCCGTTCAGGTTGGCCGCCACTTTCAGCGTGTCGGTGGTGGGATGGAAGTTGACGATGATGTCGTGACCCGAGCCGTTTTCGCCGAACCAAAACACATTGGCGGTGCCGGCGCCGCCATAGTAGTCGTTGCCGGTGTTGTCGTTGAAGGTGTTCATCCCCGAGCCGCCGAACAGGTAGTCGTTGCCGGTCCCGGCGTTGAACGTATCGGCGCCGGTGCCGCCAAACAGCAGGTCGACCTTGCCGGTGCCGCCATTAAGGGTATCGCTGCCGCCGCCGACGACCGACAGCAACGAATCACCGCCCGCCGCGGTCAGCGCGACGCTGTTGGACGAGGTGTCGATCTGCATTTGGCCCCGGCTCAAATAGGTGCCGTCCGGCAGTTTCGGCATTTGCGTCCATGCGGGATTGAGCTGGTAGGCCGCGGTCTCGCTCTGCCCAGCCTTGGCGAATTCGTTGGCGATCTGGCTGACGACGTAGCCGTAGGCCCGGATGGCCAGGGGCGACTGGGTGTAGGTGATTTCGTCGGCGATCGCCGCGGCCGCGATCTCGGGGACGCCGCCCTGGGTGTCGAGCGGATAGCCTTGCAGCGCGGTCGGGTTGGCCGACAGGTTGCCGAGCGCCGCGTTAGCGTTCTGGAATTGCGCCCAGGTGGTATAGGGGGTGCCGGTCGTCGGGTCGGCGATTTGCAGCCAGTAAACCCCGCCGTTCAGCGGGTTGAAGCCGTTGAAGGCATTGGTGTAGAGCCCAGATACGAAATTGTTCATGAATTTGAGCATCTGTACGGCTTGTGCGGAGGCCGTCGGGATGTTCATCCCGGCGACCTCCGCAAGCGAGGTCACAAGGTAGCCCTCCTGCCACGGCGCGACCTCGAGCTGGCCGGCGTTGAACCCGACAAACCCCTGGATCTGGCCGTATTTAGCGTCGATGCCGTCGACGATGTACTGCTGCACCAGAGCCTGCATGTTGCTCTGCAGCTCGGACACGAAATAACTCTTCAGCGGGTCGCTGTCCGGCGTCAGGTAGGCCGCTTCCGCGACGGCGCGCAAATCCCAGGCCTCGGCGCGGATCTGGTTGAAACCGTCGAGCACGAAGCCGGCCGGATATTTGCCGTCGATCAGCCACTGGCTGCCATAGCCCGGCGGGGTCGAGGATAGCGCGTAATCCGCCTCGGCCTGCAATTGGCTCAGCTGGTAGGGGCTGCCGCTGATCAGGTACGGAACATAGTTGAGATCCGGCATATGGGCGGCGTCGGGCGTCCAGCTGTCGGTCGGGTTGGAGTCGGGCCAGCCATTCGCCGGCACCAGCGCGCCACTCGCATCATCCCAGAACGTCGGATAGGTCTGGGTGTTGATCGGCGCGCCGGTGCTCTCGTCGGTATAGTGCCAGGGCACGCCGCCGGCGGCGGCCGCGTCGGCCAGCATGACCTGCTGCGCACCGGCACTCTGGCTGGTCAGCGCCTCGGCGACCCAGGCGGGCTGCGCGCCGATATCGTCGCGCCCGCCGGTTTCCGGCATGTAGGTGGTGACGCCGGCGGTACCGAGCGGCCCGGTGTTGGCGGCGGTGAGGCCGCCGAGATTGGCCTGGATGACCGAATCGCTGACCCCAATCGAGGTATCGTAGGCCGGGATCGCGCCGGTCGCCTCCAGATACGGGACGTCGTATTGCACGTTGGGGTCGACCGTGCCGGCACTCGCGACCTGGTGGTCCCACGTCGAATAGAGGTACTGGGCGACGCCGGTCGCGCTGTACACTTGCTGGCCGCCTTGGCTGAGCTGCACGTCATAGTTGAGGTCGCTCTTGCCCGCCGCGAACATCCAGCTGTTGTCGAAGATGACATCAGTCGTCGTCGTGCCGTTGGCATAAGCGCGGACGTCAAACTCGACCTTGAGCTTGCCGCCGTCGACCGTAGTGGCGAAATCGTACTCGTTGACCTCGGGGCCGCTGAGCCAATTCTGCACGGTGCCCGCGGTGAGCGCGGCCTGCAGCGCAGTGGCGGCGGAAGTGCTGGTCGTCGTGGTCGTGCCGTTGGCGTTGTGAAAGGTGAAGTTTACCGAGACGTTGTAGCCGCCGGCGAGGAGCGCCGATGCGCTCGGGGCCGCCGGTGACGGCGCCGCCGCCATGCCTTTCGCCAGCATCATGTCGAGGGAGCTGCCGGCGCCAATCGACGGCGCGTCGAGCGTCAAGATCGCCTGCCGCACCGAGCCGTCGGCATTGGTCGATTTGACATCCATCTGGATCGCGTAATTGACGCCGTTGATGCGCGCCACCAGCGTGTCGGTCGGTTTTACCGCCCCGGCCTTGAACACCTGGCCAAAGGTGACGTAACCGCTGTTCTCGGCGGCCGTGCCGGCATTCTGCAGGCGCACCCCGACGATGTCGCCGGTTTGCGAAGGTTGGAGCAGCGTCGGGGCGATATCGACCCCGGTCCCACTGGAGCCCGCCCCACTGGAGCCCGTCCCACTGGAACCCGTCCCACCGGACTGGCTCGTCGGCGCAGTCGTCGTGGTCCAGCCGCCGCTGACCCACTCATACCACTGCCCCTGCGCGTTGTCAGCGTAGAGGTTGCCCTGGTTGGCGACCTCAAGTTCGGTCCCCGACCCGTCGGAAGCCCAAGCGCCGTTGAGCAGAATGAGGTTGCCGGAGGAGTTTGTGCTCGCACTGAACGTCCAGGTGCCGGCGCTTGTCATCAGGCTGCCGCCGCCGCCCGGCATTAGGGTCGACCCGTCCGGCGACAATGCCGGCGGGCTGTCGACCGCCAGGATCGCAGTCCCAACCGCCGCCAGCCCGACCGGATCCGCCACCTCATAGGTGAAGCTGGAACTCAGGTTCGCAGCCCCGGCGGTCGGCTGGAACTCAAGCCCGGTAAGTTGTGCGACCGACAGTCTCTCGCCGGCGCTGACCGCGGTGACGCCGTCCGACAACAGGACCGTACCGTCGTTGGGCAAACTCATCGCCACGACGATCAGTTGCGAGGCCGAATAGGCCTCGTCGGTCGGCGCTTTGATCCCGATCGGCGCGGCCGCACCGTTTTCGGCCGCGGTAAACGCCGCCGCGGTCGTCACCGGCAGCGCACCGCCGGTCCAGGGGTGCGTCGTGCTGAGCGCCGGTTCGGTGGCGAGCAGCGTGTCGCCTGTCTGAGTATTGGCGCCGCTGACGATCTGGTTCGAGGTAAGGCCGTAGAACTGGTCGCTACTGAGCTGCGCCACCGCCGACGTCTGGTTGCTGACCGCCAGGGCCGAAGCGGAATTGAGATCGTTGAGGATGGCATCCCCGGAGACGCTCAGCTGCGTGCCCTTGAGCAGCGAGCCTTCTTCGCCGAAGGCGATGATGATCGGGTTGTCAGAATTCGGCCCCTGCTCGACCACATCGTTATTGATCGTCGCGTTGCCGCCGTTTGGCAGGTCGATGCTGTAGCTGCCGGTGCCGGCCAGATCGTCGATCCGCGAATTCTGGATGACCGTGGTGTTGGCGCGGCTCTTGACCTCGTGGCCGATCGCCGCGTCATGGAAATAGCTGCCCGAAATCGTCAGGGTGCCAATATTGCCGACGTAGAGATTGTGGGTGAAGCCGTAGCCGGCTGAATTGGGGTCGCTGACGCCGTTATAGGCGAACTCGCTGTTGTTGATGGTGATGCTGCCGGCCGGGTTGGCTGCCGCCAGCAGGCCCTCCTGGTTATTAAAGAAATAGTCGTCGTTGAGGGTGAGGTTGCCGGTCTCGTAGCGGATCCCGGCGCCATTCGCGTCGCTCGGGGCGGCCAGCGCGCCGGAGAACGCGAGGTTGTCGACCGTCACGTTGGCGTCGGTCACCAGAATGGCCTTGCCGTTCGGGATCTGCTCGGTGCAGACCAGGTTGGCGATGCCGCCGACGCCTTCGATCGTGATGTTGGTGGTGATCGTCGCGAAATCGTTGATGTAGGTGCCGGCCTGAACCTGGATGACGTCGCCGTTGTGAGAGGCGGCGATGGCCGCGGCGAGCGTCGCGTATTGCTTGCCCTGGCCGACCGTCAGCACAGCCCCCTTGACCGTCAGCGTCGCCGTGCCGGTGGTCTTGAGCAGCGCCGGATCGGACACCGTATAGGTCAACAGCGAGGTCTGCCCGGCGGCGGTCGCTAGTGGTTTGAAGTCGAGCCCGGTGAGCTGCGCGACGCTAAGCTTCTCGCCGACCGTCACCGCGGTCTTGCCGTCCGACAGCAAAACCGTGCCGTCGGTCGGCAGCGCGGTGATGATGATAGTGAGCTGGGAGGCTGAATAGTTTGGATCGGTCGGGGCCGCGATCCCGATCGGCGTCGCCACGCTGTTGTCGGTGATGCTCAGCGCGGCGGCCGTGGTGACCGGCGGCATCGTGTCAGGCCCGATGGAGAGCGTCGCGGTTCCCGTCGCGGTGCTGTGCGAGGGGTCCGTCACACTGTAGGTGAAGGTCGCGCTTTGTCCGAAGATGCCGGAAGTCGGCTTAAACTCGAGCCCGGTTAGCTGCGCGACCGTCAGCATTTCACCGACGAAGACGGCGGTGACGCCGTCCGCCAAAAGCACGGTGCCGTCGGTTGGCAAGGACGTGACGGTGATGGTGAGTTGGCCGCTCGAATACCGCGTATCCTTGGGCGCGACGATGCCGATCGCAGTCGGGCCGCTGTTTTCGGCGACGGTCAGTGCCGCAACCGTAGTCGTCAATTTGCTGTTCGCACTCATCAGGTGTCCCATTGCAGTAGCAGGTAAGGCGTAGGGCGTGGCGAGGCACGAATAACCAAATTTATTTTATTAAAATGAAAGAGTCTTATGAAATCTGTATTGTGACAATTCTCTAAGACAAGATCTCGTGCCTAAGATAAACCACGACCGTTGCCAGGCATGTTGATACCTAGTCTGTTTGCGCGAGCGCTATCGTCAGCTAATGTTTGATGCGTCGGGCGGGCTCGAAGGGAGCGAGCCTTGCGCCGATTTCAGATCAAAGTTTGCCTAGACATTGATCTAAGTCCCCCCAATTGACGTTGTGATTTAAAGGTTAATGTAACAGTTTGCGTCTGTCAAGCGCCCGGATCGACCCTCGGGCAACCGGAGGCAACCGCTCTGAAATCTACGGATACCTTTGACATTTTCAAGCGGTGGTGCGTCGACTCCTGGCAATTGGCGAGGAATTGGGAAATCGATAAAATTTTAAGCGGGATGAAGGCATCCTTTCGCCCATATTCCGATAAATTCTGTAACGATCGTTGCTGCGCCCCGGTCACGCAAACCTCCGGCGCGGCGGCGCGGCCGGTCTGAGGGACGGATGGCTATGAGCCGTCGGCTTCGGAGTCTATCGGGTGGGTGCCCCACGTCGGGCGATGTGCGATGCACCACGGTGTGCGTCGGGACCGGTCTCGGCCACCGATTCGAGCGATTGCTCGAGCCGGCGCAACACACCGGCGGCTTCCGCCAGATCGCCGTCAATCAGCGCCCGATCCGAGCCCTGCTCCTGCTGCCGGCGATAAAGCGCGATCAGCAGTCGCCGCAGATGGTGGCCTTTCTCGGTTAAACGGAGCGCGTTTGAGCGCCGGTCGCGGGTGCGGCGCTCGCGCGTGATCAGGCCCCCATCGACGAGCCGCTTGACGCTGTAGGACGGGTTTGTGCCGGGATACCAGCCGCCGGCGACCAACTCGGTCGGCGACATCGCGAGATGACCGATCTTGAGCAGGATCAGCGCCTGTGTCGGATTGATGCCGTGAACCGCGAGTTGCTCGAGCTCGGCCTTGACGAGATGCAGGAATCGCCGGTGAATCCGGTCGGTCAGTGAGATCAGCTCGAGAAATTCTTCATCCACAGCGCAGCCCCCGCGGAGATCGGCGGCACCGGATGCGGCGAGTTGCCGCTACGCCTCGTCCGCGGCTCGGATCTATCCGGCGCCTCCCTCCAGACAGCAAACTTTGTGCCGTAATGCTAGATGGTTTTAAATAATAGGATTTATGTGTCTTGCAATTTTTGCCGGTTCACCTTTGTAAAAGTTTTTGACACCAAATCAGTGTGTAAGATTTACCGACAATCTAAAATTTTTGAGACATTCCATGGATCGGATATTGATGAATTACGTTTGAAAGGGCGCGACAGTGGGTGTTCTGCATGACAATGTATCTGGTTACCGGGGGCTGCGGCTTCATCGGCTCGCATTTGTGTGACGCGCTGATCCGCGACGGCGCGAGCGTCCGGGTCCTCGACAATTTATCAACGGGATCGCCGGATAACATTCCGGCCGATGTTGAGTTGATGCGCGGCGACGTCGCCGATGCCGCCGCCGTGACGGCGGCGATGAGCGGGGTCGACGGGTGCTTTCACCTGGCCGCGGTGGCCTCGGTCGAGCGCAGCCGGCAGGACTGGCTCGGCGCCCATCGCACCAACGTGAGCGGCGCGGTGGCCGTTTTCGATGCGGCGCGACACGCCGGCCGGCGGCACCCGGTACCGGTAGTCTATGCCTCCTCCGCCGCGGTCTACGGCGATTGCGCCAGCCTGCCGATCCGCGAAGATGCGGAAAAGCGACCCGCGTCGGCCTATGCCGCCGACAAATACGGCTGCGAGCTGCACGCGCGAATCGCCTCCGAGCTGCACGGCGTCCCCGCGATCGGGCTGCGCTTCTTCAATGTATACGGGCCGCGACAAGACCCCAAATCGCCCTATTCCGGCGTCATCTCGATCTTCTGCGACCGGGTACGGCGCGGCCAGCCGATCGACGTCTTCGGCGACGGATCGCAGACCCGCGACTTCATCTTTGTCGAGGACGCGGTGGCGGCCCTCGTCGCCGCGATGCGGCGGCGTCCGGCCGCCCCTGCCGTCTTCAACATCTGCTCGGGGCGCCAGACGAGCGTCGTCGAACTGGCGGAGACGATCAGCCAAGTCTGCGGCCGGTGGCCGGACATCCGCCACCGCCCACCCCGCCCGGGCGAGATCGTCCATTCGCTCGGCGACTGCTCGGCGGCGCGCCGGCTGCTCGGGTTGCCGACAGCGACCGAGTTGCGGATCGGCTTGTGGGCGACGCTGTTCTGGATGGAATCGCTCGGCACGCCGCGCCTCCCGTGCGCCGGCGCCATCGACGAGGCGACGGTCGAGCCGCATCTCGAACCCGCCTGAAGCATACCGGCGGTGCCGCACCTGAGCCTCCATTCCTCGCTCGATCGGCTACCGGCCGATGCGAGTCGCATTTTCGACGCCGCGCGCCTTGATGATTTTGCCCTCGGCAGCGAATGGTTTCGCAACGTCGTCGAGAACGGGCTGCCTCTACAGGCGAAGCCCTGCTTCGCCGTGGTGTCGCAGGGTTCCGCAACGGCGGCGATCGTGCCGCTGGTGCAGCAGCCCGACGGCCGGCTGGGGAGCCTGACGAACTGCTATACCTGCGTTTATACGCCACTGATTGCGGGCGGCCTGCCGCTCGCCGAAACCGCCAGGCTGCTGGGACGCGAGCTCGGGCGGTTTTGCGCCGGCTGCTGGCCGATCGTGCGGCTCGATGCGCTGCCGCCGGAATGGCCGGCGCTCGAGGCCTTTGTCGCTGGGCTCGGCGAGGCGGGGCTGCTGGTCCGCCGCTTCGCAAATTTCGCCAACTGGCAAGAAGCGGTCGCCGGCCGCTCGTGGGAGGCATACCTCGCGACGCGGCCGGGAATGCTGCGTGAATTGTTGCGCCGCAAGGCGAGACAGCCGCGCAGCCGCGCCGCGATCGAGTTCGAGACAATCCGCGAGCCCGGTGAGGTGGCCCGCGGGCAGGCCGCCTACGAAGCGGTCTACCGGCACAGCTGGAAGCCGCAAGAACCGTGGCCGCAATTCAATCTCGGGCTGATGCGCGAGGCCGCCGCGCTGGGCGTCTTGCGGCTCGGCATCGCGTGGCTGCGCGGCGAGCCGATCGCCGCGCAATTGTGGACCCTCGCTGGCGGCCGCGCGACGATCATGAAGCTGGCGCACGACCGGGCGCACGATGCCTCGTCGCCCGGCACGCTGCTGACCGCGAAAATGGTCGAGACGCTGATCGAGGAGGGCGTCGAGGCGATCGATTTCGGCCGCGGCGATGACCCTTATAAGCGCATGTGGGCGGCCGAGAGGCACCAGCGCATCGGCCTCATGTTGATGAACCCGCGCCGGCTGCGGGGCCTCACCGCGTTGGCCCGACACGACGCCGGGACCGCGTTGCGAACCCTTCGCCGACACGCGCCGCCACAGGGCGCATCGCCCTGAGGAGAAGTTGTTGCGCATTCTTTACAGCCACCGCATCCAGTCGCGCGATGGGCAAAGCGTTCACCTCGACGAGATCGTCGCGGCGCTGCGCCAGCTCGGGCACGATGTCGTCGTGGTCGGTCCGCGGCTTTACGAGAGCGCGGGCTTCGGCGGTGAGAGCCGGCTGGTGGCGGCGCTGCGCCGGCGCGTGCCGCGAGCGCTCCTCGAACTGGCCGAACTCGCCTACAACATCCCGGCCTTTCTTAGGCTGCGGCGGGTCGCGGCGAAGTTCCAGCCCGACCTGATCTACGAGCGCTATAACCTTTATTTCCTGGCCGGGATCCTGCTGCGGCGGTGGCGCGGCGTGAAGCTGTTTCTCGAGGTCAACGCGCCGGTTTGCGAGGAGCGGGCGCGCTATGGCGGGCTCGCATTGCCGCGCCTCGCCGGCAGCTTGCAACGCTGGGTATGGCGCTCGGCCGACCGCACCCTCGTCGTGACCGACGCGCTGAAGCGGATCGTAATCGCCGCCGGGGCCGCGCCAGAAACGGTCAGCGTCGTCCCAAACGGCATCGACCCGCGGATGTTCCCGGCCGAACCCTACCGCGCGCGCCGCGGTGCCCCGGTGACGATCGGCTTTATCGGATTTGTGCGCGACTGGCATGGCCTCAATGAGGTCATCGACGCCCTCGCCGGCGAGCGCGACGGCACGCCGGTCGAGCTGGTCATTGCCGGCGAGGGGCCGGCGCGAGCGGGATTGCAGCGCCGCGCGGCGGCGCTCGGCATCGGGTCGCGTGTGCGCTTTATCGGGCTCCAGCCGCGCTCGGCGATCGCGGCTTTGATCGGGCAGTTCGACATCGCGCTGCAGCCGCGGGCGGTGCCCTATGCCTCGCCATTGAAAATCTTCGAATACATGGCCTGCGGCCGCGCCATCGTGGCGCCCGATCAGCCCAATATCCGGGAGATCCTGACGGACGGGGAAACCGCCCTCCTGTTCGATCCCGACGCGCCCGGAGCGCTGTGGCAGGCCATCCGGCGCCTGGTCGACGATCCCGCGTTGCGCGAGCGGCTCGGGCAGGCGGCGCGGCGGGCGCTGGAGGCGCGCGACTATACCTGGCGGCGCAACGCACAGCGCATCGTCGCGATGGCCGGGGAATTGCACGACCGGGACTCCGCCGAGATCGCGCCCGATCGCGTCGGGTCGCTCTGACCCGGAGGTCAGTGCACCGAACCATCGCCGGACAACGCCTCCACGCTGCCCTGAAAACTATTGCCGCTCAACACCGCAGGGGTCGCGGTCAGGTTTCGCACGAAGATCGTCCGGTTCGGCAGATCGTTGCGGAACTTGTTGCCGGTGATACGCAATTCCGCCGTCGGCTGCGTTACGCCCTCGCCGCCGATCACGATGGCCGCGGCGTGGTTGCTCGATTTGGCGCCTTTCTCCAGCGTGTTGTTTTCCATGACCAGCGAGCCGCCGTTCGAGATGTCGACGAGATAGCTCGAGGTCCCGTCCGGACCGTCCTCGATCGTGTTGCCGCGCAATACCGTGCGCAGCGCCCGCGATTTCACCGAATGCCCGACATGCGTGTCGTAAAATTTCGAGCCGCTGATCCGCAACAGCGCGATATGCCCGACATAGATCCCGTGGGCGCAGGCTTCTTCGCATTTGCCGTTGTCGTCGAACTGGCTGTTGCTGATCGTAACAACGCTGCCCGGGTTGTCGCCCGCGAGGATGCCTTCCTCGTTGTTGACGAAGCGGCTGTCCTCGACCGTCAGGTCGCGGCCTTCGGCGCGGATGCCGGCGCCGTTGGCGTCGGGCACTCGTGCTCGGGTGAAGGTGATGTTGCGGATCGTGATGTCGTTGCCGCGCGTCACGAAGAGCGCCTTGCCCTCGCAGGTCTTGTCGGTGATTACGACGCCGGGGCCGGCCCCCGAGATGGTCAGGCGATCGGCGGTCCACACCGCGCAGTCGAAATACTGCCCGGGCTGAATGACGATCGTATCGCCGGGCTTCGCCACGGCGGCGGCGGCGCTCGGCATCTTGAGCGGCTGCCCGGGGCCGACCGCGAGCACCTTCGCCCTGGCCGCGCTGGCCGCGCTGGCGAGCGCTACGGCAAGCGCGAACGCCAGCGATGCCATGCCAAATCGTCGCCAATGCAGCCGCGTCGACGTGTCGCTCATTTGTGCTCTCCTGCTGGGGATGTCGGCTGCAACGTGCGGGCATACTCGCGATAATCGGCGATCCGGGCGGCGATGCCGGCGCAGCCCGCGACCGGGTAGCGGGACGGCCCGGCCGCCGCCGCCATCTGCCGCAGATAGGGGCAGAAATTTTCGCGCTGCGCCGACAGCGTCAGCCGCGGCGGGGGGCCGGCCGCCGCCGGCTGAAACGTCTTCCCATCACCGGCATCGACGATCGAAGCCGGCGAGCCTGGCAGGTCGGCGAGCAAATTCCGCCCGAGGATGAGGCGCGCCCCTTCGGTCGCGGCCAGTTCGCCGGAGATGATGCTGTTGTCGTCGACAATCGCCGAGGTCTGCGGCGAGCGGGCGAGAATGCCTTCCGTGTCGATCACAACATTGCCGGCGAGTTGGCTGTTGCTCGCCTTGTAGAGATTGATGCCGAAGCCGGTCGGACAGTCGACTACCAGATTGCCGCGGATCAGGCCGTCGCGGTGCTCGGTGGCGCAGTTCGTCTCGCAGAGGCCGGGATCGGTGCCGCTGCCGCCCAGCGATATTCCGCGGGTGAATGGCGCGGGCGGCTGGGTCAGGGCGCAAATCACGATGTTGCGCTCGATGACGCCGTGCGACGAATTGCCCTTGAGGAAGATCGCGTAGCCGAAATCGTCGGCAATGCGGGGCGGGTGCGCGGCCGTCTTGCCGAAATCGGCGATCAGATTGTCGCGCACCACCCAGCGCCGGCCGCCGACCACATCGACCGCGGCGAGCGGCGCTGCGATGGCGCGAAGGTGGGTGTCGAACAACGTGTTGCCATCGATCGCGACGTCACGCGGATAGCGGCCGTGCTCGCCGTTGCCCTTGATCTGCGCGTTGAAGTCGCGCAGCCGGTCATGGCGGATGACGGTCCGGTCGGCGCCGCCGACGATGTGGAAGGCATGCTCGCATTGTGCGTCGACGGCGCAGACGCCCGCGATGTCGAGATTTTCGAACACCCAGTCGGACCCGGCGATCTTGAAGAGCTCGCTGGCGCGGGTGCGGATTTCTACCGTACCGGCGCGTGCCGCGCGCACCGTGATCGGACGCCCCGGCCGTCCGCTCTGTGCGATCACCGTCCGGGGCAGCTCGTAGGTGCCGGGCCGGATCGTGATGACGTCACCGGGCTGCGCGGCGGCGATCGTGGTGCGCAGCTGCGCCGCGGTCGCGGCCTCGCGTTGACGCGCGGCGACAGTCGCCGGCAGCGCCATTGCCAGCGCCAACGCGATCGCCGCAATCGGGCGCGCCTGGCCTTCCACTCGCACTGTGCCTCCACTGGTTCCGGCAGCGCCGAAGGGGGAACGCTGCGGCGAGCGTCGGCGTTCATTTTCGTCGGCGTAGATGGCAGCGGCCGCCGGGAGATAGGTCGGGGGACAGAGGTAATGTGCGGTATCGCCGGGATCTTCACCGCAGGCGCCGAGCCGATCCCGCAAGCGACGTTGCGGCGGATGACCGCGGCGCTCGCGCATCGCGGCCCCGACGGCGAGGGCTTCCACATCGAGCCCGGCATCGGGCTCGGCCACCGCCGTCTCGCGATCATCGACCTCGCCGGCGGCCAGCAACCGATGTTCAACGAGGACGGCTCGGTCGCGATCGTCTTTAACGGCGAAATCTACAACCACGCCGCGCTGCGCGACGAGCTGCGCGCCCTCGGGCATATCTTCCGCACCCGCAGCGACACCGAGGCGATCGTCCACGCCTGGGAGAGCTGGGGGCCGGGCTGCGTCGAGCGACTATCGGGCATGTTCGCGTTCGCGATCTGGGACCGCAACCGCCAACAGCTCTTTCTGGCGCGCGACCGGCTCGGCAAGAAGCCGCTCTATTATACCAGCCTCGCCGACGGCACGCTGCTGTTCGCGTCCGAATTGTGCGGCCTCTTGGCGCATCCGAGTGTGAAGCGTCGCCTGTCGGCGCCGGCGATCGACGATTTTTTTGCCTTCGGCTATGTGCCCGACCCCGATTGCATCTATGACGGCATCCGCAAGCTGCCGGCGGCGCATCACCTGCTGCTGGCGCGTGGGGCGGGGGCGCTGGCAGCGCCGCAATGCTATTGGCGACCGCATTTCGCGCCGCAGCCGCATGACGAGGCCAGCGCGGTCGCGGCGCTGCGCGGGCATCTGGCGCGCAGCGTCGAGGACCGCCTGATCGCCGACGTGCCGCTCGGCGCCTTTCTTTCGGGCGGCGTCGATTCGAGCGCGGTCGTCGCGACGATGGCGAGGCTGCGCGCCGACCCGATCGCGACCTTCACGATCGCCTTCGGCGGCGGCGCCGACGAGACGCCCTACGCCGCGGCGATCGCGGCGCGCTATGCCACGGCGCAGCACACCGAGCAGCATGCGGCGCTAGACTACATCGCGGCGGCCGGCGAACAGGCGGCCTTGTTTGGGGAACCGTTCGCCGACAGCTCGTCGGTCCCGACCTACCGCGTATCGCAACTGGCCCGGCGGCATGTCACGGTCGTGCTGTCGGGCGACGGCGGCGACGAAATTTTTGCCGGCTATCGGCGGTATCGCTGGCATTGCATCGCCGAAGCGGTCCGCGCCTATCTGCCGAGCCGCACGCGGCGGCGGCTGTTCGGCGAGTTGGCGCGGCTCTATCCCAAGCTCGACCGAGCGCCGCGCTGGCTGCGCGCCAAGCACACGCTGTCGGAGATCAGCCTCGACAGCGCGCTCGGCTATTACCGCACGGTGTGCAAGCTGCACGACGAGGCCCGCGGGCGGCTCTTCTCGCGCCGGATGCGCAGCGCCATCGACGGGCATCGCCCGGCCGACCGCATCGCCGACGCGATGGCGGAAGCGGACACGCCAAACCCGCTGTTCCAGGCGCAATACGCCGATCTGAAGACCTATCTGGTCGGCGACATCCTGCCCAAGCTCGACCGCGCCAGCATGGCCGCGTCGATCGAGGCGCGGGCGCCGCTGCTCGATCACCGCCTCGTCGAGTGGGCAATGACATTGCCGCAATCGCTGACCCTGCGGCGCGGCACGGGGAAATACCTGCTCAAGCGGGCGATGGAAGACCGCGTGCCGGCGGCCAACCTCTATCGCCGGAAGCAGGGCTTCGCGACCTCGCTGGCGCCGCAATTCCGCGGCGCCGGGGCGGCGCGGGTCAGGGCGCGCCTGCTTGGCGGCGAAATCGCCGACTCCAATCTCTTCGACCTCGATGCGGTCCGCGATTTGGTCGAGGCTCATGCCAGCGCCGCCGCCGACCACAGCGCCGCGATCTGGGCGCTCCTCGTCTTCCAGGGCTTTCTGGCGAATTCGAGCGAGGCTGCCACATCTCGGGCGGCGGCCTAGGAGAGGGTGTCGGCGGGCTTTACATTCGCCGCCGGTCGATCCTCCGGCAGCTTACATTCTCAGCATAATATCAGGCGGTTATAAGCCTGGCACGGCGCTTGCTGAGGTAGGGTAAGATTTGGCACAGGAGCGTTCATTATGCGTAGAACTTCACTGGCCGGGATTGCGGGAGCGGCGGTGGCGCTCGCATTCGCATCGGCTCCCGCGAATGCTCAAGTTGTCGACCCGCAGATCTTCATCCAGCAATCCGGCACCAGCCCGGCGGGCGGCGACCCCAATACCATCACCGATACCAGCGCCTTCACCGTCGGGGTGGCGGGCGGCGCCTTCACGCTGCAGAACCCGCTCCTGATCATCGTCGGCGTTTACGATGGCAGCGGCACCCCGACGATCAGCTTCACCGGCGGCGTCAGCACCCCGACGATCGGCACCTACGGCCTCACCGCGACCACCGCCACCTTTACCGCGGCGTCCACCGGCACGGCCTACGATCAGCTCGGCCTGAGCGGCGGCGGTTCGCAGTCGTTCGGCAACTGGGCGGCCGGTGACGTGGCGAACGGGCTTGCCGCGCCCACCAGCTTTACCCTCTATGCCTTTGCGCTCGACACCAATCTGGCGTCGGGCAGCCCGATCACCATCGGCGAGAGCGGCGCCGCGGCGGGCTCGTACATTCTCGGCGCCTCGTGCGAGGACGGCACCGGCAGCAGCAGCGGCTGCGCGACCAACGGCGACATCGGGCAGACGCCCTTCACCAACACCGGTTTGGTCGGCGGCAGCGGCCAGCCGATCCCGGAGGTTCCGGAGCCGGCCAGCCTCCTGCTGCTGGGGACGGCGCTCGCCAGCTTCGGCCTCTTGGGTCGGCGCCGCCGCCAGGTTTGACCCGGCGCCCGGCGATCTGACGACACGCCGCCCGGGCACTCCCCGGGCGGCGTTTATTTTGTCCGGACGATTTGGGGCAGGCGCGATCAACTCGTTGCGCTGCGCCACCGAACCCGCGACGATGTTTGCCTCTTGATCGCGGGGGAATTTCTGTGGAGATCGCTGAATCGCGCCGCGGCGAACTCGTGGTGTTGCGGCCGGCGGGCCGCCTCGACAGCGTGACCAGCGGCGAGTTTCAAACGAAGCTCGTCGCCGCCGTAAGCGGCGCCCCGGCCGATGTCGTCGTCGATTTTTCGGGCGTCGACTACATTTCAAGCGCCGGACTGCGCGCCTTGATGACGGCCGCCAAGCGGAAATCCCCCGATTGCCGCATTGCCGTCGCGGCGCTCAACGATTTCGTGCAGGAAATTTTTACCATCAGCCGCTTTCTGCATGTCGTGCCGATTGCTGCGCGCGTCGAGGACGCGGCCGGCGTGTGGGATGTGGCGGCCCGCGCCACGCCGGCGCCGCGGATCGAGGCGCCGGCGGTGGCACGCCGCAATTTCGTCCGCATCTGGGGCAGCCGCGGTTCGCTGCCGGCGCCGCTCAACGCGGCCGCGGTGCGCGCCAAGATTTCCGACGCCCTCTTGGCGGCGCGCGGCCGCAGCTTCGCGACGCCGGCGGCGATCGCCGATTTTGTCGACCGCGAGCTGCCGTTTGCCCAGCACGCAACCTTTGGCGGCAACACCAGCTGCGTCGAGATCGCCTGCGGCGGCGACGAATACGTGCTGTGCGACCTCGGCACCGGGGTGCGCGAGTTCGGCAACCGCATCCTCGCCGAGCACGGGGCGGCGCGGAAGCATTGCTTCAACGTGTTCCTGTCGCACGTCCATTGGGACCACATCATGGGGTTCCCGTTCTTTGGCCCGGCCTATATCCCGGGGAACGTCATCCGCATCCACGGCTGCCACGCGGTTCTGCGGGAGGCGCTGCAGCGGCAGCAATCGGACCCCTCGTTCCCGGTCGACTTCCGTTCGCTCGGCGCGACGATCGAGTGCGTGCCGCTGGAACCGGGCGAGACTTACGACGTGGCCGGCCTCAGCGTCACCCCGATCAAGCAGTTCCACGCCGGCGATTCCTACGGCTACCGTTTTGCCACCGGCGGCGGCACGATCGTCTATTCGACCGATTGCGAACACAAATACCAGGCCCTCGACGAGAGCTATCCGTTCATCAGTTTCTTCCGCGACGCCGACATCCTGATTTTCGATGCGATGTACTCGCTCTCTGACGCGATTTCGGTGAAGGAGGATTGGGGCCATTCGAGCAATATCGCGGCGGTTGAGTTGGCGCAGCTGGCGGGGGTGAAGCGGCTCGTGTTGTTTCACCACGAGCCGGCGTATGACGACCGGATGATCGAAACGGTGCTGCGCGAAACGATCCGCTTCGAGGAGCTCAACCGCGGCGGCCACAAGGTCGAGGTGATCGCGGCCTATGACGGGCTTGAGCTAGCGCTTTGAGCGGCGGCGCCGCGGTGGGCCGAGCCTTCGCCTATCTCGCCGCGCCCGGCCGTGTGCTGGCGCTGGGGGTGCTCGGCCTGCTGCTGCTCATTCGCGGCGTCGATCCCGGGCCGCTGCGCGAGTTGCGTCTGCGCGGCTTCGATCTGGCGCAGCGTGCCGCGCCGCGGGCGCCGGTTGCGGCGCCGGCCTATGTCGTGGCGATCGACGAGGCGAGCCTCGCCCGCTACGGCCAATGGCCGTGGCCGAGGAGCCTCGTGGCCCGTCTGGTGCGGCGCATCGCACAGGGCAAACCCCGCGTCATCGGCATCGACATCCTGTTCGCCGAACCCGACCGCCTGTCGCCCGACCGCATCGGCGAACTCGTGCCCGACCTGCCGGCCGCGCTCGGCGACGCGCTCGCCCGGTTGCCGTCGAACGATGCGCTGCTCGCCGAGGCGATCGGCGCGAGCCCGACCGTGCTTGGGCTCGCCCCCAGCAACGAAGCGGAAGCCAAATCCGCCGGGCCGCTGCGCCTGACCCCGATATTGGAGAGTGGCGTCGATCCGCGGCGGTTCCTGCCGAGCTACCCGGCGCTGCTGCACGATCTGCCGGGGCTCGCCGCCAAGGCCAGCGGCAGCGGGGTCATCGGCGCCGCCGCCGACCGCGACGGGGTGACCCGCCGGGTGCCGCTGGTCGCGGCCGCGGCGGGCGACCTCGTCCCCTCCTTCGGGCTCGAGGTGCTGCGCGTCGCGGCCGGGCTGCGGCGGGTCACGCTGAGCGCCGGGCGGCGCGGCGTCGAGCGCGTCGAGCTCGGCCCGCTGGCGCTGCCGACCGATCCCCGGGGCAGCGCCATCCTGCATTTCGCGCCGCGCCAGGCCCGCTTCATTTCGGCGGCCGATCTGCTCGACGGCAGGGCCGATCCGGCGATGATGCAGGGGGGCATCGTGCTGCTCGGCGTCACCGGTCTCGGCGCGGTCGACGTCAAGGCGACGCCGCTCGGGCCGATGCAAGGGATCGAAATCCACGCCCAGCTCGTCGAATCGATGCTGTTCGGCCAGCTGCTGCGCGGCCCGCCCGGCGGAATCTGGACGGGGCTCGCGCTGGTGCTGGCGGCCGGCCTCGTGCCGATCCTGCTGCTGCGCTACCAGCGCCCCGCCTTCGCCGGCGGCATCAGCGCGGGCGTCGCCCTCGGGCTGCTCGGCGGCGAATTCGCCGCTCTCAAATTCGCCGGCCTCCTGGTCGACGCCACCTTCCCGGTAGTGGCCGAGATGCTGACCCTCGCGGCGATGCTCGGCGGCCAGCTGCGCGCGGCGCAGATCGCCCGCCGGCGCTTGGCGGCCGAACTGCAGCACGAGCGCGAACTCAAAGCCCGGCTGGACGGCGAGCTGGCGGCGGCGCGCTCCCTTCAGATGGGGCTGCTGCCGCGGCGCTTTCCGGTTTTCCCCGGGCGTCGCGACATCGACATCCACGCCCATATCGAACCGGCGCGCACGGTCGGCGGCGACCTCTACGATTTCATGCTGCTCGACCCCAACCGGCTGTTTTTCCTCATTGCCGACGTCTCGGGCAAAGGCATCCCGGCGGCGCTCTTCATGGCGATGACCCGCGAAGTCGTGCACGACGCGGTGCTGCGCTACGGCTCGGCGCTCGACCGTGTGCTGGCGGCGGCCAACGAGCGGGTCGCGGCGGCCAGCGCCGACATGGCGCGCGAAGGCGGCGACATGATGTTCGTCACCGCGGTCGCCGGCACCCTCGATCTCACCACCGGCGCCCTCGCCTATGCCAGCGCCGGGCACGACCTGCCGTTCGTCCTGGCGCCCGGCGCCCGGCCGCGGCAGCTGGCGAGCGAGGGCGGGCCGCCGCTCGGCGCGCTCGACGATTTCGCCTTCCCGATCGACCACGACCGGCTCGACCCCGGCGCCGTGCTGCTGCTCTATACCGACGGCGTCAGCGAAGCCGAAAACCGCGAGCGGCAGTTCTATACCGTGGCTCGGCTCGCCGCTTCCCTCGCCGCCGCGCCGCCTTCCAGCGCCGAAGCGGTGATCGACGCGGTGCTCGGCGATCTGCGACGCTTTGTCGGCGGCGCCGAGCAGGCCGACGACATCGCCCTCATCGCGCTGCGCCGGGTGCCGCTCAGCGAACCGTGATCTCGACCCGGCGGTTGCGCGGCTCGGGGACGCCGCGCCGGGCCGGCACCAAGGGCTCCAAATCGCCGCGCCCGGCGACCGTGATGGCGCCCGGCTTGAAGCCGTCGTTATAGAGCGCGTCGCGGATCGTTTCGGCCCGCGCCAGCGAGAGCTCCTGGTTGTAGCGGCCTTCGCCCAGCGCGTCGCTGTGGCCGACGATCTGCACCTCGTAGACCGCGCGGCGCCGCAAATCGTCGTAGAGCGTCGAATAGCGCGCCGCCGATTCCGCGGTCAGCCGGTCGCTGCCCAGTTCGTAGAAAAAGCGGAAATGTCGCGGCAGCACCGGCCGCGCCGCGAAGGCCGCGGCGAAGATGCTGCCGACCTCGTTTTGGTCGACCTGGGCGGCCGCCCCGCTGCCGTTGCGCAGTTCCTCGGCGGCGAGCGGCTTGTCGAGCGTCTGTTTATTCTTGCCGTCGTCGACGGTGATCGCGCCGACGCTGCCGTCGGCGTTGGGCAGCACGACAAACAGCGCCTGGCGCTGGCACCCCGCCAGCGCGATCAGCAGCCCCAGCGCCACGATGGGCGCTACCAGCAGCGGCCGGATCATTGCCGGTCGCCGGCGACCTCGACCGCGAAGGTCGTGCCGCGCACCCCGAGCAGCGCCGTCGGGGTTTTGATCTTCAGCGCCCCGGG
>Ga0209579_10000328_pt1 | contig 54432 bp, 50 predicted proteins | sample Coa_R1_2_FD_187152 | JGI IMG/M metagenome (GOLD analysis project Ga0209579, IMG submission 187152) | Surface soil microbial communities from Centralia Pennsylvania, which are recovering from an underground coalmine fire - Coalmine... | ecosystem: Environmental > Terrestrial > Soil >...
GCACGGCGAGATGCCCCGGCGCTACCCCGTCTTCAGCAAGCCGATCATGAATCTGCACGGCATGGGCGCCCAGGGGTATGTCGTCCGCTCGGCGGACGATATGAAAGCACACTTTACCCCCGGGCATCTGTGGATGCGGCTGATGCGCGGCCGCCACGTCAGCACCGACATCGCGCTCGCCGGCGGACGGGCGCGCTGGTGGCGGCACACGATCGGCCGGCAGATGGACGGGGGGACCTTCGACTACTGGACGGTCACGGCCGAGCCCCTGCCTGTGCTCGAGCGCTACCTCGGCGCGTGGCTGGACCGCTACCTGCGCGGATTCAGCGGCGTGATCAACATCGAATCGATCGGCGGGGTCATCATCGAGTGCCATCTGCGCATGGCCGAGCAGTGGCTCGACCTGAACGGTCCGGGCTGGCTCGAGGCCGTCGTCGATCTGTACGCGAACGAGCGCTGGCGGTTTCGCGACCACCCCCGGCGCACCGGCTACAGCGTGGCGCTGTTCGCGCCGCACGGCCGGCGGTATACGATCGACCCCGGAGACGTCGAGGCCCTGCGCTTGGTCGACGGCATCTCGAGCATCCAGATCACATTCGACGAATCGATCCCGCTCGATCAGCACGCGATGCCGCCGGGCGGGTTCCGTGTCGCGATCGTCAACTGCTGGGACCTACACGCCGGCCTGCTGGTGCGCTCGGCGCTGCGGAGGTTGTTCCGGCCGAAGGCCGGGCGGCGCGCGGCCACATAACTCGCGCCAAAGAATTATGATAGGGCAAGGTTCGGGACGGGTGACCGGGCCGGCCCAAGGAGGCTCATCGGCATGGCCAAGACGCTTTCCAAGCTGAACCGGCGGTCGGCCGCGGTGACGGAAGGGCCGAACCGCGCCCCGGCGCGCGCGATGCTGCGGGCGACCGGCCTCGACGACGAGGCCCTGCGGAAGCCGCTGATCGGCGTCGCCTCGTCCTGGAACGAGGTCACCCCGTGCAACCTCCACCTCAACGTGCTGGCGCGCCACGTCAAGGACGGCATCCGCGCGGCCGGCGGGACGCCGATCGAGTTCACGACGATCGCGGTCAGCGACGGGATCTCGATGGGCTACGAAGGCATGAAGGCGTCGCTCGTCAGCCGCGATCTGATCGCGGACTCCGTCGAACTCGAGACGCTCGCGGAGGGCTTCGACGGCCTCGTCACCATCGCGGGCTGCGACAAGAGCCTGCCCGGGATGATGATGGCGATGGCGCGCCTCAACGTGCCGTCGGTGTTTCTCTACGGCGGGACGATCATGCCGGGCAAGTTCGAAGGCCGCGACGTGTCCATCGTCGACGTCTTTGAGGCGGTCGGCAAGGTCGCCGCGGGGAGGATGACGCCGGAACAGCTCTACCAGCTCGAGTGCGCCGCGTGTCCGGGGGCGGGATCGTGCGGCGGCATGTACACCGCCAACACGATGGCGTCGTGCTCGGTCGCGCTGGGCCTTGCGCTGCCGGGCAGCGAGTCGATCCCCGCGCTCGATCCGCGCCGCGCCGAGATCTGCCGGCGGAGCGGCGAAGCCGCCATGCACATGCTGCGGGAGGGCATCCGGCCGCGGGACATCCTGACGCGGCAGGCGTTCGAAAACGCGATCTCCTCCGAGGTGGCCACCGGCGGCTCGACCAACGCGGTGCTGCACCTGCTTGCGCTGGCGCAGGAGGCCGGCGTCCCGCTCGCGCTCGGCGACTTCGACGCGATCGCGCGGCGGACGCCCCACATCGCGGACATGCACCCGGGCGGCAAGTACATGATGGTGGATCTCGATCGCGTCGGCGGCATCAGCGTCGTGCTGCGGGAACTGCTCGACGGCGGGCTCCTCCACGGCGGCGCCATGACTGTGACCGGCAAGACGATGGCGGAGAACCTGGCCGGGGTGCAGCGGCCGGCCGGGCAGGACGTCGTTCGCGCCCTTGCCTCCCCGATCGCGCCGCGGGGCACGCTCGCGGTGCTTACCGGGACGCTGGCGCCCGAAGGCGCCGTCATCAAGACGGCCGGCGTGAAGCGGGAGACCTTCCGTGGTCCCGCGCGCGTCTTCGAGCGCGAGGAGGACGCGCTGGAGGCGATCACCACGCGGCGGATCGCCGCCGGCGAGGTACTCGTGATCCGCTACGAGGGGCCGAAGGGCGGACCGGGCATGCGCGAAATGCTGGCCGTGACCGGCGCGCTCGGCGGCGTGGGGCTCGGCGAGGAGGTTGCGCTGATCACCGACGGACGGTTCTCCGGCGGGACCCGGGGGTTTGCGATCGGCCACGTGGCGCCGGAAGCGGCGCACGGCGGCCCGATGGCCGTCGTGCGGGACGGTGACACGATCGTGATCGACCTGCCGCGGCGGCGCCTCGACCTGGACGTGCCGGCCGAGGAGGTCAAGCGGCGGCTCGGGGCCTGGAAGGCGCCGGAACCGCGGTACAAGACCGGCGCGCTCGCCAAATACGCGCGTCTCGTCAGGTCGGCGGCGCAGGGCGCGGTCGTCCTGCCCTAGGTATTGAAAGCCTGTTTCGCCGGGTAAAACCTCAGCAGGTGAACCGGCGATGATGCGACGTCTGACGATCGTCTGCGGACTGGTCACGCTGGCCGTTGTCCTCGTGCTGGCGATGCAGGATCATAGCCTCTTCGGCGCGCGGTCTTCTCATCGCGGCCCAACCCAGGTGACGGCCATCCCGGACCGGCCGGCCGTCTGGCCGCCGGTCAAGCCGGTGCCGCCTACCCCGCCCCTCAAGGGATTGCCGCCGGCACCGCAGCCCCAGCCGCTCCGTCACGCGCCGGTGCAGGCGTCACCCGCGGCGGGATCTGCCGGGACGACGATCAAACAGGTCGCCAACGCGTTGTTGAATCTCCCGAAGATATTAGGCCGGGCGCTGACGCGGCCGTCGGACGATCACTGACGCTCCCCCTGAGGTAGAGAGGCTGTACGAGTCACTCCTTCCCGCCGACCCACGCGGCAGGGAGGGACGCCCCCGTTCGGCACCGCAGAAATAAGCCGTCCTGACACGAAGCAAGGGTTGCGAGCCGCCCGTTGCGCCGCGCTCGATCGGCCGGCGGGCATCGGGGGGGTGCGCAGGATGCCTTCGCGGTCGACCAAGGTTGCGATTGTCACCGGCGCGGGGACCGGCGTCGGGAGGGCCGTGGCGCGCGCGCTTTTAGATGAAGGCTACGCGGTCACGCTGGCCGGCCGCCGCCGGGCGCCGCTCGAGGCGACCGCGCGCGCGTCGAAGGCACCCGCGTCCCGCAGGTTGATCGTCCCGACCGATATCGGCGATCACGCGTCGGTGCGGAGCCTGTTCGCGAAGACGAAGAAGCAGTTCGGGCGGCTCGACCTCCTCTTCAACAACGCCGGGCTCAACGCGCCGGGCATTCCCCTCGAAGACCTCAGCTACGAGCAGTGGACGTCGGTGGTCAACGTGAACCTCACCGGCACCTTCCTGTGCACGCAGGAGGCCTTCCGGATCATGAAGAGCCAGACTCCCCGCGGCGGACGGATCATCAACAACGGGTCGATTTCCGCGCACGCGCCGCGTCCGAACTCGGCGCCCTACACGTCGACGAAGCACGCGGTCACCGGGCTCACGAAGTCGACCGCGCTCGACGGGCGAAAGTACGACATCGCCTGCGGGCAGGTCGACATCGGCAACGCGATCACGCCGATGACCGAGCGCATGGTGCAGGGCGTGACGCAGGCCGACGGCTCGGTGCGGCCCGAGCCACGCATCGATCCGAAGTACGTCGCCGACGCGGTGGTTTACATGGCGGGACTGCCGTTGGACACGAACGTGCTGTTTCTGACCGTGATGGCGACGAAGATGCCGTTCGTCGGACGAGGCTGATCGGTCGGCGGCGTACCGTGAGAGCGGCATCAATCGCGGGGCAGTGCCGGGGAGGGGAGTTGTCGTGGAGAAAGCGCGGGTCCAATCTGCGCCGGGGTCCCTGGGGATTCTCTGGGTCGCCGGATGGCTGTTTACCATCGGGTTTCTGCACCTGGCGTTCTGGAAAGGGGTGCTCGCCATCGTGCTGTGGCCCTACTATCTCGGGGTGACGTTCAGTTCCCTCCCGCACTGACTGAGCGGCGCGGCGTCCAAGGCACGAAGAGCCGCTCGACCGCGTCGGTCCCTTTTTACCGGGCGATCCGCCGCTTACGGTAGGAATCCCGCCGGTGAATCTTGCCGGCGCGAAACTCGAACAGGTCGCAGCCGCGCGACTCGATCCGGGTGCCGTCGGGGCGGGTGGCGAGCATCGTCCATTCCGAGACGCCGCGGTCGCCGGCGACGAAATGCCGGGCGTTCTGGAACCGGATGTCGGGCAGGAGTTCGAGGAGGTCCGCGTACGCTTCCCGGACCTGGGCCGCGCCGGTATAGCGGCGTCCCCATGGGTCCTCGCCGCCGGACGATTCGTACACGCACTCCGTGGTCATCATTTCCATGATCGCATCGAGGTCGTGGCGGCTCCACGCGGCGATGTGGGCCACCAAGAGATCGTGATGCGCGTTGCCCCCGGGCGCCGGGGTCATGCCGTATGCCTCCTGGGGATGCCGTCCCCGAACTCCGGCTGTGCGGCACTATTTAGGTATGCGGCGGGCGCGCCTTGTCCCTCTATGCGGTCGGGCAGGGCGGGTCCCCCTTGCGGGGACTAGCCTGCGGGATGCGCAGGCGTCGCCCGGCGCGGACGCGAAGGGGGACTATCATGGCGGCACCGGCGACGCTCCACCTGTGGACGGGGTGGCCGCATGTGTTGCGCGCCCAGCAGTTCGATCCCCCCGCGCTCGACTGCGTCTTCCGTGAGGCAAAGCTTGCCGAGGAGATCGTCAACAGCGGCGGCAGCAACCTCCTCAAGGGCAAGATCGTCCTCACGCTGTTCTACGAGCCGAGCACGCGCACCCGGCTGTCCTTCGAGTTTGCGACCTACCATCTCGGCGGCCGCGTGCTGTCCTCGGAGGCCGCGCGCGAGTTCTCGTCCGCGGCGAAGGGCGAGTCGATCGAGGACACGATCCGCGTCGTAAGCCGCTACCGGCCGTCCGCGATCGTCATGCGCCACTATGAGGAAGGCGCCGCGGAGCGGGCGGCGGCGGTGGCGGTCGAATCCCAGAAGGGGCGGCCGATCCCCGTGTTCAACGCCGGCGACGGACCGGGGCAGCACCCCACGCAGGCGCTCCTCGACGCCTACACGATCTGGCGCACGCGCGGAACGCTGGACGGCGTCACGATCGCGGTCGCGGGCGATCTCCTGTACGGCCGGACCGCCCGCTCGCTCTGCTACCTGCTGGCCAAATATCCCGGCGTCTCGATCCGGATGATCGCGCCGAAGCCGGTTCAAATGAAGGAAGACCTCCTGGCGTACCTGCGCCGGCACAAGGTGCCGTTCATCCAAACCGAAGATCTCCGCGGCGGCGTGCGCGGGGCGGACGTGCTGTACGTCACGCGCATCCAGAAGGAACGGTTCGGCGAGGCCAACGCGGCGGCGTACGAGCGGATCCGCAACGAATTCGCGGTGACGCCGGAGATCCTCGCAGAACTTCCGCCGCACGCGATCGTGATGCACCCCCTGCCGCGCGTCGAAGGCGAGCACTCGGAGCTGCCGGTCTCGGTCGACGCCGATCCGCGCGTCGTGATCTTCGACCAGACCGAAGCGGGCATGTACGTCCGGATGGCGCTGCTCAAGCTCGCCTGCGCGGCAGACCGCTCGCGCGGCTGGTCCGGGCGCTAACCACCAGGGCTCCACCCGTCGTGCCGTCCGCCACCCTCCGCTGGACCGACTGGTCCACGGATCCCTGGATCATCGCATCACTCGCCGCGTCCTGCGCCGCGTATCTGGCGATCTCGCGGAGGTTCCCCCCGCGAGGGCGGCAGCCGCTCGCGTTTTGGGCCGGAGAGCTGACACTGATCGTGGCGCTGCTGTCGCCGCTCGACGCGGGGGCGGCGTTCCTTTTCACGCTGCACATGCTGCAGCACATGCTGTTGATGCTCGTCGCGGCGGCGCTCTTCGCGCTCGCCACGCCGCCCGGCCTGATCGGGTGGGCCTACGGCCGTCCGGCGGTCCGCCGGGTGCTGCGGGCGATCTGGAGTCCCGCGCCGGCGTTCGTGCTCTTTAATGGCACGCTGCTGGCCTGGCACATCCCCGCCGCGTACGACGCGACGCTGCGGATTCCATGGGTGCACGCCGTCGAGCACGTCAGCTTCCTCGTTACGGGCGTAATTTTTTGGGGCGTGATCGTCTCGCCGGCGCCGGTACTCGTGCGCGCGCCGCTCGGCATGCGCTTTGCGCTGCTCATCGGCGCCGACATCATCAACTTCATCCTCGGGTTCACGCTGACGTTCGCCGGCCACCCCTTCTACGCCGCGTACACGGCTGTGCCGCGCCTATGGGGCCTCTCGGCGCTCGACGACCTGCGTCTCGGCGGCGTGCTGATGTGGGTGATGGGCCAGATGATGTACCTGATCCCGGTGCTCATCCTTTTGAACGTGATCTTGTGGCGGGACACCGGGCGCGGCGGCAGTGTGCGGCCCGCGGCCAGGATGTTATGATGGGGGCCGTCGTGATGACGATCTGGAGGTGCGACGCGTGACTGCACGGCAGGAGCTGGCGGCGACGGCGACGCTGACGGGCGGACAGGCTCTCGTGCGGGGTCTTCGGACGCAGGGCGTCGACGTGGTCTTTGGGCTGCCCGGCGTGCAGATGGACTGGGCGTTCGACGCGCTCTACGAAGCGCGCGACGCGGTCCGGCTCATCCACGCGCGTCACGAGCAGGCGCTCTCGTATATGGCGGACGGCTACGCCCGCGTCACGGGCCGTCCCGGCGTCTGCCTCATGGTGCCCGGGCCGGGACTCTTGAACGCGCTGGCCGGCCTCGCGACGGCGTACTCGTGCTCCTCGCCGGTACTGTGTATCACGGGCCAGATTCCGGCCGCGCAGATCGGCAAGGAGCGTGGCCTCCTTCACGAGATCAAACAGCAGATGAACGCCGCGGACTGCGTGACCAAGTGGACCGGCAGCGCGCTGCGGCCGGACGCCGTCCCGGGCGTCGTGCGCGAGGCATTTCGCCAGCTGCTGAGCGGCCATCAGCGGCCCGTCGCGATCGAGATTCCGCCCGACGTGCTGCGGGAGGCGGCGGAGATGCCGGCCGAGGATGCGCCGGTGTCGCGGACCGTGCCGGCGCCCGATCCCGATGCGGTCGAGCGCGCGGCGCGCCTCCTGGGCGCGGCGCAGCGGCCGCTGATCTTCGCCGGCGGCGGCATCGTCGCCTCGGATGCTACGGACGCGCTCGTCCGGGTCGCGGAGATGCTGGAGGCCCCGGTCCTCGTCTCGTCCAACGGCAAGGGCGCGATCTCGGACCGTCACTATCTCGCCGAGCCGCTCGCGGCGGGGCCGGAACTGGCCCCGTCCGCGGACGCGATCCTGATCGTGGGCACGCGGTTCTACCAGCCGTCGGTGTCCGATTGGGCGCCGCGGGAGCAGCCGTGCGTGCAGATCGACATCGACCCGGACGAGATCGGCCGCAACCGGCCGGCCGCGGTCGGCATCGTCGCGGACGCGTCGGCGGCGCTCACGGCCCTGGCCGAACGGCTCGAGAAGCACAACCGATCCCGCCCGTCGCGCAAGGACGATCTCACGGCGTTCCACCGCCGCATGCGCGAGCGGGTCGATTCGGTGCTGCCCCAGGCGGCCTACGGGAACGCGATTCGCGACGCGCTCCCTGAAGACGGCGTCGTCGTGAGCGAGATGACCCAGGTCGGCTACTGGTCGAACATCGGCTTCCCGGTCTACCGGCCGCGCACGTATCTCACGATGGGCTACCAGGGCGCGCTTGGCGCCGGGTACGGCGTCGCGCTCGGCGCGTACGTCGGCGCGGGCGGCCGCCCCGTCGTCCTGATCAGCGGCGACGGGGGCTTCATGTACCAGGCCCCCGAACTCTCGACCGCGGTCCGCCACGGCTTGAAACCCGTCGCGGTCGTCTTCAACGACGGCGCCTACGGCAACGTCAAGCGGATGCAGAAGGAGCTTTTCGGCGGGCGCTACATCGCGTCCGACCTGCTCAACCCGGACTTCGTCCAGCTGGCCGAGTCGTTCGGCGCGGCGGGCCGCCGCGCGGAGAGCCCGGAACAGCTGCGGGAGGCGGTCGGCTGGGCGCTCCGGCAGCAGGCGCCTGTGGTGATCGAGGTGCCGGTGCCCGCGATGCCGGACATGCGGCCGGTGCTGCGGCCGGGGTATCGCGGCTAGAGCAATCCCGAGCCGGCCGTCGAAGCTTTCCACATGGCCGGCGCCCTCCTCTCGGTCAGTCGCGTCTCCAAGTCCTTCGGTGGCGTGGCGGCTGTTCGCGACGTGTCGCTCGACCTGGTGCGGGGCGAGATCCGGGGGCTGATCGGTCCGAACGGCTCCGGCAAGACCACGCTCCTCAACCTGATCGGCGGTCAGGAACGGCCGGACCGGGGCGACATCCGGCTCGACGGCCGGCCCACCGGCACGCTCGCCCCCGACGCGCTCGCGGCCCGCGGAGTCGCGCGCACGTTCCAGCTCCCGCGGGTGTTCCGCTCGATGACGGTGCTGGAAAACCTGCTGGTCCCGGCCTCGGCGGACCACCGCCGGGCGGACGGACCGGCCGCGCACCGCCGCGCGGAGGATCTCCTGCGCCTCACGCGCCTCGACGGACTGGCCGGCGCCGAGGGGCGGACGCTCTCGGGCGGCCAGGCGATGCTGCTGCAACTCGCCCGCTGCCTCGCGCAGGAGCCGCTCGTCCTGTGCCTGCTCGACGAGCCGTTCGCGGGCGTGCACCCCGCGATCAAGGACGTGATGGTCGAGGCGATCCACGAGATGAACCGCACCCGGGACGTGACGTTTCTCGTGGTCAGCCACGAGATGCCCACGCTCGGGCGGCTCGCCCCGCGCATCTCGGTCATGCACAACGGCGAGCGCATCGCCGACGGGCCGCTCGACGAGGTGGCCGGTGACCCGCGGGTCATCGAAGCGTACCTCGGGACGGCCGGCGCGGGCCTCGCCGGGCAGATGCGATGAACGCGGCCGATCCCCGCGGACACACCGTCCGGGCCCACGCCGGCGCCGCGCTGCGCGTCGAGCAGGTCGTCGCCGGGTACCAGCCGGAGATCAACATTCTCGACGGCGTCACGCTCGCCGCCGCGCCGGGCCGGATCACGGCCGTCATCGGGGCCAACGGAGCCGGCAAGTCGACCCTGCTGCGCGTCGTGTTCGGGCTGCTGCCGGCGCGCGCCGGCCGCGTGTTGCTCGACGGGCGGGATCTCGCCGGCCTCAGGCCCGACGTCCGCAAGCGGCTGGGAATCGGCTACGTCCCCCAGGGCGGCAGCACCTTTCCGCAGATGACGGTGGACGAAACCCTCCGGCTCGGCGGATGGACGCTGCGCCGGCACCCGGCCGCGCTGCGCGAACGGCTCGCCCGCGCGTACGAGCTGTTCCCCGCGCTCGTGCCGCTGCGCCGCCGGCGGGCGGCGGAGTTGAGCGGCGGGCAGCTGCGGCTGCTTTCCGTGGCCAAAGAGCTTGTCGTGATGCCGTCGCTCCTGCTCGTCGACGAGCCGACGGCGGGACTGGCGCCGCGTGTGGCCGGGGAGGTCTACGCGCTCCTCGAGCACAGCCGGACGTTGGGGATCACGGTGCTGCTCGTCGACCAGAACATCGTCGAGGCGGTGCGCGTCGCCGACGACGTCTACTTGTTCGGGATGGGCCGGGTCCAGCGCGAGGGGCCCCGGGCGTCGTTCGCGGCGGACCTGGTCGGCATCGTCCGCTCGGCGCTCGTCGGCGCGGAAGAGGGAAGGCAGACAGACCAACCGGACGGAGGTGGGGCGCAATGAAGCGCGTTGTGCTGCTCGTCATCGCGGCGGCGCTCGCCGCGGCGGTCGCCGGTCAGGTGCGCGACGCCGGGCGGGCGGCGCCGGCGCCGATCACGCTCGGGGTGCTGACGCCGCTGTCGCCCCCCGGCGACGCGTCCGCGGGCCAGCTGATCTCGCGCGGCGCCGACCTGGGCGCAGCCTACATCAACGGCGTGATGGGCGGCGTGTTCGGACCCAAGACGTCGTGCGGCCTGCCGGCGACGCCGGTGCGCCTCGCGGTCGAAGACGACGCCGGCACCCCGGAGAAGGCCGTCGCCGGCTTCCGGCGGCTCGCCACGGAGGACCACGCGGTGGGCGTGTGGGGCCAGTTCCACAGTTCCGCGATGCTTGCGGCCGCCCCGCTCGCGGACGAGCTCGGCGTGCCGTTCATCTCGACGGCGGCGTCCACCGCGGACATCACCGGGAAGCACTTCGCCGCGGTGTTTCGCACGCACCCGATCGATCCCGACCGCGCCCGCGCGTGGCTGGGGTTCATTCAGGCGCAGGGCTGGCGCAAGGTCGCGATGCTGGCAGAGAACACCGACTACGGCATCGGTCTCATCGAGGCGACCAAGTCGGAGATCGCCGCGCGCAAGCTCCCGATCACGCTCGACGGCGTGCTCTTCGACCGCACCTCCGCGGATTTGACCCCGCAGCTCCTCAAGTTCAAGGCCGAGCGCCCGGACATCGTGCTGAACGTGGGCGTGGGGACGCCGGCGTATCTCATCGCGAAGCAGGCGCACGACGTCGGCCTCTTCCCGCAGACGGCGATGCTGGGCTCGTACGACTTCCCGGTGCGCCCGGAATTCTGGAAGAACCTCGGCCCGGCCGGCAACTACATGCTGTTCATCTCGTACTACCATCCGCGGATGGCGCTCTCGCCCCTCGGCAAGTGGGCGGCCGTCGAGTACGCGAAGCGGTACCACGACACCGCGATCTACGCAAACCTGAACTCGTTCGGCGACGCGATCATCCTCGCCGAGGCGATGAACCAGGCGTGCAGCGCCGATCCGAAGCGCATCATCGCGCAGCTCGAGCGGGGCCGGTTCGACACGTGGATCGGCAGCGGCGTCACCTTCCCGCGGGCCGCGGGGCTGGCCTGGCACCAGTGGTCGCCGCCGCTGCTGATTCTTCAGTACACGAAGGTGGATGAGACGTACGATCAGGCGCAGATTCTCTTTCCGTCGACGATGAAGACGGGCGCATACACGCCGGGCCGGTAGGGCCGGCCGCCGGCGCGGCGGTGGATTCCACCCTCCTCACGCAGTACGTGCTCGCGGGGCTCGTCATCGGGGTCATCTACTGCCTGATGGCGGTGGGGATCACCTTCATCTACAGCGTCGTCCGGATGATCAACTGGGCGATGGGCGAGTTCTACATGATCGGCGGATACGTTCAGTACGTGCTGCTCGAGTCCTGGCTCGGCCCGCACCGCTGGTACCTCGCGGTACCGCTCGCCGCGGTCACGGTCGCCCTCCTCGGGATGGCCGTGCAGCGGGTGCTGCTGCGGCCGATGTTCACCGGCACGCTCGAGCGGCTCGACGAGTACGCGACGATCGTGACGATCGCGCTGACGGTCCTCTTCCGCAACCTCGCGATCGTGCTCTTCGGTCCGTACCAGTTCTCGCCCCGGGACTACGCGGCCCCGGTCCAGCTCGGCCCCCTGCCGCTCAACGGCAGCCGGTTCGTCGCCTTTCTCGGCGCGGTCGTGCTCCTCGGCTTCTTCGCGGTCGTCGTTCGCCGCACGTGGTTCGGCCTGGCGCTTCGCGGCGTGGCGCAGAACCGCCTCGGCGCCGTCGCGGCGGGCGTCGACCTCGGGCGCATGGACATGCTGGCGTTCGGGATCGGGGTCGGCCTGGCCGGGGCGGCCGGGGCGCTGCTCGCGCCGGTGTTTCTCGTCTATCCGGAGAGCGGCGCCCTCAGCACCGTCAAAGGCTTCGAGATCATCGTGATCGGCGGGCTTGGCTCGCTGCCGGGCAGCATCGCCGGCGGCCTGCTGCTGGGCCTCGTGGAGAGTCTCGGCTCCGTGCTGCTGTCGCCGTCGTTCCGGGACGTCTACGGGTTCGGCGCCCTGCTGCTGATCCTCATGCTGCGCCCGACCGGGCTCTGGGGCGAGCGGGCGCGCGAGGCGTGACCGCAACGCGTAGAGCGCTCGGCGCAACCGGCCTCGGGGCCGCGGCGCTGCTGCCCCTCGCGCTCGGCGCCTACCACGTGCACGTGCTCACGGTGGCGCTGTACTATGTCGTGCTCGCGTCCTCGTGGAATCTGCTGGCCGGCTACACCGGCCTATTCTCGCTCGCGCATCACGTCTTCGCCGGCATCGGCGCCTACACGTCGGCGCTGCTCGTGCTGCGCGCCGGCCTGCCGATTCCGGCTGGTGTGGCCGCGGGCGGCGCGCTCGCCTGCGCGGTCGGGTTCGCGCTCGGGAGCGTGACGCTGCGCCTGCGGACCCTCTACCTGGCGCTCGCGACGTGGGCCTTCGCCGAATCGACGCGCGTGGCGGTGTCGATGGAATACGGGCTCACGCGCGGCGATCTCGGCCTCGCGGTGCCGAAGCTCTTTCCGGGCGCCGGGCCGGCGCCGTACTACGAGGTCTTCCTCGCCTGCGCGGTTGCCGCGACGGCCGGTCTCGCGTGGCTGCTGCGCTCGCGGATCGGCTATCGCCTCCGGGCGATCCGCGACGACGAGGGCGCGGCGCGGGCCGCCGGAGTCAACACCGTGCGCTGGAAGCGCTTCGCCTTTGCCGTCGCAAGCGGCGCCGCCGGCGCCATCGGCGCGCTTTACGGCCACTACATCGGCCTTCTGAGCCCCGCGGCGATGAAGTTCGACGAGATGGCGCTCATCATCATCATGGTGATCCTGGGGGGCCAACGGACGATCGCCGGGCCGGTCCTCGGCGCGCTGACGGTCGAGGTGATGTCCGAGGCGCTGCGCGCGTACGGCCAGATCCGCATGGTGATCTTCGCGCTCGTCGTGCTCGCGGTGATGCGGCTGTATCCGCCGGGCCTGATCGGTTTTGTCCGCGCGGCGGCGCAGCTGGCGCGACGCAGGCGCCCTGACGAGGTCCGTACGGCGGCCTAGCGGCCGTGACCAGTGGTCGTACGCGACCTTCGATCCCCCTACAGGAAGCGCGTTATTGCCGATTTCAAGAGGTCAGGAATTACTGGAAGCGTCGGGGCCAACGCGACTGTCAGAACATGGCGGACGCTTCCGGAGTCGTACGGCCATTCGGGGAACTGCATAACGGCATCGCGCAGTTCCTGCATTGTCTTGATGTTATCAAGTTGCAGTTTCGCGCGGGCAGAATCATCGGCGGGATTGGACGACAACACCGATATGGTGTCGGCGGATGCGGGAATCAGTGACAAAAGTATCCTGTCTCGTTCGCGTACCATCGCCAAATGACCAAACCACAAACTACCAATGAAGCAAAGCGGAACCAAGAAAACATATGCCCACAGGAAGTCATGCAGTACTATGTCCCGTGCGAATTGTTGCGTGCGATAGCCTTGCAGGACATCGATCAGGAGATACCCTCCTAGTCCGGCAAAGAACCAGACCAAGCGCCCGGCATATCGCTTCAGCGGTCCAAGGCCACCGACGTGGTCGGGATGATAGGGGCGAAGACACAACCGGACTCCGGGTTGTTGGAAAATCTTCTTCAGGACAAGGATTGCCTCGGCCACCATGCACAGAATTAGGGCCAGGGCCAAATACAGCACAAACCCATCCATGGGCAGGAGAATTTGCGCATACTGTCTGCTCGCGATGTCCCACCCGGGAGGATTACGCCATTGAGAGGCTGGAATGGCGAGAGCCACAATGATACTACCGAGAGACAAGAGCGCCCAAACATTATCGTTGAAGCGGTACTCGCGGTAGTCTTCGAGGGTGACGGGCGCGTTGTTGCTTTCCCCGGCGAAAACCTTCGCTGCCGAGAGTTGCCTGAGGAGGACGGCCGGGGCGCGACCGAGCCAGGCCCAAAAAGCCACGATCCACGGAATAAAGCCGTATGCTTGGAGCACGTGAAAGCTCACGAGCAGTGGATCGGCGCCCTTGGCGGGCGGCAGGACAAACAAACCGGCGAGTACCCGGCTGCTGTGGTCATTCATCCATCTAGAGTGCAGCACACTGAAAGCAATACAGTCATTTAGGGCGAATGCCGCAAACGCCGCCGCGGCATATTGCCACGGGGAGAATTGTAGCGGGATGACGGACAAAGGTCGCGGCGCACGACGATGAGACATCTCGCACCTCACGACGGAACCTCTTGAAGTCGATTCGAGAACCTTTCAAGCTGACGGCGATGGGAGTTGACTTGACTTCTTGATGCACAAATTATAGTAGTCGCACTTACTATACGATCGCCGGTTCGTCTGATCAAGCGAGAATGTCCCAAGTCCCACCCGCGGCGGGCACGTGGCGCGTCCGGGGGCGGGGGGCGGCGGCGTCCGCGACGAATATTAGCGCCTCATAGGGAACAGGCAGGAGGAGACTCGATGCACCTTTCCGAGGCAGTACGCGGCATCACCCCGTCCATGACCATCGCGATGGACGATCGGGCCCGGCAGCTCCGGCGGCAGGGTGTCGACGTGCTCAGCTTCGCCGCGGGGGAGCCGGACTTCGATACCCCGGACTCCGTCAAGAACGCGGCGATCGCGGCGATCCGCGAAGGCTTCACGAAGTATACCGGACCCGCGGGCATCCCCGAGCTGCGCGCCGCCGTCGCCGCGCACCTGAAGGAGACCTACGGCGCGTCCTACGCCGCCGAGGAGATCGTCATCACGGCCGGCGGGAAGCCGGCGCTGTACTACACGCTGCAGGCGATCTGCGAGCCCGGCGACGAGGTGCTGATTCCGATTCCGGCGTGGGTGTCGTACTCCGAGCAGGTGCGGCTCGTGGGCGCGAAGGCGGTGTTCGTGCCGACCGACGCCGCCGCCGGCTGGCAGCCGCTGCCCGACCGCGTCGCGGCGCTGGTGTCGCCGCGCACCCGCGCGATCATCCTCACCTCGCCGCACAACCCGACCGGCGCCGTCTATGACCGCGAGACGCTCGACGCCATCGTACGCCTCTCGGACCGGCACGGCTTCTACCTGCTGAGCGACGAGATCTACGAGAGCATGGTGTACGACGGCGCCCACCATATCTGCGTCCCGGGTGCGTGGCCCGCGGCGCGGGACCGCATCGTGCTGCTGAACTCGATGTCGAAGACCTACGCGATGACGGGGTGGCGGATCGGCTTCGCGGCCGCGCCCCGCCCGATCGCCGACGGGATCACTAACCTCCAGGGCCATCTCGCCGGCAACCCGAGTTCGATCTCGCAGAAGGCCGCGCTGCACGCGCTGACGGCGCACGTCGACCTCAAGGAGATGGTCGCGGAGTACGACCGCCGCCGCCGCTATGTCGTCGGCCGGCTCAACGAGATCGCGGGCGTTCGCTGCGGGATGCCGCGCGGCGCGTTCTACGCCTTTCCCGACGTCCAGGAGCTGCTCGGCCGCGCCGGGGCGCCGGCGACCTCCCTCGCGCTCGCCGAGCGGCTGCTCGACGAGGCACACGTGGCGCTGGTGCCCGGGGAGGCCTTCGAGGCCCCGGGGTTCCTGCGCGTCTCCTACGCCACCTCGATGGACCGCATCCGGGAAGGCGTCGACCGCATCGCGAAGGCGCTGTCGCCGTACGCCGCGCGGGTCTAGCCCGCCGGCCGGCACGGGATACCCGGGGGTGCTCCGATGATGACCGTCACGCCGTTTCAAACCGAACCGCTGACCGATTTCACCCAATCCGCCGCGCGGCAGGCGATGGAGCAGGCCATTCGCGGCGTTACCTCGCAGCTCGGCCGTGAATTTCCGCTGATCATCGACGGACGTGAGGTCCGGTCGGGCGCCACATTTCGGTCGATCAATCCGTCCCAGGCGGATCAGACGGTCGCCGTCGTGCAGCAGGCCTCGGGGGACCACGTCGAGCAGGCGGTGCAGGCGGCGCTCCGCGCGTACGAGTCGTGGCGCTTGGTGCCGGCGGAGGAGCGGTGCGCGCTCTTCCTCCGCGCCGCGGCGATCCTGCGGCGCCGGCGGCTCACGGCCGCGGCGTGGATGTCCTACGAGGTCGGGAAGAACTGGTCCGAGGCGGACGGCGACGTGGCCGAGGCCATCGACTTCACGGAGTACTACGCGCGCGAGATTCTCCGGTACGCGCAGGGCCCCGCGCTCCCGCCGCTCGTCGGCGAGATGAGCGAGTACCAGTACATCCCGCTCGGCGTCGTCGCCGTGATCTCGCCCTGGAACTTCCCGCTGGCGATTCCGACGGGGATGACGCTCGGGGCGATCGTCTCCGGCAACACCGTCGTCATGAAGCCGGCGAGCGACTCCGCGGCCACCGCGTACCAGATCGCAGACGCGCTGCGGGACGCCGGGCTGCCGCCCGGGGTGCTCAACATGATCCCTGGGTCCGGCGGCGTGGTCGGTGAGGCGCTCGCCAACCACCCGAAGGTCCGGATGATCGCCTTCACCGGCTCCAAGGAAGTGGGGACGCACCTCTTCGAGCAGGCGGCGAAGACGCCGCCGGGCCAGATCTGGCTCAAGCGCATCATCGCCGAGATGGGCGGCAAGAACGCGATCATCGTGGACGACGAGGCGGATCTCGACGCCGCGGTCGCCGGGATCGTCGCGTCGGGCTACGGCTACCAGGGACAGAAGTGCTCGGCCGCGTCGCGCGTCGTCGCCACCCCCGGCGCGTACGGCCGTGTGACGGAAATGATCGTCGAGCGCGCCCGCGCGCTCGAGGTCGGCCCCGGGCCGGAGAACTTTCCGGTCGGTCCGGTCATCAACGCGGCGGCTGAGCGCAAGATCCTCGAGTACGTCGAGGTCGGACGGCGCGAAGGCAGGCTCGCGGTCGGCGGCGGCCGGGCCCGCGACGGCGGCTTCTACATCGCGCCGACCGTGTTCGTCGACGTCGCGCCGGAGGCGCGCATCGCCCAGGAGGAGATCTTCGGGCCGGTCGTCGCCGCGATCCCCGCGCGCGACTTCGACGACGCGCTGCGGATCGCGAACGGCACCGCCTTCGGTCTCACCGGCTCGGTGTACTCGCTCAACCCGGCGAAACTCGCGAAGGCTCGCCGCGAGTTCATGTGCGGCAACCTCTATCTCAACCGCAAGTCCACCGGCGCCATGGTCGGCTCGCATCCGTTCGGCGGCTTCAACATGTCGGGGACGGACAGCAAGGCCGGCGGACCGGACTACCTGCTCAACTTCCTGCAGCCCAAGGTCGTCGCGCACCGGTACGTCTGACGGCACGGCGCGCCACGGCCCCGCGGCGCCTCGCGCCGCGGGCGTTCCGGGCGTGAGGGGGGAGGGATGGCAGTGCGCGGGATGGGGAGAGGCTGTGCGCTGGTGGTGGCTGCCGCGCTGCTCGGCGGCCTGCTCACGATGGCGTCGGCGCAGGGCGCGCGGCGCGGAGGCACGCTGCGGGCGGGCCTCGACGCCGATCCGCCGACGATGGATCCGCACCTGTCGGGCTCCGCCGTCGACCGCCAGGTCTATCAGAACCTGTACGACAAGCTGGTCGACACCGACGCGAACCTCGCGGTCGTCCCGATGCTTGCGACCTCGTGGACGATCTCCCCCGACGGACGGACCGTGACGTTCAAGCTCCGCCAGGGCGTCAAGTTTCACGACGGCACGCCCTTCAACGCGGAGGCGGTGAAGTACAATTTCGAGCGGATGCTCGACCCGAAGTTTCCGTCGGTGCGCCGCAGCGAGATCCGGCCGGTCACCGGCGTCGCGGCGCCCGATCCGTCTACGGTCGCGATCTCGCTCGAGCGACCGTACAGCCCGCTCCTCTACGTGCTGACCGACCGCGCAGGGATGATGGTGTCGCCCGCCGCCGCGCGGGCCGCCGGGACGAACTTCGCGCAGCACCCCGTCGGCACGGGGCCGTTCGCGTACGTAGAGCGCGTGCCCCAAGATCACCTTACCCTGCGACGCAATCCCGACTACTGGGTGAAGGGCCAGCCCTACGTCGACGAGGTCGTCTTCCGGCCGATCACCGACGACAACGCCCGGGTGGCGAACCTCAAGTCGGGCGACGTGGACATCATCAATCTCGTTCCGCTGCCCCAGGTCCGGACGCTCACGCAGCAGGCGGCGGCGCCGGGCGCGCGGTTCAAGATCATCGAGCGCGGCGCGATGGCATGGACGGCGCTGTCCCTGAACGTGACCAAGCCGCCGTTCGACAACAAGCTGCTGCGGCAGGCGTTCGCGGCGACGATCGACCGCAACGCGATCGCCAACGTCGTGCTGCAGGGCGCCGCCTATCCGGCGTACTCGCTGTTCCCGAACGGCACCGCGGCGTACGATCCGGCGTTCAAGCTGCCGCCCCGCAGCATCGCCACCGCGAAGGAGCGGCTCGCGGCCGCGGGCCACCCCGGCGGCTTCGAGTTTACGTTGATCATTCTGCCGGGCCAGCAGCGCGTGGCGCTGGCCCAGGCGATCCAGGCGATGGCCGAGGACGCGGGCATCCACGCCAAGATCCAGACCGAGGAGCAGGGCACGTTTGTCAGCGACGTGACGAAAATCCAGGCGCAGTCCGGCGTCATCGAATGGAGCGGCCGGCCGGACCCGGATTTCGACATCTACCCGTTCGTGACGCAGTCCGGCATCGGGGCCTTCAACTACGTCGGCTACACCGGCGACAAGATGCAGACCATCCTCGACGCCGCACGCTATCTGAACGACATGAGCCAGCGCCGGCGCGCGTACCGGCAGGCGAGCGAGATTCTCGCCGACGACGTCCCCTACGTGCCGCTGTTCTTTCCGAAGGAGTACAAGCTCGTGTCGACGCGCCTGCACGGGTTCGTCCAGGTGCCGGATGGGATGATGCGTCTCCGGACGGCATGGCTGGCCCCGTAGGCGCGGGAGGCGGGATGCGGGCGACACGATACCGGCCGATCCGCGGAACGGGCGGCGCGATCGTCGCCGGGCATCCGCTCGCCGTCGCCGCGGGAGCGCGGATCCTCGACCGCGGCGGGAACGCCGTCGACTCGGCCGTCGCCACGGCGGCCGCGGTGGCGGTCGTTCGGCCGCATATGTGCGGCGTGGCCGGCGACGGATTTTTCTTGATCTACGACGCGCCGTCCCGCGGCGTGAGCGCCCTCAACGCCGGAGGTCCGGCGCCCGCGGCGGTCGGCCTGGAGCGGTTTCCGCGCGGCGTGCCCGACCGCGGGCCGCTGCTGTCCACGGTGCCGGGGATCCTCGACGGATGGGCGCAGGCGCTGGAACGCTTCGGGACCCTGTCGTGGGCCGACGTCCTGCAGCCCGCCGTTGAGCTCGCGGACCGCGGCTTTCCGATGTACGAGTCGCTCAGCGCCTGGATCGCAAAGTATCGCGACAAGTACGCCGCCAACCCCGCGGCGGCGGCGCTGCTGCTGCCGGGAGGCCGGCCGCCTGTCCCGGGGACGGTGTTCCGGCAGCGCGACCTTGCGCGCACCCTCCGGCGGCTGGCGCGGGACGGCGCGCGGGACTTCTACGACGGCGATCTCGCGGCCGCGTTCGTGCACGGCCTCGGCGAACTGGGCGGGGTGATGACCCCGGGCGACCTCGCGTCGTACGGCGCGAGGTGGGGGGAACCGGTGCGGGGTGCGTACCGCGGTCACGCGATCCACACGCAGCCGCCGATGTCGCAGGGATGGATGCTCGCCCAGGTGCTGAGCGCCCTGGACGGCGTCGATCTGCGCGATGCGGGGTACGATGCGCTGGACCGGGTGTTGGCGCTCGCCGGCGCCATCCGGCAGGCGTTCGAAGACCGGGATCGGTGGTTCGGCGATCCGCCGTCCACCGGTTTCACGCTCGAGCGCGTGCTGTCGTCCGGCCGTCTCGACGAGATCCGCGCGGGACTCGCCCGCCGGCCCCCCGCCCCGGCGCTCGGCGAGCGGGCGGGCGATACGACGGCGCTCTCGGTCGTGGACGCGTCGGGGAACGCCGTCTCGATGATCCAGAGCCTCTGGACGGACGCCGGCATCGTCATCCCCGGCACGGGCATTATCGTCAACGGTCGCCTCAACTCCGCGGGCGCCCGGCCCGATCACCCGGACGCGATCGCCGGCGGCAAGACGCCGGTCTATACGCTGCACACCTACATGGCGACGCGCGACGGCGCGCTCGTCGCACTCGGCGGAACGCCGGGCGGGCACAGCCAGGTCCAGACGAACGTGCAGGTGCTCTCGAATCTGCTCGACTTCGGCTTCTCGCCGCAGGAGGCCGTCGAGGCGCCGCGGTTTCTCGTCGGCGGCGCCCTGCACTACGAGTCGCTCTCGGCGATGTTCGTCGAAGGCCGGCTGTCCGAACGGGCTCGAGCGGCGCTGCGGGAGGCCGGCTACGACGTGACCGTGCTCCCGGATTGGGCCGAGCTGTCGGTCGAAGGCGCGAGCCCCGTCACGACCGGGAGCGCCAAGATGATCGGAATCGATCCCGTGACCGGCGTACGGTCCCTCGGGATCGATCCCCGCCGCGAGGCCCACGGTTTCGTGGGCTGAGGGGGACGGAGACTAGCCGACTTCGACGTCCTCCCAGAACCCGATCCAATGGTCGACCTTCCTCATCGAGTCCCGCGGCGCTTCGTACGACCATGCCGCCCGCGGACTGGATGCCGAGCCGGCGACCACGTCATAGAACTGCACGCCGTGCGGACACTCCTGATCGTGCGGGGTCTTGGGGGTCGCCCGCAGCATGTCCATACGCACCGCATCCCTCGGGAAGTACCAGTACCCGCCTACTTCGAGGGTGTGATCGCTCTGCGCGATGACCTGACCTTGCCACGTCGCTTTCATGGTGCGGTTCCTCCGCGCGTCCTTCGTCAGTTCAAAGTTAGCACGTCCGAACAGCCTCGGGTTGTTTCATCATCCGCCGCGGACCGGGCTCAGCCCAACCGGTCTTTGAGCCCATAGTACGCGCCGACGAACGGCAGGAACCAGGCGGTGCCGCCATAGGTCGGAAATGCCCGGGCCTTCAGGTCTCGCCACGGATTGGCCTCGGGATGTCCGTCCATAATTTCGGCCATCTTCGCGCCCATGAGCGATGCCATTTGCACCCCGTGGCCCGAATATCCCATCGAGTAAAACAGGCCGTCCATCTGGCCGGCGTGCGGCATCCGGTCGACGGGAAAGCCGACGTGACCGCCCCACACGTAATCGATCCGCGTTCCGGCGAGCTGCGGAAAAACGGTCATCATGTCGCGATGGAGAATCGCGGCACTCTTGCGGTCAGATGCGGGGTTGGACAGGGCGAAGCGGGCCCGTCCGCCGAACAGCAGCCGGTTGTCCGGCGTCAGCCGGAAGTAGTGACCAATGTTCTTGGTGTCCACCACCATCCGCCCGCGCGGGATGATCTCCCGCGCGAGTTCGTCGCCGAGGGGCTCCGTCACGACGATGAAGCTGCCGACCACGACCATGCGCCGCTGCAGTTTCGGAAAGATGCCGGTGGTGTAGGCGTCTGTCGCGAGCAAGACCTGCCGGGCGGAGAGCCGCCCGCGCGGCGTGGCGATATGGTAGCGGCCGTTCGGTCCTCGCCGCGCCGCGGTGACTTTCGTCTTCTCATGCAGCCGCGCCCCCGACCGCTCCGCCACCTCGGCAAGTCCTCGTACGTACCTGCCGGGGTGCAGTCCGGCGCTCAGCGGATCGAGCAGGCCGCCGTGGTAGTACGTGGACCCGAGTTCCGCTCGAAGGTCGGCGGGGCTGATCAGGATCGTCTCGTGGCCGAACTGCTCGGCCAACAGCTTCTGTGTGGCGCGTTGATGTTCGTGGTGCGACGGTCGAAATGCAACGCTCAGCCGGCCGGCGCGCCGGAAATCGCAGTCGATCCCTTCCGTCCGTACAAGCGATTCGACGAAGTCGACGGCGTCCCGGTAGGCGTTGTGATAGGCTCGGGCGGCGGCGAGCCCGTACCGCTTCACCGCCGTCGCCGGTCCGACCGAGACGCCGGTGGTGCACATACCGCCGTTTCGTCCCGCGGCGCCCGACCCAAATCGGCCCTGCTCCAGCACGACGGCCGCGGCGCCCTTGCGCGCGAGCGCGATCGCCGCGTTCAGGCCGGTGATGCCGCCCCCGACGATGGCGGCGTCGACCTCGTCGGGCAGCGGTCGCTCCGCGCGATCCGGGAAATCCGGCGCCGTATCGATCCAGTAGGGGACGTCCTTCACGACGACGGAAGCCCGAGCAGCGCGGGCAGCCGGGACATGTCGGGGAGCTCTTCGTACGGCATGACGGCGCTGCTGCCGCGCCGGCCGCTGCGATTGATCCAGATGCGGCGCATGCCGCTCCCGTGCGTCGGGATGATGTCGTACTCGAATCCCTGCGCGACGTGGATTACCTCGCCGGCCGCCCGGCCGACCGTGCGGAGGGCAAAGTCGAACGCCTCGCGTTGCGGTTTGTAGGCCCGTGCCTGCTCGGCCGTGATCACGAAGTCGAAGCCGACGCCGATCCGCTCAACGTTGCCTGTGATGAGGTCGTCGTCGGTGTTGGAGATGATCGCGATGCGGTACTGTCGCTTCAGCCTCGCGAGGACGCCCGGGACTTCAGGGAAGGGGCCAAACGTGGGAACGGCGGCAACCAGCGCGTCTCCGTCCTGCCCACGGTAGGGCATGCCGTGCAGCCGCATCGCCTGTTCCAGGGTTGCCCGGAGCAGGTCTCTGTACGGCCGGTACTCTTCCAGCACGGCCTGGAACCGCATCACGCGAAAGTCGCGCAGAAACTCCGCTTCGTCGACTCCGTCGATCCGCAGGCGCTCCTTTAGGATGTCCCGCGTCACGCGGTCCAGATCGAAGTCGACGAGCGTACCGTAACAATCGAACGTAACCGTGTCGGGTGCGGCCATGAGCCCTCCGCGCTATGGGGCGACGGAATTCCCGGTCACATCTCGAGCTCCATGAGGACCGCGCGCCGGACAAAGCCGGTCCGTTCGTACAGGCGTTGCGCCTGAGTGTTGTTCGCTTCGGTCCAGAGGTGCAGCTCCACGACGTCGTGGAGCCTGCAGTGGGTGATCGCCTGCTGCAGCAGTTCCTCGCCGAGCCCGCGCCGCCGGAACCGCTCGTCCACGACGAGATTGTTGACGAGGGCGATGTTGCGGCCGTGCGCGAGGTCGGGAAAGACGAAGAGGTCCACGAAGCCGGCGGGCCGGCCGCCGAGCTCCGCGATCCAGGCGGCGTAATTGCCGTGGGCCAGGGTATCGTTCCAGATGGCCCGCCTGAGGTCCACGGCGGCCGGCATCAGCTGATCGAGCAGGCCGTGCGCCGCTGCGAAGTCGCTCTCAACGATGCGGCGAATCTGCGCCATCGCGCGTCTCCCCAAGATCCGTCAGGGACAAGCCGCCACGGCCTCGATCTCGAGCAGGTAGTCCGGCGTGGCGAGGCTGGCCACGACGAGGAAGGTGTTCGGCGGAAAGTAGTTGCCGAAGTACCGCGCGCGCACCTCGGCGATCTTCTGACGATACACGACGCTGGTCGCGAAGGTTGTGAGCTTTACGACCTGATCGAGCGTCGTGCCGGCGGAGGCGAGCACGGTCTTGAGGTTCTCGAAGATCTGCACCGCCTGCGCCTCGATGTCGCCGCGGCCGACCAGGTTGCCCTCGATGTCCTGCGCGATCTGCCCCGCCACGTAGACGAGGCCGCCGGCCTTCGCCGCGTGCGAGTAGCCGGTGGTCTTATGCATCCCCCGAACCGCGACGTCTTCACGCTTCATCGTCTGTCCCTCCCGGGCATCGGCGTCATTTCCCGAGGAGGCTTCGCCCCGCGCCTGCTGAATTGCCTGCGCTGATGTCCCTGGCCGATGTTCTTCTTGGAAAGCCGCTCGCGACGTCCGAAGAACGCGCCGAGCGGGTCGGCGCCGGCAGCGGCATCGGGATTTTCGGGCTCGACGCGCTGAGCTCCGCGGCGTACGGTCCGGAGGCCGCGCTCACGCTGCTCATTCCGCTCGGCGCCGCCGGCCTTGCCTACATGGCGCCGATCAGCGCCAGCATCATCGTGTTGCTCGCGATCGTCTATTTCTCGTACCGCCAGACGATCGCGGCGTACCCGACCGGGGGCGGTTCCTACACGGTCGCCCGCGCGAACCTCGGCGCCAAGGCCGGGCTGCTCGCGGCCGCGGCGCTGCTGATCGACTACGTGCTCACCGCCGCTGTGGGCATTTCGGCCGGGGTGGGCGCGCTCGTGTCCGCCGTCCCGTCCCTGCAGCGGCACACCCTGGGCCTGTGCCTGCTGATCCTGGCCGGGATCACGGTCGTTAACCTGCGCGGCGTGCGCCAGGCCGGTTCGGTGTTCATGCTGCCGACATACCTGTTCATCGCGAGCCTGCTCGGCGCCATCGGCGTCGGCGTCCTCAAGACGATCCTGAGCGGGGGCCATCCCGCCGCAGTCGTCGCCCCGCCGCCGCTCCGGCCGCCCGTGGAAGCGCTGGGCGCGTGGCTGCTGCTGCAGGCGTTTGCCAACGGCTGCACCGCCATGACCGGCGTGGAGGCGGTGAGCAACGGCGTGCGGGCGTTTCGCGAGCCGGTGGTGCAGACCGCGCAGCGCACGCTGACCATCATCATCGCGATCCTGATCCTGATGCTGGCCGGCATCGCGTATCTCGTGCGGGTCTACCACATTGGCGCGACGATGCCGGGAGAAGAAGGGTACCAGAGCGTGCTGTCGCTGCTCCTGGCGGCGGTCGCGGGCCGGGGCGTGTTTTACTACGTTGCGATGGCGTCGATCCTGTCCGTGCTGGTGCTGTCGGCGAACACCGCGTTTGCGGACTTCCCGCGCGTCTGCCGGGCCGTCGCGGTGAACCGCTATCTGCCGCAGGCCGCGGCGCTGCGCGGCCGCCGGCTCGTCTACTCCTACGGCATCTACGCGCTCGCGGCGCTGTGCGCCCTGCTGCTGATCGTGTTCGACGGCGTGACCGACCGGCTGATCCCGCTCTACGCCGTCGGGGCCTTTCTCGCGTTTACGCTGTCGCAGGCGGGCATGGTCGTGCACTGGCGCCGGATCGGAGGCCCGCACGCGAAGGTCAGCATGCTGGTGAACGGCCTGGGCGCCGCCGCCACCGCGGTCACCGTCGTCGTCGTGGTGGTCGCCAAGTTCACGGCCGGCGCGTGGGTGACGGTGGTGTTGATTCCGGGACTCGTCGCGCTGATGCTGGCCATCCACCGCCACTACCGCCGGGTTGGGGCGGAGGTCGGCACGTCGAAGCCGCTCGACATCCAGCGGCTCCAGCCACCGATCGTCGTGCTGCCGGTCGCGGGCTGGGACAAGGTCGCGGAGAAGGCGCTGCACTTCGCGATGAACATGTCGCCCGACGTACACGTCGTGCACGTGGACGCCGACGAGACGCCGGAGACGCTTCGGCGGCAGTGGCCCCGGCTCGTCGAAGAACCGGCGGAACGGGCCGGCCTCCCGGTCCCGCGCCTCGTCGTGCTGCCGTCGCCGTACCGGTACGTCATCTTGCCGATCCTCGAGTACATCGCGAGGGTGGAAGCCGTACAGTCGGACCGCCAGATCGTGGTGCTGATTCCCGAGTTGGTCGAGCCGCACTGGTACCATTACCCGCTGCACAATCAAAGAGCCGAATTGCTGCGGGCGCTCCTGGTGTTGAAGCGGAACGAGCGGATCAGCGTGATGACGGTTCCGTGGTACCTTCGGGTCTAGGGCCGTGGAGGAGCGCACACTCGGCACGGCGGGGGTGCGGGTCCCCGTGATCGGGATGGGGACGTGGCGCACGTTCGACGTGCGGGGCGCCGGTCCCGAGCGCAACGCGCATCAGGTCGTCGAGGCGGCGGCCCGCGCCGGCACCCGGGTGTTCGACTCGTCGCCGATGTACGGCGAAGCCGAGCGTGTCCTCGGCGCCGCGCTCGCGCCGCACCGCCCGGACGTCCTGGTCTTCACCAAGGTCTGGACGGACTCGCCCGCCGAGGGCCGGCGGCAGATCGAGCGCGCCCTCGGGTGGTTCGGCGGACGCGTCGATTTGTACCAGATCCACAATCTGGTGGCCTGGCGGGAACACCTACCGGTGCTCGAGCGCCTGCGCGACGAGGGCAAGGTGGGGGCGATCGGCGCGACGCACTACAGTCCGTCGTCGTTCGGCGAGCTGCGGCGGGTGATGGACACCGGGCGGATCGCGGCGATCCAGGTGCCCTACAACCCGCTCGAGCGGGACGTCGAGCGCGAGATCCTGCCGCGCGCGGCCGATCTCGGGCTCGGCGTCGTCGTGATGCGGCCGTTCGGGGAGCGTACCCTTATGCGCCGGGCGCCGGACGCGGCCGCGCTCGCGCCGCTTCGCGACTTCGGCGTCACGACGTGGGCGCACGCGCTGTTGAAATGGATCTTGAGCGATCGCCGCTGCCACGTCGCCATTCCGGCGACGTCGAGTGCGGCCCATGCGGTCGAAAACGCCGCGGCGGGCGCTTCGCCGTGGTTTGGGCCGGAGCAACGGGCGCTGGTGGCCCGGCTGGCGGACGCCCGTTGAGGTTACTCCGGCCCTGCTGGGCCGGCGGACGCTTCCGCCGTACGCCGAACATCGCGGCGGCGGTCCCGGCCGGACACGAGCACGTACAGCACCGGAATGAAGAACACACCCAGCGCCGTCGCCATGGTCATCCCGCCGACCACGCCGGTGCCGAGCGAGTGGCGCGAGTTGGCGCCGGCGCCGGAGGCGAACACCAGCGGCAGCGCCCCGAAGATGAACGCGAGCGAGGTCATCAGAATCGGGCGGAAGCGCAGCCGCGCGCCGGCGACCGCGGCGTCCTGGATCGAGAGGCCGTCTTTCTCGTGCCGCTCCTTCGCGAACTCCACGATCAGGATCGCGTTCTTCGCGGCCAGCCCGACCAGCATGACCAGCCCGATCTGCACGTACACATCGCTCTGGACGTCGCGGAAGAAGAGGCCGCGCAGCAGAACGGCGAGCAGCGACCCGAACGCCGCGAGCGGCACGCCGAGGATGACGCTGAGCGGGATGTTCCAGCTCTCGTACAGCGCGGCGAGGAGCAGAAAGACCAGCACGAGCGCGAGGACGAAGATCAGCGCCTGCGCGCCGGAGGCGAGCTTCTCCTGGAGCGCGAGCCCGGTCCACTCGTACCCGTAGCCGGCCGGCAACGTGGTGCCGACGGATTCCATCGCGGTGATCGCCCGCGCCGAACTCGCCCCGAACGGCGCCTGCCCATCGACCTCCGCTGCGTAGTAGCCGTTGTAGCGCGTGACCAGGTTGGGGCCCGTGCCGGGGGTGACGGTGGCCAGCGTGCTCAACGGCACCATGCCCCCGCTGCTGTTGCGGACGTAGAGTCCGCCGATCGCGCTCGGCGTCATCCGGTACGCCGGCTCCGCCTGAATCATGACCTTGTAGACGCGGCCGAAGAGGTTCACATTGTTGACCGGCAGCCCGCCGAGAAACGCCCCGACGCTCTGGAAGACGCTGTCCACCGCGACGCCGAACGTGCCGGCCTTTTCCCGATTCACCTCAACGTTGAACTGGGGGACGTTCGTGCTGAACCCGGTCGACAGCGAGGTGACCTCGGGGTGGCGGGCCGCCGCGGCGAGCACGCTTTGTGTCGTTTGGGCCAGACGGTTGAGGTCGCCGCTGCCGTTCAGGTCCTCCAGCATGAACTGGAATCCGTTGGTGTTGCCGACGCCCGGCAGCGGCGGCAGCGGAAAGGCGAAGCCGACGGCCTCGGGAAAGCCGGCGAAGGCGCGGTTCGCGCGGATCAGAATCGGAAAGAGCTGCGTGTCCGGAGTCCGCCGCTGGTCCCACGGCTTGAGCAGGACGAACATCGCGAACGTGTTCGAATTGATCGATTGGGTCAGCACGTCGTAGCCGCCGACCGTCGCGACCCCGGTGACGCCGGGGATCTGGAGCACCGCCTGGATCGCTTTGCGGGCGACGGCCTCCGCGCGCGCCTGGGAGGCGCCGTCCGGCAGCCGGAACGCCGACACGAAGAACCCTTGGTCCTCGATCGGCACAAACGTCGACGGCAGAATTCTGAGCAGCTGCAACGTGAGAAAGCCGATCAGGACGAGGAGACCGAGCAGTGCCCACCGGATCCTGATCGCGCGGCGCACCCCGCCGATGTACGCGTTCGTTACCCGGCGGAAGCCGGCGTTGAACGCGGCGAGGCCTCGTCCGAGCGGGTTGCGCGCCGGCGCGCGGCCGCGCAGCAGCAGCGCGCAGAGCGCCGGCGTGAGGGTCAGCGCGATGAAGGCCGAGATCGTCACGGACGCGGCGAGGGTCAGCGCGAACTGCCGGTACAATTGTCCGGTGATGCCGCCGATAAACGCGGTCGGGACGAAGACCGCGTCCAGCACCAGCGCGATTGCGATGACCGGCCCCGAGACTTCGCGCATCGCCTGCTCGGCCGCGGCGACCGGGGTGCTGCCCTCCTCGATGTGGCGCTCGACCGCCTCGACCACGACGATCGCGTCGTCTACGACGAGCCCGATCGCCAGGATCAGCGCGAACATCGTGAGGATGTTGATGGTGAACCCGAGCGCGCCGAAGGCGGCGAACGCGCCGATCAGCGCCACGGGGACCGTCAGCATCGGAATGAGCGACGCGCGCGCGGTGCCCAGGAAGACGAACACGACGAGCAGCACGAGCAGGAACGCCTGCAGCAGCGTCCGCTGCACGTCGCCGAGCGCCGCCGTGATGAAGCTCGTCGTGTCGAAGATGACGTCGTACGTGATGCCGGGCGGAAACGTCTTCACGAGCTGGGTCATCGTGGCCCGCGCCGCCTGGGACGCCTGCAGGGCGTTGGACCCGGGACTCTGCAGCAACAGGACCAGCGCGGCGGGGTGGGCCTTCCAGTAGCCGTACGTCACGTAGTCCTGGGCGCCCAGTTCCGTGCGCGCGACGTCGCTCAGATGGACCACGCTGCCGTCGGCGAGCGTCTTGACGACGACCCGGCCGAACTGGCTCGGATCGGCGAGCTGGCTGTTGGTGTTCACGGTGTACTGGAACTGTGTGTTCTGGTTGGTCTGCGGCGGCTCGCCGAGGAGGCCGCCGGGGGCGACCGAGTTCTGCGCCGTGAGCGCCGAGGTCACGTCGCCTACGGTGAGGCCGAGCGCGCCGAGCGCGTCCGGCCGGAGCCACGCCCGGATCGCGTAACTGCGCGACGGGAAGACGAGGCTGTTGCCGACCCCCGGTCCGCGCAGCAGCGGATCGACGACGTGGATCAGCGCGTAGTTGGCCAGGAACGCGGGGTCGTAGCTGTCTTGCGGCGAGTACAGGGCGAAGCCCATCAGGAAGTTGGGCGACGCCTTCCGGACCGTGACGCCGAAGCTGTTGACCGCGGCGGGGAGGTTGCCCGTGGCCTGGCTCACCCGGTTCTGCACGGCGACCGCGTCGATGTCCGGGTTGGTGCCGAGCGCGAACGTGACCGTGAGCGTGTACTGCCCCGACGCGGTGCTCTGGGACTGCATGTACAGCGCGCTGGACACGCCGTTGACCGCTTCTTCAATCGGCACCGCGACGTTCTGCGCGACGACCGCGGCGCTCGCCCCGACGTACGTGGTCTGGACCGTCACCGTCGGCGGGCTGATGCTCGGATACTGCTCGCGGGGGAGGCCGGCGTACGAGAGCGCGCCGACCAGCACGAGCAGCATCGCGATCGACATCGCGAAGATCGGACGGTGGATGAAGAACTGACTGAGCATCTAGGACCCGGAGGGCAGGGGCGGCGCCGGCTGCACCGTCGGCGACACCTTCGCGCCCGGCCGGACTTTTTGGATGCCTTCCACGATCACGCGCTCACCGGGGCGGACGCCGTCGAGCACGACGAAGAAGGGACCGTAGGCTCCGCCGTCGGTAATCGTTCGCAGCACTACCGAGTTGTCCGAACCCACGACGAAAACGGTTCTCGTGCCCTGCGTCTCTTGGACCGCGCTCTGCGGCACGAGCACGGTGTTGGGCCGGTCCTGCGTCCGCACGCGCACCCGCGCGTACATGCCCGCGCGCAGGAGGCGCTCCGGGTTCGGGAACGCCGCCTGGACCAGAATGGTCCCCGACTGCGGGTTCGCGGCGTTGTTGACCGCGCGGAACGTGCCGGGATGCTGATAGACGGTGCCGTCGGGCAGGACGAGCTGAAACCCGAGCGCCGCCGGCGCCGATGCGCCGGGCCGCCCGTTGGCGGCCGCCGCGCGCTTGGCGAGATCGAGGAAGGTAACCTCACTGAGGGACATCTGGGCGATGATCGGATCCACGGCCGTGAGGGTGGCGAGCTGCTGGTTCACGGCGACGAGGTTGCCCTGGTCGACGTTGAGGAGGCTGATGATCCCGTCGAGGGGCGCCTGGACGGTGGTGTAGCCCAGGTTGAGCTGCGCCTGCGTCACGGCGGCGTCCGCCTGCTGCACGCCGGCCCGGGCCTGCTCGATCCCGGTCTGGGTGGACAGTGCGGTGTTCTTGACCACCGCCTCCTGCGCGTCCACGTTCGCGGCCGCGGCCTTCATCGCCGTCTCGTCGTTGTCGAGCTGCTCCTGCGCGATGGCCTTTTGGGCCACCAGGTACTGGTCTCGCTTGACCTGGACCTGCGCGTTGGCCAGCGTCGCCTTGAGCGCGGCGAGCTGCGCCTGCGCCTGCCGCAGCGCGACCTGCTCGAGGGCTTGATTCAGGTTGGCGCGGGCGGTCGCGAGCTGCGCCCGGGCGGACTGCAGGGCCGCGACGAACGGCCGCTGATCGACGATGAACACGGTCTGACCGCGTCTGACCGCGGTGCCTTCCTTGAACAACACCTGCTCGAGGGTGCCGGCGATCTGCGCCCGCAGCGCGACGGTTTGCACCGCGACGGTCTGCGCGACCGCCTCTTCGTAGATGGGGACGGTGGCCTGAATCGCCTCGGTGACGATGACGGCCGGCGGCGGGAACGCCGCCGCGGCCGGGTTTTGGCCGCGGGCTCGGGGGCCGCAGCCGGCCAGCGCGCCGGCCATCAGCAGAACCGCAGCCCGGGCCGCCCATGGGCCTATGTCGCGCGTGCCGGTGCGAAGCCGCATGGGCCTCCCTCTCCCGCGAAATTGTCACCAGTCTAACAAGGGATCGGACGGGGCGTTGGAAATATTCCGCCCCCGGTCTATCGGGGGCCGGCGGCGCGCAGCTCGACCGGCTTGCCGTGCGGCGTGCGGCGGTAGGCCTCGGCCCAGGCGTTTTTCCTGGCGAGCATCGCCGGCGGGTCGGTCAGCCCCTTGGCCGTGACGAGGCGCTCGAGCGCGGCGAGCCAGTGTCGATAGTACTGTGACCCGTCGTCCGGCTCGCCGCGGTTTGCGGCGGCCTTGAGCTCGTCCGCGAGGGCGGCGGACCACTCTTTCCAGGTGAAGTAGCCCTGCTCCGAGAGGCTGACCGCGAGCGCGAAGGCCTGCGCCTGCCACGGCTCGGCGAACACCGGGCCTCCGGCATCACGGGGGAGCGAGGGCAGAGCGGCGAGGCGCTCCGCGCCGGCGTCAGGCCGGCTCAAGGTAGTCGTCCCAGAGATCGAGATAGACGGCGTCGCGCGGCGGCGCCTGCTCTCCCCAGAGCTCGCGCGCCGTGAACCGCACCGAGTAGACGTGCTGGGGCTTCTCGCCCTGGAAGAGCGCGTTGGTGTCCGGAAAGACGTAGACGCCGTGGTCGCGCGCGATTGTGCCGGTCCGTCCGCGGACGTACCGCGGAAGGCGCGTATGGCCGGCCGGATTGATCGTCCGCGCGCGGACGCGCTGGTTCACCGCAAAGCGCGGGACCGCGGGCACGTCGCGGCTCGCGGCGGCGCCGTTTCGGACGACCGACGCCACGCGCTCCGCGGTGAGGACCGGTTGCGCCTTGCGGGCGCCCGGCGCGGGGGCGCCGGCGTCGATCTCGTCCCGCGTCACCAGGTCGCGTTTGACCAGCAGTTCGACCAGCCTGACCAACCATCGCTCATAATACGTCATGCGCAGGTATTCCGCCGGCGGGATCAGCTCGATCTCGTAGCGGCCGGCGTCGATGTTCCACCTGCGCCACGCCCGCATGCCGATGTTGAGCGCGAACACCCGGGCTTCCCACGGTTCGTGGAACACCGGTTCGTCGCGCTCGTAGGGCACCGGGCCCATGCCGTGCATGCCGCCCATATCGTGCACGCCGTTCATGCTCGGGGCGCGCCCGCGGCCGGCAACGTCACCTTCGCGACGCCGACCATCGCGTCGCGGGTCACCAGCGCGGCCAGCTCGTCCTCGCTGAGGCCGTCGCTGCCGGCCGGCCGCTCCGGCAGCACGAGATAGCGCAGCTCGGCCGTGCTGTCCCATACCCTGACCTCGACGTGCTCCGGTAGATCGAGCCCGAACTCCCGCAGCACCCCGCGCGGATCGATCACCGCGCGCGAGCGGTAGGCCGCGGACTTGTACCAGACGGGCGGGAGGCCGAGCACCGACCAGGGATAGCATGAGCAGAGCGTACAGACGACGAGATTGTGCACGTCGGGCGTATTCTCCACCACCAGCATGTGCTCGCCCTGCGCGCCCCCGTAGCCGAACTCCGCCATCGCCGCGGTCGCATCGGTGAGCAGGCGCCGTTTGTAGGCGGGGTCGGCCCACGCCCGCGCCACGACGCGCGCCCCGTTGCGCGGCCCGATCTTGCGCTCGTACGTGTCGACGACCTCATCGAGCGCGGCCGGATCCACCAGACCTTTCTCGACCAGCAGAGACTCGAGCGCCTTGACGCGCAGCGCGAGGTCCGACGGCACGACCTGATGGGCGTGGCCGTGCTCGTGACCGTGCTCGTGGCCGTCGTGGTCCATACCCACCGCCTCCTCGTGCGCGTTTACTCCTCGTCCGCCGGCGCCGGTCCGAAGCCGCCGTCGCCCGCGGTCATGCCGCGATCCGGCCGGCCGCGGTCGTTCTGCGCCGCGCCCGCGATCGGCTCCGGCGTGAGGCGCGTCGCGGCGCGCCAGCGCCATACCATCAATACCGACAGAATCCCGACGAGCCCTGCCACGGCGAAGGCGCCGGGGGCTCCCCAAAATTGCGCGAGAGTGCCGGCGACGAGGGCGCCCGCCGGCGTCATTCCCCCCATGACGATCGCGTACACCGACATGACGCGGCCCCGCAGATGGTCGGGCGCCGTCAGCTGCAGGCTCGTGTTGGCCATTGCCGTAAACGTCACCATGCTGCCGCCGGCGATCGCGAGCAGCGCCGCGGCGACCGCGAAGTGCCGCGCGTCGGCGAGCAGGAAACTCGAGACGGACAGCACCGCCGCGCCGCCGAGCAGCAGCGAGGGGCGCGGCCCGAGGTGGCTGATCGACGCGACCCACAGCGCCCCGATGAGCGCGCCGATGCCCTGGGCGGACGTAAGGAAGCCGAATCCCGCCGCCTCCTCGTGGAGCACGTCCTTGGCCAGCACCGGGACGAGAATATTGAAGTTCATCGCGAAGACGCTCATCAACGCGACGAGCACGACCACCTGCAGCGCGGTGGGCGTCTGCCGCACGTACGCGACGCCTTCTTGCAGATGGTCGAGAAGGCCGCCGCTGGTGATGGGCTCGACCGGCCGGACGTTCATCATCAAGAGCGCGATGATCACCGCGATGAAGCTCACGCCGTTCGCCATGAACGCCCAGCCCATGCCGAGGGTGCCGATGGCCACGCCGGCGACCGCGGGCCCGAACAACCGGGCCCCGTTGAAGATGGTCGAGTTCATCGCGACGGCGTTCATCGTGTCCTCGCCCTCGACCATCTCGAACACGAACGCCTGGCGCGTCGGGATGTCGAACGCCGACGTGAAGCCGAGCGCGCAGGCCAGCACCACGACGTGCCAGTACTGGATCGTGCCGGTCAGGACCAGCACGCCCAGGATGAACGCCTGGCCCATCTGGGCGCTCTGGGTGACGACGAGGACGGAGCGTTTGCTGACGCGGTCGGCCAGGACGCCGCCCACCAGCGAGAGGAACAACACGGGCAGCCACTGCAGCGCGCCGACCAGGCCGAGCAGGAACGGCGAGTGGGTGATGTTCAGGACCAGCCACGCCTGCGCGATCCGCTGCATCCACGTGCCGACCAGCGAAATGAACTGGCCGATGAAAAACAGACGGAAGTTGCGGTGGCGCAGGGCGGCGAAGACACGGCGCCGCCCGCCGGGCGGGGGCATCGAGCCGTACCGGGAAGGGATGAACGAACCGCCTCTCACCCTTTTATAATAGCATCGGACGCGAAACCGGTGACCGAGACTGCGAGGCGACGTATGACCGAACCGTTTGAGATCGGCCTGACATTCGACGACGTGCTGCTGGTGCCTCACCGCTCGACGGTGAGCACGCGGCGGCAGGTCAGCACGCGCACGCAGTTGTGCCGCGGCATCGAGCTTGCGATTCCGGTCGTCAGCGCCAGCATGGACACCGTGACCGAGGGGACGATGGCGATCGCGATGGCCCGCGAGGGCGGCATCGGGATCATCCACCGGTTCCTGCCGGTCGAGGAGCACGTGGCCGAGGTACGGCGCGTCAAGCGGGCGGAGAGCGTCGTGATCGACGCGCCGTACACGCTGCCTCCGGACGCCACGGTGGGCCAGGCCGCCGCCTTCATGGACGAGCACGGCTCGGCCGGCATCCTCGTGATCGACCGCGAGCGGCGGGTCCTCGGCATCGTGACCGCGCGCGACGTGCTGTTCGAGGACGGCGCCGCCGGCCGTCCGATCACGACCGTGATGACGCCGCGCGAGCGCCTCATCACGGCGCCCGCCGGCACGCCGGTCGAGGAAGCCAAGCAGATCCTCCACCGCCACCGGATCGAGAAGCTGCCGCTCATCGACCAGGCCGGCCGGCTCGTCGGCCTCATCTCGAGCCGCGACATCCAGAGCCGCCTCCGCTTTCCCCAAGCGACCAAGGACGCGCGGGGCCGCCTTCGCGTCGGCGCCGCGATCGGCGTGCGCGGGGACTACCTGGAGCGGGCGGAGGCGCTGGTGGCCGCGGAGGTCGACACGCTTGTGATCGACATCGCGCACGGACACTCCGATCTCTCGTTTGCGACGATCGAGGCGGTGCGGAAGCGCTGCGGCAACGTGCCGCTGATCGCGGGGAACGTCGCGACCGCCGAGGGCACGCGCGACCTCATCGCCCGCGGCGTGGACGGGGTGAAGGTCGGGGTGGGGCCGGGATCGACCTGCACGACGCGAGTGGTCACCGGCGCGGGCGTGCCGCAGCTGACGGCGATCCTCGAGTGCGCGCAGGCCGCGGCCGGCTCCGGCGTGCCCGTGATCGGCGACGGCGGAATCCGCGGCTCCGGGGATCTCGTGAAGGCGCTCGCCGCGGGCGCCGCGACGGTGATGCTCGGGAACCTGCTCGCCGGCACCGAGGAGAGCCCCGGCGCGAGCGTCAACCGCAACGGCCGCCAGTTCAAGCTGTATCGCGGCATGGCGAGTTTGTGGGCGTCGGCGGAGCGGCGCGACATGCCGCAGGAGGACGACCTGCTCTCGGAGATCGTGCCCGAAGGCGTCGAGGCGCTCGTCCCGTACCGCGGCCGGGTGGCGGGCGTACTCGCGCAGCTGGTGGGCGGGCTGCGGTCAGGAATGAGCTACTGCGGCGCCACCACCGTGGCGGAATTACGGGCCAACGCGCGCTTCATCCGCATGACCGACGCCGGCGTCCGGGAGAGCATGCCCCACGACGTCGACACGCTGACCTAAAGGGTCGAGTAGGGAGTGAGGCACGATCTCACTCCCTACTCCGATTTCGTTTCGTTCCCCCCGAACGCGGCACTTACGGCTGATAGTAGAGGTCCGGCGTGGCAGCCGCCCACCTTCCCCACGTGTCGACGGCGCCGTCGCCGTTGAGCTGTCCCGGCGCCGCATCCTTCGAGAACCGGTAAAGCAAGTGACCGTGGTACGTCATTTGCGGACCGTTCACGTTGTTGATCACCACCACCGGGCTGAGCGCGGGATCAGCCATCGCGACGGCGGGTGCCAGCGCGGGCGGCCACACGGAGGCGCATGTCCCCGTGCACATTGTGGCCGTCGAGTACTCGTTCCGAAGATAGTAGAGCGTCATCCCCTGTGCGTCGGTCAAGATGACCTTCTGCCCGGAGCCTGCCGGTGCGAACGCCACGTTGACCGCAAACGGATACACGCCGGTGGGACCGGGCATGCCCGTCGCGGGCGCGGACGGCGCGGGTGCGGGCGCGGACGGCGCGGGTGCGGGCGCGGACGGCGCGGGTGCCGCAGGCGCGGACGGCGCCGCGGGCGCGTTATACTGCGCCGACGCGGCCCCCACCGAGATCACCACCGCCAGAAATGTCAAAGTCAGAATCCGTCGTGCCGTGTACCACATGGTTGAGCCTCCTATTGTGATTCCCGCCCAGTGCACTTCTACCCCCGCGAGGTGGTGTTGCCGGCCGGGGGCGGGGAGGGTGACGCGTGTGTAACACGATTGTGACCGGGGTGTTACAGCCGAGGGGAAACCAAGCGACAACGTGGGCGACAACGTGGGCGAAAACGGACGTGGGCACAGAACCGACGGTGCTGCCGATGCGTGAAATCGCGGTGAACGTTTCCGGGCGAAATGTTCGCTATCTCGACGACCCTCTGGCCATCAAGCTGCTGTTCAGCTCAACGCAGCTGGCCTGGCTGTGGGGCATCCTGAGGGTCTGGGTGGGGTATCAGTGGATCGCCGCATCCCTGCACAAAGTCGGCAATCCCGCCTGGGTCCAAAGCGGAATCGCAATTCAAAGGTTCTGGCAAACCGCCGTGATCGTGCCGCACCACGGGCCGCCCCGAGTGCCGTTTGATTGGTACCGTGATTTTCTCATCTGGCTGCTCGGCAGTCACGCGGCGCCGTTCATGGGCCGGGTGATCGCATACGGTGAGTTGACGGTCGGCATCGCCCTGATCGCCGGCGCGGCGGTCGGCGCAGCGGCGCTTGCCGGAACGTTCATGAGTTGGAACTATCTCATGGCGGGATCCGTCAGCCTGAATCCCCTCATGATCATCGGTGAGATCCTGTTGATCATGTCGTGGAAGGTCGCCGGATACTACGGATTCGACCGTCTCATCCTGCTGCGGTGGCCTCGAGAGCCCCGGCTCGACGTTGAAGGGTTTCACGTCCGAACGGACCGGACGGGGTGACAGGATTGTTACCCTTTCCCGACGCGCGCGTGACCCTACACGAGTAGCCTGCCTCCGAGGTGCGTTGGCCGTGCCGATGGTGAGCAAAGGGGTTGAGCAAAGGGAGGGACGGATCATGCGGGTGCTTCGGACGATCGTGGGCGTCTTCGTGGTGGCGGGCATGCTCTTGGCTCCGACACTGCCCCCGGCGCACAGTCAGGCCGCCGAACCGAATCCGGCCAAAGTCGCCGCGCTGAAAATGGCTCTGCGAGACCTCTACATCAACCACATCTTCTGGGTACGGTCGCTCGTAATCGCGACGAGGCTCGGGGAGAAAGGCGCCGTCAGCGAAGCCGACGAATACGGCGAAAAGAACGCCAAGGCCATAGGCCAGTCGATCGCCCCGTTCTACGGCCAGGCCGCCGGCGACAAGTTCGCCACGTTGTTCGTAGGACACTACTCCGCCGTAAAGGCGTACATGCAGGCCGCGTTCGCGAATAACTTCCGAGGCAACGCTGCGGGCAAGAAAGCGGCGGCGGCTCAATTGACGCAGAACGCTTCCGCGATCGCCGCGTTCGTCAGTTCGGCCAACCCGAATTTGCCGAAGGGCACCGTGTACGGTCTACTGCTCACGCACGGGCAGCAGCACATCATGTCGATTGATGCCACGGCGAAAAAGGATTGGAGCGCCGAGGCCGACATGTGGGATCCGATGGTGAAGCACGTCTATACGATTTCGGACGCCCTCGCGGATGGCATCGCGAAGCAATTCCCCGGCAAGTTTTGATACTCGGCCCGCAGTCGACGTCTTCGGGGTCCGCCGCATATTGCGCCGGGCCCCTTTTCTATTGGTTCCGGCGAATGTGCGTGCCCGCCGTCCCGGCGTCGGATACCGTTTTGTGACATGGGCGGGAAAGATGTAGGGGAAGGGCGGAGTTACGAGGTGACCGCTATGCGCATCGCTTCTCCGAGTGTTCCGGAAACACGTGTGTGGCCCGTTGTGGCGGCCGCGGCATTCGCCGTCGTCGTGGCGCTCGTCGTGGGGGGCATCTACCTGCTCGTCCAAATCCACGACATGTCAGAGCATTTATCGCGCCTGACCACACAGCTCAATGCCCTTCAAACGATGAACGAGAAGCTCGACACGCTCACCGCCATGAACACGACCCTCGACGGCATGAACGGCAAACTTACCGAAACCAACCGCAAGCTCGAGATGACGAACACCTTGCTGCGGACGTCTAACGCGAAACTGACGACCGCGCTGGCGGCGGCGGACAGGACGAACCAAGGACTCAACCGGATGCAAGATCTGCTCGGCGGGATGCAGGGCTCGCTCCGCACCATGGAGGCGGACATCGGCCGGATGACGCAAAAGATCGTGCACGCCGCCCTCTTGTTCTGAGCGGCCGGATCGATGAGCGACAGGCGGCAGGTGGTGGTCACGGGGGTCGGCGCGGTGACGCCGATCGGGTCCGGAGGCGGCGGCGCCCTCTACGAGGGCGTCCGCCGCGAGCGCTCGGCCATCACCCGGGTGACCCGATTCGATCCCTCGTCGTTCTCTTCCCAGGTGGCGGGAGAGGTGGTCGATTTCGATCCTGCCGCGTATATCGCACCGCGGCGGCTCCGGCGACTGGACCGATACGCGCAGATGGCGGTCGTATGTGCGCGGCTGGCGATCGACGACGCCGGCCTGCGCCTGGACAAGGAAAACCGCGACGCGATCGGCTGTTTCGTCGGTTCGGCGCTCGGCGGCGTGGCGTTCGCCGAGGAGCAATATGCCGTGTTCCTGACGGAAGGGGCGCGGCACGTCCGGCCGACGCTCGCGCTGTCGGTGTTCTGCGGGGCGGGGTCGTGCAACGTGGCGATCGAGTACGACCTGCGTGGACCGGCCAGCGCCAACTCGGACAGCTGCTCGAGCGGCGCGATCGCGATCGGGCATGCGTTCCGGGTCGTGCGCGACGGGTACGCGGACGTGATGCTTGCGGGCGGGATCGAAGCGCCGCTCGCGCCGCTGACGTTCGGGGCGTTCGATCTGATCCATGCCATGTCGACGCACAACGACGAACCCGACCGCGCGTGCCGGCCGTTCGATCGGACGCGCAATGGGTTCGTCATGGCCGAAGGCGGCGCGTTCCTCGTCCTTGAGAGCCTCGAGCACGCCCGGCGCCGGGAGGCGCCCATCTACGGGACCGTCCCGGGCTTCGGGTTCTCCAACGACGCGTACCATATGACGGCCCCGCTACCTTCGGGGGAGCAGGCGGCGAGAGCGATGCGCCTCGCGCTGGCCGAGGCCGGCATCGCCCCGGAGGAGGTGGACTGCATCAACGCCCACGGCAGCGGCACACCCCTCAACGATGCGACGGAAACGCTGGCGATCAAGCAGGTGCTCGGCGACCACGCGTACCGGATCCCGGTCAGCGCGACGAAGGCGATGCACGGACACTCCCTGGGCGCGGCCGGCGCGATCGAAGCGGCAATTTCTTTCGTCGGTCTCCGGCACGGTTATGTGCCGCCGACCCTAAATCTACGAGAGCCGGACGAGGCGTGCGACCTCGACTACGTCACCGCCCGCGGCCGCGAGATGCCGCTGCGATACGTGCTGAGCAATTCCTTCGGATTCGGCGGTATCAACGCGTCGCTCGTATTCGGCGCACCGTAGCAGCGGGCCGTGCATGGGGCAGGCCCCCGGTTTTTCACCGAGGCGACCATTGGTACACATCCGTTATCGACCGGCGACGAGACCGTGAACGGCAAGGCGGATTCTCGGCGTATGAAGTTCCAAGGAGGGATGTGGCGATGCGAATGGGCCGTACGATCGTCAGCGCGGTGGTGTTCCTGATGGTCTCCGCAGGTGTCGCGTTCGCTCAATATAACTACGGGTCCCCGACAACGCCTCAACCGGCCCCCGCGCCCAGCCAGTCGGTCAAACCGGCGACCGGTTATACGGTGAATGTGGCTATGGCGACGGTTCAGGGTAAGCGGGAGCAGATCTTGACCGATGCCAAGGGTATGGCCCTTTACTATTTCACGCCGGATACGCCCACCAAGGCTGCCTGCACGGGAGGATGCGCGAAGACGTGGCCGCCCCTGTTGAGCAAGGCCATGCCTACCCATGCCGTCGCGCTGTCCGGCAAGTTCGGCGTCGTGAATGACGCCAACGGCCGCCAGGTGAGTTACAACGGTCACCTATTGTACAGGTACTCGGGCGATACGGCGCCGGGTCAGGCTGCCGGCAACGGGCTGTACGGTAAATGGTTCGTGGCGAAACCCGGACTCACGTCAGTTCGGAGTTGGACCGCTCCTTCACCGGAGGGGATGAACTGATGAGACGCTGTCCGCGTTCCGGAATCGCGTTCACATGCTCTCGTGCGCGGACGGGTTGGAAGCATTGCGGCGGAAACTGACCGTCAGCCACCTCATGTTGGCTGTGCTTACGCTGGCCGTCGTGGCGGCGTATCTTGTGCCCGTCTTGGCGCGGTTGCAGACGGATCGGTATCAGCAGAGTGTGCTCAACCAGGCGCGAATGGCGGCGCGAATGCTTGGACGCTACCAGGAGAAAGGTCTGACGGTGGCCCAGCTCGACGAGATCGCCGACTCGTTGACCTGGCGTAAAGAAGAGTACATCGGCGTCAAGGACGCCCGGGGCCGGTCGCCGGAGACCAGCCGCTGGGCCGGCAACGGTCCCGTCCCGCCCGAGGTGACGTCGGCTCTCCTTGGCCGCGGCAGCCCGGTGGACGTCCGGTATGACCCGGTGCTTCACGACGTACGCCTCTACGCCGCGGCGCCCCTCATGTCGCACGGCCGCGTCGCCGGGGTCGTGCAGGTGAGCGTCCCCCGGTCCTGGATGGGCGCCGTGGTGCACCGCGTCTGGGAGGCGCTGGGAAGCGCGCTTCTGCTCGGCCTGGGGGCGGCGTGGTTCTTTGGCGCCTGGCGCGCGCGCGGGTTATCGGCCCCGGTGCAGGCCCTCGCCCGCGCCGCCGATCGGATTTCCCGGGGCGACCTGGACGGCCGTGCCGCCCCAGGCGGCAGCGATGAGATCGGACGCCTGGCGCGCGCCTTCAACACGGTCGCGGAGCAGCTGCAGCGGCAGATCATCGCGCTCACCGACGAGCGGACAAAGATCGAGGCGATTATCAGTTCCATGAGCGACGCGGTCGTCGCGACCGACCGCGCCAGCCGCCTGCTGTTGCTGAATGGGGCGGCGCAGGAGCTGCTCGGACTCGGCCCCGAGGACCTGGGACGCCCGATCGACGAGCTGCTCGGCGGCCACCCCGTCCGGCGGGCGCTGGAGCGCAGCGCGCACCAGGGAGCCGACACGGCGGAAGAATTCACCGTCAAGCACCGCGCCGAGGAGCGCTTGTTCCATCTGAATGCGGCGCCGCTGCGAGCCGGCCCCGGCCGCACCTCGGGGGCGGTGGTGGTGATGCGCGAAGTCACCGAGCTCCGGCGCATGGAGCGGCTGCGCCGCGAACTCACGGCGAACGTTTCTCACGAGCTGCGGACACCGCTCACGTCCATCAAAGGCTTCACCGAAACCCTGCTCGCCGGAGCGTTGGCGGATGAAGCCACGTGCCGGCACTTCCTCACGATCATCGACGCCGAGGCCACACGGTTGATGACGCTGGTGGACGACCTCATGGCGCTGTCGCGGTTCGAGTCGCGTGCCGCCCACATGGACTTGGCGCCGGTCAGGCTGGACTCGCTCGTCGCGGAAGCGGCGGATCGCATGCGGCCGCAGGCGGAGCGGCACCGGATCGTCCTGCGGTCCGCGCCCTCCCCCGCCGTCACCGTCATCGCCGACGCCGACCCTATCCTTCAGGTATTGACCAACTTGATCGACAATGCGATCAAGTTCACGCCCGACGCCGGTTGGGTCGAGGTCGGCCTTCGGACGGATCGTCACGACGCGGTGGTCTCGGTCTCGGACTCCGGGCGCGGCATCCCGGCGGACGATCTGCCGAGGATCTTCGACCGTTTCTACCGCGTCGATCGCTCGCGCAGCCGGGACGCCGGCGGCACGGGTCTTGGTCTCGCCATCGCCAAGCACATTGTGGAGGCTCACGGCGGGCGCATCGCCGTGACCAGCCGGGTCGGCCGGGGCAGTGTGTTTACCTTCACGCTGCCGGTAGCGGCGGCAGAGGCGGGGATCGTGCGCTGAGGGCTTTGTCCTAATTGCCGATGCCCGACAGCTCCTGGATCGTGCGAACGACCGCTGAGAAATCCTCCTCACGTCCCGGGCGCCGGGCCTGCTCCACGGTATCGATCTGCTTGGCCACTGCGGCGGCGGGCATGGCGACCGCGAGCGACTCCGCCAGCCGAAGGATCAAGCCGAAGTCCTTGGACATCATTCGCAGTGCGAAGGCGGTGGGGAACTCGCCGCGTGTAATGTTGTCGAACTTTCCCTTCTGGGCGGCGGATACAACGGACGTCGACCCCAGGACGCCCAGCATGAGCGCCGTATCCAGCCCGGCCTTGCGTCCGAGCGCGACGGCCTCGGCGAGCGCCTGAATCCCCAGGCCGAGGAGCGTGTTGGTCACCAGTTTCATCGTCGCGCCGGCCCCGCTGGCCCCCATGTACTCGTGACGGCCGAGCGTGTCCAAAATCGAGGCGCTCGATGTATACGCCTCTCGGTCGCCGCCGACGAAGATGATCAGCGTTCCTTGCTCCGCCTGGACGGTGCTGCCCGATACAGGCGCATCGATCGCCGCCGCCCCTTTTGAAAGCGCGGCCGTCGAGACGGCGCGCGACGTGTCGGGCAGAACTGTGCTGAGATCGATGAGGGTGCCGCCGCGGCGCACCCCCGCGAGCACCCCGTCCGGCCCGAGGATTACGTCCCGCACGGCCGCGTCGTCGGCCAGCGAGTACAGGATCACATCGGATTCTTCGGCCACCGCTCTCGGCGTCTCGGCACGCGATGCTCCCGCGTCCACGAGCGGCCGCGCTTTGTCCGCGCTCCGATTGTACACCGTTACCCGATGATGGGCGTCGAGCAGTCTGCGGGCCATCCGGGAGCCCATGTATCCCAGCCCCAGGAACCCGATGCGACGTGCCGGCGGCTTCGTCATGCTGTCACGTTCCCTGATAACCTATACCTCGGAATCAGCAGGTCGAAGCGGGCATAGTTGCCCGGCGCCGTCTACTGAACCCGCGATCGAGAGCGTCCGCGATTAGGAGAGGCGGGCGAGCGTCTCTTCGAACACCTCCGCCGCGGTCTCGACCGCGTGCGTGACCTTGTTCCGCTCGCGCAGCAGGCGCGTCGCTAGCGCGTGGCGCTCCATGCTGCCGTCGGGCAGCATCCCGAGCCCCGCGGCGGGCTGCAGCGATGGGATCGGTGCGACCGGCAGCGCGCGGTCGTGGTCGAACGAACCGGTGAGGGTGTAGTTGACCGGAATGAGGGCGCGGCCGGCGCGCATCAGCGCCGTGTTGATCGCCTCCGCCGCGTCGCGCTGGCGGCGCGTACCGCGCGCGTGGCCGAGCGCATCGGTGAGCGCCGCCGCCTTGGCCGCGAGCGGCTCCGCGGCCAAGGCCAGCCGGTCCGCGGCCGCGAGGGCCGGCCCAAGGTCGAACGCGCCGCCCGCGGCGCGTTGAATCTGCCGCAGCGTCTCCTGAAACTCCGCCGCGGTCGCGCGGTAGTCCAGCGGAAGGACCGGCGCCGTGCACCACCGCCACAGCGCCCGGGCGTAGATCTGCGCGTCGCGCGCGAGATTGTCCCGATCGATCTTGTCGATCGTGTCCTCCGTCGTGTGCCACCACCAGCCGAGGCCGCCGGTGGCGGGGCCGCCGCTGAGTGTCGCGAGCGCCGCGCCGGCCGCGGAGTCCCCGGCCGGCTGCTCGGAGACGCCGACGAACAGCGAGGGCAGGCCGACGCCCCAGAATGACTGGTCGCCCATCCGGGTGACGCGCCGCCGATCGAGATCCTGCCCGGCGACAGATCGGACGCAGTCGGCGGCGAGGGGCCACGTCTCCGCCATCGTCAGCCCGCCGTTCAGGACAGTCGCGCCCTTCGCGCCGGAGGAGTCGATGTTGAGGTGGAGGACCGCGCGGCGGTAGAGGTCGTTCCAGTGCGTGTCCGCGTACCAGGTTGAGCCGGAGTAGCGGCCGTGCGAGTGGCCCGACCAGAAGGCGAAGCGGATGCCGCGCCGGAGCCGCCGGCGGCGCCGGCTCATCAGGCGGGCCATCTCGAGCATGACGGCGTTCGCGCTGCCGTTGTCCATGGCGCCGTAGTGCCACGAGTCGATATGGCCGCTGAAGAGGACGTAGCGATCCTCCTGGGCCGTCAGATCGGCGGTGAGGAGCGGCGTCTTTCGCCACCGCGTGTCCACCTCGGCGCGAATGCGCACCCGCAGGCCGCCCTCGCGGGCGCGGGCGCGGAGCACGGCGCCGTCGGACTCGCGAACGGAGATGGCGACGAGGCGGGGCAGCGCGCCGATCGTCTCCGGGGTGGGCGCGCCCCACACGCTGGAGATGATCATCTCGTGCAGGTGCGCGGGGTTGATGAAAATCGCCCCGATGGCCCCGGCGTCCTCGACGGCGCGCGCCTTGGCCGGCATCGCGAGGCCGTCGACGAGGGCGATCTTCCCGCGGAGGCCGGCGCCGGGCCGGCCGGCATCGACCACCTCGCCCTCGATGCCCTCCGGCGGCGTGGAGGCCGCGAACGCGTGCGTGATGCACTCGACCCGGCCGGCCGCGGCGGCTTCGCCGGCGGCCGGCCCGAGCGTCTCCAGCGAGGCCGGGCCGGGCCAGGACACCAGCGCATCGTGCGTTTCCCGCAGCACGTCCAGGCCGAATCCGCGCAGCGTCTCCTCGACGTAGTCGAAGGCCTTCGACTCGTCCTCGCTGCCGGACAGTCTCACCCACTTCGACACACCGCGTGTGAACTGCATCAGTTTGGACGCGGAGACGGCGTCGCAGAGCGCTTTCTCATGGTCGGTCGAGGTGACTGTCGCCATCCTTGGCGCCTCCTTGAAGCGAATCATCCCGTCTAGCGCGGGATGTCCCGCGGCCCTCCGGCCGCCCCCTAGGTGTAGGTTGGCCGATCATCCGTGACACATGACTTGCAGTTTCTCACGGAGCCGCTCGTAGGGGGTCTGCCCCTGAAGGCTGCCGTGTGGCCGTGCGTAGTTGTAAAAGCGTTCCCACTCTTGAAGCAGGTCGTTGAACTCCGCGACGGAGGAAATGACGACGCCGTCGAGCTGCCGGTAGAACTCCTCGTCGTCGATTCGATGGGACCGCTCGGTCTTCCCGTTCAAGTAGGGCCGCCGCGGTCGGATGTAGCGGTGCTGAATGCCCTTATCAAGGACGTGCCAGTGGAACTGCGGGCCAAACTCAGCCCCGTTGTCGGTCTGAATGCATTCGACCTTGAAGGGGAGTTTGGACAGGACGTAGTCGACGAACGCGACCGCCATCTGCTGAGTGTTCGCATCAAAGATCTTCAGGATCCGGATGCGCGTACAGTCGTCGATGGCGGTGTACTGGTAGTACTTCCGGGTGCGGCCGACGACGGGGGCCAGGAATTTGACGTCGATCTGCAGCTGGTGGCCGGGCAGCGGCTTCTCGTAGCGCTTGAAACGCTGTTCCCGGCTCTGGTACCGCATATTGGAGGGGAGCCGGCTCACACCCGCCCGCTTCAGCAGCCGCCAGATGCCGGACTGGCTGATCGTGAGCGCGTGATAGCGCCGCAGGTACATGCAAATCCTGGCCGGCCCGAAATGGTAGTACCGCCGCAGGTAGAGCACCTTTTCGACGACGTCCGCGGGCGTGGCACGCGGAGAGCGGAGTGGCCGCGAGGATCCGTCCCGGAGCCCGGCTTCGCCCAGCTTGCCGTAGCGTCGGTACCAGCGATAGTACGTCTGGCGGCTGATCCCAAAGTACCGACAGGTCTTGGCGACATTGTGAGTAACCTCGTCGACGTGCCGAAACCAGCCCAACCGTCGATGAACGGCGCGGTCATCCGCCATGGGCACCCCCCTCTAGGCTCTGGCGGTGCTACCCCATGTGTCACGGATGTCCTGCAGTTTTAGACCTAGGGGACGGGCCCTCCCTGCGGCGAGAGCCCCGCCGGAGCCGGTGAAGCGCGATCGGCCGTCGGGCCGCGGACGAGCAGCGGTTCGAGCGTGCCGACGATTCCGCGCCGGAAGATCAAGATGACGGCGATGAAGATGAGCCCCGTGACGACGCCCCACGCGTCCGTCCACGTCGACAGGAAGTCCCGCAGATACAGCACGAGCGCCGCGCCCGCCAGCGGGCCGAGGCGGGTTCCGATCCCGCCGAGCAGTACCATCGTGAGAACGAGACCGGACGTGCTCCAGTGTACCGCGTCGAGCGCCACGAAGCCGTGGTTGATGACCCACAGCCCTCCGGCGAAGCCGGAGATCGCACACGAGAGCACCGCGGCGATCAGCTTGTACCGGCCCACCGGGTAGCCGAGCATCTCGGTCCGCACTTCGTTCTCGCGGATCGCGAGCAGCACCCGTCCGAACGGCGACCGGACGATGCGCCAGCACAGCAGCAGGCCGAGCACGGCGAGCGGCAGGGCCGCGTAATAGTAGACCAGCGGCGACGTAAGGGAGAAGCCCCCCGGCGCGACGCGCGGGATGCCCTGGACGCCGTTCTCGCCGCCGGTGAGGCTGCGCCATTCGTTGATGACGTAGAAGACCATCTCCGCGAACGCGAGCGTGATCATCGCGAAGTAGATGCCGCGCCGGCGGATGGCGAGGCCCATCAGCGGCACGGCCATCACCGCGGCGATCAGCCCTGCCGCCAGCGCGTTCAGCGGAAAAGGCACGCCGGCGCGCTGCGCGAGCAGGGCCGCGGCGTAGGCCCCGCCGCCGAAGTAGGCGGCCTGTCCGAACGAAAGCAGCCCCGTATACCCGAGCAGGATGTCAAAGGCCGCGGCAAACAGCCCCCACGTCACGATGTCGGTGGCCAGCACAGGGTACATGATCCACGGCAGCGCGAGCGCGACGGCGGCGAGCGCGGCCCAGCCGAGCGCGCGGCGCATCATGCCGCTTCCGCGGCCCCGAACAGTCCGGCCGGGCGGACCAGCAGGACGACGGTCATGATCACGAAGACCAGCACGTTGGCCGCGGCCGGATAGTAGACCGCGGCGACGGCCGACAGCGCCCCGACGACGAATCCGGTGACCACGGAGCCGAGGATCGAGCCCATGCCGCCGATCACGACGATCGCGAACGTCGTGATGATGAGGTCGGCGCCCATGAGCGGCGAGACCGCCCGCATCGGCGCCGCCAGCACGCCGGCGAGGCCGGCCAGCGCCACGCCGAAGGCAAATACGAGCGGGATCCAGCGATCGACGTCCACGCCGAGCGCCCGGGTCAGCATCGGGTTCTCGGTCGAGGCCCGAATGATCATGCCGGCGCGCGTGCGCTCGATCAGCCACCACGTGCCGAGACAGACCGCGAGCGAGAACACGAGCACGAAGAGGCGGTAGGTAGGGAAGAACATGAAGCCGACGACGACGACGCCCTGCAACTGCGGCGGCGCGGGATACGGCACGCCCTGGATGCCGAACCGCAGACGCATCACGTCCTGGATCAGCAGCGTCAGGCCGAACGTGAGCAGCAGGTTGTAGAGCACGTCGAGATCGTAGAGGCGCCGCAGCAGCGTCCGCTCGAGTCCGTAGCCGACCGCCGCCACCGCGAGCGGGGAGATGAGCAGGGCCCACCAGAACGAGACGCCGAGCGTCGTGCCCAGCAGGAAGGCCCCGAAGGCCCCCAGCATGTACAGCGCCCCGTGCATGAAATTGACGACCCGCAGCATGCCGAAGATCACGGCAAGCCCGAGGCTCAGCAGCGCGTAGAACGCGCCGTTGATCAGGCCGTTGAACAGCTGGATTAGGATGGTTTCCATGCCGGGGACCGGGTGAGGAGAGGGCGGGTCCGGGGAGTCCTAGCCATGCCCGCCCTCTGCCTGCGGGACTTAACGAGGCGCTACGGCGCCATGGTGCAGTGGACCTGGCTCAGCGGCTGGAACGCCTGCCCCGCCGGGATCGTCTGGACAATCTTCACGTAATCCCACGGCTCCTTGACGTCGGCCGGGGCCTTGACCTCCGCGAGGTAGGCGTCGTGCAGCAGCACGTGGTCCTGCTTGCGGATCTGCGCGTGGCGGGCGAAGAAATCGTTGAACCGGTATCCTTCCAGCTGCGCCACGACCTTGTCCGCGTCGTCCGTGCCGGCGCGGCGGACCGCCTCGAGGTACTGCCACGTGCCGTCGTAGTCGCCGGCCTGCACGAACGTCGGCCGGACCTTCGTGCGCGCGTAGAACCGGTCCGCCCACTCGCGGGCCTGCTTGTCCATGTTCCAATACCACGCTGTGGTGAACACCGTGCCCTGGATCGCGGCCGGGGTTAGCGAGTGGATGTCGGTCAGGAACAGCAGGCCGATCGCAAGCTTCACTCCCTGCTGGCGCAGCCCGAACTCGTTGTACTGCTTGACGAGGTTCACCAGGTCCTGGCCCGCCTGCATCGCGCCGAGGATCTGGAGGCGCGGCCGCAGCGTGCGCGCCTTGATCAGGAACGTCGAAAAGTCCTCGGTCGGGTTGGGGAACGGCGTCGGGTCGCTCAGCAGCACCTTGCCGCCGGCGTGGTCCACCGCCGCTGAGAACTTCGCGTTCATATCCTGGCCGAAGGCGTAGTTGGGGTAGACGATGTACCATTGCGTGCCGCCCTGCTTGACGACGGCGATCGCGGTGCCGTTGGCGAGCATGTACACGTCGTACCCGTAGTGGAAGGTGTACTTGTTGCAGTCTTCGTTGGACAACGCCGTCGTCGCCGCGCCGACCGCGAAGAACAGCCGGTGCTTCTGCGCCGCGACGTGCGCGATCGCGATGCCGACCGACGACGTGGGCACGTCGATTACGAGACCGGCGTTGTCGCGGTCGTAGAACTCCGCGGCTTTCGAGGCGCCCACGTCCGGCTTATTCTGGTGGTCCGCCGACAGGACGTCCACCGTCCCACCGAGGCTCGACGCGCCGTACCTCTTTTGAAAGTCTTCGACGGCCATCTTGACGGCCTCGACGCCGTTCTTGCCGCCGAGGTCGGCGTAGACGCCCGACTGGTCGTTGATGACCGCGATCACCATCTTCCCGTGCGTGAGGCGTACCGTGCCCTGGCCGGCCGCCGGGTATCCGGATACGCCCAGGACGAGGAGTGCCGCGCAGAGCAACGCGACCCACCTGATCATTCCGCACCTCCTTCGTTGTCACCCGGACATGCCGTCGGTCGTCCGGGACGCCGTCGTCGCCCGGCGCCGGCCGGCGCCGGGCCTTGCCTGTTCAAACGCCGAGATACGCCAACAGTTCCTGCTCCTGACGGGCGGCCTCCTGGTTGGTCAGCGTGCTGACGGTCCGCCCGTTCACGATGAGGTAGTGCCGGTTCGCCACCATGGTCGCGAACCGGAGGTTCTGCTCGACGAGGAGCACGGTCAGCCCGTGCGCCTTGATGTCGCCGAGGATCTCGCCGACGCGGCGCACGACCATCGGCGCGAGGCCTTCGGTCGGTTCATCCATCAACAGGAGACGCGCGCCCATGCGCAGCACGCGCGCCACGGCGAGGACCTGCTGCTCCCCGCCGGAGAGCTTGCTCCCGGGCGTCCCCGCGCGTTCCCGCAAGATCGGGAACGCCTCGAAAATCCGGTCGAGGCTCCACGCCTGGTCGCCGACGACGGGCGGGAGCCGCAGGTGTTCGAGCACCGTGAGGCGGCTGTAGATCCCCCGGTCGTCCTGAACCCAGCCGACGCCGAGCCGCGCGATCTGCTGCGGGGCGAGGCGGGTGATGTCGCGGCCGTCGACCGTGATCCGGCCCTGCTTTGCGCGATGCAGGCCCATGATGCACCGCAGGGCCGTGGTCTTGCCCATGCCGTTGCGTCCGACGAGCGTCACGATCTCGCCCGCGGGCACTTCGAGATCCACGCCGTGGAGCACGTGGCTTTCTCCGTACCAGGCGTGGAGACCCTCGACGCGCAGCATCTACGCCGCGCCCCCCAGGTACGCTTCGATTACGGCGGGGTTGCTCCGAAGGGATTCGTATGTGCCTTCCGCGAGCACCCGGCCGCGCTGCAGCACCGTGATCTGCTGGGACAACTGGGCGACGACGCCCATGTTGTGCTCGACGAGGACGATCGTGCGGCCCTGCGCCACCCGCCGCACGACGTCGACGATCCGCACCGCGTCGTCGACGCTCAGCCCCGCCGTCGGCTCGTCGAGCAGCAGCAGGGTCGGCTCGAGCGCGATCGCGAGGCCGATCTCGAGCACGCGCTTGTGACCGTACGGCAGCGTCGCGGCCTCCCGGCCCGCCAGGTCGCCGAGGCCGATCGCGGCGAGGATCTCGTGCGCCCGGCCGTCAAACCGGCGCAGCGACCGATCCGAGCGCCACCACACGTACCCGAGCGGCGTGCGGGCCTGCAGCGCGAGCTCCACGTTGGCCAGCACCGTGAGGTGCGGGAAGACGCTCGTGATCTGGAACGATCGGGCGATCCCGCGCCGGGCGAGCTCGTGGGCGGACAGCCCCGTAATCTCGCGCCCGTCGAATTCGATCCGGCCGGCCGTCGGCCGCAGCAGGCCGCTCAGCAGGTTGAACAGGGTCGTCTTGCCGGCGCCGTTCGGGCCGATGATCGCATGCAGCGCGCCGGCTTCCACGCGCAGATCGACGCCGTCCAGAGCGCGAAAGCCCCGAAATTCCATCGTGAGGCCGTGCGTTTCGAGAATCGCCATGGCCGCGAGGTGCGAAGCACCGACCAATTGGCAGGGCCGCGCCGCAAACCCTTCAAACGGCCCGCGGGCGGCCGGGCGCGGGGCGGGACCCCGACCCTAGTGGTTCGTCTGGATCTCGGCGGCGATCTCGGCGACGATGACCTGCAGCGCCGCCGCCACGGGCACCGCCAGCAGCCCGCCGATGATGCCGAGCAGCTTGATGCCGACGAGCAGCGCGATAATCGTGAACAGCGGCGACAGGCCGACCGCGCGGGACATGATCCGGGGAACGAGCCAGTGCGGTTCGACGTTCATGATGACGACGTAGAAGGCGATCGTGGCGAAGAGCCTCCACGCCGGCTGGGACAGGCCAACCAGCACCGCCACGGTCGCGCCGATCCACAGGCCGACCATCGGCACGAGCTCGCCGAGCCCCGCGATAATGCCGAGCAGGAACGGGTAGGGCAGGCCGATCGCGAGCAGGGCGATCGACACCGTCACCGCGATCGTGAACGACAGCAGAAACTGGCCGCGGAACCAGCCGCCGAACTTCGTGCCGATCCGCTCGAGCACCAGCGCCCCGCGCGGCCGCTCGGCGGGGGGCAGTATGGAGAGAAAGGCGTGCTTGATGATCGCGTGCTCGAGCAGCATGTAGAAAGTGAAGACGAGGAAGGTGATCGTCGAGGTGAGCCCGCCGAGGAACGAGAACGCCACGGACGCCGCGCTGGCGCCGTACCGGCCGAGGCCGGTCATCTGCTGAGGCAGCCGGCTGATCTGGCCCGAGAAGTCCGGCAGCCATGGGTACCGCGCCTCGAGATCCAAGAGCCAGGCCTGGATCGCGCTCAATTCCTGCGGCAGATGCTGCACAAATACGCGTCCCTCGGCCGCCGCCGGCACGAGGATCGCAGAGAGGATGATGCCGATGGCCACGAAGAGGCCCAGGTATAGGATGAAGATCGCGATGCCGCGGGAGAACCTGGCACCGCGCGGCAGCGGCCACCGCTCGATCCATTCGACAAGCGGCGCAAACCCCGATGCGAGGATCGCCGACACCAGCAGCAGGATGAGAATCTCGGTCGTCTGGCGGACGACCCAGATGATCATCCACGCGATGCCTAGGAGGACCAGCACCGTCACGACCCGGCCGATGAAGGCGCGCTGGGTCACGAGCCCCGTGGGTTAGAGCCGGCCGACGAACAGGGCCTGCGCGGCGAGACCGGCGAGGCCCACGGCCAGGATGATCGCGGAGAGCACGGCAAGCTGCCGCGTGTCGTTGCGATCGAGGCCGGCCATTCTGGCCGTCGGGATGTGGAAGACGAGGCTGCTCATCGACGCGAGCACGACGCCGTAGCCGGCGACCTGCGGGGCGAGCGAGCCCTTCGCCGCCAGGATGCCGGCCGCCGCCGACGTCGAGGCGCTGCTCACGAGACCGCCCAGGATCGAGACTAGAAGAAACCCCGGCTGGCCGAGCCAGCGGTACATGAGCTGTCCGGCGAGGGTGATCGCGACGAACACGACGCCGAAGGTGAGCGCGTGGCGCAGCGAGATCGGCGACTGCATCTGCAGCGGCGCGGTTTCGGCGTCGGCGACGTTGACGCGTGCCGCGAGGACCGCGCTGGCCGCCAGCATGACGCCCACGGAGACCCAGCCGTAGGAGAGCGCCCGCGCGTCGAAGACGCCGAGGATGAAGCCGTTGCGCAGCAGCATCGCGGTGTCCGCGGTCAGCATGCCGAGGAGGCAGTACATCGAGAGCCGTCCCGGATCGCGCCGCGCGCGGCTCGCCAGTTCCGCGACCGTGGCCGTGCTGTTGACGAGCCCGCCGAGGAGCCCGGTCCAGCGAATGCCGCGCGTGCCGTACAGCCGGAGGAGCACGTAGTTCGTGAAGGCGATCGCGGAGATGACGAGCACGACCGTCCAGGCCGCGCGCAGGTCGATGATGTGCCACGGGTCCACCGGGCCGACCGGCAGCAACGGGTAGACGACGATGGCGATGACGCCGAGCAGCAGCGCGCCGCGGATCTCGTCGATCGTGACTTCGCCCGCGAAGCGCACCATCTCCGCCTTCCACGCGAGCAGCATCGTGACGACCACGCCGCACGCCGCGGCCAGCAGCAAGAGGCCCTGCCCGACCAGCACGCCGAGCAGCGCGGTGGCCAGCACGGCGACCGACGTCGTCATCTCGAGCGACCGGTCGCGTGCGAACGAGCGCCAGTTCATCAGGGTGAGGAGCGGAATCACCGCGGCCATCAGGATGTAGGCGGTGGTCGGGGAGATAGTCCACGCGAGCGTGAACGACAGGGCGATCAAGGCGAAGGTCCGGACGCCGATGTCCTTGTGCGCCCATTCGCGCTCCATCCCGATCATTCCGCCGATGAGAAGCGAGACCGCTGCGCGCTCGATGAGGGGCAGGTACTCGAGGCCTTGTCCCGGGGCCGGCGGCTGCATCGGCTAAACGCGGACCGCCACGTGCCGGCCCGCGGCCATGCCGGAGAGCGCCGCGGTGACGAGGAGGACCGCGGCCGCCGAGGCGTAGGGCAGGGCAATGCCGAGGTGGTAGATCCAGCCGCCCCAGGCCGGTCCGAGGACGCGGCCGAGGCTGTCGAACGAATCCATGATGCCGATCGAGAGGCCCTGTCCCGCGGTCGTGCGCTTCGAGATGAGGGACGCGATGCTCGGGCGCATGAGCGAGTGCCCGGCCCCGGCGATCGCGGCGTAGAGGGCCAGCTCGGCGATCGTATGTGTTTGGGTGATCAGCACGTAGCCGGCCGCCGCGAGGATGAGTCCGCCGACGGTGAGCCGTTCTTCGCCCACCCGGTTGATGAGGCGGCCCACCAGTCCTCCGAGGATGGCCGCCTGAACGAGCCCGACGACGACGAACACGACCCCGATCGCCCCCGCGCCGCCCCGGCTCGTCAGGTGCAGCCGGTCCTGCGCGAACAGCGCGTAGGTGGCTTCGAGCGCGGCGAGCGCGAACGCGCCGGTAAGCGTGACGAGGAAGAAGTATGCGAGCGGACCTCCGAGCGCGAGGCGAAACGCGGCCGCGCGCGACGGGCGCTCGGCGGACGAGTCGTGCCGGATCGGCTCGGGCAGCGCCCCCCAGCTCAGCGCGAGAGTCACGAGCGCGAGCGCCGCGCCCACGAAGAACGGCAGCGAGAGGTTGAGGCGCCCGAGCACGCCGCCGATGCCCGGGCCGATCGTAAACCCGAGGCCCATCGCCGCGCCCATCATGCCCATGCCCCCGCCGCGGCGCTCTTCCGACGTCGTGTCGCCGATATACGCCATCGCGGTCGGCAGCGTGGCCGCGCTCAGCACGCCGCCGAGGAGCCGGGCAAAGAACAGCTGCCAGACGTGGTGGGCGAGGCCGAAGAGCACGAAGGACACCGCGTACCCAAGAAGGCCGACGGAGAACACCGGCTTCCGTCCGACGCGGTCGCTCGCCACGCCCCACAGCGGCGCAAAGATAAACTGCATTGCCGCGTAGCTCGTGGCCAGCAGGCCGATCTCGAGGGGCGTGGCGCCGACGCCGCGCGCGTAGAACTGCAGCACGGGCAGCACAATGCCAAACCCCATCATCACGATGAAGATGGCAAGGAAGAGGACGAGCAGACCGCGGCGGCCGATGCCTTCACGCACCCGCCCATTATATACCGAATTGGAACAGCCGGTTCACGCGTCCGTCCCGGTGGATCTGAATAGAGGGGTACCGTGTTATGTACAGGTTCAGATAGATCCGAAAGACCCTCGTTGAAGGGTGTCGCGACGGACTCGGCGCTATCAACCGCTGGGCCATGGCTATACTGGCCCCATGCAGATTCACCAGAGCCTGGTGCGCGGCAC
>Ga0209579_10000329_pt1 | contig 54373 bp, 73 predicted proteins | sample Coa_R1_2_FD_187152 | JGI IMG/M metagenome (GOLD analysis project Ga0209579, IMG submission 187152) | Surface soil microbial communities from Centralia Pennsylvania, which are recovering from an underground coalmine fire - Coalmine... | ecosystem: Environmental > Terrestrial > Soil >...
TCTGTAGCTACTCCTCCACTATAGCCGCCGTAGCCTCCGTAGTAGGGGGAGGTTCCGTAGGGACTTCCTCCGTAACTTGAACCGTAGGAACTACCGTAACCGTATGGTGAGCCACCGTAGCCATATCCATAAGGAGAACTTGAGTATCCATAAGGAGACCCTGAGTATCCAGTGCCCCCATAGCCACTATAACCATAAGGGGAACTAGAGTAGGCAGGGGGATAGGAGGAGCCATAACTTGGAGTATTCCCACCTATAGGCGTCCAAGGACCTGCAACTCCATTTGTAACGGAGGCCATCGCCCCTCCAGGAGTTCCCCCACCTTGTGCTGGATAACTTCCGTACCCATAAGGGCTACCGTACCCAGATGAATAACCTCCACCCATCGATGGCCCATAACCGTAGCCATTGAAATTACCCATCGTTGGGGGGTAACCATATGAACCCATCATCCCATTGATCCCTCCAGTGAAGGGAGGAGTCATCCCACCTGTTTGACCTACTCGTCCTGCCCAGAGTTGGTAGGGGTTAAGACCTTGGTTGCCACCAGAACTAGCTGGGGGGACTGGGGGAGTTGTGGTGCTTACACCACCGGGTAACTGAGTGAGGCCGGGGCGATTCGAGGTGCCTGCATCCATAGAGGCTCTGCGGATAGGGGCTTGTTGAGTCTGAAGAGGGGGAGTAGCTGGAGGCATGGGAGCTCCAGTTCCTCCGGTGTTGGTGGGGGTTCCACTTCCACTCCCAGGGGAGGATAGGGAGGGGAGATTCGTACCATATTGGGAATTGAAGAATTGAGTATCTGTCCCTTGACCGCTGAGATATCCTGCGTCGAGACCCATGAGGCCACCGAATTCTTGGATCTGTTCGGGGGTGAGATAGCCCTGCATTCCATCCCAGCTTTCGAGGGTATCCCCTGAGCCGGAGGGATTCGTCTGAGGGGCATTATGGAGAAGCTGCCCAGCGAGTGTGGTGTATGGATCAGTGGTAGCCATTTGAATCAGCCAATCTGTGGGCCTACACCCACGGGTTTATCTACGACGAGCCACTCCAGGGAGTCGATTTCTACGACTCCGGTGCCAGCGACGGCAACGTTCGCGTCCTGAACGGTCTCACCGACATCGAGAGTATAAGTCCAACGCTTCGCGTTTGCAAGAGGATATGTGGTGGGGGTGTTATTGCGGGGATTGTGAGGGTCAGGGTTATCTCCACCGTTCACGGTAGGTGTGATTGTGGAGATTGTCCCAGAACCGAATCCACGAATCTGCACCTCTCGGGCGAAGACTCGTTGATGGGCGGCTTGGGAGCCGAAGATTTCTCGGGAGATGAAGCTCCAGGGGATTGCTCCTCCGCCTTCCTGAGTGAGGTCTCCGCATTGCCAACGGTGAGATGCTCCGTCGCTGAAGCCTGAGATGATACTGGTGGGCGTGAAGGTCATGCCACGGAATTGAGTGGCGGCGAAGCCTACTAGGCCTAGGGCGGTGTCGAGTTTTACTACGCTCCAGGCTTGACGTTCGATATCGTAACAGTAGAGAAGGGTCATGGCCCCATAGCCGTAGGTGATGTAGTCGGATAGTCCAGGGGCGAGTAGACAGTACATTAAGGGTTTGATCGTCTGGAAACCCTTGCTCAAATAAGCAAAGCTCCAATCGATGGCGAGGGAGGAGCTAGCAGTAGGGATGTCGTTGAAGATATAAGGGTGAATCGGACCACTGATGCTATTATCCCGGAGGCCGTCGAAGGCGCTGATACCGAGGTGAGTCAAGCGGACGACTCCAATGCGGGGGACGAATTGGATACTGCGGGGGGCCACGCAGCCTTGGTCTGTCTGGGCTTGCTGGAGGGAGAAGTTAGCATCGCTGATGAGCAAGGGGGGAGCTAGGAAAGCTGATTGATTCTTGAAGATAACTACAGCGGTTTGAGGGGCGATACCAGTTTCAGCGATGGAGAAGGTGGCGATACCGGTTCCTTCAGTGCCATCGGCTTTACCGATGAAGGTGGTGTTGGCGGTATTCCATATCGTGGGGTCATTTAGGTTTGACTGGCGGAGGGCACAGGGACCATCGAGACCATTTGAGTGATCTTGGGGGAAGGTGTTCCAGGCCCAGAGAAAGCCGTTGATGAAAGCACCGTGGGCCATTCCAGGAGGGACGTTGTTAGCTGGGGGGAGGATTGTACCGGAGCCTCCGAGACCAAGGGGGGCTACGCTCCCACCCCCACCTGGGGGGAGATTAATGTACCAAGGAGGAGCTCCGTTTCCTAGAGCTAGGACGACGTTCCCTAGCATAGGGATTTGGAGGGGAAGAGAGCTTGAACGACCGAGGATTCCTCCGCTTAGAGTGGCGTTAGTGAAATTACTTAAGGCAGCGGAGCCACTCCAATAACCACCAACTGGGGTAACGCCACGCCCAGCGGCGCTCCAGAAGTTATCTATGGGGAAGGTTCCGAAGGAGAGGGCTTTAGTGTAGGTGGAAGCGTTACCTAGGCCAATGTAGAAATGTAAACCTACTCCAGTTGTGTTTGCTCCAGGGGGAGAAGTGGCATTCGGGGCAGTGTTGCCATCGTCGATGAAGGTGGTGGAGCCGGAGTAGGTAGTGGATTGGAAGAGGGCATCGTTGATTCCACCGTAGCGTCCCGTGGGGAGAATTTGGGTTTCTGTGCCGGAGGAGCGACCGTAGACGTTATAGCCAATGGGGGAGCCCTGATAGGTCCAGGTGAGTTTAACGGCGTTGTCGCCACCCGCTAGAACGATGGTTACTTCTACACAGGCGAGAGTCTCTCCGATGGAATCGATGGCGCTGACACGATAAGCGTAGGTGGTACCGGGGATTAGGGTGCCTCCAGCGACATTGACGCTTGTTAAAGTTAGACCTGTGGGAGTTCCTGCGGCGATGCCGGTCTCCCGGCGAATCATGTATTGAGTGAATCCAGGGAGGGGGGCGGCTTCGTTGGAGAGGATTGTAGGGTAGGTGGGTCCAGCGTCGGTGCAGCTTAGGACCTCAGCGGTTCCATCGATGGTGCGGAGGGCTCCATTCGTAGTAAAGACCATCCCTTGGATCTGGGGGACAGTATTAGGCGTCTGAGCGAAGACCTGTGAGGTAGCGTCTACGCCTTGGGCGAAGTTTACTTGGCTGATTACACGTTCACCTTTATTTGCCATAGGTTATCCCCACGCTACCGTTCGGAGGAATTGTTGTTCTCGGAAAGCTAGCATAGACTGGCGGATTCTATTCTTTGCTTCGGGAGAGGACTTAAAAACTCCTCTGCCAATTCGATTCCAGCGACTATGGATTCGATTCTTTCTAGCTTCCGATTGGGCAGGAGTTTCTGGTAGTTCACCAGAAGCATAACGCCTTTTCAGAGTGGCACTGATAGACTTCCGGCGCTCCTCGGGAGTCAGCTTACCTCGGTTACTTATAGCCATACGGGTCTTCCATTCTTCAGTTTTAGGGGCGTTTCGCCCAAGACTTAGGTTAGCTTCCACCTTAGCCCTCTTCTCAGGGGATAGTTCTCGACTCCACGTTACTAACCCTTGGCGGTGTCGATTGACGTACTCAGGATCGCTGAGTTGTTTTTGCTTGGCGACTCTGAGCTTCTCAATCGTTTCAGGAGAAACAGGATGTCCTATAAGGCTTCGAGATAACTTATCCCTGGATTCTTGAGATAATACCCTTCCAGGCTCTCCCTCCCCTCCATCGCTAAGGTTAGTTAAGTCACAACCCATATCTCTATAATACTTAATCCATCTCCTTTCCGCTTCAGCCCAATTTCCTCCACTCGGAACTACCTCAACAATTTCCATAATGAAACATTCACCGGCTTCGATTAAACAACGAAACCAGTTAGCCTTCCAGGTGTCGTCCTCAGACTCACGCTTCCAATGTTGATACCGCTTCTTAGGGTCAACAGTCTTACCGACATAGCGAATAGCTTTGTCTCTAGGATCACGGAGAATATAGATCGAAGTTGATTTCATTAAGTCCTTTGTTTTTAAGGAAGTAGCCAGCCTCCGCCGTAGCTGCCGCCAAAAATTTCGCGCCCTGTAGCAGCACCCATCTGAAAAGGTCCTGGATAATCAGAAGCTCTCATCGCTCTAATCTGAGTCTCGAACTCTGCCCGTAACTGAGCGGCCCCTTCTCTATCTTGCTCTGCCTCACGGAAGTAACTGAGGAGATAAAGACTGAGGGGTCCGTGCCATTCATTAGGGATCTGGAGAGTCTGCGAAGCCATTCCTTGAACATAGTTGGGGAAGTGTTTACGGAGTCCGGCGAAGCGGATGTTGAGTTCGGTGATCGTGGCTCCCCCGTTGGCGAAGCTGAGGGCGGGAGTTCCACCGAGGGCACGGGTTACGTTAGTCATTTGAGGGGTGGCGTTAATCGCTGAATAAGCAATGATCTCAGTGCGAGGAGCTCCAGGGTAATAGCCTGCGTTTCCGGGGGAGGGATTCCCGGTGATAGCGGCGAGGCCGAAGGGGAGGACAAAGTTGGCGGAGCTCGTTAGGGTGATGGTGGTGTCACCGATATTAATCTGAGCTCCATTCGTTGTGGAGCCTGAGGTGCGCTGGGGTTGAGGGAAGACTTCAGCGATGGCTCGTTCGGCGTTGTAGCTGACAGCGGCTCCCCACGAGTAGCCATTCGTGGAGTTCGCGTAGAAGAAATTACGCTTATTGAAGATCTCCATTACATACCCATCGTACCAACCGTGGGTGAGACGCTTCCACAGGCCGGTGAGGGTATACATGGGGACAGCGTTGATGCTACCTACTCCAGTGACATCTCGGATTCCTCCAGTGTAATTCGCGGCGAGACGAAGGCCATTATTTAGCCACATATACATCTGGGCGGCACTGATGAGCTTACCGTCTTGGTCGGGGAGATAGGCGGTAGAGGCTGTGGCAGGGTAGCCGGTACCGGCGACTTCGTAGCAGGGAGGGGTGACGCTGCCACCTTGATTTAGAGTAAAGGTGGCGGGGAAGAGACCTGAGGTGATTCCAGGGGTGGGGGGATAGGTGGTGGGGAAGTAGTCGAAGTAGGCATTCTCGCCACCCGCAGTCAGGCCGTAGTAGATACGGATGCGGACAGCGGTGGGATCTGGGGTGAAGGTTACTTGAATGCTATGATTCGCGCCGACTACTTGACCGGAGGATTCAGCGGACGGAATCGATTCTCCCCAGAGATTGAACTGGGAGACTTTTAGGTAGTAGGTGGTGGCGGGGATAGGGTTTGCGCCGACTGCTACGACAGCGTAAGATAAGCCAGTGGGCGGTCCAAGGGTAAGGGGCTTATCGGGGCCCAGGATGCGAGCTTGTACGATGGCGTCTCCGACGGTCACCCTTCTCCTTTATGTTCCACATAAATGGGCTGTAGCGACTACTACAGCCTAGCGACGGCCTCGTCGCCGTGGGGCACGCTTGACGATACGCTGTTTAGCGTAGGACTTCCGGCCCCCCATTCTCATTCCTTTGTGTCTGGACATTCTGTGCATTGAGTTATCCTCCTTGAATTCAGGTGGGAGTGCCCTCTAGATCATAACGCTCCCCCGAGCGTTTGACCTCACCCCCACCAACTTGTTAGTTTCCTGCAACCTCGAAGTCGTACAATAACTGTCCGTTGGCCACATTTCCCATGGTGACAATCACACTGATTGAATTGATGGCGATGTCTGTGCAAAAACTTGTTACCTCATCGGGGAGATCAGAAGCCGCGAAGGACGCACCAGGGCCACGGAGGACACGAGTGTTTGTGCCGTCAGTGGCAGTGACTTTGAGTCCGGTGATTTGGCCTGCACCTGCTCCGGGGTAGCTTGTAGCCTTAAATCGGAGTTGTCCTTGATGGATGGTGATTCCAGTAGGGAGAGCTGTAGCTGTGGTGGTCGTAGCATTCGTCGCTGCTGTGGTAGCCAAAGTCGAAGCGTAGACCATCGGAGGGACTCCGAAGTTTGGAATGCGGTCGTAGATGCTGTGAACGAATGCCATGTCGGTAAGTCCTTTGTTTTCTAGGGCTCCAAGCACAATTCAAAATCTAAAACCGATTGTCCATTCGCGACGTTCGTCATAACTACGACGAAGGCGATAGTCGGGGCGAGCAGAGGGTTCTGGACCGTGATAAGGTCTGTGATGAAATCGAAGGTGAAGTCGAATAGGGCGGAGGCCGCTTGAGCGGGGACTTCAGCTAGGATTAGGGTGTTCGTGCCATCGCTGATTTGGACGGTGACAGAGCTCACAACACCAGCGCCGGTTCCAGGATAGGTGAGGGCGATGGTGTTCTGAGTCTTAACACGAATCTTACCAGCGGTGATCGATACCATGCTACCCAACTGGGCGTTGGTGAACGTGGTCGTGGTGGTCGCGTTCGTGGCATTGGTCACCCCGGTCTTGGAGAAGGTGAGTGGGGTACCGTAACCGATTGTCGTTTTCTGGAGCGAGTTGATAATCGCCATAGTGTTATAGTCTCCTGTGCGTTAGCTCGCCAGCGAAGTGATCGCGACCTGATTGCGGGGGCCGACGCAGGACACGTTCCAGGTTACGTACATCGAGGAAGTGATGACGCGCTGGTTCGAGGGCTTCAGCCACGGGTCGATTGTGAAATAGTCGTCTTCGTGGAAGACGGGCCAGAGGTACTTGGTGTTCAGGATGAAGGCGACGCCGGTGGGGGCGAAGCGGTCAGCGAACACGACGCAGTTGTTGAAGAGGAAGTGATAGCGGAAACCTGCTTGCACGGCCTCTTGGTCCTGCATGTTTGAAGTGAAACGCTCCAGGCCCACGAAGTTCTGCTTGAAGGCGGCGAACTGGGTCTGAGTCATAATCATCAGATCGGGTTCGTCGTAGCCGAAGACGGTGGATTGATAGGCAGTCTCAGCGATGGTCGGGGTGAGGTTGCCGCCACCACCGGAGACGTTCGCCTGGGGGAGCCAGAAGGCATTCGCGGCGGTTGCGCGGTTGATTCCAGCGATGGTATTGTTGGTCGTCTGGACCCAGGAGACGAGATCGTCAACGTCCAAGGAGGTGTTCTGGGGAGCCGTGTGCCAGAGAGCTCGGCAGAGCTTTTGTAAGAGGGAGGCTGAGGCGATCTGGAACTTCGTCTTTACGATGTCCAGACCCATCGCTCCGCCACGGTTTAAGATGATGTCCGTGATGGGGAGGGAGAGGGTCTGGCGGTAGAATTTCCAGACTTGGTTCGCGGGTTGGATCGAGTCCACGACTGCGGTATCCAAGAGCTGGTCACCGTAGTAAGCTCCGCCCGTCATTTCTTCAGTGGTGGCGAGAGGGTAGACGAGCTCGCCAGTGGCGAACTTCTTACCTTCGCGGGTGAAGCCCCACCACACGGGGGAAGGCAGGAAGACCACATCACCGATGATCGGTTGGATGTGCTTCTCGGTGATCGCGTTCGCCGTGTTCACTAGTTGAACGGGCGGGGTGTTCATTCCCGTGCCTACTTGAAAACTCATAAGTCCTCCTGAATCAGATAGATACAGCCAAAGTGTTCGAGTCTACTTCGCCTAATTCCCGCTCCCTTTGGTGCGGGCAGCCTCCAAATTTACCCTTAGCGAAGTTACAGTTCATACACAAGAGACTGTACTTATCTTTCGGGTATCCTTCGGCTCTAGCCATCCGGTACATCTTAAATCCAGTAATGCCTTTCTCATGCTGCTCCCTTCCATTTACATGGTCGAGAGTTAGAAACTCGTGGCGATCTTCGCCACAACACTGACAGCTACCACCGTAAGCTCGGATGAAGTCTCGTTTAGTCCGTGCACGTTCTCCACGCTCATAGTTCCTAAGCTTCTCGGAATTCTGAGACTTATAAGACTTAATCCGTTCCAATGACTTCTCCAAGGTCTTCAAAGTCCAACGGCGTTTGTATTCCTTAGCTTTCTCAGGATGGGCTGTTAACCAATCCTTCCGAACTTTCTTACTAAACTCAAGGTGAGTCTGGTAGTACTTCTTGCATCTACGATTCACCGATGCTCTCGCTGCTTCCGAGTTGGGATCAGCGTAGGGCATTTCTACTGTACACTCCACATCGACGGATCATTCCGGGCGGCATCGATAGCCTGACCGAAGGGATCGTGACGGTTGATCTTGCTCATGTCTACTTTTGGTTTCTGAACGGGAGAGCCTCCACCACCGGGGCGGGGAATCGAGACGATTCGATTCTGCTGACGCCCTTCAAGCTCCTTGACCTTACCATCGAGTTCTTTCTTTTCCTCAGACGCACGTCTGAGTTCAGCCTCACGCTTGGCGCTCAAACGGGATTCACGGAGGCGATCTGCGGTGCGTCGGATATTCGGGGTACCGAAGTTGTCGAGGTCACGGGCGTCATTCGCCATCTTGATGAGGTCGGCTCGGGAGGGGACGGGATCGTCACCGTAGGCTTCCTTCAGGGAGGAGGAGGCGTAGTCGTATTGACGGTCCCAACGTTCCTCTGCGAGCATTGTGGCGAGGGCTTGTTGGGAGCGGCCCATCATTTGCAATGACCTAACTAGGGCTTCACGATCCTTCTGGAGCCAGTCCACGAGGGGGGAAAATTCGACGCTACCTTGATAGGTGCGGAGGGGGGCGTAGTAATCGTTTTGATCGGGAGCACCAGCGGGTGCAGACCCAGGTGCGACGGAACGTGTCGCAGCGGCTTCTTGGATGGCACGTTCACGCTCTTGAACGCGAGCGAACATGTTTGCTACGTCAGCGGCTTGGGAGTCGAGCTCGGAGCGGAGACGGGTGAGCTCCTGGTCGCGGGTGCTCAATTTCTGTTCACGCTCAGCGTGGAGGGAGCGTAGCTCCCCGATGGTCGTCTGCTTCCCGTTACCTAGGGTGAAGACGGTCTCGTCGGGGAAGTTCTTTTTATCTTGGAGGATTTCGTTCAATACGTTAGGCATAAGAGGGTTACCTCATTGTGGGGGAAGATGGACCGGGCATGGGGCCGCCCATTCCAGGGTTAGCTCCGGGCATGGGATTCGGAGAGACCGCACTGGAACCGAGGGGGCCTCCTCCCATTGTGGACATTACGTTTTGAGCTTCACGGAAGGCGTCGATGGCTTTGCTGATTGCTTTCATGGCGGCAGTGAGACCGTCGGCGCTCTTTGGGATACGCATAGCGTATTGAGGGATGAAGGAGATGATTTTCTGTTGCATCGCCTGGAGTTCTTTCAAGCCTGCTTCGGGATCGGCTCCTCGGAGCTCACTCAACTGTTGAGCGACCGCGTTAGCTGTCGAGGAGGGATCGAAGCCGGAGGGTCCCATGGGTCCACCCATAGGGTTTCCCCCGGGGCCTCGAAAGGCCATCCCTTGGCGGGCGGCGAGCATCGGATTGGCGGGGGTTGCCATTTTTGATTAGCCTAGCTTTCTACTTCTTAGTGCCTCGGCTGGATGACTTCGAGCCGCCAGGGACGAAGCCTAGAGGGTCGGAGGCAGTGAGGACACGAGGGTTGTTGACGGGGAAACGGGGGTCGCCCGAGGGGAGCTTGGCATCGAGAGGGGTTACGAAGTTACCGTAGCCGTCTTTGCCACTGCTGGATTTCTTTGCCATTTCATTCTCCTTCGTACTAAATTTGATTCATCAAAAGACCCACGGGGGCCCTCTGCTTAGGACAGAAGGTCCCCGCTGGAGCTGCCTCCGCCCCGAGCATAACCCGCTCGGCATCTAGTATCTATGCCGGACGGTGTTTGTCCGAGGGGCGCTCCGAGTCTACTTACGTTTACCTCCCCGCTTGTGACGGCGGCCTCCACGCTTGTGACGAGCCATGTTGGTTATCCTCCTTTCGCTTAGACTGTTACCATTTCTCTTTCAAACCGGGGGTCGTTGGGGATCTCATGGCGGGAGTCACCGTAGATGGAGATCATCTCGGAGGCGCGTCGGCAGAGATAGCTGATCCAAGATTCCTCGGTTGTGAAACGTTCTCGGGTTGAAGCGTGTTCCATGAATGGGACTGATGGGGTGCCATCGATGGCGATTTGAACTTCGATCCATTCGCTTTGCTTGGGTACGGGGGAGATCTTGAGAATCTCCACGCGGTGACCTGAGGTGAAGGAATGGGAGAACTGTTTCACAGTGTTGAGGATAGAGGTGGGGTGGGGAGAGTGTCAATGAGGGTTGGATTTCATACGGGGATTAGAGTGCTAGAGAGAGCGGGGAATCTCTACCCAGACTCGTTTATATTGGTGGTGAGGGGTTTGGTGGAGACGGTAACCGAAGCTCAATAATGAACCATCTGAGGCGAGGTTTAGAATGGTGCTGTAGGGGCGGTTAAGGCGTCGGGAGAGCTCCCGGAGGGAGACCCACTCTGTGGAGGATTGGGTGGGTGTCCCTTGGGGGGGCGCGGCTTTCGCTATGGATGGGGAGGGGGTCATCGGCGGGATTTGATATGGGAGAGGGCGGCGAGCTCTTGTTCACGCTGTAAGCCTGCGGCGATCTCTTCGGCTTCGGGGACCTCCAGCATTTCGAGGGCGTGCTTAGTGTCGAGGAGACCTTCGCTGCGGAGATCCTTGACCATGCTGCGAAGTGCGGCGGTGGAGACGGGGCGGAGTGAACCGGCGTCGAGTTCGATGGTGTAGTCTTCGAGTTCGTCACCGGAGGTGCCGCTCCATTTTACTTCACCTACTTCTTCGCCACGACTAAAGGCGGGGAAGGTTCTATCGTTCACGTAGTATTTGACCATCGTGTAGAACAATAATTCACTGAAGCGTTGGATGGGTTCGCTAAACAGACGGGCTCTCAAACGGGTGAGATACTGTGCTTGGTAGAGGGTGGCGTCGAAGAGTCCGGGGGATGTGTTACCTGCGCCACCTTCTCCTTGACGGGAAGACGCGAAGCCCTGGAGTTCACGTTGGAGAGTTAGGAGTCTATCTGGGAACTCTAGAACCTGAGAGGGATAAACATTCGGGGTTTTATATTCAGGGGGCTTAGAGTTCGCGTGGATTACTCTGACCTCACCGGGGATACCACCAAAGTCATCTGGGTCGATGCCGCAGTCGTCGTAGAGGAAGACTTGGGCGTTATTTACGCGGACCATGTTCTCGAAGATTTGGGTGTACATCCTCTCGCTGAGATCCTGGAGTGATTTAGTGAAGCGCATCGGGGGAGGGGGATACCAGCCGAATAAGCAGGGGAGGGAGGGGAATTTGATGATCGGGAAACGGCGGAGAGGAAAGGGATTGTTGTCATCGAATAGCTTTACGCCTTCGCAGTCTACGATCATTCGACCGTTTGGGTACTTCATCTTAAATTTAGGTGGGACTGAAAGTCCCCCGAGGTCTCGGGCGAACTCGGAGCCTGCGATATCTTTTACGACTTCAGTGGTGTTATCGTAGATGAAGGTGTAGCGGACGGTGGCCTTACCGTCGTTCTGGGCACGGTTCTGGAAGTGAGGGCCCATCGTTGAAGTCATGGGGCCGGGTAGCATGTCGAACTGACCTGCGGGTTGGTCACCGAGGCCACTAATAAACTGATGGGCTCCAGGTTGGACGTAGGCTCCACGGTCCCAGTATTGGGCGATCTTGTCTACGTACATATCGTCTGTCCACTGGACCCACTGCCAATCGTCTTCGTTGTGGGCGGAGGGGTCGGGGAAGCAACGGGAAGCTAGGATATTCGTGGCGTAGACGAGACCTTGACCACGGCGAGCGAAGGCATCGAAGCCTACCATGAGGTAACCGACACCGAAGACCATACTGCTTAGGTAAGTTTCGAGTAGTCGATTGTTGATGAAGCCCTGACGCCAATGTTGGCGGAATGAATCTTCCCGTTCCTTGTCTCTTTCGCTGTGCTTGGCGACGTAGACTATTGGAGTCGTATCAGATAGGTCTGTGGCTTCGTTGAGGAAGAGTGTTTGGAGCTGGGGGATACGGACACGGGGTCTAAAAGAGGGGACATCCCCCATGGAGTCTGCGATGTGGTAGAAGTTTTTTGCATCTTCTTGCCAGCCGACACCGAAAGATGCCCTCTGGCTATCCTGGGAAAGTCTTTGTAACTCGTCTAACTGGCGGAGAAGGCGAGAGTCCGGGGAGTCGTCACGGCTACTGGACTTCGTGGAGACAGTTCTGAAATTAGCCACGGGACTCCCTCGGGGTGACCTGTAATCGCAGCACGTGTAGAAGGTACATAAGAATCAGTTAATTGTCAAGGGGGCTTTTAGGGGAGCGGCCTTGAGGGGCTCCGGACTGTCTACTGAGGCATTCAGCCAATCACGGGTAGCTTGGAGAGGTGTGATATCGGCATCTCCTTTATCTTTCTTAGATTTACTGAGGAAGTCTTCGATCTCCATGATGACGCTGAAGAGAGCTTTGAGGTCAGAGATGCCGGTGAGGGTCCCAAGGTTCGCGGCTAGGACCGTTTGGAAATGGGCGTAGGCTTCCACGATGTGGCCCTTATCTCTCAACTCCTTGAAGCGAGTTCCAGCTACCTGGAGAAGAGCTCTGGCCTCAGCGACCTGCGAGGGGTTGAAGCTGCTGCTCGATCCGCTCGACGGGCTGCTGATAGAGCTTCCAGGGCTGCTAGTTCCGCATCCGATTTTGGAAGTGGGGTCCGGGAATTCTGCCATTTTGTGTGGTCCCTTTCGTTGATGTTGACTACTGGACGGGAGGGTTCAGAGGGGGGGAGGATGTGGAGTTGGGCTCCCGGTTTGTGGACTCGGATTGTTACCCTATGGGTGCTAGAGTCAGAGTCCACGCTGAGACAAGTCTCTGGGGGGATCGAGGAGATCTCAGAGTCGTCGAACTCGATGACTTCTCCTGGGTCTCTGTTGACGAGAGCGATGAGCAATCGAAGGTATTGTTCGGTGATGAGCATCTAGTCTCCTAGCATACTAACATACTACGACTTCTACTTCTGACCCACTTCGGGTCGAGAGTGCTTTGCGGTACTTCAGGTGCATGAGAGAGAGAGGTCATACTCCCCCCAGGCGGTTCTTGACGCGACCGCGTTCGATCTTAGATATGTGATCTCGGGCCATCAGAGCACAGTGTTCTTCTGCGAAGCGGCCTAGGGTGACTTGGCCGACTCCCTCTAGGTATGAGATGGAGGAGCCGCTACGGGCATCGAGGATCGAGGTCGAAGATATCTCCGGGTCCATGTAGTTTGATTTCGCTGCATCGACTAGGCGGGGAGGGGGATATTGGGTGCGAGCGGCCCAGGCGATCAGGGCGGCGAACATGATATCATCATGCCCACTACGAATTCTCCAGGCTCCCCACTCCTCGACGGCTTTGGACATTTGCTGGAGGAGGGCTTCATCACGTACTACCACGAGGCCCTCTCGGAGAGCTGCCCTAAAGTATGTAAAGGCCATCTCACGGGTACGTTGGGTGGTGTCCCAGCCGCCTAGGTTACGGTCTCCCATTCTACGGATGCGGTCGTCTTTGCCTTTCCACCTGTACAGATTCGGATAATGCATATCGTCACGCATCCGGCGAAGGGTCTCATAGCCTAGGTTACCTGTGAGCTCCACGTTGACCATGGCGTTGTTGTACCATCTGCCGAGGCCATTACAGAATCTCGCGAGGACCTCTGGGTTGATGCGTTCAGCGAGTCGTAATACCTGCTCCCCGGTCTCTCCGCAGAACATTACAATAGCAGCGAAGTCCCCTTCTTCCTGACCACGAGCGGCATCTGCTCCGATGAAGTAGTGGAAGCCGGGGATTGGTTCACGCCACACGAGGACAGGACCATCGGAGCACTTCTCGATCTTTGAGATCCCTGCATCGGTGAGTTCCATGCGACAGGTGTAGCGGGGGGTCTTGATCGATTCACGCACTCGGGCGATCTCATTCGAGTCGAAGCAGGGGCTTCCACTAGACTGGAAGGCGACCTCGGGACAATGAGGATATTCCTGGAGGAAGATCTCGATTCTATTTTTACACTCCCCAGCGATCTTCAGGCGACGCCACGCGAGGTTAGAATAGGAGGCTCCCCATTTTTCCATGAGCTCCTCCTCCTCGTCGTCGATGGCGGGGTCGAGGGGGTAGCCTTCGATGATGCTTGGATCAGCGGTGGCCTCTGGGTCCTCTACCCAACTCAGGAATATAGGGGTGAAGTCTGTGTCCCCTTCAATGGCCTGCATCCAGTATTCGTAGAATCCCTCCCCTTCGTTTTCAGTACCATTCGCGGTGGATTCGAGGACCGTCCAGGAAGTGGGACCGGTAACTGAGGGGAGGAGGGAGGCGAAGGCGGTGTCTGCTGGATAGAAGGCGACCTCGCTGAGATGTAGGAATGAAAGGGTCCAGCCACGGCCTGAGGTGGAGTGACCTGCGGTGGCGATGCTGAGTTCACTATTCCCACCTTGGAAGTTGAAGAGGATACTTGACTTCGTGGGGGGTGTCGTGAGTTTATAGGGGAGAGATTCTACAAGGGAGAGGGGGATCTTGAATAGGGCCTGAGAGGAAGAGTGAGTGTGCGCGAGGATCTTCGCGGTGGCATTCGCTTGGGCGAGGCAGTGGATCGTGGCGAAGGCATCGAAGAGGCTGGACATGCCGACGCGACGGGACTTCAGGATAATAAACTTCATCGGCCTACCTGCCATCTGGGTAGACTTGACGATCTCCACAGCCTTACGCTGATTCGGGTTTAGACGGAAAGGGATGCGAGTACCTCCACGAATCGGGGGGATCGTCATCCTTTCCATCAGTCGAACAGCGTTATCGATGTTCACTCTTCACCCTTCGGACACCGATCTCGCCTGGGGACTCTAGGAGCTTCTTTGCTTTCTCCATCGCGAGCTCCTGCTCCACAGGGTTCAAGTCTCCCCTCTTTAACAATAGTGCAATCTGCATCGCCACCCTAAAAACCATCGGGCTCATTGTTTCACCATTGGGCTAGGGGGAGCAGGGGTCGTGAGGGCCTCCGTCTGCTCCCTCTGAACCTCCTGCCTCCAAGCAGTGTAGCATTTCTCGGAGCAGATGAAGTAAGAGACTACCTGCCCGTCGATGATCCGGTCACGTTTGAACTTGAACTGATCCCTAGGGAAGGTGCCCCTACATGTACCGGGAACAGTATTCGCTTTCACGTGGGATTCGCTGGCCATGATGCATGTGACGGTATCTCCTTGTTCGACGTTCTCACGTTCACGAAGAATAGTCGCCCCTCGTTCAGCGGATAGTCTCACGTCTGCGAGTAGTTTGTAGCCATCCGCGAGGGGCACGGTGCGCCACATTTCTTTATCTGAGGCGATGAGCTCGTGGTAGGAGTCCCAGCGTTTCTGGACAGCTTGGGACTGCTGGGGGGCGGCAGCGTGGACGGGCTCCGCTTCGACTGGGGCTTCAATCGGGGGGAGGGGCTTTGGCTTGGGCTTCGGAGACTTCTTCACGGGAGCCATAGGGGTGTCGTGATGGGTTGTGAGAGTGGCTGGGATTGTTGGGAGCATAGTGTATTACCTCGTTTCAAATGTAGTGAAGGACCCCTCACCTGTGCCGAGACGTTCTGACTGGGAGATCGCTCCTCCATCTCCGTCACGGCGGGGGCGAGAGGGGCGGGTTGTCTCGATGAGATTGTCGATGGCGTCAGGTTGTTCAGGGATAGCTGAGGGCTCAGCGGAGAAGAAGTTCAGGAGTAAATTCGTGAGATCGTTCACGGCATCGTTGGACAAAGGGGGCTGTCCAAGCTGCTCCCAGATCTTAGCGATAGTCTCCGAGGAGCGTTGGCAGAAGATATCGATATCAAAGTTAACGGGTTCAGTTGGCACAGGTTGACTTTCCGCTCCCCGTCGAGGGGAGCTACTCGCGGCAGCGAGCGGGGCGTGGCGGAATATATGTGCTTCGAGGCGGGCGATGACATTCTGGAGAATGGCCTTCGCTTGACCTGAGTAGCCTGAGTCGGGTTGGATCTCGCGTAGCCAGAAGTCTTCTACGAGGGAATGGAACTGGGGGCGGGATACGTTGAGGGTTTCGTTTGCCATCTTAGCTCCTATGAACTCTCACGGCTATTAGCCCCAAACCTCGGGTGGCTTTACCGGGAGCAGGTTTCGGTTCAATTCGTTTAGTACTCAAGCGGACCTCCGGATGTCGAAGTATGTCTTCTTACGGGCGAGCTCTTGTTCAGAGAGGGTACGAATCCGATCCCGCTTCTGCGCGGCCTCCCACTGAGCACGCATAGATTCCTCGGGCTTCGAGACTACCCATGAACACTTACAGCTCTCACACCCAAAGACCCAATGGCTCTCCCCCTCACTCACGATGACAGTCCGGGGGGATAGGCAACGTTGGTGAGTGGAGCCGGTGGGTAGAAGACGTGAATTAGGGCAAGCGGGGAGGGTCACTGAGAGATCTCCAGTTTCTTCCCAATGTTCAATGGGGCAGGGGCTTCGTACTCTGCGACCTCTCCACTAGAGGGACACTCAGGCACAGGGGGGTGCTTCACCTGGATAAATCTCGTGATAACATGCGTCCCATTCATCACTTGTTGTTCTTGGACGCGAGGGTCTCCGCTCAATAAAACCACGCCGCAGCGAGCACAGACGGGGCACGGGGGATTGAGATAAATAAGCATGGGTTACTTTGTTCCTTTTGGCAGAGGCACTTCCTCTACCTCAATAGGGATTTGAGAGTGAGGGAGAGCAATTGATAGGCCGTGGTTCTTACATGCATCTTCTCCGTGCTTCCAGATAATGACCGCAGGTTTATCGGGATGGTAGAAAGGATTAGCGGGTGAGAGTGTAGAACCACACTCTGCACAAACTGGGTATTCGATTGGTTTCGTGTAGACTTTCACTTCGCAGCCTCCTGGAGGCGCATGGCCTCATATTGACTCTCCCGCTTCTTGTTCAGCCAACGCTTCAATGCCCCCCGCTTCGCACGAGCTGAGTGTACAGAACGCTCCCCCCTCATCTGCTGCTCCGGGTACAGGAGAGCCTTGGTGATTCCTCCGATGACTCCGGCGTGTTGAATCTGCTTGAGTCCAGTGGGATAAATAAGTTCAAGCTCTCGCATTCTCTTATCGTACCGCCGAAGCGCCTCCCTTCGCAGATCTTCAGGGAGGAACCAGAAGAGGTCCATACGATTTCTAATCCGGTCCACCCACCGAATCCCCTTAACAAGAGGGTGTTTTGGTCTGGACTTAAGATGCTCAAGGGGCCCATGCTTCCTGAGATCTTCGCGTCGCTCAAGCTGTTCGAGGTAATAGGCATCTGGCTTCACCGCTTCTTCCCCCTCCGCTTCGTCCTACGCTTACGACGACGCGACTCCCTCTTCTTCCTCATCGAAGCGGCGACAGCACTTTTCTGGGAGTGGCCTGAGTGAATCATCTCCCTGATATTTTCACTTACGACTTCGCTGCTGGTACCAGGGTGGAGGGGCATACTACTTCCCAAGCTCCTTCAATTCAATCTGCAACCGTGCGAACTCATCCTCCCACCGTGGACTCCCTGGAAATCGAGAGAGCATCGCCTTCGCTAGATTCAATCTACACGTGAGGATCTTTCTCTTGGAGCGTGACCTTGAGATCCGCTGAAGGTGCTCCCGGAGAGACACCTCCTTCTCCACCTCCGGTTCACCGCTCGTGTTGGCTAGACTCTCCATTTTCAAGTCTAAACGTACTGAGCGAGCTCAGTGAGGCTATCCAGATATGAGAAATCAGCGAACGATCCCTCGTAGCCCTCGGTGTCTGTGATCCAATATATCCCTACATTTGGAGCAGTCACCGGGGTCCATGGACTATTCGGAGCAGGAGGGAGTCCCATCCCGATACAATAATTCCGCTGGAGCTCCTGCACTAGGGCATCCAGGTTGAGTCTCGTGGGGAGTCCCCCGAAGAGGGTGATTGTATTCCCCTTATTGAGGAGGGGCTTCTGCTGGAACATAGCCGTCGCTTGAACCACTGTGGTCGCCATCTCTTTGATCTCCTTGAGTTAATCTACTGAATCTCTCACCTTCACCCCTATCCACGACAGAATCACCAGTCCTTCTATGAGTAGAGATCCTATAGCCGCCACGATCCCCAATCCCCATAAAGCGAAGCGGAGGAGCGAGCCAACCATGCTAGGTACTTTGCCCCACCTCAGGGAATCCTGTCAAGTCCCACTCTCTAGGAGTAGGACCATTAGTGAGCCTTTCTGAGCAGACACCTCCTCCTTGAGCATGCTATCTAGAGAACATGACCATCTATCTAAGTCTCCTCGTTTCCCTAGTGGGAGTCCTAATGTACGCCCTCTGTGCGAACCCTAAGCTCCAGGAAATAGGCCGCTTATCCTTCTGGGTAGGCCTACTGGCCTTCCTCCTGAGAGTCGCAGAGCTCCCCAAGGTCGTCGGCGGCTAGAACCTCCCCTCTCGATACGCTCAGGGGACAGCCCCGTCCCACCCCACCTACCATGATTGCTCCTCCTCGCCACACCTCCCAATATATTCCTACTATAACCAAACACGTTTGGTAGGGAGTTGTAAATTTTTCCTGTAAATGCCTGCTCGCGTCGCTCGCATCTCGGGTGGGCCCCCTCTCGCTGTGGCGATGGGGCTCGGAAAACGGCGCTACATTTGATTACTGGTTAGTAACGGGACACTGCGTCGTAAAGTGCTTTGTGGGGCAGAGTGCTTTACAGTGCAGAGTGCTTGACGGCACAGGGATACTCTTCAAAGTAAAGGACTTGACGAGACAGAGAGCATAACCAAACGTGATAGGTCTATCACGAGAATTCATGGACTCAGAAGCACTTAGCACTAGACACCCGTATGCTAGTAGTCGTACTATGCTAGAAGCATGAGAACAGAGTCAAGTACGGGAGCGGGACGGGATCGCGGACAGCACGCGGTAGCGTCCCTGCCGGTATGCGGTAGGCCAGTCGTCTACGGCGCGCGTAGCGTCATAGCTGGTCATGTCCCCGCTTGCAATCTCCATTGGCTCATGCTTGGCGTGACGCTGTAAAGTCACGTGTGACAACGACCTGCGTAAGGTCCATCGGTACACGGCGATAGCCACGATCCTCAGTACGCTTCTGAGACGGCAAGATAGGTTGCGAGCCTTGAGCACGCCAGCACGTAATGGAGAGAGGATCACACCTGTATAGCTGGGTAGACACAAGCGATAGCTCATGGTTCCGTCCCTACTCGAAATGAGAGCAAGGGGTGACAACGGCACGGAGAGCAAAAGGCCATGACTACCACGCACATAGCGCCTTGACTCTCAAGACAATGAGAGCAAGGCCCGACAGCGGAATAAGGGTATACGGTGATAGAGATAAGGATACGGGACCTAGCCGAACGACAGTGAACGTAATTCTGTACTAGGTCCTGAGTCCTTTTTTGATTGTCTACACTCCGCTCGGGTGTTCAAGGGATCACACCACACACGCCATACGCAACGCTCACACTATTAGAGCTAACGCAACGTGGCACACTCTCAAGGGTACGGTCCCTTGTATTCCCGAGCGGACACACTACACACAAAGGAGCACTAGCAATGAGCACGAACAAAGTGAAGGAAACGAAAAAGAATGGCAATCGCACGCTGACGCAGTATGACGCGATTGCGTACATCCAAGGCGATGAGAACGAACGCGATATGCAGTATGATTTCGCGGGAGTCTCCACTATGCCGATGGCCGAGCTGATCGGCGTGGAGGCGGCGGACGCCTTGAAGGCCCAATTCTTCAATTGGCTGCTGATCGCGCCGGAGAAAAAGCGCGCGACGGTCAAGGGTTCCAGCTATGCGGGTTTTCTCCGCTACCTGCTGGACCTGGCGCAGCGGAACACCGACAGCTACCTCAAGGCGAACAAGATCGCCGCTTTCGGTCAGTACACCCTCGATCACCCGATGACGCCGACCGAACGTGTCGAGATTGCTCGCGTTTTCGGTTGTGAGGCCGTGGTGCCCACGGCGGAATTGAACCCGGCGACCATGACCGTGGAAACGAAGTAGTTCACGGCACAACACCGTGACAATCCACGGCAAGCGGAGTATTCTCTCACGGGACTCTCTCAGTAAGATGAAAGGGAGTCCCGTCCCTTTTCCCTACGCTATTACACGTAGGATGGTTTTACAGGATAGGACTGGGGTACAGAAAGATACGCCTAAGTCCTTCCACTTCCCCATCGCGTGCGAGCATGGGAGGGAGGTACAGTGGACACAGGGGGGTTTACTTGTATGTGGATGTCCCCTGGAACCGTGCCGTTCTCTCTACACGCAGGGGAAGGTCATCCGGCCCCGTCCACTCAAACGTGGGACCGTGCATAAGGAACAATTGAGAAAATTTCTGGCCGATGTCCTGAGGCAGAGGATTGAAGCCAAAAAGATCGCGGCACGGCCCCCCGTGAATAGCGGCGGAAAGAAACGTGCCACGGTGACCATACGGGAGGTGCGTAGCTGTGGGGCTACGTTGCCTCCGGTGTGGGAGAGGTCAGTGAAGTATGGGAAGTAGTACAAAGTCTACAGGGAGGGGAGGTGAGATGATAATGAAAAAGAAAACTGTGCGGAAGTCTGTCAGTAAGAAAAAGGCCGTGAAAGCCAGCAAGCCCAAGGGGGCGGCTGTGTCCAGTAAGGCGCTGGCGGCGTTGGATGCGTTGGATCATTGGTACACGGGATACGCGGGTTCAGACCGTAGCCGTCTGCTGACGGAGCGCGTGAGGCCGTATATCGAGGAACAGCGCGGCGGGAAGTAGTCCGGCGACGAGAACTGGGGAGAGACTCTGGGGGAGGTTATTTTGGAGGTTTATTCTGATCCCCTCCCCCGCTTTTTAGCATTCACAAGTAATCATAAAATCCCACAGCCCATGTGAGTATCCCGTGGATCTGTGGTGATCGTCCAGACTACCCCCTGGACGTTTTCCCCTTGCCGTAACTTGGTGGGGGAATGGCGTGGGCTGGCCCCATCCCCAGCTGGCCCACTTGCCTATCCATTACATAGGGGGATAGAGGAAGGTAGGATGAATCCTCAGGAAGATGACGGAGTAATGGTCCAAGCGTTCGAGGATGTACCGTGGGACTTGGATGTTGTCAGTCTGCATGACGAAGTGAAGTAATCTCACCTAAACCCCGTAGGCAATCAAAAAAGGATTCACAATCCACTCTACGATTTTACAAGGGGGTTTCACAATGAAAACACCACAGGGGATCATTCTCGATTCGTTCCACGGGGATAGTTATGGAGATTGTATTCTCACACGAGCGTGTATGCATCTGGATGCTCTGGAAGCTGGGGAGAAATTACAGGGAGCATCGAGTGTGGGGGAGTGGGAGTTTTTTATGCAGGAGTCTTTGGGGGAGTAGTTGTGGGAATTTCAACGAGGGAGGTATTGGATATGAAAGAAGAACTGAAGAAAGTCGCCCAGCAGTATGACGATGGGGCTATCACGAAGGAGCAATTCGCGGATGCTGTTCTTATGATTCTGGCGGAGCATCGGGTGATCGGGCTGGCGGAGTAGAGGATACAGGTTTATCTAAAGGGGGAGCGGGATGAAGATTGTACATGTTTTCTCTGTGAGGTCACTGAGGGATCTGAAGGGGCTGAAGGTTCCTCCTGGGGTGAGGGTGTTTATTCACAAGAATGAACATGCGCTCCATTTGGCACTGGAGGCTGGGGTGGTGCTGGCCATGCATGAGGGAGTGGAACTGGCGAAGGGCCTGGGGGAGGTTTTGATTGGGGCTGCGCTGGGACATTTTCTTGTGATTATCGCGGGGAGTTTGGGGAGTATGGAAGACTAGACTCTGGGGAGGGTTATATGACTAAGAAGGATAAGACATCTGAGGTGATCGTGGCGGTTTGTGTGCTGTTGGTCCCTGTGATTTATGTAGGGGGGTGGGAGGTTTCTACGGTGATTTTCCTACTAGCGGGGGCCCGAATCGCTGTACTGAGGATGAATGGAGAGTAGCCGTGGGCTAACCCCTCGGCATCCCCCGTTGACATCATCGAACACTGGAGGTTCTATGAATCTAGGGTACTCTAAGAAGACTATCCCTATTGGTTCTAGTAGTATACAGGGATTTACTCTGTACTCTCAGAGAGGGAAGAGAGAGTATATGTATGCTCATACGGATGCTCTCCGGCAAGCATTCATCAAGACTCTCGATCCTTTTCAGGGGGCCCTACCTTGTTTCATGGGTGATAGGGGTACCCAACTTGTACTCCCTATACTCCAGGGCTAGGGCTTGACAGGGAGGGGGAGGGGGAGCTAGCATGGTTGGTCAGCTTGCCCTGAGTGGAATTTTCGGGAGGTTTCATATTTGGTGGAGGTCAAGAAAGATGACTGAACCTGTACAGTATGATGCTGTAGCTGCGGCACGGGCTTGGGTGGAGATGGCGACTGATCCCAGGACTCAGACTATGCGGAGGGAGAAGTTGAGGATTCTTGTGGAGTCTGGGAGGGTCACGCAGGAGGATGTGGAGGGGATTGTCTCTAGGCTTGATGGGGTGCCCCGTCGTAGGAGGGCGAAGCTCGATGGGATGACCCTGTAGACATGGGGAGGTCGATATGCCTGTGCATATTGTGAATCTGGGGGATGGAGTTGTGAAGGAGGGGGAGGTGGTGGATATTACTACCTCGATTCCATTTCCAGATAATCCGATATTGGGGATGGTGGACTTAACCTTGGTTGATATCCCGGAGGGGATTTATGCGATTGAGTTTTTGTAGTCTGGATGAGTTCCTGGAGCGGGAGGAGGGGATCATGTATTCGTAGACTCTCTGTGAGGAATGATATATCTTCGGATGCTGAGGTGATTCTAGTCAGTGCTATGAATCATCTACTGGGAGAACCTCAGGGTCTAGGGGGATCGATGGTGGAGAGGTATTTTAGGATTCAGGAGGAGGTTTCACATGATACCGATAAATGATCTTGGCTGTGGATGGGTCCTCGCGATTGCTATTGGAGTGTGGGGATTCGTGAGGTTCGCTGAGCTTGTTTTTCTGCACTCTCAAAAGATGCAGGAGTTGAAGGACCGGAGGGATGTGGCTTTGGTGGAAGCGCAGTATAAATCCAAGGAGGGGGTGAAGTAAAATGGCGCAAGTGTACCTGAACAAAGCGACTGGGAAGGCAAGGTCGAGGCGTTATGGGGGGAGATTCGCCTCTCCGGACTCGAAGTGGAAAACGGGGCATCGCAAGAATCCTGCCCGGAAGCGTCGTATGAAGAAGACGCGGCTTCAGACGATTATCAAGTAGTATTCCAACAAAGGAGAAAAGAAATGAATCTCAGACAGACTGACGAGAAGGCTGTGATGTTGGCCATTCTGCGGGGGACTGTGGAGGATGGGGAGCACTCATTGATGCGGTATCTCCCGGAGGGTAATCCCGATAAGGGGAAGGGTGGGGAGGTTCGTTCGCTCCTCTATGGGGTGGTGGCGAATTCGGCACCACACCCCCTGGCAGTCCCAGCGATGCTAGCGATGGTGGAGATGGGGATTTACGTAGGGAGCCAGCTTCAGAAGATCCAGGACTCTGGGGTGGAGGTGGATGTGGAGGCTCTGAAACAGGAGGTCTTGAAGGATGGGGGATTGAAGGAGAAGTTGATGAAGATTATGAGTTCTGCTCCCCCTTCCACTCCTGGGGAGGGGGCTCCTGAGGGTACCACGGAGAATCCAATGAAGGATTTTCTGGGGGGATTCGGGAAGGGAGCTTAGGGATGGCTTTACATAAAACTGAGTCTCAAGCCCCACCAACTTACATGATCGCAAGTGTTACTAACAACCTAGGCTATGGTCCTGATGATACTGAATTTGACCGTTGTAAGTCAATTACGCTCAAGGGAGCCTTGAGGGAGTTCAAGGACGTTCAGAAGCAGTTTAAGAAGGACCACGAGAGGAAGACGCGGGTGTTGTTGCTCAAGATTGTGGAGAATGTTGTGGTGGGAGGGGATGATCCATTGGGGAGGCGTTATGCAGAAAGATAAACTCGACACAGAACTACTCACTACGATCTTCAGCGATCAGTGGGATCGTTTCATCAAGAATCCACAAGGGGATGTGCTTCTGCATAAACTCGGGGGATGTAAGGAGTTCCACGAATTGTCGCATCAGATACTTGAGAAGCTGCATAAGGAGGGGGCGGATGGATGCCAAATCAGTCTACTCCTCATGGCTATCGGGGTGAGGTGTGGGTTGGAGTATAGGGAGTTTCAGAGGGGGGCCCTGGAACTGGAGGGGATGTTTAAGTGCTCTCCGGATGCATCTAAACTACTGGGGGAGGTGGAGAATGCGGAGGGCTAGGTCGTGGATGCAAATTTTCACGTTCGGGATTATCGTGTTCCAAACCTTTATTATCCTACCACTCCTACGCCAGTACACTGAGGCTTGATACGAGGAGCAAGTAGCTCTGAGGAAGATGTGTGAGGTGAAGCTCAAGGATGCCCAGCGAATACAGGGGGATCTGAGGGTGTGGATTGAGGAGGAGAGTAGGCTACATAAGCGTTTCGTTTGTACAGAAGTAAAGTAAGAAGGGGAGAGTCTATGGCTACAACTACGTTTACTGGGATCGTGTGGGAGCACGTACCCGCGGACCAAAACGGGGGAGGTCCGGAGGATTTACTGATCGTATCTCTTTGTAATTGGGATGATATTCATATTCCAATTCCTAAAGGGAGACTTGAGGATTTTCCGATTGATTCTCACGTGAAGATAACTGTGGAGGTTTGCACTGATATGGAAGGGGGGAGGTGTCAACGTGGGTAAACAGGATGGGAAGGTCGTAGGGGGGATTGAGGTGGGGAAGCAGTATGAGGGGGTCAAAGTAGTCTGGGCGGATGAGTCGGGGAGTATTTCATACCCTCCCCACCCAGAAGTTACTCATGGGAACTTATATTGGTGTATATACCCAAGTGGGAAGAAAAGGATGTCACGTTGGGGATCGGGGTTTGCCACTGTGAAGGATTTGATGGGGGTGGAGGATTATGGGAATCCGAACCCATTTAAGGTTCCGTGGCCCTGGGCTGAGCTACATCCGGGGGAGGTTGACCCTTCGTTGGATTATCCTACCGAGTTTGCTATGCCCGCGTATACAACGAAATCCAATCACACCATCGGCCCTGCGTATGTGGATGGAGTGCTCACTCCTGAGACCCAAACTCTAATGGTGAAGTGGAAGACGGGAGATCCGTATGAGGCTTGGAATAAACAATTTGATGAGTGGGAGGGGGGGTCTGTGACTACGACGAGTATGCCTAACACTACTAGCGGGGGGAAGCTTCATCCTGTTATCCCTGTGGGACCCGTGAGTCCATTCTATAATCCTAAGATTAAAGTATACGTGGGGGAGACGGATACTGAGACTGGAGTGAGGGTGGTGTGGATTGATCCTCCGGAGGTTGTGTCTCCTAAGTTGAAGGGATGCAAGGAGTGTTATGGACTGTGGTGTGTGTTCCCGGATGGGAGTAAGGGATTACAGACTACTAGTGAGGGGGATTATAAGGATTGTTTAAATTGGCACCATAACAACTATGACAAGGGATGGCCCTGGAAACAATGGCATCCTGGGATTCCTGATCCTTCTTCTGTCTATGTAATTCCACAAACGGGGAAGCCTACGGAGGCTCAGGTGGGGATGAAGGGGGTGTCAGAGGGGGAGGAGTTTTGGGTGGTGGGGATGGGGCCTGAGGCACATTATTCGTGTGTTGGTTGGCTGAGTGATGGAGTGAATGCAACTATGGTGATTGGGGAGGATTTAGTAATTTATGGGAAGTACTTTAAGTCTCATGTTTCTGTGAATGATTTATGGAATGTTGGATATGACAAGATCCCCCCGAATCACTCAGAGATCGTAGCAGAGTTCAAGGGGCAGGAAAAGTGGAAGAATCCGCTTGGCGCAGGGGGGAGTGGAGAGCCTATGAAGACTGTGAAGGAGTTGGCTACGACTACACATAAGGCCATGGCGAAGACTAAGCCTACTATAGCTACTACTCTACAGTGTATCAAGGCTATTAAGGAGTATTGTAAGGTTACACCTCCGAAGTATAGGAGTAATGCTGCCTGTTATACCTGGATTCTTGAGAATTACAAGATCAAGGCTTTCCCGGAGACTCATAAGTGGAGTCACCAGAAGACGGAGAAGTGTATTGAGGAGAATCTGCATAAGATATCAATAGATATCATTGCGGAGGTTCCAGAGGTATCATTGGGGACTGTAATGGCTGAATATAAGCCAACGTGGACTCCCCCTGTTATCACTCAGCTGAAACAGGCTAAGCCAATCCCTCCAACGTATGTTCCTAAGACTCAGAAGGAGCAGGGGTATATTGAGCTTGAAAAGGGGATGTACAAGAACTATGTACTGAAATATACGATGGAGCCATTCTATCAAGGGATGGGGGAGATCTTCGCGAGGCCGTGTCCGGTGAGACCGAGACATGGATTTGTGGATTCGAGGGTGGTGCATACGATTGAGGAGTATGAGTCTCTCCGGGAGGAGGTGAGGAAGGCTGACCCCGAGGGGGAGATCATGCTGGTTCCGACGATCAAGGAACCGAAGTGCTCTGCGGTGTATACTCCGGGGAGGATTGAGGTGGGTGGGGGAAATGATGGGGCTACGGCGGGGAAGGGGGAGGTTGTTTCGTTTAGTATATCTCCGGAGAGGCTACAGGGGGTGAATTATAATAATGGGGGGATTAAGGACACGCCGTACTTTGAGATTGTGTATCAAGGGAAGAGTGGGGATATTGATAATCCTACGAAGACTTGGATTACTCAGTTGAGGGATGGTCCTGAGCTGCCGAAGGGGAGTGAAGATTTTGTTCCTCCTGGGGATGGATTTGTGGTGAAGGAGATTGTGAAGGTGGAGCACCCGGAGGATTATTCACTACTGGAGTGGGAGGAGAGGGTGAAGGGGTTCCCTGAGGGGACTGTGGTGTGGTTCCCTAAGGGGAATTTAAGTAGTCATATTGTGATCCATGCTGTGGTGAAGGGGGTGCCGGTATTGACGACGAGGGAGCCGGTTATTGGGGAGAAACTCGTGGCGACTGTGGAGAAGGGGGAGGGGACCGTTAAGTGGAGAAGGGGGCAGGTAGAGGAAGGGTATGCGGCGGGGATGTTAATAAGGATGCCTGCACAACAAATGATGTGGTGTGTGATGGCGGGTTTACATAATGGGGTGTGGCTGTTCAGGGGGAGACCTTTTATGTTGGGTCTCACGGCGGCGCTGGGGGTGAGGCTGGCGGGGGCTTTGGGGCAGGGGGAGTTGAGATATTACACTAAGGCTGATACAGGATCGAAGCTCTGGAACACAGGGAAGTCTAGAGGGACTGTTTACCATGAGGTACTACAGGATTATAAATGGTCTCTAGAGTGTCTACGGTGGGCTCCCCTGCTTTATCATGCGAAGGGGCATTGGTCAGGGTCATTTGGGGGCCCGAAGTGGGGGAGTTCGATGGATGCAGCTGTGGCGGTGAATGATTCTGTGACCTCTGGGGAGACGGAGGAGATGGTTATTGAGAAGTTGAATATTTTAGTAAACTCCTGCCACAACGGGGGGAAGTTATTTACGAAGGTGGGCCGCCCGAATCAGATATCTAATAACATCGAGCTCGGGGCTGTGCTCGTGGCGCATTACTGGTGGGAGGCGCTGGGGATGGCGAGGGAGAGGGGGGAGGAGATTGCTCTTGTCAGGGGGGAGATGGGAGTTATCCAAGCTGTGAAGGATATGAAAGTGGCGGAGCTTTGTCTTCTTGAGAAGTTACAGGTGCTTGAGAAGAAGCCGCAGTATGTCTCAGAGAATTATCAGACCATCCCTAAACTACCTCCGAAGCCTAAGGTACCCATGGGGGTTAATTTGATTCAGATTAGGAATGTTAAGGAGGGATATGTAAGAGTACAGTGGAGGTATGTTGATGGGGTGCATCACGAGTGGGATACGAAGGGTAGTCAACTCACGGAGGCGTTCTTCACATGGCTAAACGGAGAGAAAGAGGACACGGTAAAGACAGGTCCAAGCCTCGTCTCAGGGGCGGGGGTTCAGTATCCAATCGTTCTACAAGAGGGAGTGGGCGGGGGAAAGGTGTACGCCCCTCTCGGAAAACAAAGCACCGCAAACATTCTAAAGGAGATAAATCACCAATGTCTAATGAGTGGGTATCCTCAAATAAAGCCTCCCTCGTCGTGGACCTCGGAGTCACCAGAGCTGTTCCCGGTGCCGGAGGCGACGCCGGTACCGGTGGAGATGGAGGCTCTGGAAACGGAGGAGCCGGAGTCCCCGGAGGACTTCTAACTGAACGGGGGCGGATTCGTCTGTGGGGTGGGAGTAAGTTCGATATCAAATCGGGGGATGGAGATATCTTCATCAATCTTACCAGTGATAAGAAGTGGAGTGACTTTAAGTTCACTGGGAAGTGGAAGTGGTTGAATAAGTACTATGGTGTTCCACCGGAAGAGGTGGTGCTTAATTGGGAAGATATGAAGGCTCCCGTTTATCCCGCAAGCTTCTGGGTGGAGTTCTGGAAAGAGCTCAAGAGGGAGCTGTGGGCGAATGGAAAGCTGGAGCCTATCGAGGAGGCGTCTAAAGGGGAGATCGGCGCTCCTGAGGGCGCTGGAGCTCAAGGAGAGGGTGTCCAGCAGAGGGTCTTGGATGTTGTTTTTTACTGTACAGGTGGGAAGGGCAGGACCGGGACTGCTATTGCTTGTCTGATGGTCACGGCGGCTCAGATTGATGGTTATAGGGCTATCTTGAAAGTCAGGAAGGCGTATAAGTCTGAGGCTGTGGAGACACAGGGGCAGGTGGATTATATTAAGAATCTCCAGGAGACACTGTATCCTCAGGCGTCTGAAGAGTGGGGGAAGGGGCAGGGTGGGAATGGGGAGAGTATTCCTGGGCCTTCGCAGTCGCATATGTTCAATGGATCTACAGGGTATAACTATAGCCAAGGGGATTATCTCTGCCGTGGTTATGGAGCGAGGAGTCCTCAGCCAACGCCACAGGTGGCGGGGCAGATTATTGTAGCTTTGATGGAGACTGTGGAAGGGGTCGTCAAGGCGGAGTGGGACTTCAAGGCGAAGGAGATTGTGATCTGGGAAGACGAGACTGTCCAAACGGGGCCTGTCAAGGCTGTGATGTGTAAGTACAATGTCGATGGGTGGGATATTCGGATTAAGAATGGGAAGAATCTCAAGAAGTCCTCCTCCTCCTCTACAGGCTCCTCAGGTTCATCGAAGGAATCTAAAGACAAGGAGGAAGATACACTTACCAATTCCCATACGGGGAAGAGGACTACTGGGGAGTTTAAGAGCGTGGGTTCGTCGGGGTATCTCTCATCGATCTCGGGGGTCCAATCGAAGGGCCAGAAACTCCTCCCCTTCAAACAACAGTCTGTAATCGGTGGACCGAGGGAGCAGAAGATCAAGCGTGTCGCGGGGGTCCTCGCGATCTGTAGACACGAGCTCATGCAGATACCGAATGTTGACTGGGTGGGGCAGGGATATGGGGATATTCCTACATTGCGGCTGGGGACGTACCATAAGCACTATGATTCTATGAAGATCATCAATGCGGCTACGGCGATTATTGCGAAGTATGGGTATGACATCGTGGGGGATGAGGGGGTGAATTTAGAGGTGACGAGGGGGTAGGTTATGAAATGTGCTTTTTGTCTTCAAGAGCTTGAAGCCTCATTCAGGAAGATCCCCAAGACCAAACGGAAAGCGTATGGGTTGAGTATCGTTGGGGAGGAGAATGCTCACGTGCTCTGCCTAGCCAAAGCGGAGCAGAAGAGGCGGGAGGATGATCCGGGATACAAAGGGTATTTTGAGGGGCATACCTTCGGGACTGACCCTGTGAAGTATGAACGGGGACAAGATTAGGGGGTCCTACTCCAATCCATCGGGACTCTAGCCCCTAGAAGGGTATAGAGGGGTACAAGAGGGGGGAAATTCATTGCAGGTTTGCAGGATGAGGTATATACTATTGAAAAGGAAAGACTTGCAAACCTGCAAAAGGGTCTGCAACACGTTGCATCATTGCAGGAACTACTATAATGACCCTTTGCAGGACCCTACGTGGAATCAACATCTTGCAATGACTTTTTAAAGGAATGCAGGACCCTGTTGCAGGAGATATCTATATATATTTCATATAGATAGACCTCTTTTGGGCTCTCCCTGCAACGGTTTCCACGTATTCCATCCCATAGGCCGTAGGCCATCGGGGGGATACTCTTTAGACCTAGGACGGTTTGAGGATCTTGACGCGGCCCTTGCCGATGGGTAGAAGGGTGCCCTCTTTTTTCATTCGACTCAGGAAGTTGTAGGCGGATTTCTCAGAGCAGATGCCTGAGGACACAGCGGACATCACGAAGTCTCCTGTGTTGAGTTCTCCGGTGGTGTAGGTTTCGAGGAGCTTAAGGAGGTCTGCCTCGACTCCATTTGGGGCGGCTCCTGCGAGTTCAACGAAGCGGCCACACTTGTCTAGAAAGTAGTAGAATTCCGCTTCAGGGGCATTACGGGGGAGGAGATTGAGGATTCTTTGATTGTGGGTTTCGGGATGGCGTTCGAGGAGGAACATTGTTTCGGTGAGGCCAGCGTAGGCTACAGAGCCGAGGGCTCGTTGGCGTTTGTCGGTGTAGACTTCGGTGGGCTTTAATTTGGGGGAGTGGGCGTGGGCGATGATTGTTTTGTCGTGTTGCTTGAGGCAGTTTAGGACGCTCCTCAACCACTTACCTGTGGATTGGTAAGAGTTCATCGAGTTCCCGTTCTTGCTGTCGGGCATCAATAACATGAAAGATTCGATGATGATGAGGGGGTGTGGGGACCATTTGATGATTGCTTCGATGGTGTTTCCGGGGAGTTCATCGAAGCCGTAGACGAGTTCGGGAGGGAGTTTAACGTCCATTCGAGCTAGGGTGCGCTTCATCCCTTCTTTGGAGCGGTCACCAATGTAAGCGAAGGTGGTGGGGGTGGATTTGTAACCTAAAATGGGGCGGCCATCGAGGAGGTCTAGCAGGGCTTGGAAGGCCCAGGTTGTTTTGCCGACTCCTGAGGGACCTGCGATGGTGTGGATTTCGTGGGTTGGAAGGATTTCATCGATGATGAATTCAGACATAGATTGTCTAATCCCTTTCTTGCACTCAAATGGGCCGTTCCCCGATGGAAAGGGGGGGCGAGGGAGCTACCCCCGCCCCAGGGGTTAGACATGAACGACTTCACCGAGTCGAGATAGTGTACTGACTCGGGTTAGACCTGTCAAGACCTAGGGGTTTCTACTAGGACTACTCTATTCAGTGGGGGTCCTAATCGATCACGCTGGGTCTTGACAGTATGTGGGTGCGAGTAGTAGATTACAATTCAACTCTTAGGAGGAGCTAAGTATGTTAGGAACATTGAAGAAGTACTATCCGTGGATCACGAAGGTTGTGGATGCGAAGCGGGCCGTTACCATTGAGGTGACGAAGAAAGACTCCGCCACTGGGAAGCGGCGAAGCCACAAGACATGCGCGATGGCTGTCGCGTGTGAGAAGATGTTCAAGGCGGATGGGGTGGTGATTAGTCGCTCCAATGCCTACATCATCAAGAAGGATAAGGCGATTAAGTTCGCCATCCCTCAGAGTGTGTCTAGGGAGATCGTCTCATTTGACCGGGGAGCGGGATTTGAGCCGGGGATTTATCAGTTGTCGAAGCCCAAGAAGTCATATCCTAAATCCAGTGGGGAGCACACTGGAAATGGTAAGCGCAAGTCCCATCGGCACATCACAGATAACGTCCGAGTGAATGTGCATTCGGATATTGAGTAGGGAGGTTTCCATGCGACCTGAAGCCATCAAGTTGGAGAACTTCTCCAAAGAAAAGCCTACGGTTTACCTGTCGGGGATTGAGCTTGTGGAAGGCGACCCAATCATCCCCCACTTTGGAGAGCTAATCGATTTGGCCCTATTCTCCCCTTCAGAGGTTGTAAAGTTTAGATGGGTTGGGGCTAAGGAAGAATGGGTCGTGGCTCCGGATATCTTGGGAGGTAAGTAAATGTGGCAGATTGATCGCTCTCGCGTCGCAACCTTCGAGCAGTGTCCACGCAAACGCTATCTACAGTATCACTACGCAGGCTCCGGCATCGAATCTGGACACAAGGATGTACACTTGTGGAATGGGTCGATGGTCCATGATGGATTTGATTTACTGGCCCAGGGACAAGACCTTGAGGCAGTGGTCAATGTGATCCGGGAGAAGGCGATAGTGGAGGCTCAAGCGGAGGGGCTACTGGAATCGGATGATCCTGAGTATCTCAAGGGGATCACCGACTACATGGACTTTCAGGAGGGGATGCTGCGGGCGCATGAGAAGTTCTTTTGGCCTCGGTTCTCTCAGGAATATCAGCTTGTGGCGGGGGAGCAGGAGGTATCTTGGCCCCTCGGACATGGGATGGAGTGGATGTCCCGTTTGGATAGGATCGTGCGGAGGAAGCACGACGGGGCTGCCTTTGTCGTAGAGTATAAGACTACAGGGTACCTTGATGAGGGGTGGCGTAGGGGGTGGAGGTATGATATGCAGGTGATTTCTGAGGTGGAGAGCCTGCGTAGATTCCTTGAGTCCCCTGGGGTATCCAATCACAATCCCAACTGGAAGCATCTAGGGTGGAACGATCCTCCCCCTCACATTGGACTAATCATCGTAGGTCTCTACAAGAACACCTACCGTAAACAACTCCAATCACCACTAGTATTTACGTGGATGTCACAAGGGGATGGGATTAATCCGCCGATGTTCGAGAGGGAGTTTGAGTGGCAGTGTACTGCGCCACATGCGAAGTGTCCTGGGGGGAAGAATCATCGGCTCGGTAAGGATTACCGACGTGTGCGGGTACGGGATGAATATCCGGGGGGAGTGAAGGCGTGGGTGGAGCAGCTTCCACAGGACTTCGTGGATAGGCAGATTGTGGCACTGGAGCCGATTGTACCTAGTCCGTATGAGACGCATCGTTGGACCGTCACGATGCAGAATCAAGAGACTAAGATTCAGACGGCTATAGCGGCTGTGGGGAGTGGAGTGAGTCTAGATGCTGAGTTTGAAATGCACACCAACGGAAACAACTGTACCCGTGGAGACTATGGGAGGCAGTGTATGTTCTTTGATGTATGTTGGGGGTCGGCGGGGATGGATTTGAATGGGCAGTTTGTTCGTAGGAAGCCTAATCATCCGCAGGAGATTGTGCAGATTGAGGGGGCATTGCCTCCGTTGGAGGAGTAAACTATGGCGAAAATGAAGAAGGTCGGGCCTAAGGGGAGCGTCGAGCGGGGCGAGACGCGACCATCCAACGCACTCCCTCGCCACAGTAAAAGGGCGAGACACGAGCGAGGTATACCACAAGCTAAAAACGAGCCGCGAGAGGCACGACCAACCGAGTCACCCTCTCGCCGTGGGAAAACGAGACACATGGTCCACAAACTCATCCTTGATGAAGGTGGGATAGACACCGCTTGTGGGAGTTCTCTACGACTGAGGAAACTATGAGTGCGTATAATTCCTTTCACCAATATCGGAGGATGAAACTGAGGGTTCGGGGGAAGGGGCATATACTGTATTTGCAACAGACTATAGGTCTAGTTGAGGTGCCAGCGTTGAAGGAAAGTGAGGAATCTAAGTGACTGAAACTAAAGTAGATCATGTGACAGCACGTGAAGCGGCGAGAGCTCTTGGGATCTCGATTGACCGGGTGTACAAGCTAATCTGGGAGGCCCGTCTCGTGGGGAAGAAGAGTCCACGGGGGTTTTGGATGGTCTCTCGGGATTCTATTGAGACGAGGGCGGCTTGGAAGGGGGAGGTGCCGAAGTGGGAGTAGATGCTAAGAATGAAGTATGCGGAGCTAAGAATCCCAACCAGCTTACAGCGTGTGTACTCCCGAAAGGGCATATGGGAGGGCACATTTGGCAACCTGTTGAAGCTGGCTCCCCCACGATGAATTCCTCGATGGGCCTGACGATCCAACAACTTCAGGCTCATAAAGAGTATCTGAGTATGAAGATCAAGGAGGCCCAGAAGACGATCCCGGATTCTCAGAAGTTTCTGGAGTTTGTCACTCCTATTGCTGTGGAGATCAACGAGGTCAACAAAGAGATCGAACAGGCTTATGGGAGTTCCTCAGACGCTATGGAGTTCAAGCACATCCCCACCCTCCCTGGTTCGACATGGGCCACGCCTTCCTTGGAGTGGAGTGATCTTGGTATCACCAAGATGTCGAAGGCTCAGGAGATGCTCGCCAGTAATATATGGACATCCGGGGTCGATAAGCCTGAGCCTACACCGGGACAGTGGCACGGAACCATTGGCGGGATTGTGCTTGGGAAGACGTATCCGCAAGCTGAGCTAGAAGGGGGAGTCTACATGACTAAGAAACACTTCGCAGCCATCGCTACGATCCTAGCGAAGAATCGTCCGCATCCGGATATGAAAGGGATGCTTCAGCTTTGGGAGGGGCAAAGGGATGAGTTGAGTAAGTACTTTAAAACACTCACGCAGTCTTTTGATACTCAAAAGTTTAAGCTCCTGACGGAGGCGAAGCTCACGGAAGACCCGAAGCATCCTGGATTTGCCATCGCGACTTATCCTGAGGGAAAGAAGCCCTAACCCATCACGATAGGTCTTGACACGTTTTGAGAATAGAGTATACTCGGGGGGCTTTCCCCATCAGGAGGATCACATGAAGGATGTCGCAGTTAGTAAGTCTACGTTACTCGAACGGCTCTACGCAAATCGGGAGAGCCACAAGAAGATGTTCCAGGAGGCTCTGGAGGGGTTCTGCAAGGCTGCGGAAGCGGCCTTAAAACTTGAGCTTAAACGCCTCAAGGAAGGCAAGCCTCGTAACGTCTTCGTCCACACTGAAGTCCCAGTCGATCAGACTGTCCAGTATAACCGAGTGATCGAGATGATCGAGATGTCACTCGGAGATACGGTAATGCTCAGTGAACAGGACTTCAAGCAGTATGTGATGGACGACTGGACTTGGAGCCGGGAGTGGTTACATAAGAATCAACAGTATGGGGATACGGTGCTGGCGGCACTTTCAAAGTATGGGGAGTAAGATGACTTGTACTCGCTATGGATGTAGCGGAGCAGCGACGAAAGAGCTCAAACTCCCCTGTGGAGTCGTCTGGGAGAGGCTCTGTGAGGAGTGTCATCAGGAGTTGTCCACTGAAGCGGAGGGGGAGGAAGAATGCGAAGAGTCACAGATTTGTTGATGCTCGTGGCTATTATGGTGGTCATGTGGGCCAGTAGGGTGATATTGAGGAGGGGGCGGCGGTGACTAAGTTGAAACATATTTACTATGTGGTTATTGAGGAGCGAGTCCCCAAAGGTAAGACTCCTACGCCTCCTAAGGAGTTGGAGGGAGAGTTGGCGACCATCTTGGGATACGAACTCCCCATGCCCATGCAGGTATCATACATCCGTAGAGCATCATCGGCATCATTCAATCATTCAAAGAAGAAGGGAGTCAAATGCTGAAGCAACAATGGAAGGCAGATTGTCTTTTATGGGGCAACCGGAACATGGAAGACCTCGAACATCGGCAAGGCAGCTATCTACATTCATCGTAAATACGGCCTCAAGACACGGTTAATCTCAATGGATGGAGGAGGTTACGAGCCTATTGATTCCTTGGTGAGTGCGGGAGTCGTAGAGCCGTGGGTTCTGCCACTCAGGGAGAATAAGATCGAGGCCCTGGATCTTGCATGTCTAGGGTACTGGCCTGAGAACGTGGATGACCCGAAGTCGAAGATCGTTGCACCAAGTGACAGCACGTGGACCAAAGTGGGGATGGTCGCTTTCGAGGGGATGACTTCAGGGGGGGATATGATGATGGGGGCTCTCCGGGATAAGAGTGTCTCCCTCTCACAGGACCCTTCGTATAAATACGTGGAGGGATCGAAGACCTACAGCGGCAGCAACATGGCCTACTTCGGGTTCGTGCAGGATCGCATCTATGACTACGTGAAGAAGTCTCACCTGATACCTTGTGAGAAAGTCCTCTGGAGTGCCCTGGAGTCAAGGGGAGAGGAGGACGGCGTAAAGGTCTACGGTCCTGCTATCGCTGGTAAGAAGGCCACGGGGAAGGCGGGGCAGTGGTTTGGGAATACACTTCACTTTGAGATGCTTCAGTGGGAGGAAAGTATTGAGATCGAGCCTGAGAAGGGGAAGAAGCTTAAACAAACCGTGGTACAGTCGAAGCCGATTATGTATCTGCGAAACCACGCGGACCCCGTTACGAAGATGACCTTCCCCGCGAAGACTCGTGCCCCATTTCAACTAGCCGGGGAGGTCCCCACCTGGATGGAAGCGGATCTAGACAAGTTCTACACGTTCCTCGATGAACTGCGGGAGCGTGCTAAGAAGACGCAGTTTGCAGTTCCCTCAGCTACATCAACGAATGCATCAACAACCAAATAAAGGAGCCAATGAGTTAACATGAGTGATATCACACAGCTTGAGAATCTGCCCGAAGAAGTATCGGGTGAGGTGAATTGGGACGCCCCGGAATCAGGGAGTTTCCCGCCGACGATCTACCCTGGGGTGTATCCCTTCCTATTCATGCTCCCTGAGAGCCAGGAGGATCAATTCGAGGCCGTCCGGATTGATAACAGGGATTACCTTCAGGTGAATTTTACGGCGGCCATCCCCATCAGTGAGGTCCCCGAGGAGCGATTCGTGTTCGGGAAGCCAGAGGGGGAGGATTACGTCTATGTACGGTTCGAGAGGGCGAATGCGTATAAGACGGAGAAGATGCCGAATCACTCCCTGGGGGAGCTTTGTCGATCTCTGGGTGTCAAGGTGGAGCCCTTCACTAAGTCCATGATCATCGACACCCTCCGCTCAGCGGACGGGAAGGCCCGTGGGCTTGCGGAGTTCAAGTGGGATGCGTATGTGAAGAGTGATGAAGTTACGATCACTACGAGCCCCCGTAAGAAGCCCAAGCAGGGTAAGAAGACAGATATCCCGTGGCCCAAGGATAAGAATGGGAAGCTTATCACAGCGGCGACTGCACCGGATGGCAGTCAGGTCTATGGGAGGGAGAGGATTAATCGATTCAAGCTCCCTCCCAGGGATGACATCCCGTTCTAAGATTCTCTCCACCAAACCACATTCGGGGCTCCCAAGGACTCGGATGACTCAGACTGGAGAGATTAGAGGGGGAGTGGAGAACCGGAGCGGATTGGGAAACCTAAGCTATGGGAAACTTTAGACCTACACGGGCTAGAGTGGGCTCACATACCTAGTTAACTAGGACCGTAGTGGACGCTCCCCCCTGAACTAAGATCGTTCAGTGTTACAATCGAAGCAGAGGAGAAACAAACATGGCAGATGTTAAGGTAACAACGATTCAGGTGATTGATTATTTCGCGGGGGCCCCCCTGGAGATTGCGCGGGAAGTGTTGGCGCTCTCTCAGGAGACGCTCAATCGACGGGCAGCGAAGGGTGCAGCCATCAAGGCGGCGGTGAAGAAGAGTCATCATAAGAAGAAGCCTGCTGGAGATCAAGCCGCTCCCACCGCTGAGTAGTTTAGGCTGGGGGAGAGCTCTGCTAGTGGAGATTGCCAAGGTGCGCCAAGACCTTGGACCACTCCAATGCCTCCCCCCTTTTACTCTAAGGGTATGGGGCCATACTATGGCTGGAGTCGCTTCGATATCAAAGCCGGAGACTCTGACGCGGTTGGCCCCTCCGCTTTGTTACACTGATGAGACTGGCGAGTATGTCTCAGGGCTTACCCCGCCCAAGGGATGCAATGTCCCCTTACTCATGTTGGCGCGTACTCGGGGCCACTGGCGAGGCCAAGACCAGTGGTTTTGTTTTAGAGGTAGGGAGGGAGGGATGCCTTGTGCCAGGGAAGTTGACTCCAACTCCTATAACTCCATACGGGTAAAAGTGGGGGAGCACCGAGCCACTTTGAATAAACGAGTGCTTTGAATATGGGGCCTGAAAAGGAGATGTTCATGCTTGGATCGGCGTCCAGTCAGGGCGGATTCTAATTTGGCCCCACCAGTTTCGATAAAGGTAGGGCCTAATAGCGAGCGTCGAGCGAAGGCGAGACGTGAGCCTCAGAGCACACAGGGGAGCGAATGCGAGGTACGAGCTTCAGGTCACCTAATACTAAGGGGAGCGTCATGATTCCAGATAGTCTGTTAGAGAGTCGCAAACGGACAGTATCGAGGAAACTTTGGTGGATGACCTTGAGGTGGAGACTGTGGAAGCTGATTGGTGTTGAGACGGCTGTGGCCTGTGCGACGTGTGGAGCTACGCTGCCATTGACACTGGAGAGCTTCTGGGCGCATCAGATGAATCATTGGAGGAATCGAGGGGAGATTGAATGATCTTACCACCAATCGAAGTCTATTGTGCTAATTGTGGGGGGAAGTTCAGACAAGGATTGATCAATAACCACCGGGACCTCCACCCTGAGTGTAGGCCGGAGTGGGAGTGGAGGTATGCTGCTGCGATCCTTGGGCGTGATACTAGTCGCGAGGCCTTCAAAAGTAATAGGGAGGCTGCTAAAATTGTGGAGTCGTCCGAAGCAATGAAGAAGTCGAGACCGAAGATTGCTCCCTACCTGCACTGGCTCCGTGGCGTCCAGGCTCATGGTGGGGGATTCCTCAGGGCCTTCCATGAAGCATGGATAGTAGCGGACCCTAGTAACCGGGAGATCCTTGAGGCTCCTCTTAGGAAGCTGATGGAGAAGTATCCTGATTACATTAAGTTAGGGAGAAAATTGAATGGGGAGGTTGAGGAATGAGTGAGCTGATTCAAATTCCATACATCGAGAATCAAGATGAGAGGGAACGAGCGGCCTATCGAGTGGCATCGAATCGCCGCTTCGAGACTTCTCTCCGGGAGCATCCTGAATACTGGGACACTGAGTCGAGGGAGTACCTGGAGGGGGAGCTTCAGGTTGATGTACTGGATCTCCTGATTCGGTGTGAGCGGGGAGAGATCGATGAGTGTAAGGAGATCGAGGCATTATGAGCAAAGGTAAAACCTGGATCAGTCTTGTCGATAAGCATACGAAGAATAATCTTGGCTTCATGCTATTCGACACTCACGTAGATGTGATGTCAGTAGAACTGACTGAGGAAGAGTTTCAGGAGGCTATACGGGACGCCTCCCCAAGAGAGCTTGAATTCTATAAGACAGCCAAGAGGGGAGTTGTATTACACCTTGAGGATGTAGATGCTCCAATGGTTAATGCAAACGGGAAGCTCATAAAGGAATAAAATGGTCTGTGGCCCTCACTGTAACGACTGCCCTCAGCAACCTATCGGGAATAAGTTCATCCCCCCCAGTGGCACAGGTTCCTCAGGGATGATGCTAGTTGCGGATAGTCCGTGGATCGATGAGATTCGTCTTGGTTATCCCTTCGCTGGAGCAGCGGGGAGTATGTTAGACCGGATGCTCAAGAGAGCAGGAATCGACAGACATACTCTCACAATCGTTAACACGATCCAATGTCAACCCCCACGTCTGGGGTGGATGGATAATTCCCATAAAATCCCTGAAGCCGCTGCCGCCATTAATCACTGCCGTCCCCACCTTGATGAGCTGATCGCTCAGCGGCAACCCAGGGTGATTGTTCCGATGGGGAATGTAGCCTTGGAGCGGGTGTGTGGAGTCAGGGGGATAGAAGAGAGGCAGGCGTATTATCACCCGACTCAGGGCTACGGGTGCTGGGCTATCCCCACCTTTCATCCCTCAAACATCCTACAGGGGAATCAGAAGTTCGTCCCCGCCTTTCTATTTGCACTACGTAGAGCTAAGGAAGCCGCAGAGGGAATAGGACTAGATCACTTTAATCTGATCCTCGATCCCTCCCCGATGGACCTAGAGGCATACATCGACTCCCTCCCTGAGCACCTCGAATACATCGTCCTGGACATCGAGACTCCCGAGTCGTCATCTCTAGATGAAGATGAGCTAGAAGAAAGTGGCGTCAGCTTCAACATTGTGAGAGCTGGTTTCTGCGCCCGAGAGACTGAGGGAGTATCATTCCCCTGGACCCCCCCTTACATCCCCCTCCTCCAGAAGGTGATTGATCGAGCAGGATTCATTGTAGAGTGGGCCACGAATCACTTTGACTCGCGTAGACTTCGAGCTCACGGTATTACCATCCCCCCCGAGAAATCCGTCAGTGGAATGTGGCAGTGGCATTTCCTCCACTCTGATCTCCCCAAGGGCCTCGGTAAGGTAGCTCCCTTCTTTATGAGGCTGGAGCCCTGGAAACATCTATCCAGCGCCCAACCAGCCTACTACAACGCAATGGACCAAGCAGTTCCCTTCACGATCTGGAAGAAGTGTGAGGAGGCTCTGCGTAGAGAGGGGAGGTGGGATGCTTATCGTAGACATATCCTCGACATGGAAGGTCCTTTCGCGGAGATGCACTCCGCTGGGATTCTCATCGATACAGTGGCCCAGGATAAGCTAAAGGGAGAGCTTGAGGAGGACTACAAGGTAGAGGTCTCGAAGATCCAACCTCTCATCCCTGAGAGTATCTTGAAGGAAAAACTCTGGAAACGCCCCCCGAAGGATATGCAGGGAGTTCAGTCTAGGATCATCGACTGCTTCGTCTGCGACGCCACAGGTCTCCAAGAGGGAGGCACGAAGCCTTGTAAGACTTGCAAGGCCACCGGGAAGGTCACAGAGTACTTCAAGAAGCTCCCCTTTAACCCACATGGGAGCGCCCCGGATACGAAGAACCTAGCCCGTCACCTAGGGCTAAAGCTCCCCAAGTCTAGAGAAACTGGCGACGACACCGCCCAGGAGAAGCACCTGAAGGTCTTCGCGAGGAAGTTTCCGATCTTCTTGGACATCCTACGAGCTAGGAAGATCTCTAAGATGGGGAGTGCGTACATTTGGCCTACGGATAGCCAAGGTAGAATCCATACGACCTTTGGCTTTCATCCATCGACGCTTCGTAAGTCAAGCCGCTCCCCCGCGTTACAGACGATCCCCAAGAGAGATCCCATCTTAGCTGCGAGGGTGAGGAGGACGATTAAGTCCTCCCCTGGCCATAGATTACTAACAGCAGACTCCGCCGCAATCGAAGCCGTCCTAACAGGATACTGGGCTAAGTCGAAGCCCCTCATGCGCTTATCTACAGCGGGTATCCACGATTGGCTCCTCGCGAAGAAGCTGGGCCAACCGATCCCCTTAGACATCCCTGATGACGAATTAAGGGCCCGTTGTAAGGCCGCCAAGAAACTAAACCCAGTCCTGCGGGAAATGTGTAAGCGCGTGATCCACATGTCAAACTATCTTGCGACCCCCAATCGCATCCTCGAAGAATACCCCGATGACTTCAAGTCTCTAAAGGAAGCCAGGGAGCTCCAGGATTTCTACCTTGATACTGAACCTGGGCAGGACCTTCGTAGATGGCACAAGCAAACCTGCGACGAAGCCTCCTATCACACCTATCTCGACAATAGCTTCGGCTACCGTCATTACTTCTTTGATGTCTACACCTTCAGCTACTCCCGCTATCGATCCCTTAAGTCAAAGGGGATGTGTGATGCGGATGCCCGTAGCGGCGCGTGGACCTGGGGAGATGACGCGAAGAGGGCCATCGCTTTCCGGCCTCAGTCGGATGCCTCAGCGATCCAGACCCTCATCGTCCTGTGGCTCCGTGAACACTACCCTGAGATCGCCCAGTGGCTTCGACTCCTGATCCATGATGAACTCGTCTTTGACATGCCGGAGGCTCTCATTGAACCATCGGTCCCCATCGTCAAAGAAGCAATGGAGCAACCGTGGCCCCAGCTTCAAGGACTTCGGATAGGATGTGAAATGAAGGTAGGATTGAATCTAGCAGATATGGAGGTGATAGCATGAGCGAGGATGACCTCAGAGTAATTAGCCACAGACTAACTTCCCTACGTTCCCTACTAGCGGGGAAGAAATCCGAGATTGATTTCCTGGAGAAGGAGATCAAGAGGTTAGAAGACCAACTTGAGGAGGCACTAAAATGCACGTCGAAGGCCTAACCATTGTACAATCGTCAGAGATCAAGGAGCTCCTCCTAGACTACCGTGGAGGTGGGGAGGGGAACTGGATTATCGATAGGGAGAGCGGGGAGCTCGTTTCAGAGATCCTTAGGATCATAAGCTACAAGCCCCCCACCTCCCCAAGGGCTACGGCTGTGGCGTTGCAGGAGGAGTCGTCGGCACAGCGCCAAACGCCTGCCCGAAGATCGACTCCGCCACCACGATAGCGCCGACGATCTTCTGAGACTGTGGATTGTGGATGAAGACTGGGAGCACGGCTTCCTCAGTTTGCATCAGGGCTTGGAAGAATTTTTGCCAATTCATTTTGTCAGTTCTCCTTTTTGGGTACTACTATACCTTCGATTTCACTTCTGAGTCTCCTAATAGGTCTCGGTTAGATGCGACAAACAACGCCATCCACAGCCCCGTGCTATTAGTAATTTCAGGGTGCTTCTTCACAACACTGGAGATTATATCTCCAAATTTGCTCTCCAGGGAGAGCATCATCAAGTAATCGAAACGCTCCTCCCCTGGAACCGATTTAGTCTCCAATTCCACAACTGAGCGGTGGGTATCAAAGAATTGCGTCAACTCTTTGCGGTACTGGGCGAAGTCTCCACGGACTGAGGGGGAAATAAGACTGAGAGGGGAATTCTCCACGAAGGCCCCTGCACGAATACCGTCTATCTTCCCCCCGCGCATAATATGAGCCCACATCCACTCAGTTTGAAGCCTGAGCTTAGCCATCTCTTCCCGGCGAATTATTTCCGACTTCCGCGCGTCCTTCAGTTCTTCTTCGATCTGCTCTATACTTCGGATGACGGCCAAGAATAGTTCATATTGCTCCTCAGTTAGCTGTTTTCCAGTTGGACGGGGGCGGCTCTCAAGTTCGGCAAGCCGACGTAGAACTTCCCCATCCCCCTGAGTGTTCTGGATTCGCAAGGCGATTGCCTTGAACACAGGGTTTAGTATTAAGTAAAGTAACCCAATGCACGCCCCAGCTATCCCAAGTTTCGACCAAACGTCCCAAGCGGCGTTCACGAAGGGCCTCCACTTATTTTCACCGCTGAGTCTTTTTGCACCGTCGTACCGTCCGATGCTGTGACGGTTGAGTGGGTTTCTTGCACGAATCCCGGCAACGGTGGAGCCTTGAAGCTTGCGATGCGATGGATCACTCCGTAGAGCACGGCATACGCCCGACCTGGAATGCAGTTGTCACATGTTCCGGGGTCTGGAAGTATGCGCAACAAGCACGTCGCCCCGAACACTATGTAGATCCCGTAATTAACTGCCTGTGTCAAGGTGATGTTCAAGCCGCAACCTCCATGCCCGCGAGAGTCCACACCGCCTTAATTCCCTCATCCCCTCCATTTGCTGCTAGGAAAGTAGCCTTTGTCTGAGCATCCGGACTAACAGGGAGGGAGCCAGTCAATTGAAAATGGGGGGCGTCTGGGATAGTCCTCCAGGTAGATCCGGAAACTAATCCAAGGGCCTCCCCAGTGGACTCCATTAGTTTCCAGTCAGGGTGAGATGGGTTCCAGTCGGGATTATAAGGGGTCCCTGGGCCTTGGGTGGAAGGAACGCAATCAACGGCTAAGCCATAGTTATGCCAGGATGTCCCACCGGGAGCATTCGTCACGATATTCCCTGGGGTTGTGCGACCCTGAGCGTAGAGTGCATCCTGCTCCCCCCATGTTCTCAGTCCTTGGACAACACGAATCTCGATCCCCTTTTGTTCAAGCCCAGCAGAGAGCTGGCGAATTAGATCCGCGAGCTTCGGGTGAACTTGAGATAGTCGAGTTTCAGAGACGTTATCCACGAATATTCCCCTACGATCCCACGGCGAACACTACACCTGTGGATAGAGTCCGATTGAGCCGCTTCCGTCCAAATTCAGACCGCTGTGGACGGCTTTGATTCCAGGGAACGAGTTACCGTCACCGATCAGTCCTGGCGTGATCGACGCGTCAAAGCCCGATAACGCCGCTTGCAATTGGGCATTCGTGATCTGTTGATCCGCTGTGCCCATTAAGATATTCCCGTTTGCGTCCACGCCGACAACGGGATCGTTTTGAGTACGTGTGTGGCCTATTGGGATGATGCCGAAAGGCAACCACGCATCATCCGCTCCTTGTAGGTACTGCCGTATTTGTCCTAGTGTGTAAGCCATTGTTGTTTCTCCTTTTTGACTATGCTTTACTGAAAGAGGACCGAGCAACCACTTGGAGTGGCCGAATTAGAACCCGCCGAGTTCACAATCTGAAAATCAACCAAGTCTCCTGCATTTGTAGAAACTGAATGTGATGTATCTCCGTACAGCCCTGCTCCTGAGCCGGCTGAAATTGTAAACGTCAGCGCCGTACTAGATGCCGAACAAGTGAGTGGGGAACCTGACGGGGTGCAACTTCGCAAGGTCACGGTTAAAGTACTACTTGCCCCCTGTGCGGTTGCAGTGTTGCAATACAAATTAGACCATGTACCCGCACGGCCCATCGGAAATTGGCGGTTGGCCTCAGTCCCAGACCAAGCGGAAATACTACTCGCTGAGCTTGCCGTGCCGAGAATTGAGCCTGCATACACGGTCGCACCAGAGCCGAGGAAAGTAGCGTTCACGAATATCTCAAAAACTTGTCCTCCCCCCGTTGGCCCCGTCGCTCCCGTGGAGCCGGTCGCGCCATTTGCCCCATTCGTACCGTTAGTCCCGTTGGTCCCATTTGCTCCCGTTGCTCCTGTTGCGCCATTGGAACCATTGGTTCCATTCGTACCATTAGTTCCATTAGCTCCTGTTGGTCCGGTAGCGCCGGTGGCCCCCGTCGCTCCCCCTCCCCCACTCAAACACCCCACATTCCCAAATGAATCAATACTCCCTACTGCATTCGGTGTACAATTCCCCCCAGAGATCTGAGGCATGGGGGAGAAGGCTGTGAGGAGGATGATGGCTACTAGAATCAAAGCCATGACCACCCAGCCAAATTCCCACCGATATTTCTTAAGAGTACCCATTAGATCGTTGTGTATTGCAATAGCACGATCCTAAGATCGTAGCTAACTGTCCCTACGACGGTCGTGGTGAATGTGATTGATGTTCCTGCGAGGGCATTGAAGGCTGGAGAGAGGAAACCTTGGCTTCCTGAACCTAAGGTCCCACAAGTCAAAGCTGAGCCGAGACTGGAACTCTGGGCAGTGTTACTAGTATCGGTCCAATTAATCGTCATTGTCACCGTGCCCGTCCCTGAGATGCAATCCATCGGGGCGATCACTTGGTAGGAAGCATTAGTGGGGACACTAGCGAGTAAGTTCGTGCTAGATATCGAAGATGTTTGGGCTGTGGATACTGAAGTACTGACGATGATTGGAACTCCAGCAGCTACTTGGGTTGTAGAATTGGGGAGAGCGGCGGTCAGGAGGTTCTTAAGGTAATACTTGTTCGCGACGATGGACTCCCCGAGAGCATTAGGGTGAATACCATCCGGGTTGAAGTACAGAGCGTTCGTGTTCGCCCCGGTGATTCCAATATCAGGATCGGCTCCTTGGTTTGAGATGATGTCACCGTAGATCAAACTGGGATTAGCTAGCAGAAGGGCGTTCGCTGCTTTTCGCACGGTATCATTACAACCTGTGCAGGGGAGGATTGTGGCTGTGATGACCTTCAGGGTGACACTTGCGGTGGTTGCTGCGGAGCGTTGAGCCGCAACGTATGTAGCAATGCGGCTAGCGATGGTGGCTGCATTGACACTGTTGAGTAGATCATTTGTACCACATTGTACCGTTAGGACATTCACCCCATAACTTGTGCTGTAGAATCCACTTGGATCATCAAGGCCGTTGCACTGTAATCCTCCGTGACCAAAGTTCATAATCTTATAAGTTGGGTTGATCTGCTTAGCTTGGGTTACCCATCCACGACTACTAGATACCAATCCGGGGGGCTGGAGAGTTAGAGAATCACCCACTGCTGCCACAAAAACGGAGCCATTGTTATTGAACGCCGTCCCGTAGTGACGTTGGCGGTATTGCTTAAGGAGAGTAATCTCCGTTTGAGTCAAGGCTCGGTTGTAGATCAGGACTTCATAGATATTAGCATTCAAGGCGAAAGGGTCAGAGAATCCGTCGAAGTATGGGGAGTACCCCATATATCCACCAATTACGGTAGCTGATGTCACCCCAGGCGTTCCGACTTGAACGCCAACATCTTCAGTCCATACTTTGGCTGACGAGCCTGATACGGTAATTCCCGTTAGCAAGGGCTCGACGGTGCTTGGGGCTTGAGATGCGGAGCTCAGGTTAGATCCGCTGGAATGAATATTCAGGTCACCAAAGAAGTTATAGTTCGTTAGTACTGTCAGCGTATTGCTCGCACCAAGTTGTACGATAGTCCCCGTAGGGTCTTGGGATAGATTCTCTCCGATGACGAAAATTGATACAGAATTCGTGTTCACAGACATCCCAGAGGGTAGGTTCAAGCTAGCCTTGGTCGCCGTACCAGTGCACAACCCTGCTGGAGTCGATGCACTATTCCCTGTAAATAACACCGCCGGGAGTCCCGAGATGGTTGCGAGGTTATAGACTGGCCCCCCATTATTTGCGGACACAATTGGTAGCGCGTTTCCGGACGAATCTAACCAGGTCGTGACGCCAGCACAAGAGGATAGAGCTAAGGCGGAGCTACGATAATATGGGATTAGTCCACTTACAACTGGGGCCATTTCGGTCCACAAGCCATTCTCCAAAAGGCCCACAGGGTTGCCTGAACTATACCCACCTTTCCCTGCGACAGCATTAGCTGTCTTGCAAGGAGCAGTGTAGACATTACAGGCATTTGAATCATTCCCGTTAACAGGATCAACAAACCAAGTGAATTGGGGATTCGTCTGATTAGCCGCTCCCCCTGAGCCTGTACCGGGATTATTGATCTGCGCGGAGCACAGGGAGGCTAGGAGGATTATGGATACTAATAGAACTCGTTTCATCTAGAACTCCTTCCCGGTATATTTATGGCCCGTCGTGGTGGCGACTACGTTGATTTGTTCTGTGGTGATTGCTCCAGCGCACATGAAGTATGTCCCACCGGGGGTGAGTTCGATGGAGGTGCCAGCGGAGGTGCTAGCTGAGGAAGTGAAGTTGATGAATAGGCTCTCGGCGGCTCCGATTCCTTGGGTCGTGGCGGAGGCTGGGTTCTCAATAACGATACACTTACGAGATGTGTTGGAGGATGCGAGGGTCTGCGAGGTACCTCCGGTTGAGATGGAGCCGGAGCGGTCAGTGAAGGTTCCAGTGACGGGGGAGGTGGTGACGGAGATTGTCCCCCCTCCGCTACCTTGGACGGTTACGACTCCTGCTCCGACGCCGTTTGTACTAGTGAAAGCTACGACGATGGGGCCGCTAGAGAAGGCGGAGGCTCGGGCTCGGATGGCAATGAGGCCACCAGTGAATAATTGCCACGTGTTGGCGGTTGTGGCGGAGCTTACGGCAGTTCCCCCTCCAATGGGGGTGCCAGTGATGGAGGCCCAGATACAAGCATTTGTTCCCCCATTGGCTACGGAAGGGTCGCAGCTTGTGGGGCCTGAAGTCTGCTCGAATTGAACTGTTCCACTAAAGGTTCCGCTGAGTTGAATATTGGTGATGCCGGGGCCGGGGGAGGTTGGGACGCTGGGGAAGGTATAGAGGACACAGCTCCCTGCGGTGGAACAGTCAGTGCTGGAGGCAGTGAGGCTCCCTCCCTTTTGCTGTTGAGCTTTGAGGATGAGTGTGAATAGAAGTAGACTGAGAATTAGGACTGACCTACGCATATCTACCTCCGGGAACCTCTCTTCGATTTACGCTTCTTGATGCGCTTACTGCGACGGCCACTACCTACGGGATGGGGACCCTTTTGCCCACCTCTACGGAGACCGGCTAGATTCTCTGTGTCGTAACTCTCGTGAAGACACTCTTTCATGTAGGGACCTCCTCGCCCCCAGAGAGTAGCATTTTCTTGAAGATGGCGTTGGGTGGGGTGGATTTCATACGATTTATGGGGTCGCCAATGCCTTCAGTTTACGGCGTTGGAAACTATTCGCATCCCGGAGGGCTAGGGAGCTAATGAGTTTCCAGTTGAGGTGATTCGCTCCAGCCGCTCCTGCGAGGGTTTTGATACGTTCGGTGGCGGAGGAGATTCCTTTATTATCCTTAGAATCAGTAGATTTTCGGAGATCCTGGATAGCTTGAGAGAGTTGTTGAACTGCTGCTTCCTGGGTGAGGCCGTGGGAGGTGGGGATACCGTAGTAGCTATTTGAGGCTCCCGGTTTAGATACTTTACCGGGGTATGCTTTCGAGAGTTTCTCCTGGATCGAACGGGTCATGGGAATAGGAACGAAGGCATCTAAAGCAACTTCTCCCCATTGTTTCTTACCGAGGCCAGCTTGAATGGTGTCGTAGGTGAGACGGGGGAGGCCACCGGCTTTACCGAGGGCGAGTTCAGTCTTTTGCTTCAGCGTGCCCCCGGCTTCGATGAAGAACTCTTGCATACCACGAGGGTACGGCATGAAAATTTGTTGAGTCGGATTCCCCTTGTCGTCATAAGCATATCCCATCGAGACATCGAAAGAGTGATCGGTGAGGCCACTGGGGTATTCCTGACCGGGGATGCCTGTATGGAGGGGAGCTCCGGGATTCGAGAAGGTGAGGTGACCTCCTTTATTACCATCCTTATCTGGCATGTTGTAGTGCTTAGTGATGGCGTAGTTAAGAAGCTGAGATCCAATGTACCAAGCAACTGCGTGGCCAAGGAAATAACTAGCAGCGAGTTCAGGTCTACCCTTTCCACCGAGAGCTTGTGTGGCGATCTTGAGGTTGCTGAAGCCCCAAGCGGGGGCGAGCATCAAGAGATTGAGGCCATTCTGGAAGTCTCTCGATAGTAGAAGACGCTTGAAGCTGATGGCTCCGAAGGCATTATTGACGGTCTCATTCGTGGCCCGCTTGAACGAAGCGAGTTCCTCAGGGGTCATGTTGGGATTATTCAACTGCTTCCCGGCGATGATATTCTGATACGCCGTGTTCATCATCCCCGTCATGTAGTGCTCGAAGATGGCGTGGTTCCATCCGGCTAGAGCCCGTGGAAACCTCCCCCACTTCTCCATAAGGAATACAATATCCTCGCTGGCGTCGTGGGCACTTGGATTCCCACCGTGCTTCAAGCGATCCTCGTAGATCTCTCGATCCTGGAAGGCGGGACGGGTGCGGGGGTCTGCTCTACGACCTCCAATCTCCCCTACTGCCTCCATAGTTCCTCGCCACATATGAGGATTCAGGAAGAAGATACTCTGGAGAGAATCATAGAGGGCCTTCCCAGAGAGCTTCATATTCTCCCCAGCTAACCCTGGATTCCCTTTCGCCATCTCCCATCCTGCTTGAGCCCCCCTGCGGACAGACTCCCCTGAATTCAGCCACATCCCTTGCCATGAGAGGGCAGTGGGATGGAATAGGGAGAAGGTGAGCTTCATATACTTCATCCAAGCACGGATGGGGTCGAAGATAGAATATAATCCCTCGCCAGTCCCAAAGTATGAAGGCTTCTCAGATGGGAGCATTGTGTACACAGCGGGGTAAGCCATCGGGTGGACAGCAACCCTTAACCATTCTGTCTTAGATTCCTTAGTATTTGGCTTACCATGAACTTCTTGTGCAACAACCTCATGGGTAGATTTCTCAGTCCCGTAAATGGCAGTGGCTAATAGGTAATGTCGCCACAACTTCCAATTATCAGGGGTTTCTCCATTTAAGGGCTTAATTACTCCAAGCTCCTTTAGCATCGCTACGACTTCTGCACGAGCGTTATCCAGAACGGCGAACTTAGACCATTTCTCTGTGAGTTCACTGATGCTCTTAAACTTAGGCTTCAGGCCAAGCCAATCCCCACGGGTGGGATCGTCAGCTAGGAGCTTTAGTACTTTAGCTCTCTCTGGAGTCCCCTTCGCGGGGAGTTCCCAGAGTTCATCAAGGACACCCCCAGCGTACTCAGGGTGGAGTCTACCTCCCCCCGCTTTACGTAGGAGGGTCGTGGCCCACTTCATCATGTTCCGAGCAGACTCTAGCTGGGGGAGATTGCTCTCTCGGAGACCCTTTACTGTACGAAGATTCTCTGGGACATCCTGGAGATTAAGTACAGTAGAGTCAATCTGATGGCCACGTACATTTGAATTATCCATCACCGTCCCTACAGCATCACGAGACTTCCGGAAGGTCTCATTCGCTGCACGATCAGTGAGGGCATTCGAGGCTACTTGAGTCCACCAAGACCACTGGATGGGCTTTGGGGCTTCAATTCTAAGGAAGCCACCTGACTTTTGCATCATTATGAGTCTCTTACGGATAGCCGTGGCTTCATCACGGAGAGAGCTCTTCACTTCTTCTGATAGGAGGGGGTCAGCGAGAGCTTTATTAATACGGTTTAACCGTTTAGTATTCTCCTCAATAGTATTCATTAAGCGAGTGTTGCGGGAGGTGGCGGCAGCTCCAGTGAGTCTGCGCTCTGGGTGTGGCTTACCGATAGTCTCAATACGTTTCCGCGTAGCTTCAACTCGTTGTGCTAGCTTATCGTCAGGAGTCTCCATGACCTCCCTGGTACGGTTGGGTTGAGAAAGGTCAGGAGCTCCAGGGGGAAGCTGCTGGGACTTCGTAGATTTATCTCCTGTAACTCTCGCGGATTCTACAGCTTCATGGGGTAAGTCCCATATAGGTATTCGTTGTTCATTGGGGGATGGTTTGGGGGTGTCCCAAGGACTCGCAGTCTTCGCGGCTTCATTCTTCAAGCGAGACTCTCGATTCCGCAGGTTCACCTCCCCCGCTAGGTCAATTATTCCTCCTACGCCGAATCCAACGTCTGAGGCGAGTCCTGAAGCAGCCTTCGCTTTATCGTAGGGGGACTTAGCTTCACTGAGATTAATACCACTCTTGATAGCATCTACGATTTGCTTCGTGGTGAATCCAAGCTTAGACCACCACCTAATCTGGGCAGCATACTTAGGGAATGCCTTAAGGAGTCCAGCGATCCCCGCCTCAGCCCCGAACATGAGGGCGATGTTACCAGGGCTGAACATTCCGGAGCCTACTCTACCTGCTCCGGCAGCGATGCCACTTACGATGGGGTGACGTTCCTTTACATCTTCAGGAATCGTAGCCTCAACGTTAATCGGTCCCTCCCAAAGGGAGTCCCAGAGGTTACCTAGTTTATTCTCAGGTTGATAAATAGTGGCACTGAGCTTACCGATTCCTCCTGTGGTGAGCATATCGGCCCACCTCGAAGGCTCCTCTGCTCTAGGGAGGGTCTGGGGCTTCCAACCTTCTGCTCCTCGTACAGCAGTGACGAGGGCAGATAGCTTCGCCTTTTTATCAGGGGGAGTCGAGGGGGACATCAACAAGGGAGTGGCTTGTTTGATAATCTCTCGACGGACTTCTGGGGAGACTTTGGAGAGGTCGGGCATTTGCTTTAGTGACCTCCGAGGGCTTGTTTGATAATGTCAGCGGCTTGACTGGCGGAATCGCTTCCTCCAGGGGAGGCTCCACTCTTTCCAGGGCCAGGGCCTCCTGAGGCTTGACTGGCGATGACGATGAGCTTTTGGTAGTCTACGCCAAGTAGAGCTTGGACTCCCTGCTCGATCTCAGAAGGGGAGGGTTTGTAGTTAGGATTCGTGAGTTGGTTCTGCTTCATTAATTGAGCAGTAACGTACTCACGAGTTCTCAGGAGAGTATTCATGGCCTGATACGGATTCACAGGCTTGTTCTGAGCGAGATCCATTCTTTGTTGGGCGAGTTGCATATAGAGTTGCTTCGCCTGGATATTCCCCTGGGTAGCTCGGATCTGGAGTTGCTTCTGGGCGAGTTGAGCCCTTTGAAGCTCCCCTTGTTGCTTCAGGTAGCCTGAGAGAGGGTCTGGAGCTCCAGGGTTCGCCGCTCCGAATGCTTGGATTGCTTGGTCGGTCTTAGCCTCAGCGGTGCGCTGGCCGGGAGTCTCAGTCGCCGGGGAGACTTCGATGCTACCATTTCGATAACGGTAGACGTTATAGTAAGAGTTTGGATTGATCGTAGTGGGGTCGATGGGCTTACCCAAGAGATCCTTTACCATTGGATTCATGGAAGTGGAGTTGAAGCTACTTCCAGGTCTGCCGGTGTCAGCAGGGTCGAGTTGGGTGTTTGGAGTCAGAGAGATCCCATTGGGATTCGATTGACCTCCCCCGCTACCAATGATCCCGAGGAGCTCTGATCCCTTGTAGGTCCCGCCTGCACTAGAAATAGGACTCGCCTCCATCTCCTCCATACGATACTTATGCTGACGCTCCTCAGCGTCGATCTCTTCTTGGATGCGCTTGGGGTCAGTGGAGTATTGCCACTTTTGCTGGTCAAGCTGATTCCGGAGACGATCCATTTGAAGCTGTTGTTGCTGCTCCCATTCCTGCCAACGGAGACGCTCCATGTCCGCTTGGAATTGTTTCTGGCGGAGTTGGAGATCCTGTTGGGCTTTGAAGGCATCCCCGTAGCCCTGACCGAGAGATCCGATTCCGAGTAGTGTACCTGCGGCTGCGAAGCTCATACTTTACTCCTAGAAGTATCCGTTGTAATCGTAAGCGCCGATGCCATCCCCACCAGTGTCTCCAGAGGGGCCACTTGGGTAGCCGGGAGTGGTTCCGAAGATGGGGTTAGCGGGGTTGTAGGTAGATCCCAATCCTTGGCCGGGAGCGAAGCCATCATAGCTATAATTGGGATTGTATCCACCGAGGTAACCAGTGGGATTCCCTGGACCCCCTCCAGCTCCATAGGCTCCTCCCCCATATTCACCTGGATTTAATGGAACCCAATTACCATTTTGGTCGTAATAACCTGATGGATAATTAATTCCTGAGCCTACATTTTCTGTAGGATTATAACCTACTCCAGGATTATTTGGGCTATAGGGTGGCAAAGGGAGTTGATTGCTAAATCCCGGATAGTTAGGGTTATATGGAGGATTAGGTGGGTTAGGTGGGTTAGGAGGATAAGGAGGGTTGGGACTTCCTCCAGGACTTCCGTATCCTGATCCTCCCACGCCCGTTCCACCAACTGCGCTAGGATTCGTATTCACGTCGATCACCGGTGCGAACTGAATAGCACCACCCTGAGATCCTCCTGTGCCAGTGCCACTTCCCTGCATGAGAGCTTGGATGAGGCCGGAGAGGTCTGTGTTAGCCATTGGTTGGACAGAAGGGGGGAGGGCTGGGTTACCCAGGGGGGATTGAATATTCGGGATCGGTACTTGATTGGGGAGACCGAGCTCGTTGAAGTAGTTTTGACTGGCGAGTTGTTGTTCCTGCTGAACATAAGGAGCGAGATCTTGAGCCATCAGGGTGCTGAAGGTAGCGGGGCTACCAGAGAGACCACGAGCTCCTACTTGACCTTGGACGATGTTACTGACTTGATTTACGAGGTCCGAGGAGAGGGGCTGCTCCATTGATTCGATGCTACTGGTTACACCTGTGGGGGTTAGATTCGCGTAGGTGTTTGCGAGATTGGAGTAGAAGGGGATACGGGAATCTGTAGCTGAGAATTGAGAAGCATAGTCCGTGCCGACACCTGTAGCGGTGTTTAATTGGGTCTGGAAGGGCTGAGCGTAGTTGCTGAACATTCCAGATAGAACATCCTCGTAGGAGCCGTAGGCTTGTTGGTTGGCGATGTTTCCAGCGAGACCTGTTCCTAGGAGGCCATAGAGGAGGGCTTGATTCACTGCACTTGTAGCGGAACCGAAGAGTCCTCCGCTTCCGTTTCCTGAGGCATTCGTGGCTCCTCCCATCGTGGGGTCGTTGACGATGGTTCCACTGCCTCCACCTGGGGAAGGGGGGTAGCCAGGGTAACCGGGGATGGTCGTTGGGTATCCGGTGGGGCCCGTTCCATAGGGGCCGGAGGGGTAACCGTAGGTTCCGTAGTAGGGGATAGACTGATCGACACTTCCTCCCTGGTAGACTCCGGTGGGGCTACTCGGGTCGTAGAGTACAGGAGTCCCGTTGGGGTAGTTCTGGGTGGGAGCTCCAGGAGGGGGGACGGTCATCGGGGTGTGATAATTGAGATTCATTTGAATTATCTAGTATGGTCTGCGGATGGGAGTTCCTCCACCTGAGACTCCTCCGGCGCTAGAACCACCGGGGAGCTGGACTTGATTCAGGCCGCCACCGATTGCTTGAGCAGGGGGAGTGGAGCCCCAAGACATATAGGGGAGTTGACCGTAGCTACTACCTCCTCCGTAGCTTCCGTAGTATGGACTGTAGCCTCCTCCACTGGAGCCTGGGGTGTAGTAGCCGGTTGAGGGGTTGTAGCTGTAGCCACTCGTGGGGCCGTAGCCTTGGTAGCCATAGCCTCCGTAGGCTGAGCCGTAGGGGGAGCTATAGTTACCCATTGAGGGGGGGTATCTGTAGCTACTTCCTCCACTATAGCCGCCGTAGCCTCCGTAGTAGGGGGAGGTTCCGTAGGGACTTCCTCCGTAACTTGAACCGTAGGAACTACCGTAACCGTATGGTGAGCCACCGTAGCCATATCCATAAGGAGA